>OFRO01000499.1_pt1 | contig 13759 bp, 18 predicted proteins | sample 1543091 | NCBI WGS metagenome assembly OFRO01 (sample SAMN07774217, study PRJEB24372) | wastewater metagenome | isolation source: Exp Tend NO 10WW | collected 2016-02
CATCTGTTAGCTTTGATGCTTTCTTCATAGTCTTTATTGTCTAGCATCAGGTGTCCTGATTCAAAACGGAATGGAGGATGTGAGGTACAATATATCTCCCACTGCGAAGATTCCAAACGAGCTTCATGACTTTTCTTGCGAGAGAAGCTGTCCTCTCCGATATGGTAGAACTAGCCAGCCGCTATCAAACACTTCGTTTGGTCTCGACTGGCTAGTCCCACCCGGATCCGGGACAAACCCTTTCGCTTCAAGAGTCTGAGGTTCCGGAACCTTTGACAACTCTCTCAGCGAAAGCAGCTTTACCTGCAGTACCCTCGCGACCACCGTGGCCGCGAGAACCTTCACGAAGGAGAAACAGCATGGCATTCGGAAACAAGGCCCAGCTCAGCCAGCGTGTCGACCTGCTCGAGGACCGCCTCCTCGGCGCCGGCACCCGGCTCACCCAGATCGCCCCGGCGCTCGCCTCCGAGCTGGGCACGACGGCGTCGCAGGTGGACACCAACGTCGGCGTGCTTCGCACCCGTGCCATGCTCGGCGGCGACGTCGCCGAGCTGACGGTGGACGCCCTGTCCGGGACGTTCAGCATCTTCCCGGTCCGTCACGCGGACAGGGTGCCGACCCTCGACGGTGCGTTCGTCGTCGGTCGCGACGGCGACTTCGACGAGGTGATGGTCTCCAACATCGAGCAGTGGTGGCGCTGGGCCCAGACGGGCGAGCAGTTCGACCACGTCGCGGCGGCGGGCCGGCTCAACCAGGTCACCAAGCGGTGATCTGACGCTTCGCTGAGAGAGTTAGTGGGGGTGCGCATCGCCGCGCCCCCCCACTACTCTCGAACTAAAAGCAGCAATAAAAAAGAACGACCCACACGGGGTCTTTTTTTGTATGACAGAGAGAGTTATTTGTAGCGATTGATTCCGCGTGAAGCGGGAGCTGGGGCGTATCCCCCAGCTCCCGCTTCACATGTGCGCTGGGGCTAGTCGAGCATGGCCTGGTAGGCCCGCGTGAGCTCGGCGTTGGCCAGCTCGACGAGCGCCTTGTAGTCGGCGACGTCCCGCTCGTGGATGGCCACGAGCTTGGCATTCGCCTGCCGCTCGCGCGTCAGCGCCAGGCGGTCACGCCGCAGCTGCGCCGTCTGCTCGTCGAGCCAGCGCCCGACGTCCTCGGGTGTCTCGAGCCACTCGGGCAACTCGTCCCACTGGTACTTGCCACGCCGGAACAGCCTGCGCTGCTCGCGCAGCTCGCGAGCGGTTCGATCGAGCGTGTACTTCTGGTAGTTGAACTGGTGCTCGAGCTCGAGGCCGCGTGCCTCGCGGGCAAGCCGTTCGAGCTCCTTGCGCGCCTCCTCGCGCAGCTGCAGGAGCTCGGCGAAGGCGATCGCCTGGGCGATCAGCTGGCGGTCGGCCTCGCTGGCATTGCCGGCGGCGTCGATGCGAATGGTCGCGATACGCAACAGTCCGTAGCGGAGCGCCACCTCATGGACGACACTGCCGATAGCGGCGGCGCGGGGGAAGGCGGGGTTGAACGTCCCGTTGACACAGTATTTGTTCACGCCTATGGCGAGGAGTCCATCGGGGCGGATCTCGTCGATGTACAGCGTGCTGTACATCGACATGGCGGTGTTGCGGTCATTCAGGTCGATGACGAACCGCGGCGGGAAGTCCCAATTCATGAAGTATGCCTCCTCTCCTGCTCGCAGTGACGGGAAATCCGTCAGGGGCTACGAATCAGGAGTGGCGGCCATAGTCATAGCTACTATGACGACAACTCCTGATTCGTCTAAACTCTCTCTGTCAAAAAACAAAGGGCATGTGATATGGCCTCTCAAATATACTTTACAACGATAAGATTATTAGTCAATAGTCTGATCGCAAGTATCAGCCATCGTATTTCAGGTGTACCCCTGCTTGGTCGGCAAGCTGAAAGATCCAGCGCTCCAGGCGTGCTTGCTGGTGTGCCTGGACTTTCGTCTCCTGGATGAGTGTTTCGATGCGTGACATGTGGGTATCGAGGATGCCATAGATTCGGTTTACATCTGATTTCAGTTCTGAGACATCTGATTTCAGCTCAGCAACATCTGATTTCAGCTCGGCTACATCTGACTTAAGCTCAGCAATATCGTCTTCAATTTTATCAAAGCGCTTATCGACGTTATCGGCAAATTGCGAGAGTGTCGAGAGGATTTCTTCGTTGGTAACCTGAGCTTTGGCCATGCACCTATTGTAGCATGTCTCGTCATGTGCGTGCTCGGTGTTAAGATTTTGCGGGTTAATTGCACTCACTATGGAAAGGCCGCCCCGACGGGGTGGCCTAAGTGCTCTACACGGACTGATGTCCGGAGCGGCCTTTCCGTGAGGGCGGTGTGATGAAGTAGCCTCTACTACGCGTATTTTTTGCGTAGCGTGGGCCGGTTACGAAACGCCAGCTCCTTGTCGAGGCGATACAGCAGAGCGAGTTCCAGGACAAGGTTGCTGACGCAGTCGAGGTACTCAGCTTTGGGATCACCGTAGCCCTCCCTCATGAGCTGGCGGAGCTTGGTTTCGAGCTCCGACATAGCTAGCATCGCATTCGCCCTACGCTCGAGGAGCTCATCCATGCTAAGGGCGGCGAAGCCGGTGGTGGTGCGAGCGTCGGTCATACCGACTCCCTTCTCGTGTCACGGTCTCTCGACGAGAGACACTAATATAACTTTACAATGATAAGCAAAAAATATCAATATGGAAAGGCCGCCCCGACGGGGTGGCCTGAGTGCTCTACGCGGACTGATGTCCGGAGCGGCCTTTCCGTGAGGGCGGCGTACTGCTACCTCGATCGAGCGACTCGCACCCCCAACGCAATGAAGTTGTAGAGAACGTGTGCGGCGATGGCGGTTGCCAGTCCGTAGTGCAGGACCAGCCAAAACAACACCATTCCCATGAACCACGAATTGGCCCACCCAAATACACCGTGGGAGGCGTGCGCGTCGCGGAACGAAGCGGCTGCCGAGATGATGGCACCGCCCAGCACCCAGTTGGCTGCGGTCAACTGAGGTGCAAACGCACCCAGTGTCAGCCAGTTCGTAACTGGGATGAATATCGTCTGGAAGCACCAGTGGACAAGGCCAAAGGTGATCCAGTTGAAGAACGGGAGCATGACCATGGCTCCAAAAAACGCGAGCCAGCGATAGATCAGCTCCTCCCAGAAGCCCGCGTTGAGGCTGAGCCAGATGGCCCTGCCCGTCAGCGTCAACTTGTCCTCCCAGTAGTACGCCGGGCTCTGAATGAGTGCCAGCGCGAGCACCCAGGCGAAGATGAACCAGACCTGGACGACACCTGCGAAACTGAAGGGCTTGTTGAGGTCACTCAACTTGAGGAGGACGTAGTCTCCCCAGAAGTGGTTGAGTAGCCATAAACCGGCGCCCGCCGAAGCAAACGCTTCGGCGTACTTTAGTATTACGGTGCCGGCCGGAACTTCAAGGACATCGATCGATTCCTCTTTGGACACAACCAATCACCCTTTCGTGGGTTGTCGAGTCAAATTGATGAGGTGCAGAAGCAGGAGCAAAACTGCACCAGCTTAGCTATATTATATCACAAAAATTAAAAATAATCAATTACCTAAGGATAATACCGCTGAATGATGATCGGCGAGCGGCAGCTTTTCGCTGTGCTTTCTCGTGTTTTTCGGCTTGATGCCATGCCTCATCGAGGGCATGGGTGTCGAACGGTTCGTAGCCAAGAGAGGCAAATAACGCAGCCTGTTGCCGTAATGTGTGTAGCGTAGCACGATTTGACGTCGTATGACCGTACGTCCAATTATAACCCATTGAAAAAGAGGCGGCATCGAGTATTGCCTGAATAGTACCTCGACCGATATGCGCCTGCCGTAGTGCTCCTAGCTCGACCCCGACGGCGAGCGTGTCTTTGACCTCAGGATCCCGGCTTGAGCGACCCCTCACTGGCACATCAAAGGTCAACCACGGAGACGAAAAGGGTTGTACGTAATGACGGCTTCGGGATGGCTCGCGGTGATGCAGGACGAGATTTGTCGGTTCCCCTGTGATAACACCCGTGTAGTGAGCCGCTCGCTCGGCGGGCAGATCGATAGCGGGAGCGCCAGGCTGTATTTCGGTAAATGTAGCGATAAGTTTATCGGCTTCGGGTTGCCCGTAGAGTCGAATGATTTCGGGATCGAGATCGCGCAGTTCGGCGGCGACAGTAGCAATCTCGACTAGTGAAGCATTTCCCTCCTCGATGAGCTGGGTAAGTCGCGCGGCGGCCTGCGAAAATGCAGCGACACGAGCCTCCTGGGCCTCATCACGGACTGCGGCAGCTTGGCGTTCTAGCTCAGATGCATCATCATCGGCAGCGGCGATTCTATTTGTTGCGTCCAGGATAGCCTCAAGTTCCTCAGGCATCACAGATGTTTGTAGTCGTTCTCGCGTTGACATTTCGTCACCTCCTCTTGGTAGTAGCTTACCTCAATGATAGCAGACTGATATTAGACGGTGTCTGATTTGCGGATATACTCTGCGATGAGGTCCATGATCTCTTGCTGGGTGATAGGCGGCATACTAATGGCAGCCACTTTTTCACCAGTGATTTCGGCGCGCTTGGTAGCCGCGACATACTCGCGGAGGCGACGGCGACGTAGCTCCTGGAGTATTTCATCGAAGTCGGCACCGACGAGTCCATAACTACTTGCCGCCAGTTCAGGCACATTGATGGAATGATCAAAATCGAGCGTTGGTAACCCTGGGTTAAGCTCGCGATTATTGACAGCATCGGCGGCAAGTTTGCCTAGCATAAGTGCCAGAATGCGACTGCGGTCATACTCGCTTGGCAGACCAATCTCAATTTTCTCAAACCGACCGGTACGGAAGAGCGCCTTATCGACTTTATCCTCGTGATTTGTCGCCGCGACGACAATAATATTGTGATGGTTTGCAAGAAGGTCGAGAATATGTGACTTAAGGCGGTTGACTGTATCGGCGCGCTCTCCGTGAATGCGTGAAGCATCTGCGCCAAGACTGTCGACTTCGTCCATGAAAAGAACGATTTTTGCGTCAGGGGCTTCGGCTTTTCTCTTTATCTCGGCGATCTTCCGGTCGAGATTTCGAGCTGATCTGCCAACCCACTTCTCAATGATCTCAGAAACGTGAAATTGTATGAACTCAGCATCAATTTCGTGCGAAAACGCTTCGGCGAGGGTAGTTTTGCCTGTCCCGGGAGGCCCGTACAGAAAGATACCTTGCCCTTTCTTGAGCCCGATATTTTTTGCAATTGCGGGGTATTCGCTGAGTAATGCGAGGTCAAGTAATTTTCGCTTGGCGATATCGTAGCCGGCAATATCATCAAAGGAAAGCGGTTTTTCGGTCCGCAGTTCTTGCTCGGGGACTGCAATATGTGGTTCTAGCGGAATAATCGCGCAGTAGAGCTTTTTGGTGTAATCGGCGCTGTACATACCGACAGCATTATCGCGAACATGCGCCCAGATTTGCATGAAGCGTTTGACATCATCTAAGCGCTCTTCGGGCGTATCCTCGATAAAGAATATTGATTCAATTTCTTCTGCCGATGGCTCAACACCGATCTCCGCAAGGTAATCTGAATACGATAACGTCGAGAGTGTCGCACCCTGGTATTTGGTAGTTTGGTTACTTGTACGGGTTTTCATCTGCTCATGAAAATCAATCCGTACATAGCGATTTGGTGAAAGCTGCGCATAGCATGATGCGCGACTCCTTGGGTGTGGGATAGTCTGGCACCCTAAACCGGCGTAGAGGTACTGGTCGAGTACGCGGACAAATTTATCAATCCAAGCTGGTCCCTTCAATTCATCCCTATCAACCTCAAAATAAATGCGCCCATCAAGTCGAAAGTCTGAATCAGGAGATTCGGTGGTGCATTCAATTTGCGCGCCCCTCACTGGATTATCTACGCCGACATTGACGTGGCGAAAGAGCGTGTGCGAGATTTCCCTCGGCGTTCGCGCGCACATGACGAGGTAGTCTTCATCTGGACGCATCACCATTTCTGTGAAGCGAGATGAAAACCGAGTACCTCTTTCGACTGCCGAATCTCTACGTTGTTCTGCCATTTGTCCACATACTAACAGATATATAAGGCAGCGCAAGCATAGGCATGACGAAGGGCTACGAAATCAGATTTTTTGCTTTGAGGGTTTCGTCGATGCGCTTACGGTCAAAACCGGTGATGATGACGCCGTCGATATCGGTAACGGGAACACCACTGTAGGAGCCGCCGTTTTTGTTCATCAACTCTTCCATCGCTGCTGGGTCTTCCTCGACATCCTTTGAGATATAGCTGACGCCAAGGTGATCGAGGTATTGTTTTTCAGTCTTGCAAAACGCGCACCAAGGGGTGCTGTACACGATAACTGAGGTATTGGTAGGTTGCTGTGACATGTCTATTTTCTCCCCTTTTCTCTAGTGTTTAGCATAGCAAATTGAATAGAAGAGAGCAATATTGTTTCGCTGTTCTCAGGTAATGTGTGGGCTAGAGTGTGCCTGTTCAGTGTTAGACGGTATGCTGCTTGTGAGGTACCAGCCACCATCTTGAGGCGATTGGTAGGTGCGGAGTGATATATCGGGTGAGTAGATAGCGGTGTGGCGTATTGCCGCCTCTGCTGCTTGCTTGGTAGTATAACGAACTTTTACTCGTTCTGTAGCGGGCTTTTGATACGGTACGCGTTTGGGAGTACGGTTACGACGTGGCATGTTGTAAATAGTATAGCGCATCACCCCTTACATTTTGTGAGCAACATTGGTATAATCAAACCATACATGGGTAAGCTACCTGCTGCGAGTAATAGCTCTGACACAAAGGGCGTATCGGTAAACCGGTCCGCTTCTCTTGTGATGATCGCAACGATGGCGGATACGACGTGGCGCATGTTTGTCCCGACAGTTGGTTTGATTGTAGCAGGAGACGCGCTTGATGGGCGCTTCACGACCCGACCCTGGCTGATGTTGACTGGTGCATTGATCGGTTCACTGCTCGCTGCCCTCCTCATAAAACGCCAACTTCAGAGAGGAAAGGCATGATAGTGGGTGGATTTGCTTCTGCTGCGGTAGCGACTGAACATATCACGAGTTTGTTTGGATTGCCTATCACCAATTCTATGCTGCTTGGCGCGGTTGGTATTATCATTATGCTAAGTGTCCTCGGATCAACAGCATATGCACTCAAAAAAGGTCGTCACAATCACTTTGTCGGACTTGTTTCGTGGGCAGTTGAAGGCATGTATGGCACTGTGCTCGATATCGTACCTGATCGCAAAGTTGCTCGGCAGATAGCACCGCTTGCCCTCACTATCTTTTTCACCGTACTCGTCACCTACTGGTGCGGCGTGTTGCCGGGTGTTGGTTCGATCACTATCGATGGCAAGGAACTGTTCCGCGGCTTGCCGACTGATCTCAATTTTACTTTTGCGATCGCTCTCATCACGATGGTGACGGTACAGTGGTATGCCATCAAGGCCCATGGGATTTTTGGTAATGCTGGTCGCTATCTCGTCAATCCGCTCAAAAATCCAATCGGAGCCTTTGAGGGGCTACTTGAGCTTGTTGGTGAGTTTAGCCGACTTGTGGCGCTCAGCCTGCGTCTCTTTGGCAACGCTTTTGCGGGCGAAGTATTGCTGGTGATCGTAGCATCACTTTCGGGCTGGTTTGCGGGTCTGAGCTTGCCGCTCGTCATGATTTTTGAGTTATTCATCGGCTTTATTCAGGCCTACGTATTCTTTATGTTGACACTCATCTTTACGTCCCTGGCTATTTCTAGCCACGGTGACTCTCACCCCGAACACTCGCCCGCTCACCTCCGGGAGAGCGCAGAGTGAAGCGTAATACTACACGAGTAACAAATTAATAGTAAGGAGAAATATAACAACTATGGAACCACTCGCATTTGGTCTGACCTACGCACTACCTGCATTTGGTGCAGCAATCGGCGTTGGCTTGATTGGCGCTGGTGCTCTCAACGCACTTGGCCGCAATCCAGAGAAACTAAGCGATATTCGTACGTTGATGATCACCGCTATCGTCTTCGCTGACTCACTGGCTATCATCGGTATCATTGTCGCCTACATGGCAAAGGGATAAGTTTTTTCTATGGATCTTGCTGTACTCACCCATTTTGCGACCGAGGAAGCGGCCTCAAGCGGTATCCTCGGAACACTTGGTATTGATGTCAAGTTGTTGGTATTTCAGCTGATCGCATTTGTGCTCCTCATCCTTATTCTGAATAAATGGATATTTCCAGTATTCTTCAAGATCATCGACAAGCGTCAAGCGGTGATCGAGGAGAGCAACAGAGCAGCGGTTGAGGCGAGCAAACAAGCAGAAAAATCGCAAGCCGAGATAGAAAAAATGCTCAAACAAGCACGTGTCGAAGCAAAAGATATCGTGGCAACCGCAAAAGATGAAGCAACAGAGATGATGCGTCAGGCCGAGGAAAAGTCCAAGGCAGAGGCACAGCATATCGTTGCGGTGGCACATGAATCGCTCGCCAAAGACGTATTGGCAGCCAAAAAAGCACTTCATAATGAGACGGTTGAACTGGTAGCGCTTGCGACCGAAAAAGTTGTGGGCAAAACAGTCACAAAGTCAGTCGACACGACGCTTATCAAAGACGCACTGAAAGAGGTGCAGTAACCGTGAACACGAGACTCTCGCGTCGTAAGCTTGCGCTCTATGTCGCCGATGGCATTGCTGTCGATGGAGAGCTCAGCCGGCGTATCGAGGAAGTAGCGGCGTATTTGATTGACAGTAAACGTCTCAGAGAGGCAGAGCTTGTCGTCCGGGCTATCGAGGACGCGCTTGCTGAGGCTGGCACAGTAGTCACTACAGTTACCACTGCTGGGCCACTGATCGAAGATATGTCAGACGCGATCAAGAAGCTGACGGGTGCTCACATTGTTGCTATCCGCGAGAGAGTTGATCCTCAGCTGTTGGGCGGCGTCATCATAGAGACACCCGGACAGATGTTGGACGCAAGTGTTCGAAGTAAACTAATGGCCCTTCGTCGGGCAAAATTGTAAAAACGAGTGAAAGGAATCATTTGATGGCTGATCTAGCAGTGACAGAATTATCAAAAACCCTTCGCGACGCGATTGCAAAGCTGGAAACGAGCGACAAACTCGAGACAGTTGGTATCGTGACTCGCGTCGGCGACGGAGTGGCTTGGGTGCACGGGTTGGCGGATGCCGGCTATAGTGAAGTGCTTCAGATCGAAACTGCGCACAGCGGTGTCGTAGAGGCGTTTGCGCTTAATCTCATGGAAGATGAAATCGGTGCGGTGCTTTTGGGAAGTGACCAGGGTGTTGCCGCTGGTGATCGAGTCACGCTCAAGGGTGAAATTTTGTCAGTTCCGGTCGGTACTGAGCTGCTTGGCCGCGTTGTCAACCCTCTGGGTGAAGCACTTGACGGTGGACCGGCAATTAAATCAACCGAACGATTGCCAGTTGAGCGTGAAGCCGTCGGCGTCATGGGCCGTAAGCACGTGCATGAGCCGCTGATGACGGGTATCATGGCTATTGATGCCATGTTTCCTATCGGACGGGGCCAGCGCGAGCTGATTATTGGAGATCGTCAGACTGGCAAGACTGCTATTGCTGTTGACACGATGATCAACCAAGCGAAGCAACAGAGTGGCGTGGTGAACGTCTACGTTGCTGTCGGTCAAAAACTGAGTAAGGTTGCTCGTCTTGTCGAGACCCTGAAACGCGAGGGGGTCATGGACCAAACGATTGTGGTGGCAACTGGTCCGAGTGATCCAGCAAGCCTCCTCTATCTCGCTCCATATGCGGGTACCGCGATGGGCGAATATTTCCGCGACAAGGGTGAACATGCACTCATGATCTATGACGACCTGACGAAGCACGCCGTTGCCTACCGTCAGATGTCACTCCTCCTTCGCCGTCCACCGGGACGTGAAGCCTTTCCGGGTGATGTATTTTATCTTCACTCACGACTTCTTGAACGTTCAAGCAAGCTCAGTGATGAGCTTGGCGCCGGCTCGCTCACTGCCCTACCGATCATCGAGACACAGGCGGGAGATATCTCGGCTTATATCCCCACAAATGTGATTTCAATCACCGATGGTCAGATTTTTATGGAGACCGACCTCTTTTATCAGGGTATTCGTCCTGCTATCTCGGCTGGACTCTCGGTGAGTCGCGTGGGTGGTGATGCGCAGACAAAGGCCGTCAAGAGTGTTTCGGGTCACCTCAAGCTTGGCCTCAGCCAGTTCCGAGAGCTTGCCAGTTTCGCACAGTTTGGGAGCGACCTCGACGAGGCTACCAAAGCGCAGATTGAGCGTGGTCAACGGTTGACCGAACTCCTGAAGCAGCCACAATATCAGCCGATGAGCGTGTGGGAACAGTGTGCCAGTATCTTTACCGTGAGTGAAGGTCTGTTTGACCACGTACCGGCAAATAAAGTGAAGGATGCACAAAAAGCCCTCCTCACCCGTCTCTGGACAGATGAGAAGAAAGTCATGCAGGAGCTCAATAAAGGCACCGACAAACTCGAAGCAGATAGCTCAACGGGCAAAGCAATTGCAAAGCTAGCAAAATTAGTTGCGAAAGGGTTTGAGGCGTAGATGGGAAAGGTCGTAGGCACAGAATGCGTGCGGGTTGAGACCCCTGATCTAACAGAGGAAGCCCTAGCAAAGGGTCATCGAGCGCTCGCTGTGTCTGACTCTGAGAGACCAAGCCATGCTTCTGAAAGGCAATCATTAGGCTATGAACAAACACCTAAACTCGGTAGTGACTATACGGCAAAGCGTCGATATGGGGATATGACGACCATCGATAATCGATCCAGGGATGGGCGCGCGCATACACCATCGGCCGTCAATTATGATGAGGCTGCGCAAGTGTTCGGGTTGGAAAGATGGGAGGTAGAGCTTTTGAGTAATCCGTCAGATAGCGAGAAGGATTTTCTCAATCGATGGCGGAAAGGAGAAATGCAGGGACCACTCACACGTGCAGCATTGATATACGACTTTTTGCAGTCTGAAGCCTCAAGACGAGAAGAAATTATCGGAAGAGTTATTGATGAGCTTCGTAAGCTACCATCCGAGGAGCTTTATAAAATTCTTGATAAACTTGGTGGTAGTAGCAATGGCTAGTACGCAGCAACTTAAGTCTCGTATCCGCTCGGTAAAGTCCACCAAGCAGATTACGAAGGCGATGCAGATGGTAGCTGCCAGCAAGATGCGGCGTGCGCAAGATGCGACCAAAGGCTCGGCGCCGTACGAGCGGGCTGCCAACGAACTACTCACCTATCTCGCTAGTCAGGGAGTGACCGATCAGCACAAATGGTTCGTCAAGCGACCGGTCAAAAATCGCCTACTCATTGTTATCGCAAGTGACAAAGGTCTCGCGGGGGCGTATAACTCAAACATCCTTCGATTGTACCTCGCTCAGCTCAAGGCCGATGACGCTTCTGGTGTTAAAAATCTCACCATTGCGGTCGGTCGCAAGGCCTCGCAATTTGTCACCCGTCTCAAAGATACAGAGGTCATCGGTACTTACGAGGATTTGCCAGATCACCCCGAGGGCGCGCAGTTTCACGCTATCCTGAATACCGCCAAAGATGCGTTTGAGAGTGGGAGGGTTGATGCTGTCGACGTGTTGTACACAGAGTTTATCAGTAGTATCAACCAGACAGCGGCGGTTACTCGTCTTTTCCCGGCTGGATTTATCGAGACAGAGGTAAGTGATGCGGTACGGGAGGCTATCTATGAGCCAAGTATTGAGCGAGTGTTGGATGATGCTGCCTATCGGTTGATCGGCTCTCGCTTGTTTCAGGCGTTGCTCGATGCCCGGGCCAGCGAGCACAGTATGCGTATGCTCGCAATGAAAAATGCTACCGACAACGCTACTGATCTCGTCGATGATCTAACGCTCGAGATGAACAAGGCTCGCCAGAGCGCAATCACTCAGGAGCTTGCCGAAATTAGCGGTGGTGTGGAGGCGATGAAGTAATGTACCACTCAGACTTGCGCAAATCAACGCTTGAGCTATGGGGAGAATCTCTGCCCAGCCACCAACAGATTATTCCCGAGTCTTTACTTAAGATAGTGAGACGTCGCACCGGGGAACTCGCCCGATTGGCGCAAGGCCTGGCGGCGCTGGCAGAGCAGAAGCGCGAAGCAGCCGGCTCAGGAGCGCCGTTAGCCATGAACACGCTCGATTCCCTGCCTTTTGACACTACTTGGGGTGGCGATGATGATACCGATACAGCAAATACAATCGACAAGACACAAGGAGGAAATGATGACTAAACAAACCGGAAAAATTATCCAGATTGTCGGCGTGGTGGTTGACGTTGAGTTTGCGGAGGGAAAATTGCCTGCAATTTATGACGCGCTCCACATCACTCACGACAAACGCGTCATGACGCTAGAGGTAGCGCAGCACCTTGATGAGCACACGGTACGGGCAATTGCGCTCTCGAGCACCGACGGACTACGTCGTGGTAGCGATGTCGAGGCGACGGGCGCACCGATTAGCGTGCCAGTTGGCGTCGAGACACAGGGACGCATGTTTAATGTCGTCGGTGATCCTATCGATGGCCAGCCAGCGCCAAAAGGCAAAACAGCAAGTATCCACCGCGAGCCCCCTGCTCTCTCTGAGCAGACCAACAAGACCGAGATCCTTGAAACAGGGATCAAGGTTATCGACCTCATCGCGCCGATTGCAAAGGGTGGTAAGGTGGGTCTGTTTGGTGGTGCGGGTGTTGGCAAGACAGTCCTCATCCAAGAGCTTATCAACAACATTGCGAAGTTTCACTCTGGTAACTCCGTCTTTGCGGGTGTCGGTGAGCGTACGCGTGAGGGCAACGATCTCTATCACGAGATGAAAGAAGCCGGCGTGCTCGACAAGACGAGCCTTGTCTTTGGTCAGATGAATGAACCACCAGGAGCCCGTCTGCGGGTGGCGCTATCGGGTCTTGCGATGGCTGAAGCGTTTCGTGATGACGGCAAGGACGTGTTGCTCTTTATTGACAATATCTTTCGCTTTACTCAGGCTGGTGCTGAGGTGTCGGCGCTCCTCGGTCGTCTGCCGAGTGCGGTGGGTTACCAGCCAAATCTCCAACAAGAAATGGGTGCTCTGCAAGAGCGTATCACTAGTACCAAAAAGGGTTCGATTACCAGCGTTCAGGCCGTCTATGTGCCGGCAGATGACCTTACTGACCCAGCACCTGCGACGACGTTTGCTCACCTCGACTCAACAATCGTGTTGAACCGTGGTTTGACGGAGATTGGTATTTACCCAGCTGTTGATCCGCTTGACTCCAACTCGACCATCCTCGACCCCGAAGTTGTCGGTGAGGAACACTACCAAACAGCTCGTGAAGCCCAGCGTGTCCTGCAGCAGTACAAAGAGCTCCAAGACATTATCGCCATCCTCGGTATGGAGGAGCTCAGTGATGATCAGAAGCAAACTGTTGCTCGTGCTCGCCGCTTGCAGCGTTTCTTAGCTCAGCCGTTCTTTGTGGCGCAGCAGTTTACCGGTAACCCAGGCTCCTACATCAAAGTTACTGATACCGTCAAGGATGTCAAAGATATCCTTGCGGGCAAATACGACGCCAAGCCTGAGAGCTGGTTTTATATGGCACCGGGTCCTCTGAGCGAGAAAAAAGACTAAAAGCTGTCTAAGCCCCAAGACCCTCCTCAGACAGACAGTTGGCCCTGATGGGCCAAGGCCCGCCAAGAGCGAAGGCTGATTCAGTTAGCGGCGGGCCGGTTGTCTG
>OFRO01000500.1_pt1 | contig 13676 bp, 13 predicted proteins | sample 1543091 | NCBI WGS metagenome assembly OFRO01 (sample SAMN07774217, study PRJEB24372) | wastewater metagenome | isolation source: Exp Tend NO 10WW | collected 2016-02
GAAGAGTACCTCGACGCCTTCGAGTCCGAGTTCCCGGCGCTCGACCGCCGCTCGCTCCTGTTCGTGGGCGACGCCTCGGGGAGCTGGCAGGACGGCCCGCACAACAAGGGGCGCAACTCGTTCGTGTGCTGGAAGGATCGGGGCTGGAAGATGGTCCCGCCGCAGGATCCGAAGTCGGACAAGCCCGACGCCCGCGCCCGCAACCCGTTCGTGGACGACCAGCTCCAGGTGGTCAACGAGCTGTTGCGCCGCGACCGGCTCCGCATCGACCCGACACGTGCGCCGTGGCTGGCCGAGTGCTTCCGCGAGGCCATCACGAAGCGCGACACGGGTCGCCGCAAGATCGTCCAGACCCGGCACGCCCACGCGCTCGCCGCCTCGCTCTACGCACTGTGGCGCCTGGCGGGCAAGCGCAAGGCGCCCAAGCCGCCAGGGCCCGGGACGGTGAAGCCGATCCCACGGCCACCGAACCGCTACCGCAGCCTCTAACCCTCACCGGAGCAGTGAATGGGCCTGCTCGACAACATCGGCCGGCGGATCTCGTCGATCGTCGGCGGCACGCGCGGACCGGAAGAGTCCCGCGTCGCCAAGGTGCCTGGCGCGGCTTCTGGCAGCGGCAGCACCCGCGTTGCTCCCGACGCCAAGACGGCCGCGCTCCTGCGTTCCTGGGGCATCTACGAGAGCCGCGTGGGCCCGAGCGCCGGCCCCTCGCAGACGCGCCGCGCCCTGTGGCCCGCCGATGGCCTGACGCCCGAGACGATCATCGACGCGCAGCGGAGCGCCGTGTCCAGCGGCATCCCGCTTCGCTGGGTGGAGCTGATCGACCAGATCGACTCACGCGATGGGCACTACGCGAGTTGCACCCGGCAGCGCGTCTCGGACGTGATCAAGGGGACGTGGCGGCTCACCCCGGCGCGCGTCGACGACGTGTCGATCGCGTCCATGAACTTCATCGACACCGCGTACCGCCGCACGTCGCGCTTCACCGACGGTCTTGGGTGGTTGCTCCTGTCGAACCTCTACTCCTTCAACGGCGTGGAAGTGGAGTACGAAGAGGCCCGGATCACGTTCCCCGGGCCAAAGAACGAGCGGATCGGGCCGGTGACGGTGGGCGTGCCCAAGCGCCTGCACAACATCCACCCCAAGCACTTCCGGTTCGACCTCGACTCCGACGATCCCTTGTTCTGGATCGGCAACGGGTACCAGGATCTCCCGCTCGGGAAGTTCCTGTTCCTCGACGGCGAGGGGCTGCACCCGATCAAGGTCCGGCGCGGCCACGCCTGGCAGTGCGTCTGGTACTCGATGTTCCGCAGCATCGGCTGGTCGGGCTGGGCGACGTTCGTGGAGCGGTTCGGGATGCCCGTCCCGGTGCTCGGCTACGACGGCGATCTCGCGCAGTACGACGAGTACGCGACGGCGATGACCGACATCCTGAACTCGCTGGGGAGCGGGAATGGGCTTCGGTACCCCAAGGGCAACTTCTCTCTCGAGATCAAGGACCCGCCGTCGGGCGGCACGTCCAGCGATCCTCACTCGGCGCTGTCCGACGCCTGTGACGCCGGCCAGTCGATCCGGGTCCTCGGCGGGCAGCTGAACAACAAGATCGGCAACGTCGGAAGCTTTGCGGCGTCGACGAATCACCTCGACGTGAAATACGGGCTGGAAGAGTTGGACGCCGCTCGCATGTGGGAGCGGATCGACGAGCAGTTGTCCGCGCCGCTGCTCCTGTTCAACGCTGTCCCGCTCGCCGCCGCGCTGCAAGCCGCCGGCTACAACGTGACGCCCGACGACATCGCAGCCGCCGTGCCCCGGGGAAAGCACCACATCCCGGGCAAGACGGACCCCGAAGTCGAGATGCGCATCATGGCGATGGCCGTCGAGAACGGCCTTCCGATCTCGATGCGCGGCGCCTTCGAGCGCATGGACTTGGAGCGCGCCCGCGATGAGGCGGACCGCATCCCCGGCAAGGCGCAGAGCGTAGCAGCCGGCGCGGCGCTCAAGACGGACAAGGACGCGGCTGACCCCGAGTCGGCGAAGAACCCCGACACCGCCGGGCTGGCGAAGGCAGAGACGCCGCCCGCGAAAGACGACGCCTGATGCTGTTCTCCGTCCCATCGTTCCGCTTCTCCGTGGGCGACCTGTCGAGCGCCGTGGGCAAGTGGAGCCGCGTCGCCACCTTCGGGGCCAAGTCCAAGGACGGCTCCGAGATGGTGTTCGACGCGACCACACTGGGAGCGATGGTCACGAACGCCGCCGCCCGCGGCGACAAGATCGCGATCTGTCAGGACCACCTCTCCGCCTACGTCGCGCAGACCGGACAGCCGGCGCCCGCTCTCGGCTACTTCACCGCGCTCGCCGTGGTGGCCGCTGGCAGGGTCGTCAGGGCGTGGAACGGGCAGCCGGAAGCCTCGGGCCTGCCCGATGGCCTCTACGCGCTCCTCGGCGAAGTGACGCCGCGCGGGCTCGATCCCAAGGACGGGCTGGCCAACTACGCATTCCTATCCCCGATGTTCTCGATGGCCGCCAAGGGAGAGGACGGCAGCGACGTGGGGCCGATGCTCTACGACGTGGCCGCGACCAACACTCCGTTTCAGAGCGGCACCGAGATCCAGTTCCACTCATTCGCCCGCAAAAAGGACGACTTCGCCAAGATCGAGGCGATGTTTCAGTCTGCTTCCAGAGCCGAGAAAGAAGGACGGTTCAATGACGCGGCGGAGAAGTATCTGGAGATTCAGAAGGTAGCCAGCGACCCCGGCGACATAGACGCCGCGCGTTTCGCGGAGCGCAGAGCTCGAGATGCGGAGCGTGCGGAGCGACTGAGGGCGAGGAAGTACAGCAGTACCACACCCGGCGCGACCCGCCGATTCACAGGAGCCAAAATGGACGATACCGAGATGGCCAAGCGGTTCGGGTTCGAGCCGGACGACGACGACGAGAAGAAGGCCGAGAAGACGGCGAAGTTCTGGGCCGACTACGACGAGAAGATGGCCTCGATCGGCAAGGCCGTGACCGCGTCGGCCGATCCCGGCAAGGACGACGAGGCCAACAAAATGGCCGTCCAGCTCGCCGCCGTCGCTGCCAGCAACGCCGCGCTGATGGCCCGCCTCGCTGCCGTCGAGGCCGGCGAGAACGCCCGCAAGGCCGCCGTCGAGGCGGAGCAGAACGCCCGCATCGAGGCGCTGGCCGACGCCGCCATCACCGGCGGCTACCCCAAGGACGCCCGCGCCGCCTTCGTCACCTTCGCGCGCGCCGACTTCGCCGCCGCGCAGGCGCTCGCCGCCCCGCACATCAAGGGCGCGCCCGCCCACCTGTTCGCCCGCGTCTCGGCCGGTGGCGCTCCGATCGGTGCCCCGCGCGCCGACGGCACCGTGCGCGCCGACAGCGCCGGCAAGCTGCCCAAGGTCTACAAGACCGCGATGTTCGGGATCGTGACCGCGCCCGACGAGCCGGTGGCCGACGAGATCAAGGCGATGGCCTTCTCGACCGACCCCGCCGTCAAGGCGAAGGTCGACGCCAAGGTGGCCGCGCTCGGCTCGCCGGACGTGCCGTGGGCGCGCCTGTTCGCCGCCGGCAAGATCGTCGACACCGAGCGCCCCGAGCTCGGCGACCAGACCGCCCGCGTGCGGATGGCGCTGTCCTTCGCGTAGTTCGTCCCCGGCAGTACCGACAGACCAACCACTTTCGCCGGCAGTCCTGAGCGCCCCGCTGGGCGTTGAGGAGTGCCGGGGATGGAGATCCAGATGGCCGCCGACATCGGGCTCATGCCCCAGGGCAATCGCAGCATCTCGTTCAGCACCTACAACACCACCGACGCGCTGTGCAAGAAGGGCAGCGTGGTCGTGAGCAGCGCCACTTCCGACTCGAGCGCCTGCAAGACCACCACGTCGGCCGGCGCGAACGCCGTGCTCGGCGTCATCGTGGACCAGGGCGACCCCAACAACTCGGGCCTGTTCGCCTCGGGCTCGCAGGTCAGCGTGGCCGAGGCGGGCGAGGTGGAGATCCTCGTGCTGGGCGGCGTGACCTACGCCGTCGGCGACATCCTCGTGACCAGCACCACCGCGGGCGTCGCCAAGAAGATCGCGGCGGAAGCCACCGCGGACCAGATCGGCAGCGTCCGGCAGGCGATCACCACCGGCGCCTCGCCGCAGCTGATCTCCTGCTGGCTGAACATCGTCAAGCGCGCCGCGTAGTCGTTTCTCGCGCCGCAATGGTGCGGCGTTTTCTCACTCACCGGCGCGAGAAGCGCCTTGCTTTCGCCGCCAGTCCTGAGCGCCCGACGGGCTCTGAGGAGTGGCGGGGAAGGGGTCACAAATGCCCGCCGTCGTCCACGTAAACCGCAGGCTCACCGACATCTCGCAGCACTTCCCGACCGACTTCGTGTCCGTCGGTGATCGGGCCTTCCCGGTCAAGTCGGTCGACTACCTGACCGACCAGTTCGCGGCCTTCAACAAGGCCAACCTCCTGTCGATCCGCGACCTGACCCCGATCGGCGATGACGAGCTGCCGCCCGAGATCCAGATCGTCCTCGACCCGGACACCTCCTACAGCTGCCAGGTCTACGGCGTCAGCGCGCCGGGCAAGTGGATCACCTCGAAGAACTCCGACCCGGCGATCGACTGGGAGACGGAGCGGGCGATCCAGCTCACCCTCTCGCTGCGGCTGCGGCTGGAGTACCTCAAGGTCAAGCAGACCCTCCGCTCGACCACGCTGATGTCAGGATTCACCGCCACCGCCACGTCGGTGAGCGGTTCGGGCCGCTTCGACCAGGCGCCGACCACCACCAGCGTCATCGACCCGCTGATCCTCAAAGTCACCCAGATCCGCAACTACAACAATGGCCGCGGTCCCAACTTCATCTCCATGGCGTCCGAGACGCTGAACGCGATCGCCGCCACGACCGACTTCAAGGGTCGCGTGCAGTACACCCTGATCCCGACTGGCATCGCCGACAACAGCGACGCCCGAGGGACCAACGGCAAGGCGCAGCTTCTCGAGGCCATGCTCGGCGTGGCCCCCGGCACCATCGTCCTGTCGGACGCGACCTACAACTCGGCCGCCGCCGGTCAGACCGCGGTGTTCAAGAAGTTCATCGGCTCCGACATGATCATGGCCTACGTCGAGCCCATGGGCCTCCGCGGCTACAGCTTCGCGCAGGCGTTCCAGTGGAGCGCGTACCCCGGCGCCCCGACCAGCATCATCAACGTGCCGCAGTACAACCGCGGCATGGTGGTGCAGGACGAACTCCGCGCCTTCACCGTGGTCCACCCCCTGATCATCAAGCCCGAGCTCGGCTACCTCGTCACCGCCTGCGTCGACCCCGCCGGCGCCTTCATGGACTAGCCGTGGCCTGGGAAGCGACGCAGGCCGATCTCGAACGGGCCCTCGGCGGTGCCGATGTGCTCGTCATGCTCGCCGACCCGGCACGGACCGGAACGGCGGACTACGGGATCGTCTGCGCCTTCCTGAACGCCGGGGCGGCGGAGTGCCGGGAGCGCGTCGAGGTCAAGCACGACCCCGAGACGCTCGACAACCTCGACGCCACCTCGGCGCAGCGCCTCACCGACGCGAATTCCGCGCTCTCCGCCCGCGTGGCGTGGGAGCGCGGGGCACGCGGCCAGGCGGTCCCGGATCACGTCGAGTCGGCGGCAGCTCGCGCCGAAACGTGGCTCACGGAACTGGCTACGGGCCTCCGCCGCCTCGGGCGCAGCAAGGACGGCACTCCGGCGGCGCTGGGGCAGCCGGTGGGCGTGGTCAACTTCGATCCGCTGGCCTCGGGCGTGTCCGTGGCCGGCTTCAAGAGAGGGTTCCGCTGATGCCGCCTGCCAAGCCTGCCGCCGCCACCTCGATCCGCGTCGTCGAGACGGTGGCGGGCTACTGGCTCGTCTACTCGGTGAGCACCGCCGACGGGATCGAGCAGCACAAGCTCCTCGGGACCGTGGCGCCCGATGCGGCCTCGGTGAGTGACGAGGCGCTCAAACTCGCCACCGGCGGGTGATCGAGTTCACGTTCGCCGTCGACGTGAAGGACGGCGAGCGGCAACTGCACCTCGTCGCGGACCGGCTGGAGGACGTGGAGGGCACGCTGCGCCGGTACGGGCAGAGCTACCTCCGCTCCAAGATCGATCTGCACTTCGAGACGCGGCAGGGCTGGCCGGAGCGCGCCAAGGCAACGCAGCAACGCGCCGCCGGCCGCGCGATCCTGAGTGCCAGCCGATCCGAGCAGCGCATCCGGCAGAAGCTCACAAAGGAACTCCGCCGGGCCCGGAAGTCGCTCGGGCGCGTGGAGTCGATCGAGGGGTTCGACCGCGAGCAGCGGCGGCAGGAGATGCTCGCCAGCACCGGCAAGAGGTCGCAGGGCGCCGACAAGGTGCTCCGTGGACGGCTCGCCGCCGTTGAGCGCCGCGAGCTGGTGCTCGCCGAGTTCAACCGACTCGCCGCGGGCGGGAGCCGGTTTGCCTCGCTCACCGGCGACAAGGCAGGCTCCAAGCGCGTGGCGAAGCTCGGCGAGCGCATCGAACGCGCCGTGGAGCAGACCAAGACGCCGCTCGGGCGCATCGCCTCGTCGATGAAGCTGGAGATCAAGGGTTCGCGGCTGGTCTACGGCAGCGAGATCAAGTGGGCATGGGTCCACAACCAGGGCGGCACGGCAGGGCACGGCGCGCAGATCCCCCAGCGCGCCTTTGCCTACCTCGAGCCCGAGGATCTGGACGTGCTGGTCGACATGTTCGTTGGCGACGGCGTCGCCGCCACGGTGACTTGATGGGCGTGCTCAGCTACCGGACGGGCCTCACGACGGTAGAGAACGCGCTCGCCGACGTGATCACGCTGGCGCTGGGCGAGCGGATGACGGCGCTAGCGAACGTGGCCGCGCTCCGGTCCCTGCCCACGCGCGGCGCGAGCGGGATGCCCAGCGCCGTCGAGCGCGCGGTCCGCTACGTGACCGGCGCCGGCTGCTACATGTTCCGGGCCGCGTCCACCGCGACCGACAACGGGACCACCGTCATCAAGCCCACCGACAACCCGAACGCGGGCCGGTGGCTGCTCCAGTCGAGCTCGATCCTGGCGCCGGACGGCACCGCGATCTCGCAGCTAGCCTCGGGGTACCTGCGCGGCGTCCTGCTCTACGAGGGCGAGCGCACCGGCAAGGAGTGGGATCTGCGCATCCTCGCTCGCCGGCCCGCCGTCGTCGTCCAGTACGTGGGCGAGGACAAGGAGCAGAAGTCGAACCTCCGGGGCGCGCTCGCGATCAAGCGGTACCGCTTCAACATCTGGGGCGTGTCGTTCTCGGCGCGCCCCAACGCCGAAGGGGCGATTGGATCGCCGGTCGCAGCGGAGGCAGCGCGCGATCCGGGGGTCAAACAGATCCTCGGCGACCTCGAGGACCTCCTCGACGGCCTCACCGGCGCGCAACTCGGCGTCGATGGCGTCGACTTCCTCTCGTTTGGCGAGACGAGCCCGACGATCGAGGATCTGGCGCACCGCGAGTTCATCTGGACCGCGCCGCTCGTCGTGCGCGCGACCGTGGGCAAGGAGGACCGCCCGCCGCGCGTGCTCATGGATGCCGTGACCGCGCAGGGCGTCACCGACGACGGCCTCGGAACTCCCCTGACGCCGCAATTCCAGGTCATCCCGTAAAGGAGCCCGCCCGATGGCGACGGTCAACCCGAATCTCCCGCTGTCCTACGTCAAGCCGACGATCGCCGTGGCGATCGACACCCAGGCGCCGACGAGCGGCAACGACGCCGAGGCGTCCACTCTTCTCCTGTGGGGCGAGCAGCTGGCGGCCGGGATTGCGCCGCTCAACGCTCCCCAGGCGCTCACCTCCGTCACCGACGCGGTCAACTTCTACGGCCAGCGGAGCCCGCTCGTGCGCGATCTGCGCGCGGCGCTCAGCCAGAACGGCGTCAACGGGGCGGTGCAGATCTACGGCGTGGGCGTGTCCGAGCCCTCGGGCGGCACCGCCGGCACCGCGCAGATCGTCGTGTCCATCCCGGGCGGCTCGAACCCGACCGCGGCCGGCGGCGCGACCGTGACCCTCGGCGGAGTCGAGCAGGCGTCCGTGTCGTGGACCACCACCGACACCGCGACCACCATCGGAGCCGCGCTGGCGACCGCGCTCAACGCCTGCCTGTACACCCCGTTCGGGACGTGGACGAACGCGAGCGGCACCGTGACCGCGACCTTCAACATCAAGGGCGCGCGCATGGAGGACTACCCGCTGCGCTTCGCCTACACCGCCCCGAGCAATGGCGTCTACTTCGGCCCCGGGACGATCACGATCGCCACCAACGCCACCGGCGCCGGCTCGATCTCGATCGTGAGCGGAGCCACCACCATCACCGCGGCGCTGGCCGGCGGCGAGACGCCGACCGCCGCCGCCGTGCTCGTGGCCGCGGCCGTCAACGGCGGGGACTACCCGCTCGACGCCGGCACCCCGACCGTGGGCGCGATCCCGCTCTACTTCGCCCCCGGCCGCGACTACCGCCGCGCTCAGGCGTTCGTCACCACGTCGACCGGCGTCACCGTGACCCTGCTGAACGGCAGCATCACGAGCGGCACCGGCAACGGTTCCACCTCCTCGACCTACGCCGGCACGCTGGGCGCCGGCTTCCCGACCATCACCACCGCGATCAGCAACGTCCGGGCGATCGGCAGCTTCGGCAAGTGGGTCTGCCCGTGGTTCGACGCGACCACCGCCGGCTCGCTGTTCTCCGCGATCAGCACCGACGGCAACGGCGGCCCGAACCAGAACAAGGGCCAGACGCTCACCCTGTGCGCCACCGGCACCTACGCCGCCGCCTCGGCGCTCCCGGCCGCGACCTCGCCGGCCATGAACGTCAACCAGGCGAACAACAACAACGGCATGCGCGGGGCCGTGTGCCTGTGCCTCGACGCCGCCCAGCCGGGCAGCGAGGTGGCCGCCCGCGTCGCTGGCCTGCGCGCCGCCTCGGACCCCTTCACCAACTACGACGGCCTCGCCCTCACCGGAACCTCCGACGTTCCGCTCCTCCTGCCGGCCGCCGCGGCGATCGGCGCCTTCACCGACGCGACCCAGAACACCGCGATCACCAACGGCCTGACGCCGCTGGCCGTGGTCGGCGGGTCGCTGGTCATCATCTTCGGTCGCACCACGCTCGGGACCACCGCCGCGGACCTGTGGGACTGGTCGTGGATCGACCAGGCCGACGCGCACCGCCGCGACTTCCGCGCGCAGGCCGCCGCCGCCTTCGCCGGGGCCGCCCTCATCGCCCCCGGCACCACGCCGTCGAGCCGCAAGGACGTGGACCCCGCGGCGCTCGTGGGCTTCGAGAAAGCCATGCTGCGGCGCTGGGAGGCGCAGGGCACCTACGACGGCGCCGACGCCAACGCGGGCCTCTGCACCGCGGCGATCAACCCGTCGCAGCGGTCCCGGGCTGACTGCACCTACCCCGAAAGCCCGAAGGTCCCGCTCCACACCATCGGCGTGGTCGCGCAGCGCGCCCTCCCGCCCATCGCCTGATAGGAGACGCCCGTGGCCGACCTCGCCGAACAGCAGACCATCCCCGGGCAGGTCCCGGTCCTCATCAACCACACCTACGCGCTCACGATCGAGAACCTGTCTGTTCAGCGCACGCGCTCGAGTTCGGTGGCGACCGGGTTCGCCGGCAACTTCGCCAAGCGCACCGGCGTCTATCAGTACTCGTTCAACTTCGAGATGCCCCCCCTGGCCACTGGCTGGGAGGTCCCCGTCGAGGTGCTCGCCGCGCCCTTCACCCTGACCTATCGGGTCGGGGCGCTGGAGTACTCGCTCGACGGCTGCGAGGTCAACGACGACTCGCTCTCCGTCGCCATGCAGCAGGGCAACACGTCCAGCACGTTCCGCGGCAACGCGCTCCAGCGCAAGCCGCAGTAGCTTCGTCGTCGACACCGACGCGGCGGATGCCGCGGGGGCACAAATCCCAGCCGGGTATCGCGGGCGCGAAAGCGCAGAAGAAAATGCCGGCCGGTCGACGGACTGATTTTCGCACCCTCCGCTCAAGGGGTCGCACATGAACGCCGCCGAGTTCCTCGCCTCGCGTGGTCGCACCATCTCCACGCATCCCGTCACCGTCCGCCTTCTGGATCCCTCGGATCCGACGAAGATGGCGGACGCCCCCGCCGTGTTCCGCCTCGTCCCCGAGCGGCTGCGGCTCGCCGCGCTCGACAAGGCGGCCGAGTCCCTGTCGGCCCTCAAATCCGCCGCCAGCGACAACCGAAGGATCGCCGAGGAGGCGTATCACCTCCTCGTGGAAGCCGTGCGCCAGGAGAGCGCCCCGGCCGCGCCGTTCTTCGAGACGGTGGTGCAGGCCAAGAGCATGCTCCTCGAGACGGAGGCGGTGCGGCTGCTGGCGGAGTACCAGCGGTACACCGACGCCCACTTTCCCGCGTCGCTGTCCGACGAGGAAATCGGCAAGCTGGCGGAGGCGGCTCGCGGTCATTTTTTGCCCGACCTGCTGACCTCCTACGGGTACTGGCCGATCCTACGGGCGCTGCCTTCTTTGGCGGCGATCTTTGGGGCGCCCCTGACTGCTTCGTCCTCGCCTACTCCGTCGCCGTCGACGTAGCGCGCGGGTACCGGGTGAGGGGCATCGCCAGCACCACCGCGCGCACCTACGAAGAGGCGCGCGACGCCACGGCGGCCGGGATCCGGCTCGCGCTCACCGGGAAGAAGTGAATCCATGACCCTCGACGCCCGCGGCAGCGTAGAGATCGACGTGAAGGGCGCGGAGCGTGCCGCAGCCGCGGCGCGTTCGGCTCTCCAGCCGTGGGGCGACCAGGCGCAGCGCGTGATGGGCGCCTTCAAGAGCCTCGGCGGGGCCGTGGGCCAGATCTCGGGGCAGATGCTCCAGGATCTCGGCCGCGTGGCCACCGTGGGCTCGTCGTTCTCGATGGCCGGGGCGATCCAGGGCGTCCGGGGCTTCGAGGCCAGCGTCTCAGACATGGCCGTCGCCACCGGGCGCGACTTCGAGAGCATCAAGAACCAGATCAACGCGCTGTCGACGACGCTGGGACAGAAGCCGGAACAGATCGCCGGGTTCATCAGCAACGTCGGCCGCGCGACCTACGATTTCAGCGGCCCGCAGAAGAACCTCGAAGCGTTCTCCAAGTTCGCCAAGGAGACGGGCCGGGAAGTGGGCTCCACGTCCGGGCTCGCGCAGGCGTTCAAGCGCCTCGGCGCGGACGACGCCGACAAGCAGCTCCAGCAGCTCCGGGCGACCGCGCAGAGCCTCGGGACGGTCGGGGGGGTAGCAGCCCTCGCCGATCAGGTGACGGCGCTCTCCGGGGCCCTGTCACGCGCCTCGAACGGCGCCGGGCAGCTCGGCAACATCCTCGGGCAGCTCGGCAAGGGCACGCGCGGGCCGGCAGAGGCGGCGGAGGTCCAGTCCGCAGTGGTCCAGCGGTTCATGGGCAACCAGCGCCAGTACGAGCAGCACTTCAAGTGGAGCGGGGCGCTCAAGAAGGGCGAGAGCCTGTTCGACAAGAACGGCCGCTTTGACGTGCAGAAGGCGATGCGGCTCCGGCAGGCGGAACTCCGCAAGATCGACAAGACGGGCATGATCGCGGCCGGAGAGTTCGGCAACATGGTGGCCTCGCGCCAGTTCATGAACGCCGACCTGTCCGGCAACGGCCCCGCCGAGGGCTTCGACACCGACGCGCTCAAGCAGTACAAGGCGACGCCGGGCGGCAAGAGGCAGGGCTGGGACGCGCTCAAGGACGTGCGGCTCCAGGACTGGTTCGGCGCGGGGACGGCGCTGGGCGGCCTCGCCGACAAGTTCCAGGAGTTCAGCGCCGAGAACCCGATGACGGGCAAGGCGGCGGAACTCGGAACCGAAGGCGTGCTCGGCTACCTCGGCGGGAAGATGCTGTGGAAGGGCGGCAAGGCGGTAGCCAAGGGCGCCACGAAGGCCGCGCCGGGGCTGGGCCTCCGCGCCCTCGGAATGCTGGGCGGCGCGGGCGCGGGCGGAGTGGCCGCTGCGCTTGGCACGGCCGTCGGGACCGGCACCGTCCTCGCAGACATCGGCCAGGACCGCGACACCATGGGCGCCGAGTGGCGCGCCGGGCAGGGCTCGACGATCGAGGCAGAGCAGCGGCAACTCGCGCTCTCGGCCGGCAAGGCGGGCGCCACGCCGATCGACCAGATCATGAACACCTACGGCAAGGCGCAGTCGCTCGGCATGACGGACGCCGAGGCAGCGGGCCTCGCCGCGCAGATCGCCAAGCGCATCACGGTCAAGGTCGAGATCGCCGACGCGACCGCCAATGGCATCGACTACACGATCCAGCCGGGGGCGACGCAGTGAGCGCGAGCGTTCTGCCTCCCGGGACGTTCGTGTTCGAGTTCAATGGGATCGAACTCCACGGCGTCGCCACCGACTCCACGGACGACATCCAGTGGCGGATCGCCGTCCACGAGTTCGATCGCCGCGCTGGCGCTCAGACCGAGAACATGGGCCGCGCCCCCTGGCAACAGCGGGTGACGCTCCTGTGGATCGGCGAGGATGGGTTCTCGCGCGCCACGAACTTCATGCTGACGCTCGAACGGTCCCCGTCGGGGCTGCTGGTTCATCCGATCTACGGCAAGCGGCAGGCGACGTGCTCGGGGACGCAGGGAGCTCGCCTGTCGGCGCACGACCCGAACACCTACGTCATGCCGGTGGCGTTCATGGAGGACAGCCTCGACGCATCGATCATCGGCGAGGCGGGACAGGAAGCCGAGGCGCAGGCCGCAGATGTGAACGCACAGGCGGCCAACGTGCTGGCCCTCGTCACCCACTACAGCGCCGCGGCCGGCGCCATCCAGAGCCTCGGCAACGCCGCTGCCGCCGTTGCGGTCGCCGCCACGGCCAACGCCGAGTCGACCGCGATCAACGCGACGCCGCTCGGGACCATGCTGGGCGCGCTCCCGGCGCTCACGCAGTCCGCGATCGTGGCCATGCGCCTCGAGAGCATCGCCCCCGAGGTCGCCGACGACGTGCGGTCCTGCGAGGTGATGCTCTACGCCTGCGCGCAGCTCGGAGACGCGGTGCTCGCCCAGCATCCGGCCCTCCGTGACTACCGGGTGGCGCAGGCGCAGCCGCTCATGGCCCTGGCAAGCCAGCTCTACGGCGCCGACGGCGCGAACCGGATCCCCGAGCTGCTGGCGAACAACCCGGCGATCGTGGGGCAGGCGCTTATCACTCCCGGGACCGTGCTCAAGGTCGCCACCTCGTGACGACCCAGGACACGATCGCCACGGTGCTGATCGATGGAGTCGAGTACCAGGCGCGCGAGCACGGCTACAACGCCGCCGTGATGCAGCTGTCCGACGACTTCAAGGTCACGCTCCCCGCCCCGGGCGGCAAGGTGCGCGGCCCGGGCCACCGCTTCGGGCTCGTCGCCGTTCACGTGCAGCACCGGGGCGGCGAGCACGGCGTCCACCGTGGTCGGGCGACCATCGACTTCCATCGCGCGGTGCACGAAGCGCACGCCGTGGCAGCGGATGAAGTCGTTGAGCTTCATTTCCGCCACGAACGCCAGGCTGTCGCCCTTGAGTTGGAAGAACGATTGCGTGCCCTGGTAGAAATTCGACGTCACCAGCAAACCTTCGGCATTCGCGTCGAGCAGATCGGTCTGCACGGGCGTACCGTCGGCAATCACCGTTCGCGTCGTAGCGACGAA
>OFRO01000501.1_pt1 | contig 13638 bp, 12 predicted proteins | sample 1543091 | NCBI WGS metagenome assembly OFRO01 (sample SAMN07774217, study PRJEB24372) | wastewater metagenome | isolation source: Exp Tend NO 10WW | collected 2016-02
AATTAAACATATCATTATGCCTAATGACGAAACACAAGGGGTAGACGAAGCAGAAGCAGATGTATTTGATGACGTAGCGGATGACGCTGCCGATACAAATACAGATGACGATGCTGGCGATTCTACTGATTGGAAAGCGAAATTTGAAGAATCCGAGGGTAGACGAAAGCGTGCTGAAAGCAAGCTTGGTAAAAAGAAACCAGAAGAAACTTCTACAGAAACGCCAACCAAGAAAACGAATGACTTAGATTATGGAGAATTAGCTTTTCTTACCGCTAAAGGTATTGAAGCTGATGATGAAGTGGACTTTGTAAAGACGATAGTTAATAACACTGGTCGCTCTCTTAAAGAAGTAGTGTCGGACGATTACGTTCAAGCGAAACTGAAAGCGATGAGAGATACACAAGCTACTAAGAACGCAGTACCTAGCGGGACAAAGCGTTCGGGTAATTCGGCTGCTGATACTGTCGAGTATTGGTTGTCAAAAGACTATGGCGAATTGCCAGATGATGTAGATTTGCGTAGAAAAGTTGTTAAAGCTCGAATTGAAAAGGAAACTAAAAAGGACGTATTCACTCCTTAATACGATAGTCATTCGGTATTTTCTAATTAACTAATAGATTTTTACTGAAATGGCAATCATTTATAAAAATGAATACCTTACGACTTTGCAGGAACGCTTGTCTGAATTTAACAAGTGGAAAGACATTGCTAAGGTTGAATACACGGATGTGCAAGTCATCCATAACCCTTATTTGACTGATGTAACAGCAAATACTGGTACTCGTGGTTCTGCTTACACTCCTGAAGCAGTTACTACAACTGACGATACTATTACTATCAACACTTTTAAGATTACTGCACAGTACATTGACCGTGCGGACTTAGCCCAAAAGACCTTTGCTGGTTGGATGGAACTTGCTGATAATCAAGGTATCCTCTTAAACGAAGCTATTGAAACAGCGATGTACGCTAACCACGCAGAGTACACCGACTTTGATAATGCTTCTATTGGCGGTGCTGCAGGAAACATCACTGTTTCTGAAAGCAACGTAGACGACATTTGTCGTGGAATTTTGCGTGAAATTGGCGAAGCTAATGGCGATGCAATGTATGAACGCAATGGCGGTTTCATTGTATGGCGACACGCTGACTTTGAAAAAGTCAAAGCCTTTGCAGCAGCACAAGGTTTCAACGTAGCAGACGATGTATTGAAGAATGGTATCAAACAAGGCTTCCATTATATGGGTCTTGACCACTATGCATCTAACAAAATGACTTCTGGTCATTTGTTCGCTGGTGTGAAACAAGTCTTGCACTTGGGTATCTGTAAGTCCACCTATGGGAAAATCAATGAAATCCAAGACCCTGTAGTTAGTGGCGGTCAAATCTCTGGTATCGGTATCAACTCTCGTGTTGATTTCAAGTTTAAAGCTTGGGCTAAAGTAGCACCTATCCTCTTTGACGTATTGGTAGCCTAGTTTACCTCCTTTGCTCCTAGTATTTATAGGGGCAGGGATAGGTAAGTTATTACCTAGAAAATGGGGTCAAGTCAAGAAAGTTAAGCTATGTCAAAAACAAGAAATTGCACCTGTGATGGAATCAATACAGGATGCTCACAAATAGGTTGTCCTGGGCAATCTCCACGAACTACTATCACAGTAGAACGTGAAATACCTAAGTTAAGTTACGAACTTATGGAGGGGAATTTAAAAAACCTGCAAGGGCAGGTGCTAACAGTGGTTGAAGCTATTGGTGGCACTATGGAACAAACCAAAGCCGCCAAATCTTTAATCCGTTCATTTTTCAATCAACAACTTACTCGTTTGTTTGAAATGTATGGGTATGAATCTCATCAAGAATTACCAAATTATAGTAGTCCAAGTCCTGAAGATGGAATGACTACATTACTAAATCAATAATTAAAGCTCTTGACCCCAGCTTTTAGATAACAACGAATTTATGTCAATGACTTTTACACAAATTGTTCGGGAAATAGATAAGAATTGTAAATCCAATTCGACTTCTTATCCGTTAGCTGACAAGGTACAGGATATTAACAACGCTTTAAGCGATGCTATTACTATTGCCTTAGAAAGCGGCGGTACTTGGCAGTATGACGATTCTAACCATACTGACTACCCGATTATTACTACTGCTCTAGTATCTGGGCAGCGTGATTACGCTTTTACTACTGACGAACAAGGTAATCTGATTTTAGATATTTACAAAGTGATGGCTCGGATTTCTGCTTCGGGTATTTATGAAGAAATTAACCCTATTGATGTACAGAGCCAACAGGGTACTGAGAACTTTTATGATGGGCAAAATTTGGGTGGGATTCCACAGGATTATGATAAAACCGCTAATGGCATTTTTTTAGACCCAATTCCAAATTATAACTCTGCCGATGGATTGAAAATTTATATCAATCGTGAGGGTTCATTCTTCACTGTTTCAGATACCACTAAAAAGCCTGGTATTGACCCACTTTGCCACGAATATCTAGCTTTAGTACCATCATATAAATATGCACGTAATAACTCACTTAAAAACGTAGCTCGTTTAGAAAAAGATGTACTGGCAATGGAAAAGCGAATTACTGAACGATATGCAAAAAGAGAAAAAGACGTTGCCAATGTTATGAGGTCGGTTGGCGATGGGGAAATAAATTGGATTTAATTAACTAATAAAAATATATGGCAAGCCTATTATACAATAGCTTCAAAAAGAAAATAATGGATGGTTCTATTGACTTAGATACCGATACCATCAAAGTCGCCTTAGTTACTTCCTCTTATACACCAGACCAGGATGCACACGATTTCTGGGATGATGTATCAGCTAATGAGGTGGCTAATAGTGGTACTTATGCTGCTGGTGGAGCGACTTTGGCAAACAAGGCAGTAACACAGGATAACACTGATGATGAGGGTGTGTTTGATGCTGACGACGTAAGTTGGACATCGGCTACTATTACAGCGAGATATGCAGTGATTTACAAGTCTACTGGGGTATCTTCTACTTCACCTTTAATTTGTTTGATTGATTTTGGTAGTAATCAATCTTCTACTGCTGGTACTTTCACTCTACCTTGGAATAGTGAGGGAATTATTAACTTAAACTAAAATGGCTGCAGCATATCGTTCAATCGCTACAGTTACTAGGAACTCTAGTAGTGGCTCTGCTAACCTAGTAATTACAAAACCATCAGGATTAACTGCTGGCGATTTAATGGTTGCTGTTTGTGCTGAAAAAGATAATGCTCACTATACTTCAAGTGGTTGGACAGAAATTTTAAGAAACCCAGGAAGTCCCGTAAGCTATGGTTTAACAGTTTTAGCTAAAGTTGCTAGTTCAGGAGATGCAGCAGCTTCAAACTTTACATTTACAGGAGATGGTGGAACGAGTAAGGCTGGTTTAGGTGCTTTAATGGCTATTTCTGGTACTTTTACTAGCTCTGTTAATTGTGTGTCTAATGATAAAGATACTGGAGGAGTAGGGACTGCTTTGAGCTTTACAGGTGGGGTTACTCCTAATGTTACCAATGGTTTGTTAATCTTTGGTATTGGAGTTGATGAATCCTCTACAGGAAAGACTATGAGTGGTTATGCCATTGCCAATAATAATCCGACTTGGACAGAGAGAGCAGATTTTGAAGTAAACTCTACAGAAAAATCTGGTATGGCTATCGCTACTGCTACTTACGCTGCAACAGGTTCTACAGGGACTTATTCTTCAACCTTATCTTCATCTTCTGGCGTTATTGAAACTTATGGATTTTTAATTGAAGTTCAAGAAACTCAAGATGTTTCCCCTGCTCAAACTGCTTTAAGTCTGGTTGGTTCAGTCCCAACAGTTACTCCTACTGGCGATGCCAATGTAACTGCTCCAACAACCTTATCTGCTGTCTTTTCAGTTTTATCAGTAGTAGTTTCACTTCCAGTAAGTGCGATAACCAATGTAGCTAAACACGTTTCCAACTTTATTAACCAAGATAAATCCTAATGACACCAGAGGAAATACAAAAATTACTTGCTCCTTTTTTAAAGCGGATAGATGAGCTAGAAAATCAAATTAAAGCGTTAAACAATAATGCAACTATTCCTTTTGATACTGGGGAAGCTATAAAAGCTAGAGTTTTAGCTGATGTTGGTTTTTTGGTTGGAAGTTCTAAAAGTGCTACTTCAGAGAATAAATCAGTTAATGAAGCTGGGGCTGCTACTTATTCAGTTATGGATAAGCCTGATGGTTTCCTTGAAGTTACTATTTTGGGTAATCTTTATTATTTACCATATTTCCTATAATGACTATAAAAATCCCACAACAAGGTAAATTTGCTCAACCGAACACATCGGATTTGTTTGGTAATTTGTGGTATACAAGAAATATGAACTTTGATGAAGCTGGTTATGCTAAACTTTCTTCTCGCACAATTTCTTTTAAGAATGAAAAGGATGATAGTAATTTCAATTTACCTATATCATTTGGTCGTGATAACAATGAGTTCCATATTGTAACGACAGATAAAGCCTATGATTTAAATGTTACCGAGAATGATTTTTCTATTGTTATAGATGGTAATAGCAATAGTCCTACTTTAAGTTTTGATTCTTGGGGTAAATGGTTTCAGAACCGATGGCACGCTTCAACTGCAACAAAAATTTGGTATACCACAGGTGGTGCTTGGACAGATACAGGGGCTTCTTTAACTACTGGTAAGGTACACGCTTTGGAAACCTTTAAAAATAAGAACTCTTTAGCAGTATCTAATGGCAATACTGTCCAATTACTAAGCACTGCTTATGCTACAACTGTAACCTTAACTATCCCTGCTGACTTTGAAATTGTGGGGTTGTCTTATTCTAATGCTCAAATGGGTATTATCACTATGTTAAGTGATACAATCGCAGGTCAAAACCAAGAAGCCTTTTTCTTTATTTGGGACGGAGCTAACACTGCTGCTGGTCGTGGTTATCCAATGGGGACTGATTCAATACTTGCTATTACACCTTATAAGTCCAGTTGGGTCATTTTAACTCGCACAGGCGAACTTAAATATTTTAATGGTGGTGGGTTTGAAGCTTTAGCCACCTTACCATTTAGTGTTGTTAATACCACTTGGGGAGATTCACAAAACCGAATTATAATCGGAGATGGAATGATTACAGAGGGCGATAAAATTTATATAAACGTTGGCAATGACTACGACCCCTTTGGCAGAAAAGGCGAATATTATGTCCAAAATAACCCTGCTGGAGTATGGTGTTACGACCCTAATGTTGGTCTTTACCATCGTTATTCTCCATCAATTAGTCCTGCTTACCAAATCGCAGTAACTAGCGTGAACACTGGGACAGATGTATTGACTTGTACTGGTACATTACCTGCTACTGGCAATCCAATTAAATGTGTAGATAGTGCATCAACCCCTATTGGTGGTGTATCTATCGGTAAAATTTACTATATTATCAAGCTTACAGCTACTACTTTTAGCTTGGCAGAAACACGAGAATTGGCATTGGCTAACGTGAAAATCAATTTAACTTCTTCTACTACAGCCAAATTTACTGCTATTGATGTCTTAGACTTTGGCTGTCAAAAGGCTCGCAGGATTGGCGGGATTGGTTTCGTAGATATTCGTAAAGAAATGGCTGACCATATATTGTTTGGCTCAGAAATTACAGATTTTAATTCTTCTACTGACTATGATAATCTTTGTATCACGATTCCTAGATTTGAAAATCGTGGCTGTATTATTACAGCTAAAGTAGTTTCACAAGAACTTTTAGATAATAACCAAAAGGTTTATGTTAAGTACCGCCCTTTAGATACTACGGATAGTATTGTTGTTAAGTATAAAGAGATGGATATTTTAGGTGTTCCTACATCAACTCCGCAGTGGACTTCAGCTACTAATTGTACTTGGGTATCTGACAATGAATTTACTACCACTGCCGATTTATCCGAGATTGAGAGTTTTATCAATGATAGTTCTGGAGAGTGTGAAGTAGAAATTATTGATGGTGCAGGAGCAGGGCAAACAGCCCAGATTAGCTCAATCGCCACTGATGGAACTAATTACAGTGTGGTTTTGAGTGAAACGATTATAGGGGCGACTTCATCCTATACCTGCAATGTTTCTATCAATAATTGGAAACTCCTAAAAACTATAGATGGGGCAAGTTCTATTACCTCAGCAGACACGGAAGGTTATAAAGAGTTTCCCATCGCTACCTCATCCAAATGGATTTTAATAAAAGTAGAGCTTAGGGGTTCTGAAACTTGTATGGAAGAAGTTGATTTAATAAGCGATATACAATTAGCAGCAATATAATAATATGCCAACAACACAAAAACAATTAGACGCAGGACTAAAAATCGCTGACTACACACCTGAAGCAGTAGCGGCAAATAATCAAGCAATAAGTTCAGGGACTTATGATTATTCTACCCCAACACCATCGGGGTCTATTACCTCAGATACACTAGCTGGGAATACCAAGGCTCTTACTTTGCCACCGCCAACTGTTCAAACTCTTGGTACAGGAGTACAGGACTATATTTCATCACAAAATCAAACGATTAAGACTGAAGCCCAAAAGCAATTAGACTTAGATAAAGCTGCTTTAGATAGTCAAAAGGGCGATATTACATCACTTATTGAGGGAATTGGTAACTCTGGCAGGATAAAGAACGACCTTTACCAAAAAGAGGGTGTTGATGCTGCTAAAAAGCAAGTTGATGAGTTTACCTCACAGCTAGAAGCTGAACAGCACTCTAATATGCGGCGTATTGAAGCTCTAAAGAAAAACCCACAAGGCTTATTCGCTGGTGGTATGGAGCAAGAAGTTAATCGAGTTAATTCAGAAAGCCTAACAAAACAGGCTGATTTAGCTATTCTTCAAAATAATGCTTTACGTAGATATTCAACTGCTGCTGAAATTGCTGATAGAGCTGTAGAAGCTAAATTAGAGCCTATGAAAGCCAAGCTAGAAGCCTTAAAGTTCTTCTATGCTGAAAACAAGGCTGATTTTGATAAAAAAGATGACAGGGCTTATGCCGAGCTTATTGCAAAACAAGAACGAGATTATGCCACACAAAAGGAAAATGTTACCAAGGCATTCTCTAGTGGTCTTCGTAATAAATTCATTAACGAGGGCGGTAAGATTTACCGAGCTAGTGATGGTAAAGAGTATGATACACCAGAAGCGTTTTTCGCAGATGCAGGTGTGTCTAGTTTTGAAGATGCTTATGCTACAGGACTTGTAGGCGACTTAACATTTGAACAGGTTGCTGATATGAATGATGTGTTGAAACTTCGCTCTGAATATCCTGATGCTGGTATTTCTATTACTGATAGTTACCAAGATGCAGTTGATAAACTCGCCTTTAGCAATAAATACGCTAAAGAAGTCTATAACTCTGATGGTGTTGGCTCTAATAAACCAGTTTCTATTGATGGCGTGGATTACTTCCAAGACCCTGCAACTGGCGAATGGTTTTTGGCTAGTGATGTTGTGGGTGCTACAAGTAATGGCGAAACCACTTTATCAGATAAAGAAGTTAAAGAATTAGATATTACTACTGAAGCTAAAGCTTTGAAAACACTCGCTGACTTAAAAGCTAGTGTTCAACAATATGATTCTTTAATTGGACAAGAGGGCTTTGCCTTAACTGGTGGTGGACGTGCTAAATTAGATGCTCTATATGCGGATGTAAAGATTAAATGGAAAGAAGCGGCAGCTTTAGGTGCTTTAACTGGACCAGATTTGGAACTTATCCAACAAGCAGTACCATCTGCTACTGGTTTTGGTAGATTAAATCCATTTGGAGCTAATCAAAAGGGCGTTAGAGATACTTTAGCTCAAACTATAGCTGGTCTTGACAGAAGTGCAAGAAATAAGTATGACCAGTTAATTCTTAGAAATGATAAGTATGGCAATAATCCTTATGTTCGGTCATTAGGTACTCCTTTTGGACTTGCTCCAAAAGAATCGACTACACCAGTTAATCTTAATATGGGGAACACACCAGGATTAACTTTCGGTGCTACTCCTAGTGGGAATCAGGTTAAAGGAGCGACACAAAAACTTGCCCCACTTCCCTATTTAAGCACTTCAACTTTTCAACCAATCCCAACCAAATCAGGTGGTGTTTCAGTTAGCCCTGTACTTAAAAAGCTTTACCCAGAGGGTAGTTATCCAACAGGTAAAGCAAATCAGTTAAGGAATCAATGTGGTTATTTTGTCAAAGACTTAGTAACAAAACTCGGTGGTACTTATCCAGCAGTTGGAAATACGTTGAAAGAGAAAATTGCGGCTGTTGCTAAATATGGTGCATCGTTTGCAAACGCTAAAATTGGTTCAGTTATTATCTCTAAAGATAATCCTACTTATGGACACGTAGCCTACATTATCGGTAAAAACGCACAGGGCTGGTTAGTGGCAGAAAGTAATTATAAGCAAAGTGAAAGAGTGAGTTATGGTCGTGTGATTCCATTTAATTCTCCAAAAGTAGTTGGTATTATTAACCCAACTAAGAAAGCATAAATATGGCAGAAACATATCGGAGAGTACAACTCCCAACAACACAAACAAAATCGGCAATCAATTTTGATGCCGCTAGAAAACGAAAAGAAGAAAGAGCTACTAGCCAAGCATCAACGCCTACAACTTCTAGTCATTGGGTCAATCCTGTAATGTCTGGGGCTTTCCCTAAGCAAGAACCTCCAGAAGCTAAGAAAAGTTGGATGGAGAAAATCTTGTCTTTTACTGGTGGCGATAAAATCGCTAGAGGGGCTGGTTATGCTTTAGCCCAAGGCGATGTACAGAAGAACCTTGATGCAGCTCAAACTTTAGAGGGGCAAATGCAACAAAAGCTTATTGATGCTATTCGTAAAGCAAAAACAGAGGGACGAGATACTACTCGTTTGACTGCAGCTTTTAAGTCATTAACCGAGGGTATTAAACAAACTGGCGATAGTGCTAATGACCTTTATACAGATGGCATTACGAGTAAGCAAATCGTTGGCGATGCTATTCAACTTGCTACAACAGTAGGAACAGTTGGTAGTGTACCAGGAATGGCTAAAAACGTAGTTACTAAACCAGGCATTGTTGCCGGGGCTATTCAAGGTGCAAAAGTAGGGGCTAAGGCTGGTGGTGCTGTAGGTACTGTTTCTGGCTTTGCACAAGGCTTAAAGAAAGATAAGAGTATCCTTGATTCTGGTGTCGAAGCAGTAGTTGGTGGTGCAGCCGGAGTAGTAACTGGTGGTGTATTGGGTGGTATCTTAGGTGGTGCTAGTGGTGGTCTTGCTCAACGTAAAATCAATCAAACCAAACTAAGACAAGCAGTTGTAAAAACCCAAGTAAAACAGGGTATGCGACCAGCCTTATCTGAAGTTGTAGCTGAAAAATCGGCTACAAATCCAGCATTTAAGAAGATGGTTAAAGAAGCTCAAAAGCAAGGCTTTAATGAGAGTGATATTAACTTCTTAGGTACTGTGTCCAAAGAAGATAAGCCTATTATGAAAGAGATGTTTGACTTAACAGTTAAAGCTCAATCTAATCCACGCCAAATTAAACGTGCTGGCGATGTCTTAGGCGAAAACGTAACTAACCAAGTCAAGCAGGTTATCAATATGAATAAGGAAGCTGGCAAGGCTGTAGATGTCGCTGCTAAGGCTTTGAGAGGTCAAGAAGTAGATGCAACTAAATTACAGCAAAAGGTACTGAATGAATTAGGGGATTTGGATATTGGTATCTCTGCAAAAGGCAAGCTTGATTTCAGCCAATCGGTATTTAAGAATACTCCGGCTATTCAAAAAGAAGTTCAGAAAGTTATTGCTTCTATTCCTGATGGTAGCGATGCATACCAAATGCACATATTCAAAAAGTCTATTGATGAATTGGTAGACTTTGGAACTAGTGGCGAGGGTCTAAAGGGTCGTTCAGCTAACCTATTAAAAGGTCTTAGAAATGCGGCTGACGATGTATTAGATAGCACATTTGATGATTACAACTTAGCTAATACGAGCTTCAAGCAAACTCGTGATTATATTGATGCTGCGAAAACTTTGGTTGGCAAAAAAGTAGACCTTGGTTCAAGAGAGGGTTCACAAGCGTTTGGTCAAGCCTTACGTTCGGCATTTTCTAATAATAAGAGCCGACCTAATACTTTGAAATTTATTGAAGATACCCACTTAATTAGTAAAGCACTTGGATTAAGTGGTGCTGAAAAGAATCTCCTAGACCAAGCACTATATGTAAATATGCTTGAAGAAACATTTGGCTCTGAAGCTGCAACAGGACTTGCTGGCGAAGTTTCAAAAGCAATTACTAAAGTTCAACGTGGTGTTGGTATTATTAGAGAACCAATCTCTGGTGGCTTAAACTTAGTAGCTGATGTAATTGAAAAAGCTCGGAATGTTAGCCCTGAAGCTAAGAAAGAGATTTTGAGATTGTTCTTACAGTAAATCTTCTAGCTTGTCTTTAAGTATCATAAAAATACCCACACTGATGCTGATAGCAAAGGGTATTACCACGAATATAAAGATTAGAGCCAATAGGATAGTTAGAAACATATGTTTCGTTTAATTAAGCCAAGTATACCATAAACCAACGAAGATGTCAATAGAACTAGATACAATAGAAAACTTGGAAAAGCTACCAGATAAGTTAAAAATCCTAAATAATAATAAGGATTTAGCGGTTTTTGTTGAGCTTTTTCAGATAAATCAAGGGATAAAATCACTACTAGGGAAAGAAGTTTCCGAAGTTGATTTCAGTGTTACCAACGAACTACTACAAAAGTTAATAGACAAAGAAGACGAAATTGAAATAACCCTAACCCTAGAATGAAAAAAATTGATATCAAAATAAATAAAGACGACTTTAAAAAGAAGCTAGACCTTAAAGATGGCTACACTCCTATTAAGGGTGTGGATTTTTTTGATGGTAAGGATGGGAAGAATGGACTTGATGGTTTACCTGGTATCCCTGGGACTAATGGCTTGGATGCAGACGAGAATAAAATTGTTCAACAAGTATTAGACAATATCCCCAAAGTAGAAGTTGAAGCTATTGAGATTGTTCAAAAACTAGAAAGTCTAACAGGAGAAAATCGTGTTGATGCTTCTGCTATTAAAAATCTACCAGAGGGTGGTAATTTTAGAGGTGCTGCAATTAGACCTTTAAGATACTTACCTGACGTTAAATTCCCAACTGCTCTTTCTAATGGGGAAGTCTTAAAATGGAACTCTACTACTGGTTTTTGGGAAAATGCAACTGATAGCGGTGGGGTAACTGACCACGGAGCTTTAACTGGTTTAGCTGATGATGACCACCCACAGTATCACAATGATGCTCGTGGCGATTTAAGATATTCACTTCTTGCTCATACCCATACCTTAGCTACTGGTGCCACTGATGTAACTGCTTCTGCATCTGAATTAAACATTTTAGATGGAGCAACTCTTTCAACTACTGAGCTTAATTATGTAGATGGCGTAACTTCCGCCATTCAAACACAACTTAATGCAAAACAAGCTACTTTAGTTTCTGGCACAAATATAAAAACCATAAATGGGAGTTCTCTTTTGGGGAGTGGTGATTTAAGTGTTGCCACAACCCCTGGAGGCTCTCAATACGACATTCAACTTAATGACGGTTCTGGTGGTTTTATAGGTAGCTCTGTTTTTACTTTTGACTATTCTGCTGGAATCTTAAATGTTAATGGTGGAACTCTTGGTAATGCCTTTATTAGAACAGGTGATAATACTGTTTCTTTTGGAGATTTAGATGGTGCTGGTAACGGTACCACATTAGTATTAGATGATTCCACTAGAACTCTTACATTTACTGGTAGTGCGATTGTTGGAAACTTAAATGGTAATGCTACGTCAGCAAACACAGCAACATTAGCGTCTACTGTTACTGTCGCTGATGCGGCAAGTGATACTACCACATTTCTTATGTTGGCTGGTTCTGCTACTGGTTCTCTACCAGTCTTAACTGACGCTGGACTTACATATAATGCTTCCACTAATGATTTAACTTTAGGTAATGACCTCAGACTTTCAACGACAACTGCGGCTTTACAGTTTTGGAATGGTTCAAGCTACACAAAATACTTCTATGGTTTAGCTTCTAAAAACCAAGCCTATATCGGTGAGCTGGTAACACCAATGCTAATGTATCAAATAACTTCGCAGCAGGTAGCGGTGCTTTAGGAGGAGTTACTTGGTCTGCTGGTAGCGAGGGGAGTTATAACGTAGCAATAGGACTACTAGCGATGGCTGGTTCAACTACTGCCCACGACAATTTTGCACTAGGAGCTTATTCTCTTTGGCAAAATACTACAGGTTCAACAAACACAGCGATTGGTAGCAATGCGATGATTGTTAACACAACTGGTAACTTCAATGTAGCTCTTGGTTATCAGGCATTGGGAGGTAGTAGGACAAGTCTTTATAACGTTGCTATAGGAAACCAAGCTGGTGCTAACTATGCTTTTAACGGGCTTAATAGTAATGGATTAAATACATTTATTGGAGCTTTGGCAGGATTTGGAACTAACAGTCCCACTATTGGCACAGTAACCATAACCATTGCATCCCCTGCTGTTTTAACTAAAACAGCTCACGGACTCGCCGCAGGAGATAGGGTACAGTTTTCAACTACTGGAGCTTTGCCAACAGGAATCAACCCTAGTGCTATTTATTATGTTATCGCTGCTGGACTTACAGCAGACGCTTTTGAGATTTCAACAACTTCTGGAGGTGCTGCTGTAAACACTTCAGGTTCGCAGTCTGGTACTCACACTTGCTATAAAGTATTCAGTACAGGTAAACAGGAAACATTTATTGGAGCACAAGCTGGTTACGATTTCACAAGTGGGGACAACAACACTTATATTGGCTATAACACGGGGCGTGGAGTTACTACTGGTTCGGGAAATACAGTTCTTGGGGCTCAGGTAACAGGACTTGCAGCGACACTTACCAACAACATTATTCTTGCGATTGGCACAGGTGCTACCAAACTCCAATTTGATGCTACTAACTGGATTGTTACAGGCGGTGCTTTTCTCCCTTCTGCTAATGATGCTGTTGTCTTGGGTGCGGCTGGTACAGCTTTCTCAGATTTATTCTTGGCAGAAGGTGGAGTAATCAACTGGGATAGCGGAGATGTAACCATAACTCAAACTGGGAACGTACTAGCTTTTGCTGGTGCGACTACTGCCTATACTTTTGATGCTCCTGTAAGACTAAAAAACTATACAGTTGCAACACTCCCTGCGGGAACACAGGGCGATAGAGCCTATGTAACTGACGCTACAGCTCCAACTTATCTTGGTGCTTTAGTCGGCGGAGGTGCAGTAGTGTGTCCTGTTTTCTATAACGGAACGGCGTGGGTTAGTGCATAATAATTAACTAAAAATATATGACAATTAACCTCACAATCCCGAACGCTAAAATTCCTAGACTACTACTAACCGACCTTAACATAACTTAAAAATGAGCGACCCAATAGAACAACCAAATAATGCAGTTTTAGAAGTCAAATTAGACTATATATCTAAAGATATAACTGTCATTAAATCTGATATTAAAAATAAGAAAAGATGAGACAGATA
>OFRO01000502.1_pt1 | contig 13636 bp, 15 predicted proteins | sample 1543091 | NCBI WGS metagenome assembly OFRO01 (sample SAMN07774217, study PRJEB24372) | wastewater metagenome | isolation source: Exp Tend NO 10WW | collected 2016-02
CTTCCGATCTCGACTTCGGCGATGACAGCGGTACTGCCGTCCCAAAAATATATTTGCGACTGCGGTGGCAGGAAATGAACCTTGACCTTCATGCAGGTTATGCGGGAATCGAACACCCCCGTTCCTGCGGTGTAGGCGGTACACACCGTTGCCATGGATATGCCGAAGTCAACATTCTTGACGGCATCAGTGGTTACGTTCGTGTAGCCCAAAAGAGACTGCGGACCCCCATAGGTCGCCGTAACGTAGCTGTTCGTCCATGCCAGCGTGGTATTCCCGAACGACGGGGCGGTTCCGACCCCTGCATCAGTCGGGAACGTGAGCTTGGTTTGCCCGTCTACAATCGTTCCAGTGGCCGTTCCGGTCGCCGAGAAACGACGGATGATCTCAATCGAGAACCCTGTGATGGTAGATCCATCAGGAATATCAACATCCGTCAATCCGAAGTCGTAGTTCCAGAAGAAGTTTGAAGAGACTGGGGCGGCGGTGAAGGCTTCCCAGAAGTAACTCGTATCGCCATCGTCTGTGGCAAGCGCGTCAGCAGTATCAGGAAACGCGCTGCCCCCTACGGCACTCCAGTTGTTCAATGCCTTTGTTTTGTCGGCCACAACCCAATCTGTCGACTGAATCAGGTCAGCAATATCAGTCGTCGGGCTGACGCGGTTTGCAGGGACGAACTCAGCTTGCCCGTCCTTGTACCGCACGCGGTAGCCAAGTTCCTGATGCGTCCAGCTTTGCGTTGCAACCGTCGTCCCGCGAGCGCCATCAGCCTTATACAAGCCAGCAGCTTGAGCCTCCGCATTGATCGTCGTCACTGTGGCGACGGAAACATCACCCTGCGTGTGATTCTTGAGCGTTGCAAGTGTCGCTGTTCCGGTCGTGTTGTAGAACATCATCACGCCCGATTCCGTGCTGGTCGTGTTGTCAGCGTCAAGAACAGATTTCTTTGCCAGAAACCCTTTCCATGTCGCTGCGGCGTAACTAGCCCCGATGAATAGCTCGTCGTTGTAATTGGCTGTGATCGGGACCGCTCCAGAATACGCCAGCGTGAAGTAATCCCGGCAGGCGTACAGTTCATCCTTCAGCCAGAACAACCCGAGGACGTTGCCTTGGCCTGGGACTTCTTGGACGAGAAGGCGAGTTGTGTCGTAGGCGATCTGTTTCCCTGTCAGGGTGTCCGCTACCGTTCCGCCAATTCCCTCAGCCGAGAAGCCTGAGAAAAAGTATGTTGCAGAAAGACTTCCGTCAGGAAGGCTCAGATCAACCGTGTTGAAAATCCCAAATGAATAGCCGTTTGTTCCAGCGATAGCGAAACCTAGAATGTCGGAATCGCTGCTATTGGGCGTGGTGAAGTAGCACTGTCCATCGGACCCGTTGTAAGTGGTGTAATAGATTTGGAAGTTGAGCAACAGAATCGTGTTCTTGTATTGGACGCTAATCGCGAGATTGCCACCACCGAACCCATTGTTATCCATTAACAACGGATCGCTTCCAAGCCAAGCCTGAAGATTGGTGAGCCACCCGCTGAACCCGCCAGAAGAAGGACTTTGACCCCCATCGAACCGCTCGTAGCCGTCAATCGACTTCGCGCCCTGATTCAGCGCGACCTCGAAATTCTCGCAATCCTGCATCCGCCCCGGCATGACCGAAACAGGAGGGGTGACAAGATCGAGTCCGCCGTCAATGGGTACCGTGATAAAGGGCATCAGTACCACCCTCCGACCGTGTTGCTGCCACCGTCGAACGCTTCCAGGTAGGGAAGGTTCTCGGGAATTTGGTCGTTGTACATGGCGGTCATGATTCGGTTGTATTCGTCGCGGGCGAACTGGTACTTGCCGGGGTCCTCCACACTACCGCCCCACAACATGATAGCCCGCCAAGCAACAACTTCATGGAAGCGTTCGGGGAAGATCGGGGTTTGTGCATCGGGGGCAGGCACGGAGCCAGAGGCTGTCTGCACCCACGAATCAATCTTGACCTTGTAATCGCACAGGAACGTGTAATCCTGATCGGCGATGTAATTGAACTCGATACTGCGATTCGGCTGGATTGTGACCATGTTGGCCCGACCCGTGGGAATCGTCTGCTGGTCAATCGTCCCGCGCCATTGCTGATACGGCAGGTACAGGACCGGGGCGTTACTGCCCACGCCTGAGGCATTTGCATACATCTGCATGAAGCGATACCCGGCACCGTACAGGTCGGGGCGAAGATCGCCGTAGTCGGCCACCTGAACCACCATGGCGGCTTGCGTGATGACGCGCCCACCCGATGCCAAGGCAAACGTGCCTTGTTTCTGCATGAACAGCCAGTCATCCCGATTGTTCTGGATCGAGCGATAGGCGTCTGCTACGGACTTGACAAGCTCGAACAGGTAGCCCACTTGCCCGATCACGGTGGTCGGAGCCGTGCCCGGTAGCTCATTGCCGCCGCCAATGTAGCGGTGGGCAAACTGGCACAGTTCAAGGTAGGTCATGGCATATCCGTCTGGATGCACACAATCAGCGATATCCGGTCAAACGGGGTCGGATTCGTGACGTGGTGCAGGTATTCGTTGCGGAACTCGTACAGGTCGCCGGGGTCCGATTCCAAGGCTTCTCCATCCACGACAAACTCTTGCCCCGGTGCGCTTTGCACCTGAATGCAGAACTTGCGATACGTGGCTGCGTGCCAGCCGTGGTCAACGTGTGGCTTGACCGACTTGCCTGCCGGAATCCGGGTTATCAAAACACCCCCGAGCCGGTTGCCTTCGACAAACCGCATCAGGTCATAGACCAGCGGCTTGACCGGCAGCACATCGGCGCAGGGATACCAGACCGACTCATGCGGACCAGCCACCGTTGGATCGGCGGCGTAGCGAACGAAAATGTCGGAGGCTTCGTGGTGCGGGGAATCGACCGCAGCGGTTCGCATCCGGTCGGCGTCCCATAGCTCGGTATGCGACAGTAGCGCCCAGTGCAAGGGCGCTACGTCAATTCCCGAATGGAGGCGGCGAATCTTCAAGCGGCCTCGTTCAACTCGTGTTCGGCGAAGTCGCCCCACAAGAACTCCAGCACGGAATACAGAATGTCCTCGTCCGTCATGTCCTTGTAGAAGTCGTTACCGACCGGGCCGTACAGGTCCGAGCGGATCATCTGCAACGTGCGGCGATTCAAGCCCTTGAAGTTGTTATGCTTCTTGGCCTGCCACTGCCAGTATTCCAGCGTCGATTCCGGCAGGTTCTCGGTCCCCGGCGTAACGCCGACCACGTTGAAGTGATAGCGTGGCGAAGGGGTCCAGACATTCTTGATGCCGGTCAGAATGCCCTTGTTGTCCTTCAGTTCCTCTTGATCGAGCCGAGTCTTTTCCGCGTTCTTCAACGCTTGGAAATGCGGCCACGCCAGATCGACGTTGATGTTGTAGGCGAAGTACCGCTTCTGCCCCTCCCATGTCACTTGGAAGTACTCTTGCGGCGAGTCGGCATCGGCAGATGGCTTGTACACACGCACAATCATGCGCTTGCCGCCCCAGTCGTCGATGCTCTTCAGTTCCGGCTTGGGGTCGAAGATGCCGTTGGTCTTGAAACGCGGCGCGGGCTTGGGCTTGCTGGCCTCGTCGGCATCCACGTTCTTGCCCAAGGTCTGGCACAAACGCACGCGCATGGTCTTTTCAGCCGTTGCCGGGGCAAACGTCAGGCCGAGCGTCTTTGCCGCAGCCAGCAGTTGCTGCTTGGTCAGTCCTTCAAACCTGGATTCGGCCCATTGCTCGATGTTGATTTCGTCAGTCATTTGGTTTTCCTTCGTGCCATAAAAAAGCCCCCGATGGATTGGGGGCTGTTGATTCGCCTAATCAGGCGAGCGGGTGGAAGCAAGGGGCGGTTAGATGCCAGTGTTGACGAACTCGATAAACACCTTCCACGTTGCCACCGTTGTCACGATGGCCGCGCGGGTCGTCAGCACCAGATTGTCTCCGTCCACAGGCAGTACCGTAATCGCACTCAACTGCGCGTCCGTCAGCGAGACGGTCGTTGCGGTCGTGGAGAAGGCATTGCCAGCCGAGATAGCCGCAACACTGGACGTATAACCCACATCACAGGTCAGGCCCGCGTTGGCTTGCGGGTTGGTAAACCAAGCCCGGACAGGGCGGACTCCCGCAGCAACCGGCGCAATCACGAAGGTGCTCGCGATGGCCGTTGAGGCGGGAACGATGACGGTCGCATTGATCCAGATCGACTCCCCCAAACGCTGATTGACGGGGGCCGTTTCTGGAAGGTAGGTGCGTCCGTCCGTAGACAGCGCGTAGAGGCTGCTGTAAGCGATGATTGCCATGGGTGCTCTCCTTAGGCCGGGTTAGCGGTCACGCCGCATTCGATGCGAACCAGCCAGTCGTAGGACACCAGCATCGGGCAGTCATACCAAGCCGCCGAAACCACGAGGCGGGAATTGGTGATGTCCGACTTGTCCGCCTTGTCCAGCACGTACACGTCCACGTTGCCATAGCCCGCCTTGCCGGAGCCGCCAAGCGAAACGCCAGACAGCGCGCCCTTGGCACACAGGACATACGGGTAAACGTCCGGGAAGCCGCCTGTGGAGCGCAGGGCCGCATTCGTGACGCTGGTTGCCGCACCCAGGAACGGGATGAACTCGGGCGACGTGACGAACACGATGTTGTCAACGCAACCGAAGGTGCCGACTGGGTAGTTCCCGCCCGTCATCTGCGCCTTCTTGGTGAAGCCGGGAAGATTGCGGATATCCGGATGGGCGTTGGTGTGGACGAAGCAGTAGTAACCGGCCTCGGTCGGGGTTGTCCCGATCTTGGTTGAGCCGCCCGATTCGCTGGTGAACGTCATGCCCTTGGCTGCCTCAATCGAGGCAATCGCCGTTTGCAGGCGACCCAAGGTGATTACGCCGTTGACCGTCTGGCGGGTGGCGATGGCTGCCGAGTTGTAAATGACGTTGGTGCCCGACAGCGCGGCGTTGTACTGCAAGCGTTCGCGGGTCGATTCAACTTCCGTCATCAGCACATCGGACTGACCCTTGGCCCAATCGAGCGGGTTCAGATCGTCGTTGTAGCGGGAAGTGGCGTAGGCAGCCGAGTAACGCTGCATGGTGGCGGTGTAACTCTCCGCCGTAAGTGCCTGAGTCGTGGGGTTCTGCCCCTGCGGCTCTGGCGTGACGCTGATTGCGCCGTTGATCCAGCGAGTACGGATGATGGATGCACCCGTGTTCTTGCCGATCTTGATGTTGTCGAACGCCACGCCAATGCGCCGGAAAGCCGGTGCGCGGTCAAGCATTTCCTTGACCATGATGGACGGAACGTTCGGCGGCAGATTTGCGATTGCCATCGTCTAAGCCTCTGGTTGATTGGTCAGATGTCGTAGCCCGCAGCTTGTAGATTCGCTACGTGCAAGTCTTCCCCTGTCAAACCGGCTGTAGAATTGGAGCGCGGGATCGCGGTCGTTCTGCGTGCGGTCGGGTTGGGGTCTGCTACCGATCTTGCCAGCGGCTTTGTAGCCGGTGTGGTCGGAGATGCAGCGCCTGCGCCTTGCAGGTCGTATAGGCGGGCCAATTCACGGTCCCGCTTGAAGTCAGTCAGGATGGACGCGATCACTGCCGCGTTGTGTGTCCTGTTTCTCTCGAACAGTTCCTGCTTTACCGGGTCTATCGCTTTGAGCCAAACTTTCCAGTCGGGGTCTTTTTCGATGTCCTGATAATCAGGATGCAAGGATTGAAGTTCAGCCCTTGCCTGCTCGACTACTCTTGTACTCTCATACGCTTGTCTTTGCAAGTGAAGATGCTTCTCAAGCTGTTCAAATCGTTCGAGAAGTTCAGCCTTTTCTTTTTGTGTTTGCTCGGCGAAGGTCTCTAGCTGACTATTGACCGCATCAATCGCTTCGGCTTCTTCCGGGTAGTGCTTGCGAAATCGGTCCAGAACGTCACGTGCGCCGGATCGGCTTGCGGTCGTCTGCTTTGCCTCGAACTCGCGAAGTTTCTTCTTGGCCTCCTCAAGCTCGCGTTGAGTTGGAGCCAGCTTTCCTACCGTTGCCCTGCGGTCATTCTCGGCCTGCCACGCAGCCTTCTCAAGCTCCTGAACGCGGGAAGCCCGCTCCATGTGCTGACGGACAAGAGCTTGCGATTCTTCCGGCAAATTGGCATAGCCGGGGAAGAACTCCTCGGCAGCCGCAGCCTCAGCAGGCGTATCCGCGCGTTCTGGCGCTTTCTCAGGCTTGGCAGGCTCGGCAGCAGCCTCAGGCTCCGGTGTCCCGGCATCGCCCTCTGGTGCATCGTCCTCGCCTACCAGCCCAGCGGCCAGCAAGTCTTGGTAGTGCTTGTCCTCGCCGGTCAGTTCCTGTTCGTTCGGGTCTACAGTTGCCATGGTGTGTCTAATCCTTCATTAGGGTTGTCTGGGGCCGCGTCAGCCCATGTCAGCACGTCCCTGAAGGCCCGGATGCGCGCTTGCAGCCGGGTCGTGCGTTTGTCGTCGTTCGATTCGATTTCCAGCAAGTTGCGAATCGAGTCAATCTGTTCTGCGATCTTGGCTTCGATCTCGCGCCAAGTCTCGGATGTAGGTTCGATCATATGCCGCTACCGTATTGGCGCTTGAGTGCGACTTCCTGCGCGGTCTGCTCGGCTTCCATGCCCGCCCTCATCAGCTCTGTCTGGCGGTCCTGCTGCTTCTCGTAGGCGAACTCAGCGGCTTGCTGGCGCTGCTCGGCAGCCTTGGCTGCGGCGACCATACGTTGTCCTTGCTCGCGCATTTCGGCAATGTCGAGATTGGCATTGATCTGCTTCTCTTTCAGGTCCAGCTCGCGCTGCTTGAGTCCAAGCTCAGTCACGGCTGCGGGATCAACACCTTGCGGGTTCTGCGCGCCCTGCAACTCCAGCAACGCAATCTGCTGCTTGATCTGCTCGGTTTGGGCGACAATGGTTTCCTTCTGTGCCCGTAGTTGTTCTGTCTCGGCGCGGGTCTGAAGGTACTGCGCCTGCAACTGCTGCGGGTCGGGCGGCTGGTTCTGCGATTCCTCGGCGACTTCGGTCTCGGTCTTGATGAGGTTCGATACCGGGCCGTCCATGAAGCTGACCAGGTACTTGTAGAGGTCGTAGTCCTTGCTGAACTTGGCGAAGCGCGGGTTGTCGCTCATCTGCGCCAACACTTGCGCCTGCTGGGCTTGTACGTCCTTCACCAGCCGCTCGGACTGCACCAGCGGCTTGACGATGAAATCACCCTTGATCGACTCGTCCGTGCCGTGGTCGTTATTCCACCAGATCATGCGGGTAATGACCGGCTCGTACACGTCATCGTCGGCGGTAGCCGCGACCATCAATTGCAGGATGGACTGGCTGTTGAAGATCATGGCCAAGCCTGAGGCCGTATCGTGCTCGCTGGCCCCTTCCGAACTGGCCCACTGCGATGTATTCAGTTCCTCGTCCAGAATCGCTACAGCGCGATCCATGATCGTCAGCGCCCCTGCGGATTCGTTGGGAATATTGTTGACAATCATCAGGTCATCTAGCGGGATGTTGTCATCCGTGGCTGAATAGACCTTGGGCCCGCGATAGCTGGCCTGCTTGTCTCGGGCGATCATCTTGCCGGTACGCTCGATAATCAGCGGGCCACTCGACACAGACTGATTGTGCAGCGCCATTGCCCAAGCGGCCTTGATGACGATCTGCGAATCTTCCCCCAACATCGGCAGGGATTGCCCGAACATCGACCCTTCCAGACGGAACGGAGCGAACAGGTAGTAGGGAATCCGGAAGTCGTCCGGCACCTTGGCCAGCGTGGCGCGCAGTACGAAGTCCTGGCAGTACCAGATATCGGCCATCGCCATCGGCGGGGGAGACTCTGACCCAAGCTCAGTATCCGGACATTCGCACTCGGGCGGGATTTCCAGCCCCAGCACGTCCAGTTCATCCTTGCCCAAAACGCCGGTGTAGTGCCAGACCGCATATCGGTCCTTGCACATATCCGGCTGGTCGAGGTATTGCGTGTGCAGGGTCAGGGTTTGGCGGACTTCGCCAAGGTCAGGCTCCGTTTTCAGCAGCGCATTGATCTGCAACGGGTCGAAACCTGGAGCCAGATTCCGAATCTCCATCGGCCCCATCAGGTGCAAGTAGTGGGCGAACTCCGACTGCTCGGCGCTCGGCGTCATGTCGGGGAAGAAAAAGAGCACATCAGCTTCCCGAATCTCGGGGAAGGTCGTTTCTTCCGTGCCCATCACGGACACGCCGACAGGATCAGGCTGGACGGGCACATAGCCGCCCTGCTGCCATCCGTCCTGTGCAGGGACTTTGGGGCGATACCGGCGCTTGCGCTCTACTGTGGCGAACGGTCCTGATATCAGGCCGGTTCCCTTCCGTGCCGCATCCCGGCACATCTTCCGGATATGGCGATCCGCGCGTGACTTGTTCCACTGCGACTTGATCTTTTCTTCCATGCCGTCGCAACGAAGCTGCGCATCGGCCTCAGCCTGGGCTTGAGCCTGCGGATCGTCCGAATACTTGCCGCAGTCCGGCTCCAAGCCCCAAGGCGTCGCACTAAGCATGTCACACATGCGCGCTTCCCAACGGTCTGTCCGTGCGCGTAACAGGTGCGGGGTGCGACTTCTCGGCCCTCCCTCGCTCGGGATAGCCTGCGTCTTGGTCGCGTCGTTGTACCGATCTTCGCCCCGATAGATGCGCAGCGAGTCCAACGCCATGCGGTCAATCTCGCGCTTGGCCTTGATCGATTCGTCGCGCTTCCTGGCGAGCTTGGCTACCAATGCCCGCATGTCCGTGAGCCGCTTGATTTCCGCCTCCTGCTCGGCCTCGGCCAACAGGCGCAAGGCTTCCATGCCCTCAAGCAAAGCGGGATCGGCGCTGACCGTAAGGTCAACGTTCAGTTCGTCGTCCAATGGGAATCCTTAGTACAGACCGAAGGTTTGTTCGGGGATGGATGGGGCAATTTCGGTTCGTTTCGTGCGGGCTTGGTCCAAGCTCATCAAGCCATACCGCATGGCGTCGAGTCCATGGTCATCCTCTTTACGGATGCGGCCCTTTTCGTCATACGAATAGCGCCGAAGCTCATCCAGAAACTTCTCGCAAGTGTTGTAAACCTTGAGCCGCCCCGTAGAGAGCCGTTCCAGTACTGTGGCGATGCCAGCATCCACAGCCTTGTTCGGCAGCCGGATTATCAGCCCCTGCTTGCGATACAGATCAAGGAACGTGTCTCCGGTTGTTTGTGACCCCCCGGCAACGTCGCCGATGCCAGGAATCCAATGACCGCGCGCCTTGATAGCCGCCGCATGCAATGGAACCTCCGCCTCGCCTCGGTAGTATTCCGAATACAGGTACACCGTATCCGTGTCGCGATCATGTGCCAGCCAAACCGCTGCGGTCATGTGCCAACCGCAGTCGATGCCGAACAATCGTGGCCAGTGATCGGGGAGGCTCGGCAACGGCTTGATGACGAACTGACTTTCTTCCACCGGGTAAATCCTTCCTACGCCAGCAACTGCCTCGCCATTCATGCGGGCGTCGCGAAGATATGGCGGGCAACCCGCCAACATTTGCGCCTTCTCGGCTTCAGTTAAGTGAGGCACATCCTGCCAACGGCACTTGACCAGAACCTTGCTCGCCCCTTCCTCATTGGACAGTGCAGCCCGTTGGAACGAGCGCACAACGTCCGTAGGCCCAGACAGCGGTGTAAAGGTCAGCAGGATCATGCCGTTGACCGTTCGCCCACGGAACAGGCATTCCGTGTAGATATCCATGGGCGGCTCTTCGTCAAGCCATATCAGGTCCTTTTCGGTGCCTTGGAAAGACTCGCGGCGCTGGTCGTAGGACTTGAACCCGATGGTTGAATAACCGCCGCTCACATGCTTCACCCGCACGAAGTCGCAAGCGTAGTTCGTGCCCTGTCGGAACTTGCCGTTGAACTGGCCGTCTTTCGTCAGCAGCGCATGGCGTGGGATCATTCCAGTGCCAAGCGCATCCATGCCACCTTTTGCGATGTCGCCCAGCAGCTTGACTTGGGTAATGTCGCGGACTGTCTCTTTCGTGTCGCCAGCTACCCACATGTCCGTTGGGCGGCTGTAGGTTCTACCGCCCCACCAGCCAGGATAGTCGCCAGTCGCATGGAGCGTTACAACGTAAGCGCCGACCCCTTCAGTTTTCCCAACACCGTTGCCCCCTTGGAAGGTAGTCTCTCTATACGTTTTGCTGAACTCAAACGCCAGCATGTGCTTAGGGTACAACTCGCGCCGAAGTGGGCCGCTATCAGGGTAAAATCGCTTGATTTTGTGGTAACGGTACTGGGCTTGCAGTGCCTCTAGCAGCGCAATGCGGTTCGGGTCTAGCATTCAGTCAGTCCGCAAATAGGGCCGGTTGCCAACTTCCCCGACCGGCAACTGGGGGAAGGGTACGCGCTGGCTGCGTTGGGGATTATTTCTTGGCAAGCATTGCCCGACTAGCCACACGCGGATGCACGCCTTCTGCAACCATGCCTTCGTATTCCGCCTTGCGACGGTTGGCGTCGGCCACTACATTGTTCCAGCAGTTCTCGCAATGGTGCGTCATCACCTGATCGCCAATCATGACCGGCTTGGCACCAATAGCCCCGCAGCCGCAACGCTCAGATACCGGCGAATCGCGGCAATAGACAATCTCGGCCTCGCCTTCCTGTAGTTCCATGCGGGGGTTCGGCAATCCGTGGAAGTGGTACTGCGCTTGCAGGAACTCGGCGTACTGGTCCTGCATGGATTCAGCAGCGTGCAGGGCGTGGCTGACGCTTAGGGAGAGGAAGTTAGGGTTCATGTGGAACTAGGCCCGCTTGATCGAGAGTGAAGCCCGGACTTGCACCGGGCCTGAGCGTTGCGCTCTGGTTGAGTCCACACCCGTTAGCGGCTGTACAGCGCGGTCAGCGGCTCAGCCGTCACATACGATCCGATGCCGACCGTTGTCGTGTCAACGTGCGAATCCGACTGCGCCCATTGGATGCCGTAGGTTCCGCCCGTGGAGGCAATCAGGATCGCCTGGTGATAGACGCGGACGAATGCCGCATTGGTCGGGTTCTGCGCCGTGTTCAGGGCCGATACGTCGATGATCGTGGTCGCAGCGCCCGCAGCCGTGACGAAGCTGGTATAGCCGGTGTAGGTGGACGCAACAACGGTTCCGCCTGCCTGATTCAGCGCAATGGAGCCGTTGGCCGTGGCGGTGGTGAACAGCAGGGCTCCGATCAGGTACGGGACGCCGGCAATGATGTCGGGAATGACCAGATCGGTATCGAGCGCCAGCGTGGCGTCGGACGTCTTGCCGGTAGCAGTGGACTTGACGCCAGCCTCCAGACAGAAGGCGTCGCGCAGCGGGCCTTGCTGGGAAGGCGGGAATGCCTTGTTGGCGAGTTGGTTGAATGAATTTCGATTGCGGAGAAACGGGAAACTTGCCATGGTGATAAAAATCCTCTCTAAGTGAGCCAGCTATTGCGCTGGAGGAGTTGGTTCTTTTTGGTTGATGCCAACAGGCAGGTGGTAAGCCGCCGATAGGGCGGAGGTGGGGGGAACTTAGTTCGGGTGCGTGACTGGGGACATGGACAAGTAGGCCGCGCCTGCCGTGATGCCCTTGGTCAACAAGTAATCAGGTCCGCCAGCCACGATCACGCTCGGGAGCGCAACGGTCATGACTCCGACCACGTTGTCATCGTTCACGACTGCCGTTGCTGATCCGCTTGGAGGAATGAACTGGACGGTAGCTGTCTCAGCACCCGCCAAGCCGGTCGCTGTCACCATCACGCGGGGATAGTTGCCGGTGTTCAGCACGTATGTCTGCGCCGCCGTGGCGGCTGGGGTTAGTTGCACGGTCGCCATGTTGGAGTCCCAAGAATGGTTGATTGGATGATAGGGCGGATTATGGGCATTTACCTGTGTCCAGCTTGGCCGAAGCCATTCAGGATCGAATGTAACGGCTTGACCGTTGGACACACTGGTTACTTGGCACGGCGGCGGAGCCGTTCATTCCAACCCTCCATTGTTCATACAGGCCCGCGATTTGTGCACACTCACTCGGCGGAATCGGGCTTATTGTTCTGTGTGGCTGGACAATCAGGCTCATTTTCGACCTCACAGCCGAACGCTTGTCTGATCCCGTCGCGGAAATACGGCATATCTGGATAGAACACCACATAGCCGCCAGCAAATTTGACTACGATGTCAGGTCCGAACGGCCCTTTACGGGCGATGGCAGTCGTTGCGTGATGGGGAGGTTCTAAACAGGGCAATCCGACGCCACTCGCCCCTTCCGCGTTGGCGGTGAACAGGATCATGGCTTACCTACCAATGCCTGCAACCGCGCTATCTCTGCGTCCAGGGTCTCGGGGGTCATGTTTTGGTACTTGATTGGGCCGCCTTCTGGGCCAGTCAGTTCAGTTGTCACCTTGTCGCCGTATTGTTTTGGCAGGAACTTGGAAGCGAACCATTTGCGGGTGTCGACCTCAAGTCTGGCAACGTCTGCGCCGATCTCTTTCGAGCGTGCGTCAGCAATCGCTTCCTCCATTTTCACGATCTGGTCATGCGCCAAAGCTGTCAGTCCGCGCGCGTAGGCGTCGGCAGCACGATGACGCAAGGCAGCAGACCTGAAAGTATTGCGGTGAATGCCCACTTCCAGACAAGCCCCGTTCTCTGACATTCCTTCCTCCATGAGGGCGATTACAGCGTCTATCTGGGCCGCACGCTCAGGGCTTACGCCGCTTGCTGCGTTTGGATCGGCAGCTATTAGAACGCTTGGGGCTGGCTCTGCCTTCTTAGCTGGCTTACCCACGCCCGGCCCCTTTCTGCATGTCGCGCTTCATCTGCGCCCACCGATCCGGGTTGCGACCGATGAACTCCTGCGCCGTTGTCGGCCTGCTTGATCCGGTGCGCTCGATCAGCCGCGAATCACCACCGCGCTGCCTCACTGTCCCGTCCGGCCTCAATATGTCAGTGCCGAACTCGCCTTGCATCCTGAATCGAGTCGCATCGCCAAGCGTGCCGCCCGCATTCGATAGCAATTGATTCAGTGCGGACATTTCTGCGCCGGTGTCTACCGTGCTCCAGCCACCGCCATGCCCCGTACCACCCTCGCCAGTTCGCCAGCCGGTGTCGTAGCCCTGAGAGTCGTGCCAGTTTTGGCCCGGAAGAATCGCGCTTACAGTGTGGCCAGAGGGGCGCATCTGGCTCGCGTGCTCTTGGCCCTCGTATTGGCTGGGTGTGCTTTCGGTGCTCTCTAGGCCGGACATAAGCGGCTGGCCCCATATAGAGTCATATAGCCGCTGCTGGCCCGATTCGCTCAGGCCAACGTTATGCGTATCTGCGAACTGCTGGTAAGTCTGGCCGCCAAATAGACGCCCGAGCAACTGAATCGGCGAAGGAATGTGCGTGTCGCCGAAGCTCAGTCCGCCCGAGCTATTCGCCGCCCGGTCGGCTAGACTTCCGAAGAATCCACGGGTATCAGTCATTACCGGATCACTCCATTAGTTCTAAGGTCGCGCAGACATTCGTTTGTGGCGTTTACGGTCACTGCCGCTTGCTGGTACAGGCCGAGCATGCGAATGGCCCAAACGTCCATCTGCGCAGGCTCAGGGACCATTGGCGGGACTGTCAGTGGCCTCGCGTCGCATGGCACGGATGGAATCGGCTGTAGCTCGG
>OFRO01000503.1_pt1 | contig 13632 bp, 13 predicted proteins | sample 1543091 | NCBI WGS metagenome assembly OFRO01 (sample SAMN07774217, study PRJEB24372) | wastewater metagenome | isolation source: Exp Tend NO 10WW | collected 2016-02
CGTCGCGCTTTGCATCAAACCGTAATTCGCGGGTCAAACTCATGGTGAAACCTCCATGAGTGACGTTTTACCGAGCACGCGCGAAGCGTTTAAGGCACGGGAGTTCGCGGCTGATACAGATGCAAAAAAACCGCCCTTGGGCGGTTTATTTGATCACGGTGCAGAGGGGATTAGAAATCAAAGCACCTCGTAGATTCCCGAGTCTTTGTAGTAGATAGAATCAGCGGCTTTGTATGCACCTGCGACTTTCGCAAATACGCCAGTTGCCGGAATATAGGCGCCCGCAACTTTAACGAACACACCATTGGCAGTCGCCACCACAGCCGTTATGCCCTCTTCCCATTCTACCGGCAGCATTAGCACCGAGTTATCACGAGCCATCGCTGTGATATTAGGCAATGACCCAGCCGCGTAACTGATAACAGGCAATCCAACCGGAGCAGATGCCAGCACTAGTCGGATGGTATTCGAAGAGATGCGAAGCGCAGATGTAACGGCTATGGCAGCATTGCTGGCACCCGGATCAATCGCCTTGAATCCGGTGATTTCCGTCGCTGGCGTCAGGTCTGATCCAAGATGGTGAGTGACCACGACATTGAAATTAGTCGCATTGATCTTGTTGACCGAAGCGATGGAAGGCCCGCGATATTGAGCGGCTTGGCCTTTCTGGTACTGCAGGGCTTGTACCAGACGATCACCTAGCTTGGCAGCACCCGGACCATCAAGGTGCAGACCGTCGACCAATGTGCAGTCGATGCGATCAACAATATAGGTGTTGGCGTGCCCAGATGCGTAATCGTATTGTGCCCGCTTGACTTGATCGTAAGTTGTGGTATCAGTACCCGTCCCTGCTGGATACGCACCAAGCGCAACGATGAATACAGGCAGCGCCGCAATCCCGAGTTGCCCACGGAAATTGGTGTCGAGAACAGTACCAAGGCCACTCAGATAAGTGGCGTAGGTTGTCCCGTTCCAATCCATTTCCCCCTGCACAAAGATCATGGAGGCAATCTTTCCACCAACGCTATCAATGATCGCTTTCGCTGCTGTGAATGTCCCTCCCGCCCATTGAGCAATGCTGGTTCCATCGACTGCAGTATTAATCAGGCCAACCGGGCAACCATAGGCGGTCGCAAACGCAGCTCCAAACGCAGCGGGACCGGCCCCTGTTGGGACTTGCCATCCGGCGAATGAATTTCCAAACCCCCGCACTAAGTCGCTGGTTGCTCCTGACCCGTTAAACAGTAAGCGATGACCATTCGACTGACCGGCCACGCAGACCAGTTCACCAACGCCAACCTTTTCCCCAGTCGCCGTAATTGCAGAATCAACGGTGTCCTGCACTTGTACTGAGTACCAGCCTGAACCCTTGGGAACATTAGTCAGCGTGAAACTGAATACACCACCTGCCGGGGATGCAACCACAGTAGCCCATTCGAAGCCGGATACAACGGTTGATGTGCCAAACAGGACTAGCCTGGCTTTTAACGCAACGACAGAGCCGGTATAAGCCCCCTCAACTGTGATGTTGGCTAAATCCGACGCATGTTGGTAAATTCTGCCAACAGCAGGAGAAGTAATCGAGATACTTCCGGCCACTGCGGCAAGAGTATCAGCGCCAATCGGCCAAGGTGCCGAGAACGCATTACCATCAATGTCTGTAGTGACCGGGAAATCTGCGTCACCAGATAGGTCAGCACCCTGACCCAAGGCAACAGTATCACCCGACAGCAAGTGATAATCACCTGCACCAGCGAAGGTAAAAGTCTGGTTTAGCTTGGCATTTGTACCAACAGCCGTCGCATCGCTTGAAGCGTTGTTGGTGCTTCCTACCGTAACCGCCGCAACACTGACGTTGTAATCAACCCGTCCAGCAACATACTGCTTCCCCGCCACCAAGTTATTCTTGAGCGAGTATTGTTCTTGTGTCGTGCCACCAGTGAATGCGTTGGCGCAATTGACGAAGGTGTTATTGTGCGCCCACACCCGGCCAGCTACAAAATTAACGCATTTGATCGATGTCGCGGCTGGGTAATTGGTATTAAACACATCAATAAAGATGTTCGCACCGAGGTACAGCTTTGACCGCTCGATGACCGCACTATTGATGTAAAAGAAATTGAGATAACCAGAGTCACCGGACGGGGAAGACTTGATGAGGTTTCGGGTAAATTCGGTTCGGTTCGTGTCCGACGATTGGCCTGCAACCGTGATGGTGTTGGTTAATACAGTATTTCCAATGTGAGAAAGCTGCATCCCATCCATGTAGAAATAGTTCGTGGCCATGACCCACGGCGCAGCATTGTTATTCGGGATATGAAACAACGCCTTTGCAGTGTCCCATACGCCAGTATGACGATGTCCGGCAGCCGGCTGAATTCTGATATAGCGCGTGGCATCAGTGGTGATGCCCGTGGTGTCAATCGTTATCCCGGAATAGCCACCAGCCTTAGCCTCGACATTGAGGATATGGACTTCATCTGCAGATACCAGACTGGCCGGGAGCGCGGCAAACCATGCGGCGAATGTCGGATAGACACCGGAAGCGGTTACGCCATCGCGGAGAATGCTGGTGACTGTGGTAGCCATTTAATTACTCCGTGTAACGTACATAGACAGTGCCGTTAGGTCGGCCATCGGCATTGTTAGGCGCAGACGTTCCGGATACAAAGGTGACTCCATCTGCACCCGCCGCACCGGCAGCGCCTGTTGCCCCGGTCGCGCCTTGGATGCCTTGAATACCCTGCGCACCAGTTGCTCCCGTTGCCCCAGTAGGGCCGGTCTGACCAGTGGCCCCAGTAGGGCCTGTCGCACCGGCAGCGCCTGTTGGACCCTGAACTTCTACCGCAGGAGACCAATTACCCGCCGATCCTTCTCGGAAGTAATATTTGGCTGGGGTCTGGTCGGTTGCAAGATAGACAAAGCCAGCAGCCTCCGCATTGTGCGTGGCACGGTTAACCAGTGTGCCAGTTGCATCCGGGTTGATACCCCCACCGCCAACGGATATTTGCACTCCATTTGCCAATAATTCAACCACCCCGGTGAGAGTCTTGCGATACGTGACCGGAACATCACTCAGCGTAGCCGCCGGGTCGCTGATGTAGGTGGCCATTTTGCGGGTAACCAGGTCGGCTTCGAGCGATGCTTCAAGGGTTTGTTGCGTACCCGCAGCGACGGGTGTTCCGGCGATGCGGGTGGCCTGGGTGAGCAATATGGTCATGGTTGTTTTTCTCCTGGTTTCGCGGCAGGCGCCGCTGGCGCGGGTGGGGTCAGGTCTATCTTGTAGCGGGCGGCCATCGCTTCTTCGGTTTGCAGTTCGTCGAAGATGTCTTCAAGGTCGCGGCCTTGTTCGGCGGCGATGCGGGTGCGGCTTGTGATCTTGAGGGCGATGCCTTCTTTGGCAGCTTCGATGTCTTTGAGCGGGTCAACCCAGCTCCAGCCGCGGAATTGCCAGCCATGGGCTTTGAATTTGTCGATCTTGGTGATGGAGAGCGGTGAGCCGTTGTCGAGGGTGATGGCGCCGTTGGCCAGGGCAAGGGGCAGCCATTCGGCGAAGATGGGCTCGAGCCAGTCGTCGGAGAACCAGCGGTGCATTTTTTTCCAGACGTCGCGGCCGGACAGGAGGGCAGCGCGGATGCTGCTGAAGTTGACGGATTCGTAGTCATTGCAGAGTTCTGGATAGTTGGCACCGGGCAGGCCACTGGCCATGCGCTGGTTTGCAGTCTTTAGAAAGGGGCCAAAAACTTCGTTGGGATATTTGGAGTCTACGGTGTGCGGGACGACGCCTTCCGGCAGGGTTTCCCAGGTGCCCGGTGCGCTGGTGGCGATGCGGGCGCCGGCCTCGTCTTCGGCGGCTTCGCCTATCGGCGGCGGCGTGCCGTCCGGGGTGGTGAAGAAGCCGAGCGTGTCGGCGCCGGATTTGGCGGCCAGCAGGGCGGACAGCGCGAATTCGCCGGCGTAGTGCATCGATAGCATGCTGGCGTGGGCCCAGGGGATGCCGCGCTTTTGTTCTGGCCGAGTGATGCGGAATCGGTGCAGGATGGCGTTGGCCGGCATGAATTCGGATTGGCGCGAAGAGAGGCGGGCCGATTGGTTGAACCAGTAGCCGGCGGGCTTGCCGTTGGCGTCGACTTGGACGCCGTTGATGATGGCTTCCTTGCCTTCGCCGGCTTCGCGGTGCATCCAGGTGGCGAGGCGTTCGACATCGATAACGCGCAGGGCAAAGCCGAAGCGGTTGCCGGCGGCGCGGCCGCGCAGGATTTCGACGCAGTACTCCCCATCACGGGCGGTGCCGCGGGCGATGTTCTGGCAGAGGGTGGCGAAGGAGTATTGGCCGGTGACTTCGCAGACACCTTTCTGGCACCATTCGGCCCAGGCGCGGGAGACGGCGCGGCGGGCGCCGTCGTCCGGGCTGCCGGGCGCGTTGTCGATGAGCGGGATGAGGCGCGGGGCGTTTTCGCCGATGATGTTGGTTTCGACGATGTCGAAGTAGTTGCGGGCGTAGTCGTTGTTGTTTTCGAGGCTGCGGGAGCGATGGCGCAGGGCATCGAGGTCGTTGCGCAGTTCGTCGTCGATGCGTTCGGCGGTGGCGCGCCAGCTACTGGTCAGGCGGTTGAGCTGGGCGGCGGCGAAGGAGCGTTGTTGCTGGCTGGCGAGTTCTTTACGGGCTTTGGCTTCGCGGCCTTGCTGCATCTTGCGGGCGTGCTCCATGAGGATGACGCTGCCGGTGAAGGGTTGCGACTGGGTGGTGGCCATCAGAACCTCACGTAGACGCGGCCGGATTTGCCGGTTTGCCCGCGGACTTCGCGGCGGTATTGGTCGCGCAGCTTGAGCAGGTCGGTGATCGGGATGTATTTCATGCGTCGGCCGGCGATTTCGTATTCGGCGACGGACAGGTCATGTCCTTCGATCCAGGCTTCGAGGGCGGCCAGCGTTTTCTGGGCGTGGCTGCGGGTGTCGAGGGTGGTGGCGGAAGCGAGGTCGGGAAGGACTTCAGCGCTTCCGGATCCAACGGTGAAGGCGTCGGTGCCGTCGGTGACGCGGCAGTGCCAGCCGTAGGTGCCGACGGGGTAGGCGGCAGTGGTGGCAGGATCAGCGCGCAGGCGGTGGGCGCTGCCTTCGGCGGTGCTGGCGATGGTGAATTTGCCGGCGGCGTTGACGAAGTTGTATTCGACCGACCAGCCGCCACTGGCCGGGTAGTCGGCGAGTTCCAGCAGCCATGTGGCGGTGTCGCCGGCTCGAATGCTGGCCGGCGTAGTGGTCAAGGTGGGCGCGCTCATGCTGCCGTTTTACCGGCACGCCGCGAAGTGTTTAAGGCATGGGAGTTCGCGCCACGATCTGCTGCACGCGGCGCTGGCTGATGCCTTCTCGTTCGGCGATTTCGCGGGTGGTGAGCTGGCTTTTGAAGGCGGCCATGACGCGCTTGACGCGTTCGGCTTCGTGCATGGCGGCCAGGCTGTAGATGTAGGGCCGGTCTTTGCCGTAGTCGGTGCGGAAGTTGAGCAGGAAGTCGGCGCGGCGGGCGTCGGTGAAGATGTCATCACCGAGTTCGGCGCGGATGTAGTCGGCGATGTGGTCGAGGATATCCATTTTTTACCAGCCTATATTCTGTTTTGGCTTGCCCCATGGGGCCATGCGCGATTTTTGGTTGGGGAGCTTTCTTGCTGGTTCTGCCGTGGCTTGCTGGGCGCCGTTGGGCTCGATAGATTCCGGCTCAACCATCGCCGACCGGCGTTTCCAGTCGGCGGATTTCCATTTGTGCAGGTAGAGCTCGGGGTGGTGGCTGGCGGCGGTGGCGAGGACGTGGGTGTCGAGGACTTCGTTGCGCTTGCCTTTTTTGAGTTCCCAGCGGTTCTTGCGCGGGTTGAAGACTTCGGAGACTTGCTGGTCGAAGAAGGTGTGGTCGTGCTCGGTGCTGAAATGGACTTTGCGTTCGCTCGGGTCTTTGTCGGCGTCGTCGTTGAGGCGGCCGTAGATGTGGTGCTTGGCGGTGTCGGTACCGACCAGGTAGAGGGCGACGCCTTTTTTGATGGTCTGGCCGCGCCAGTTGACGTCCTGGTGGCTGGGTTTGCCGAGGATGACGCGGCCTTGGGTGCTGGCGCCTTTACAGGCGATGACGCGGCGGGCCTTGGCGCGGCGGACGTAGGCGTAGACGTCGTGGGTGAAGTGGCCGCCGGTGTCGATGGCGGTGGCTTCAATACGCAGGGTTTTACCGTGGGCGTTGGTGAATTCGCCGAGCAGGTAGGCGTCGAGAGCGTCCCAGATTTCAGCGCCGGATGGCTTGCCGGGGATGACGTGGTAATCGATGGTCCATTCCTTTTTGTCGACGCCCCAGCCGATGATGCGGATTTCCAGGCGGTCGTCCTGCGTGTCGACGCCGGCGGTGAGGACCAGTGCGCCCTGGGGAATGGTGCGCAGGGCGTAGGGTTCGGCACGGGCGATGAGGACGTTGGGCTTGAGGTCGTGCGAACGGTCGGCCCAGGTTTCGGCCAGGCGGGTATTGACGAAGACGACGAGCTTGCGCGGGTCGCCTTGCGCTTCGATCCATTCTTGTGCCAGTTGCAGCCAGGAGCGGCCGAGGCCAATGGGGGTGTACAGGCCGTTGATGCGGTAGCTGCGATACATTGCGCCGGGGTTGGCGGCGACCCAGCGGTGGCTGGCGAGCATGGCGGATTTGTTGTATTCCTCGATTTCGCTGCCGCAGTGTTCGCAGACGTACCAGGCGCGGGTGACGCGGTTGGCGTTGGCGGTCCAGCGCAGGTTTGACCATTTTAGGGTCTGCCGTTCGTCACAGTGGGGGCATGGCAGATAGCACGAGCGCTGGTCGCCGGCTTCGAACTGTTCTTCGATCTTGCTGGCGTCCTTGATGGTCGGCGAGCTGACGATGAAGAGCTTGGAGTTGTGGAAGGCGGCGAAGCGGATCTCGAAGAGGCCGAGCGGGTCGCCTTGCGGGGTGGTCCAGTCCCATTCGTCAACTTCGTCGGCGACGCCCCATTTGAGGCTGGAGGCCTTGAGTTCGGCGGTGCTGCCGGAGGTCTTGAAGTAGATCAGGCCGCCTTTGAAGCGCTTGCGCTTGGCGGCGTTATCGCCGGCCCGGTTGCTGCGCAGGGCCATGGCTTCGGCAACGACCGATGTGTCCTTGACCATGGGGTCGAATTTTTGCGAGGTCCAGTCCTGCAGCGATGCCTCGGTGGGCATGACGACGGCGCCGGGGCCTTTGACATGCGAAATGCAGTAGCCAATGAAGTTGCTGCCGATTTCGGTGCCGCCCCATTGCGATGGCTTCATGAGGACTACCTTTTCGCCGGGGGCATCTTCAGACAGGGCGTCGAGGATTTCGCGCATGGGCGGATTGCGCGAGGTGCGCCACTGGCCAGCCTCGGAGCTGCCTTCCGACGACAGCATGCGATTGGCGTCGGCCCATTCGGAGACGAGCATCGGCGCCTTGGGGCGGATGGCTAGTCGGGCGGCGCGGTACGCCAGCGCATGCGCGGCCGTTACCGATAGGCGCGTGGGCGTTGATGCGGTGGCGTAGGTGGTCATTTAATTAACGAGAGCAGACTCGCTCCACCACGATTCAATTCCGCGACCATCGGCGCACTTATAGCGGACCTGATACTGATTTTCGCCTGCAGAGTATTCTGCCCTGCCAATAACGGTTCCTGCTTCGCCGCTAACTTCAATCTTCACTTCCGATGACAATTCAAATTTAAACATGACATGCTCCTTATGAAATTCACGTTGTCGGAACGTGAAACCGTTACTCATTCCTCACTCCCCATCTGTTCAATGCGTTTCGAGAATTCGCGCTCCATGTCGGCGAGCGCGTTGTGGATTTCCTGCTTGAGCGTGGCGCGGATGGCGTCGAGATCCTTGCCGACGAGTTCCGGCGCGGTTCGGTGCGGCATGTTTTCGAGCGCCTGGCGGATGACGCTGGTGACGTCTTCGATGGCGGCGGCGGCGTCGGCTTTTTCGATGAGCTTGCCGATGGCGCGCTCGTAGTCGAGCTTGGCCTGCATGGCGCTGAATTTTTCTTTGACGGCGCGGGCGGCCTGGTAGCTGTTGCCGATTTTGTCTTTCGAATTGTCGGCATTTTCCGGGTTGACCGTGGCAGATGGCCGCTGCTCGGCCCAGCGCTGGGCGACGTCGTCGCGGTTTGGGTCGCCGGTGCCGGCGATGCGGGCGCGGCTGGCTTCAACGTCGACCTTGCCGTCGGCGGTCATCACCAGCCGGCCGGCGCCCTTGAGCGCGGTGATGTAGCTGCGGGCCTTGCCTTCCATGCGGGCGAATTCGGCCTGGGTGACGGTGGTCATGCGCCGAACTCCTGCCCGGTGACGGCGTGCGTGGCGCGCTTGCCGGTGTATTGCTGCCAGCGACGGACGATGACGTCGACGAACTTTTCGTCGAGCTCCATGAGGCGCGCTTTTAGCCCCATGCGCTCGGCGGCGATCAGGGTCGAACCAGACCCGCCAAATGCATCAATCACGATGTCTCCGGTTCTGGCGCTGCTTTTTATCTGCTTCTCGATCAGACCGACCGGTTTCATCGTCGGGTGGTCTTCTGACCGTTTTGGCTTCTCGTGGAACAGGATCGACGACATGGTCTCCTCGATCTTGGCGTCTCCTGATACGGTCAAAATGCTGTCGCCGACCACGATCTGATATTTGTTTTCTCCGATCTTGGTGATCGGACCATCGCTCCAGTCGCTGACGGTGGTCTGCTTTCGGCCGCCGAACCAGCGATGAGCGGCGCCGGGTTTCCATCCGTAAAGGATGGGTTCGTGAATCCATTGGTAATCGGACCGGCCCAAAACGAGCGAGTCTTTCTTCCACACCAGGCAACCTGACAGCTTGAACCCGGCCTCACGAAACGCACGGCGAAAGTTGTAGCCTTCGGTGTCCGCATGGGCGACGTAGATCGCAGCGCCAGGCGCCATGCGTTCGAACGCAGCGCGGAAGGTGGCGGCCAGGAAGCGGGCAAAGTCATCGTCAGCCATGCTGTCGTTTTTGATTGAACCGGCCAGCTTCGACTCATAGGCAACGTTGTATGGCGGGTCCGTCCAGCACATGTCGGCCATTTCATTGTGCATGAGCCCCCCCCAGTCAGCAGATGACGTCGAGTCGCCACACATGACACGATGCGTTCCGCAGATCCACTGGTCTCCACGCTTCGACTTCACTTCTTTTTGCTTTTCCGGAACTTCGTCCGGATCCTTTTCTTCTGCTGAATTCAGGTCCGGGTCCATGATGTCAATCAAATCCGATCCGAAGCCGAGCAACGACAGGTCGAAATCGAACTCTTTCAGGCTTGCCAGTTCGGCGGCGAGCATCTTCTCGTCCCAGCCGGAGTTCAGCGCCAACTTGTTGTCGGCGATGACGTAGGCGCGCTTTTGCGCTTCGCTGAGGTGGGCCAGGCGGATGCACGGCACGTCGGCCATGCCAAGCTTGCGGGCGGCCATGACGCGGCCGTGGCCAGCGATGATGCCGCCGTTGGCGTCGATCAGCACCGGGTTGGTGAAGCCGAACTCGCGGATGCTGGCGGCTACCTGGGCGACTTGTTCGTCGCTGTGGGTGCGGCTGTTGCGGGCGTATGGGATCAGGGCGTCGAGGGTGAGGTTTTCGATTTTCATCGGGCAGTCCTGATGGCGTCGGCCAGGGCGGTGTCGAATTGCCGGGGCCATTCGCGGTCGACGATGGCTTTGGCTTTGGCGGGGTAGTCGAAGCGGGCGCGGTAGCGGGCGGCGACTTGCGGGAAGAGGATGAGCGGGATGAGCGCGCCGTTGGCGATCTTGTAGATGCCGCGCGGCCAGTTCTTGCCGGCCTGGTCTTTGGGGTCGCCGTAGAACAGGTCGAGCTTTGCGCTGACTTTGATCTTTCGGCTGGTTGCTTTTTTCATGCCCTGTTCTTTTCGGGCGACGGCGACGAGCTGGGCGATGATGCCGCGCGGGATGTTGCCGAATTCGTTGAGCTTGATGGCGGCGGGGATCTTGAGGCCGGCCTTGCCGGGCTGGCGGGTGCCGCCTTCGATTTGCAGGGCCATGTATTTGGCCTGGTCTGCCATGAAGCCGACGGTGGTTTCGAGCTTGGCTTTGCTGGCGTAGCGCAGGATGCGGACGCCGCGTTTGGTGAAGGGGGTCGGCCGGTCGAGAGCGCGTTCGAGTTCGGCCGGCATGGCGTCGGCGACTTTTTGCGCGGTGGCGTTGAGGGCTTTGCTAGCGGCGAAGGGAATTTGTTTTCCCATGCCGCTGAGCTTGGCCTTGACGGCTTCGAGGCCGTCGATCTTGACGCTGATTTTCATCGCCCTGCCCTTTCGCGCTTTTGCAGGTCGGCCAGGCAATCGGACCAGGCTTCGCACTGCTTGCCGTAGTTGCTTTTGGTGGCGTAGCTGCAGCCGGGGCAGATTTCGCTTTCGTAGTCGCGGGTCGGCTGGTTGCGGGCGGCGGCCAGGCAGAGGGCGCGGTCTGTTTGTTCGCGCTCCTGGGCGTGTTCGATGTCGTCCATTACATGTCCTTGTAGGTGGTGCAGCCGGCGCCGGCATCGGCGGGAAGTTTGCGGAGCGGGTGGGCTGGGCCATAGGCCAGCGGCAGGTCATGGCGGGCGGCGCAGTAGCCGGCCGATATGCCGGGCCGGGCGTAATGGGCGCAGGCTTTGCAGCGGTGGGCCGCTGTGGCGTTTGTTTCGGTTGGCTGGGGCGTTCCTATGGCCTGGCCGTTTTCACGCGCGTAGAACGTTGGCTGGCCATTGATGCCGGCGCGGATGGCGGCGTTGGTGTCGGCTTCGCCGAATACGGCGCGATGCTGGTCTATCCAGGCGGCGACGGTGGGCATGGTTTGGCGCAGGGGCTTGGTTTTTGGCATGTTCCGGGTTCGCTTGGTCGTGTTCCGGGTACCCGGAACATCGGAAAGCCGCATGGCTACTAGTTTGTTCCGGGTGTTCCGGGTGTTCCTTGTGTGTACACGCGGGAAATAATTGTGATGTGCGTGCGCGAGGCAGGCGTGTTTGTGTGTACGCACGCGGGCGGGTAAGCCCGGAACACCCGGAACACCCGGAACATTCCTGTGCTGGTGCGGCTTTCGCGTGTTCCGGCTACCCGGAACATGGGGTGTTTGTACCCGGAACATCATGCATCGGCCCTCATTTCGTGCGCGCTGATGGCGTCGGAGAAGCGGCGGACGCATTCGCCGAGCCAGACGGGTTCGGATTTTCCGTGGTTTTCGGATTCAGCGGCCTGCAGGATGTGCGGCGGCGGGAAGACGATGGGGCGGTTTTCGGTTCCGGTGGCGCCTTCGCTTGGGTAGTAGCGGGCTTTTTTCTTTTCCCAGCCTTGCTGATGGGTGATGGCGCCGAAGAACTGGTTGCTCGGGCGCGGCCTGGACTCTCCGTTGATGCGGCACCACTTGAGATAGGCGGCGTAGAGATCGGATGACAGGCAGGGGCAGACGGGCAGTATCCAATCGCCGGTGATCCAGTCGTTGACGAAGCGAATCTCGCTGGCTTGCGACAGGGCGACGAGGTTCTTTTTGGCCTGCGTCATGGGCGGGCGCTTCTTGGGGTGGAATCCGCTCAGGTCGCGGCGCAGCAGGAAGTCGTAGAAGGCGGCCGGGCCGTTGTTTTCAAGCTCGAGATAGAGGGCGTCGTAGTATTCCTCGCTCATGGCCGGCGGGGTGTAGACGACGAGGTGCCGGCGGTCGTCGTTGTCGAGCGGCAGCGGCTGATTTTCGTTGGACAGGTAGGCGATGTTGACCTGGTTGCGCTGGCGATAGGCGGCGATATTCTTGGGGTTTATGCGTATCCATTCGCCGGTGACGAGTTCTTTCAGCTCGTTTTTGATGTGCCACATTTCGGCGCGGGTGACGACTTCTTCGGCCAGGATAAAGAGCTTTGAATCAGACCAGTCGCTGTTGAATTTATCTTCGAGGCCGCGCTGGTTGAGGACGGTGCTGTAGTCGCCGTAGATTTTGGCGAGGGTCTGGAAGACGCTGGATTTTCCGGTTCCCTGCGGGCCGTGCATGATGATGGCGCTGGCCATTTTTGCGCCCGGGTTTTGCATCGGGTAGGCCATCCAGTTCAGAATCCAGTTGTAGACTTCTTCCTGGTTGTCTTCTTTTCCGCAGAGGTACCAGAGGGTTTCGAGCAGCTTTTCGCATTCGCCGGCCTGCGGCTTGGTCGGCCATCCGCGCCAGGTGTTGAGCTTGACGGCGGTGTCTTTGCCGCTGGGGTCGAAGCCGACTTGATCGAGGTAGAAGGCGCCGCGGGTGATCCAGAGCGGGTGGCGCTTGATGTCGTCACCCCGAACTCCGGCGGCGAGTAGCGCGATCATTTGCGTGCGCTTGGCGACTTTGTTGGTCCAGGTGTCGAAGACGTATTCGCCCGTTCCGTCATCGAGCGGCACGAAGCGTTCCACCACGTCGTCGAGATCCATGACGGACCGGGCCTGCCTGCGCTCGCCCTGCTCCCCTCCCCCCGGTTGCCCAGCATTCCCGCGCGCGGCGCGTGAAGCGGACCAGCCCAGTGCCGTGAGGGTGGCTTCGACCTGCGCGGTGACCAGATGCAGGCCTTCGAGCAGGTGGAGGTCGTTGAAATCGGTGGGGCCCTTGGTTTCGGTCGGTCGTTCGTCGGTGAATACCGGAAAAACGACTTCGCCCTCGACGGCCAGGGCGGCGTTGCGGGCGGCTGTTACACCTTCATTTTTGCGACTTTCGTCAGTCAGCATGCAGTGTGGGCAGACGATTTCGGATGAGAGGTGGTACTTTCCGCAGCCTTTGCACTTGCGAAGATAGTCGTCGTCGGCACAGATCAGGATCTTGGCGCGCTTGTATTTGGTGCGCAGCGCTTTGGAAACTGGAAGAATGTTGCCAGCGTCGAAGGCGACGGCGACGGGAAGGTTGGTCGCCTGGTGCAGTGATGCGGCGGTGGCGAAACCTTCTGCGATCAACAGAAGCCGGTCAGGAATGCCGCCGATCAGGAAGAAATGCCCCTTCTTGGCCAGGCCAGCCGGCCAGAAATCCTTGTCCCGGCCGTTTTTTTTCTGCGGATAGATGACCTGCAGGCCGTAGGTGCGGCGCTCGGTATCCTGCATCGGAATGACGAAGTTTCTGCCAGGCGAGAACCGGCCGCCGTGCGTCTCGATGCCCTTGCGTTTCAGGTATTCAGACTGGTCGCGGCTACCTTCGGCACACTTTCGCCAGGCGTAGTCAGCGTGGCGGGCGGCTTCATCGGCCCGGCGCTGGGCCTCGGCTTCGGCCTTCTTCTTGTCTGCAGCGATCCGGGCCTTGAGCGCGTCCAGCTGCTCGGTCGACATGGCCTTGCGTTCCTTGCTTGGCAGCTCGACCTTTTGCACCACATTTTCGGCGCCCCAGAAACAGCCGAAGCTACCGACGATCAGCAGGCCGGAGCCGTCTGCCCTGGGCAGCTCGTAAAGCTGGAACCATCCCCGCTTTTCCCGGCCGCCATCCTTGGCACGGCACCGGCGGCGGGTACCAATGACGACATCCTGCGCCTCGATATCAAGCCCGAAGGCCTGCATCTGGCCAAGAACGTCGTCGAAATTTGACCACCCCATTATTTGCTGCCCCGTGTGTTAACTATGTTCACACCTCACCCACACCAGAAAAAACGAGATGCGAATTACCCG
>OFRO01000508.1_pt1 | contig 13585 bp, 15 predicted proteins | sample 1543091 | NCBI WGS metagenome assembly OFRO01 (sample SAMN07774217, study PRJEB24372) | wastewater metagenome | isolation source: Exp Tend NO 10WW | collected 2016-02
TTTTGCTACAGTAAAAATCCCTATATACGGTTGACTAGAAGGCATTTTGTTAGTATGATGAATGGACATTATCACTGCACTATAGCTGTCTTGAAAGAAAGAATCAACAAACAAATACGAGCGACCGAAGTCCGTGTCATCGATGGTGAAGGTACCAACCTCGGCGTCTTCCCTATTGCAGAAGCTCTTTCGATGGCAGAAGCACGAGGAGTCGACCTGATCGAAATCAGCCCCCTTGCCAATCCACCAATCTGCAAGATTATGGAGTTCGGCAAATACCAGTACGAGCTCAAGAAGAAAGCCCAGAAAGCAAAAGCCGGAGCAAAAGCCACCGAAACCAAGTCTATCCAGATCAAGGTGGGTACTGGGGACCACGACCTTGAGCTCAAGGCAAAAAATGCGTCCAAATGGCTCAAGGAGGGTCACCGCATAAAGGTAGAGCTGTACCTCCGTGGACGGTCAAAAGGAATGGATGACGCCTTCTTGCGAGAGCGCCTCGACCGGGTCTTGCATTTTATCACCGAACACTATAAGATAGCAGAACCTCACAAGCGCTCTCCCAAGGGCCTCGCCGTTGTTATCGAACGAGACAAAAGCGGAAAATAAGGCTGAAAAGCAGAATATGAGCACGAAAACCAACAAATCATTTATGAAGCGCCTCAAGCTTACCAAGACCGGTAAGCTCCTTGGTCGCAAGCCAGGATTCAACCACTTCAATGCCAAGCAGTCCCGCACCGCGCAACTCGCAGGCAAAAAGCCGGTGGAATTCGTTATGTCCAATAAAGACAAGGCACGATTTATCGCAAAGTAATTTTTAATATATGACACGAGTAAAACGAGGAACTATAGCAAATAAGCGCCGCAAGAATACCCTTTCAATGACAAAGGGCTACCGATTCGGTCGCAGTACCAAAGAAGCACAGGCGACAGAAGCAATCGCGCATGCAGGAACATATGCATTTGCACACCGTCGAGACAAGAAGGCTGATGCCCGCACGCTCTGGCAGATCCGCATCAATGCCCTCCTTCGTGAAAATGGCAGCACCTACTCCAAGTTCATGGGTGCGATGAAGAAAGCCGGTATCGCACTTGATCGCAAGATTCTTGCAGAGCTCGCACAAAAGAAACCTGCAACCTTCAAACGAATCCTCGAAAAGACCAAATAAACTAAAACCCCTCTCACTGAGAGGGGTTTTAGTTTATTTCACCGCTGGATCACCACAGTCGGTTTGCTGCAATGTCGGTTCATAGGAGAGTTTGTCAGGGCTCGCATACACATATGTCCCATCACCACGATCTTTCATCTCACCAAAACCCACACCCGCAGTACCATCTCCGAATATGACTGAGAGCTCTTCTGTGTTGGTCATACCTTCAGCAGATGCGTGCCACCATAGATGTGCGGTACGTGCCATCGCCTTGGGATCTACCGGACCAGCCGTTCCTTCAAATGGCCCACGTTTGCGATCCTTTTCTGCGGGGTTGAAATCAAACGATCCGGCGACCACACTCCCGCCTGTGCCGGTAAATGTCATGCGAAGTGTTGCATGGTCCCCTGCTTCCGTATTCCAGATATAGCAAAGCTCACGCGATTCTTGTGGTACAGGAGAAAGAGGCACGGGCTGTTCCATCTGTGGCGGACGACCATATCTAATGACGAGAAATAGTACGACTGCAGTGAGGATAATACCTCCGATGAATTTGAATTGTTGCATAAATGTATTGTACCTGAAAAGTTCGCATATAAAAAAAGCCCGTGCACGCACGGGCTTTTTAAATGAACTTCGAAATTATTTCTTCGTTTTGCGTTTTTTGTAGGGCTTCCTAATGTCACGCAGTCGGCGACGAATACCAAGCCGAGCGCGAACTACTTTGGTATAATGCTTTCTTTTATTCTGATCTTTGTATATAAAAGAGAACACCCCCCTGTTCGCATGAGCAAAAAAATTACGAATCTTCTTTCCCTCTTCATCTACCCAGAAAAATTGATCATGGCCAATCTCTTTGATTTTTGCCCAATTTTTCTTTTGAGTGAGTGGACGATTTTCTTCGAGTTCCCAGGTAAGGAAAGCGATATATTTTCCAATTGCATGAATAAAACTACCGCTAGGCATTCGATGAAACGATCTGGTAAGTACACGCCGCTCATCTTCTTTATCACATGCAATATCTTCAATAACAATACAGGGCATTCCATATTCACTAAAACGTCCAGTGACCTGGTTGTATGTTGTGTGAACTGAGATCGTATACCCGTTGATATCTTTGATCTTCCATTCACGATCTTTTACATCTTTTGTTCGCAAAACATCAGGAGGCTCTAGTCCGAGTGCTTTATAGATTTTGCGAAGCACTGCGGGGGTGACTGAACGGAATCCATAATCTCTGAAATATTCCGATAGGGTATCATGCCAAAAAGAATGTATCTTTTTGGGAAGTGTTGTAATCTCTTTTGCCATAGCAAATTATTTTGTTGTGAGGAAATTTGTTTCACCACACCTTACCAGTAAAATTCCTTTTTGTCAAACAGACCCCGAACGTCAAACCTGCTACAATAAGCAAAATGTTTTTTGTATGGCAATCAAATTTGATCATTCAAATAATGATTTTATAAACGAATTAAAACGTCGCGTCGACCAGTACTTCGAATCGAACTGCATTCCCAAGCGTGGTGGAAAGGCTCTCTATACAAAAGCAATCATACTGCTCACTAGCGCAGTGCTCCTGTATGGAATACTCCTCTTCCCTAAGCCGTTGTGGGCTGATGCCTTAATCGCAGTGCTGCTTGGTTTCAACATCGCGCTCATCGGATTTAACATTATGCACGATGGATCTCATGGCGCGTTTTCTGAAGACAAGAAACTGAATGTATGGGCAACACACACACTCGAATGTATGGGTGGTGATAGTGTACTATGGAAAGCAAAGCATGTAGTGCTTCATCATAGTTACGTCAACACTGATGAAGATGATGATGTCGATTATGCAGGACTACTGCGTATACTCCTCAGTCATGTTCCTCGGCGACTCCACCGATATCAGCATATTTATGCATGGTTCATGTATGCGACCCTTCATATTTTCTGGGTGTTTTATTTTGACATCAAGAAAATTATTAAAATGAAGATAGGTCGTCATCAGGTGAAATTCACTTCTCGCGAGAAGTGGAGGTTTTGGTTGAGCAAAGTTTCGTATGCGGTTGCATTCATTGTGATTCCGATACTCATTAAAGGATGGTACGGCTTATATGCATACTTCATCATGGAAGCAGTTGTTGGGTTTACGATTAGCATCGTGTTTCAACTTGCGCACGTAACGCAAAGTAGCACGTTCCAACAAGGAGGATCGTTCATCCCCATGAGTTTGCATGAGTGGCATGTACGAGAAACGTGTGATTTTGCACAAGGATCAAAAGCCCTTACCTGGGCACTCGGTGGGCTCAATTTTCAAATTGAGCATCACCTGTTTCCCAAGATTTCACATATTCACTATCCCAAAATCGCACCGATCGTGCGTGATGTTTGTAAGGAGTTCAACATCCCCTACAACGTACACACGTACATGACTGGCGCTATTGCATCGCACTACAAGACGCTCCGTGATCGACCGTTCGCTTAAATTCGTTTCTAAAAACATTTCGAGAAGGCTCCCACCGAGCCTTCTTTTTTGTATATAAATTACTGCGTCAGGATTTCTGGAATGCCAGTCTCAGTGATGAGCACCGTATGTTCAAAGTGTGCCGAGCGAGAATTGTCAGAGGTCTTGAGTGTATAGCCGTCTTTCATGAGAATGAGGCGTTCTGATCCACGAGTGAGCATTGGCTCAATCGCAATCACCATACCAGGGCGGAGTTTCTCGCCTCTGCCCTTTTTGCCATAGTTTGGCACATACGGATCTTCGTGAATCTCGCGTCCGACGCCGTGCCCTGAGAGATCTCGGACGATGCCGAGCTTATATGGCTTCACGTAGGATTCGATCGCATGACCGATATCCCCAACCGTTGCACCAGGAGTGATCGCTTCGATACCGATTGTAAGCGCCTCTTGTGTCACCGCAATGAGCTCTTGATCCTTGGGGCTAATAGCACCAACTGGTACGGTAACCGCATGATCAAGGAAGACACCCTGATAATTGAGCCCCAGATCAAGCGAGATAATGTCGCCCTCTTTGAGTAGGTAATTTCCTGGGATGCCGTGGACGACTTCGCTATTGACTGACGTGATCAGTGTCGCTGGATACGGACGATCAGCGCTCTCAGGTTGATAGTTGAGAAATGCAGGTTTGCACCCTGCGTCTTTGATGAGCTGTGATGCGAGATCATCAAGTGCCCTGGTCGTAATACCTGGTTTCACTGCGTTTGCAACTTCACGCAAAATACGCGCGAGTATCGGACCTCCCTTTTTTAGTCGTGCTATTTCATCTGGCGTTTTGATGATTATCATATGTTTTTATTGCAACATACATGTGTTCGAGAGACACCCATATTCGTCTGCTGACGAATTGCTCTACTCGCGCCAGTCGCGCTGTGTAAGTCTCTCTCACGCATATATGTTTCAATATCAAAGTTCTAACTGTTTGGATAAGTCTTCATGAATCTCAGAGATCGGACGCTCGCCATTGATTGAGAGAAACGTCACATCAGGAGATTGTTTGAGTAGTGTAATCGCAGGCATGACATTGTCATGAAACCATGCGAGACGCGCGTGACGTTCGTGTTCTGCTGAATCATCTGCTCGACCTCTGCCTTGCAAGCGTTCATCCGCCCATGTGTCACTAACATCGATGAAGACGACCGTTGTATGCCATCCATAGAAACGTGCGGCAGAGAGGAGTATCGGCACTTCTTCTGCGACACGTGGAGTACCATCGATGATCACCGCATCTTGTCCTTCGTATCCTTGAATCAATTCGTGACTCCAGACATGAACCCCGACGAATGATGCAGGAAGTATTCCTTGTGCCATAACCTCTTTGGTCTTCTGTGCAGTGTATGAGTCGGTCTCTATGAATGAACGAAAGATATTGCCCGTCTCAAAATGAAATACTGACCGATCAGGATACTTGGTATGAAGCGCCTGTTCGAGTAATGCAGCCTGGGTGCCCTTGCCTGAGCCTGACTGTCCAATGAAGATGTATGCATTTGTTGCCATACGGGCAGTATATCAGGAGAAGTGGAATTAGTATTCCGTCATCGCAACTTGCGCATCAATACGACGAATGAGGTCAATCACGACAGAAACGGTGATGAGAAGTGAGGTACCGCCAATTGCAAACGCGGTAATACCAGTCGTCGTACGGATAATGAGTGGAAGCACTGCAACCACACCAAGGAAGAGTGAACCGACAAGTGTGATACGTGTCACGATTGTTGCGAGGTAGTTGGTCGTCACATCTCCGGGGCGAATACCGGGCACAAACGCACCATTTTTTTGTAAGTTGGTTGCGATTTGTTTCGGATCAAACGTCACCGCAGTATAGAAATACGTGAAGAATACAACCAGAAGGAAGTACACGAGTGAGTACGCCCAGGTGCTCTGAAGGAAGGTCGTGAGTGCATGACCGACATTTTGAAGCGCAATGCGCTGTGAGGTCTGAAATACCCCTGCGAGGAATTGTGGGAACAACAGAAGTGACGATGCGAAAATAATTGGCATCACTCCTGCCTGGGTCAGACGAAGCGGAAGGTAGCTCTCGTTGCCTCCGATAGATCGAATACCGCGGACTTGTCGCGCATAGGTAACTTGTACTGGTCGTTCTGCTTCATAGATGTAGACAACACCAACGATCACGAGAAGACCGATCGCAACATAAAGAAGCGTAACAGGAATTTGATCTGGGCTAAGTGTGAAAAGGAATTGTGAAATGTGTGAAGGGATTGCTGCCAAGATACCCGCCATGATGATCAGTGACGTACCATTTCCGATACCAAATTCATTGATGAGCTCTGCGAGCCATAGGAGAAGCATCGATCCACCAACAATGATCACGATGTTTGAAAGAAGTGCGGGAAGCGAGAGTGCATCGATTGCACCTTGACTCTGGAGATACTTAATGAAACTAAACGCCTGCAGTGCTGCGATTGGCACGGTGATAAGTCGTGTGTATTGGTTGAAGGTCTTGCGTCCTGCTTCCCCACTTTCTTGCATAAGCTCCTTGAGCGATGGCACCATCATACCGAGCACCTGCATGATAATTGATGCGGTAATGTATGGGCCGACCCCAAGCATCACGATAGAGAATGTCGAAAGTCCGCCCCCAGAAAGCACGTTGAAGAGTCCCAAAAATTGATTACTCGAAAGGAATTGGGTGAGCTTGCCGATATCAACACCAGGCACAGGAATCGTCGCAAGGAATCGAAAGATAAAAAAGATTCCGATCACAAAGAGAATCTTGTTACGAAGAGACTTGTCGGTGAAAAGTGTGGTGAATTTTCTGAAAAAAGAGTTCATGATTATTTGACCGCGCCACCAGCTGCTTCAATTTTAGCACGGGTCGCAGGAGAAACATCACAGTCATAGACTTCGATTGCATGAGCGATTTCGCCAGTTGCAAGAATCTTGACCTGTGGGAGAACACCCTTGGTGCGACGGATGAGTCCTGCCGCAAGGAGTGTCGCAGGGGTTACCGCTGCACCTTTTTCGAATGCATTTGCAATCACGCCGATGTTGACGATCGTTGCAGTGGTACGGAATGGTTTGTTGCTATTCTTACCACGACCACGGAGTTTTGGAAGTTTCTTGATCGTGTCACGAATGTGTGGACGAATCTTGTGTCCTGCACGAGCCTTCTGTCCTTTGGTACCACGACCTGAAGTCTTGCCACGAGTACCGCCACGTCCGACGAGTTTTGGCTTCTTGTTTTTAGTTGTTCGCTTGAGTGTAATCATAGTAGTTATGCAGTGGTTACTTCTTCTGCTACCGGTGTCGCAACAGGAGCTTCAACCTTGACCCCGCCGAATACATGCTTGGTACCGACCGTTGCGAGTGCTTTCATTGCCGCGCGTGCAGTGTTGAGTTTGTTCTTGCTCCCTGAGACAACCTTGCCTGAGATATCCTTGAGCCCTGCGAGCATCGCGATATCACGAAGCGCTGCACCGACTACGAGTCCCTTCCCATGATTTGGAAAGATGGTCACCTTTGATGCACAGTACTTCGCAGACACATCGTGTGGAATTGAATGCTTTTCGGTGCGCTTGATTTTGATTGCGTGCTTCTTGGCATCTTTGAGCGCCTTTGCGATTGCGAGTGCAGTGTCGTTGCCCTTACCGGTACCGAGACCAACAACGCCGTTTTTATCTCCGATAATCATCGAAACAGCAAAACTCATACGACGTCCTCCTGCGACGACACGAGTCACACGACGGATGTCGAGAATCTTTTGGTCAACATCTTTGATACGATCGCCAAACGGTCTGCCACCTCCCTGTCGTGGGCGACGTGGAGCTCCTGATCGTGATGTATTGGTTGTTGTTGGTGTTGGTGTAGTCATAGTGTTGTATTAAAATGCGAGTCCGCCGTCACGTGCTGCGTCTGCGAATGCTTTGATGCGACCTGCGTACTTGAATCCATTGCGATCAAAGACAACTGCGCTGATCCCTTTTGCCTTTGCGAGTTTCGCAAGATCCTTGCCGGCAGCGATTGCGCCCTCCATCTTGGTACCCTTGGCCTTGTGATCAGATACTGCGACAAGCGTCACAGCCTTTGTATCATCAATCAATTGCGCATAGATGTAGTTGTTTGAACGAAATACAGAGAGACGTGGACGCGCTTCTGTACCAGAAACGAGCGCGCGAATCTTGCGCTTGAGTCGAGTTCTTTTTTCTTGTGTGGTTGATCGTGACATATAGGAATACTCTTATTATGCGGTCTTCTTGCCGGCCTTGCGACGGATAACTTCGTCACTATATCGGAAACCCTTACCCTTATATGGTTCAGGCTTCTTCATTGCGCGAACCTTTGCTGAAAATTGTCCAACGAGTTCTTTGTCGATACCAGAAATAGTGATGTTGTTCTTCTCGGCGGTCACCGTGAGTCCCGCAGGAATTGCAACCACAACAGGGTGCGAGAACCCGAGCGCGAGGTGAAGCTCAGTTCCTTTCACTTCACTCTTGAATCCAACCCCTTCGAGGATGAGTTTCTTGGTATACGGAGTATTGACTCCTGCAATCATGTTTTTGACGTGCGAAGCGTATGTACCCCAAATCATACGAGAGAACTGATCGGTTGCCTTTGGTGCAAACGTCACCATTCCATCTGCGATCGTGATGGTGAGCAGATCATGAAAAGGTTTTTCGAGTGTGCCAAGTGGACCCTTCACACGGAATATTCCTCCTTCGTATGATACCTCTGTCTTTTCTGGGATAACCAGTTGTTGTTTTCCTACTCGGCTCATATTATGTATTACCAAATCATAAATAATGCTTCTCCACCGACCGCTTCTTTACGTGCTTGCTTGTCGCTCATAATCCCCTTTGGGGTCGAGAGAACCAAGATGCCGTGACCATTTTTGACCGGACGAAGCTCGTGAAGTCCCATGTAGGTACGACGTGATGGCTTCGAAAGTCGCTTCACATCGTGGATTTTTGGATTTTCACCATCGTATGCAAGCGCGATTTCAAGTACTGGGATATTTTTTTTCTCAGTTTTCTTTGAAACTTCAGCGATATAGCCGTTGTCCTTCAAGCACTGCGCGATTGCGTGCTTGAGCTTTGAGAACGGCACGGTAATTGTGTCTTTTGACACCACAGAGGCGTTCTTCATTGAGATTATCATGTTTGCGATTGGATCGGTCGTCATAGGATTATAGAAATTACCACGAACTCTTACGGATACCCGGAATCATACCTTCATTGGCAAGCTCTCGGAAACAAATACGACACAAGCCGAAATCGCGCATGTAGCCATGACGACGACCGCAACGGAAGCAACGGTTTACAGCTCGAGTACTAAATTTGGGCGTCTTTTGTGAACGCGCGATTGTTGAAGTTTTTGCCATAAGTGCGTACGTGGTCCAGAGGAATATCACACGATGGTTTCTTTGGGATGCCAAAGAGAGAACCGCGGATTACCTTCGAACCCGTGTATCCTAGCAAATGAAGTACATATTGTCAAACGCACCTCCTCAGTTATATCCTTAGTAGGAAATCATCATCCGTTCATCAAAAACTTATACGTATGAAAAAATTACTCTTTTTTGTACTTTTGAGCGCAGTTGCGTTTGGAAGTACTGGGCAAACCCCAGGAGGTTTCGCTATCAACACAACAGGAAATAGGGCGGACTCGTCTGCAATCTTCGATGTCTCCTCGACGGACAAAGGGATTCTTATTCCAAGACTTACGACCACCCAGCGCAACGCCATCGTCTCCCCTGCTAACAAACTCATGATCATGAACCTCGAGACAGGATGCATCAATGTTTACGATTCAGCAGCTAGTTATTGGTCTGAGTTATGCCCAACACCGTTTAGTTACTTCAGAGATACTGTATTTACAGTAAACGGACTTTGGATCAAGCCTCCAAACGCCAAGTTAGTCACAACAAGGCTTTGTGGGGCCGGAGGTGGTGGTGCGGCATCCGGATCATCTAATGGTCAAATCGGCGGTGGAGGAGGTGGAGGAGGTTATACAGAAAAGGTATTTCTACCGTCAGCACTGCCAGATACTGTAATAATAATTGTTGGACTAGGGGGACTTGGTGGAACATCAACAAATGGTGGGGCAAATGGCGGGACATCATTTTTTGGTACTTACTGCTCTGCAACTGGAGGAAACGGGGGGCCAGGAGTTTACTCAGGAAGTTTATCTGGAGGTTTAGGCGGAATAGGTATTAATGGAGACTTGAATATCTCCGGTAGCGGCGGAGGAAGTGGTGCGGGCGTCGGTAGCGGATTAGCGATTGGTGGCGGAATAGGGGGTAGTTCAGTTTTAGGTGGTGGAGCCGCAAGCGGAGGCCCAGACGCTGATGGTTTTAATGGTGGTAAGTATGGTGGAGGAGGATCTGGAGGAGCAAAAACAAATGGATCGAATCACAACGGCGGTTCAGGGGCGCCAGGCGTTGTAATTGTTCGTACCTACTTTTAGGATTATCCAAGGACGCATTGCGTCCTTTTTTAATTCATCGAAAAATTAGGTATCGCCTTTTTGGCATTTGCGAGTGCCTCAGTAGCAAGTTTATTTGCCTTGATATCAGTGAGGAACCCAATCAAGAGACGGTGCCCCACAGGTAACGTCGGATCTATATCGATCGCTTGTTGGTATGCGTTGATGACACCCTGAAAATCCCCTTTCCATGCCGCGATCTGTCCAAAAGCCCAATAGATTTGAGGATCTCCTGGGGCAAGTGTTTTTGCATGTTCAGCATACCGAAGCATTGTATCTGCAATATCTTTGTTATACGGCATATCAGTAAAGAATATATAAGTGCTGTAAAGATGGATAATGCTTAAGTAAAGTCGGTAATCCTGCGGGCTACGCTTTGCAACTTCTTCTGCATAGTGAGTGAATGCAAGGACATCTTTTTGTGCGTACGGAAGCAGTGTCTTATCATTTTTTACCTTCAAAGGATCTTGGGCATAGAATCGGTACGTATCATGCGCAAACCCGCCGACATCCCACATATCTCCAACGGGAGAGCCCTTCAAAAGCTCTGGGTATCGAGTCATTTTTATATTAATCGGAGCGCTTAATACCTCTCCAAATAGCCGAGCTTTTTGTGCAGGAAGATATGCACACAAGTACCAAACAAAACAAAATCCGATACCCAACGCGCTCGCCAGGACCAATTTCCCCACCTCACCTTTCAGTACATAATTTTCACCAATAGAATCATCTTCTATTCCTGTAAATGCAACGAGAACCCCTGTAAGAATGAAAAGTGTGAAAAGACTCATAACCCCATCAAACACAAAGAGGTTTTGGAATACATACCCAGCAACCAGTCCGCAAAATACAGCAAGCTGCGTTCTCGTTATTTTCCGGTGTCGGTATGCGATAATCCCCATGTAACACAAACTCAACACAAAAAACGTATACAGGATAATCGCTGGGTATCCTCCTGCAACTCCTGTATCAAAGTAAATATTGTGAGCACGATCAGTCCACACCTCGAAACTAAAACTCCGATCAAGCATTTTTGGATTGAAGTAATGCTGTACCGCAAGGGTATAATTTTCCGGTCCGTATCCAAAAATTGGACGCTCATGTAACACTTTCGTCGCAATATCCCAGAAAAGAAACCGAGTTCCCGATGCCGCCTTCACAAAACCCTCATGAATGACGCTCCCTGGAGTAAGTAACTTCATCCAAAGCACAACAAATACAACACCTCCTCCGATAATACCGCTAATACCAAACAGTTTTATAATCTTTCGATTTGAAAATGCAAAAAATGTAAGCGCTGCGACACCAAGGGCGACAAACATACCTATCGTCGCTCCACGAGCACTTCCCCATACCCCCCGGCCTGTAAGCACTGCTTGAAGGTTGATAAATAGTGGTGAAAATATAATAAGTCCGACACCTACTGCTATCCATCGCTTTACATCTTTCGCGAGTTCTTTCATCGCAAGCAAGACCGAGCCAAAACCGAGAACAAATAACAAGTATGCCGCTGCAAGCGATGAGTTACCAATCGTTCCTCCTCCCCCACTCCTTTGAAGCATTTGAATTGGAAAATTGAACCCCTCATCTCCAAACCAAACAGACGCTGCCACAAGCACCCCGCTTATAAATGCTATCGTTAGTATTTGCCTAAGATAAGAGGTGCCATACTTCCGCACGAGCGAAACGATTATCATCGTAAAAATTAAACCATGATAAAGCGTGAGTAATCCTGTCCCACGCATCAACGATGACCACCATGAAAGTGCTGGGTTGACGGCCATAATTCCCGCAATAGACATCCATATTACGTAAAGAAAAAACGGGATTATTAAAAGAAGTTGCTTTTTGGATGGTCTATATGACACATCGGTAAAGAAATTGTATACCCAAACCACACAAAGAAGTTCGACGGCGCCATAAAAGAAAAAAGTTTTTGAAGTAGTATGAGGAAATGCCCGGACTCCAAAATATAATAGTGGCGTAAGTCCTATGGCAACTAACAACCCGTAGCGAAGAAAAGTTTCTCTGAATTTTTGCATAGCGAAAGTATACCAAAAACAAAAAACCACCCCTAGGGGTGGTTTTTTGTGATCTAGACGTGTGCTATCTCAACATTCACAAAGTGATTACTTGGTGATGTTTTGGTAGTTGGTCTGGAACTGTTCGGTAGGAGTCAATGAGCTTGATGAAGCACCTGCGTAGATTGCAGCATTGGTGAATGTCTGAATCTCCTTAAGTGCTACACGATATGCAGCTGCAGTGTTACCACCGAAGAGGTTAACGGTCACTGTGAAGTGCTTGGTTGAACCATCATCGAGACGGTAGCCAGTGCCACTTTCAAGTGTAGCGTCAGAAGTTGAGAGCGTGTATGTTCCTGTTACTGAAGATACTACGTCAGTAGAAGGAGCACTTGATTTCTGGAATGCAACAGCAAATGCGTTTGATCCAGAAACTGTTGACGCCAACTGTACTGATTGACCGAGGTAAAGGGTGTTACCAAATGAAGTTACTGCTACAGGGATAGTGTACGTAGCTGAGTCGTATGAAGCAGCTTGGCCACTATTTGCAGTGTAACTAATTGTTGGGGTACCCATAACAACGTTCACACCAGTTGATCGGAATGTCATTGATTCACCAACTGCTGAACCTGTTCGGTCACCAGAAACGAGCTGGTCGCCGTTTGCATCTTCAACATCGATGTTTGCAATGTCAGCTGATCGGATAGAAGCACTGAGTGTTGTGCCTTCATCGAAGGTACTTGACTCAATGTCGTTGATGTCAGCGTACACAGTACCAGTAACAGTGTCACCAGCAGCGATATCAAAGTCGAGGTTATCGAAAGTGATAGTTGCTGTTGAAGCAGCTGAAGTTGTTACTGTCTCGTCAAATGAATCACCATTGATCTTAAGTGTAAGGTTACCCGTTACTTGATCAAGGTCAGTTTCACTTGTACTGAGGTATACAGGGATTGAACTGATGTGCATTTCACCTCCCTTTGCCTTCATGGTGAACTTCAAGAGTTCTACACCATTTGTGTCAGAAGTTGTTGAAACTTTAACAGTTTGTGCCTTGAGGTTACCACTTGCAAGACTGGTTTGGAGTTCGAGGTCATTTGCAGTAGCAAGTGACTGGAACTGGAAGGTCTTTGTAAGACTTGCTGTACTGTCAGTCAAGATAGCACCTGTTGCATCACTGTAACGTGTGTTAAGAAGAGAAACGGTCCAAGAGTTGTTTGAAAGGTCAGTAGAATCGATATTTGAAATACCGTCAACTGCAACGTAGAAACGAGCCTTGGTGTCCTTCTTCACAACTGCGTTTGAAAGCGCAATTGTCTTGGTGTACACGTTTGAGTCTTCTGAGAAATCAGAAACTACAGCTGAACCAACTTTGTTGCCAGCTGCATCCCAAACACTTACATTGCTCATGTATCGGTTAAGACGCTTTGAACCTGAAGAGTTACCCTGTTTAAGAGTGATCTTCATTGA
>OFRO01000509.1_pt1 | contig 13489 bp, 20 predicted proteins | sample 1543091 | NCBI WGS metagenome assembly OFRO01 (sample SAMN07774217, study PRJEB24372) | wastewater metagenome | isolation source: Exp Tend NO 10WW | collected 2016-02
CAAGCCCGGTAATGTTGGTGAGCGCCGGCGTAATCGTAACACCCGTGACGCCGGTTATTTGACCCTTGGCATTTGCCGTGAGCGTCAACGAACTTGTCGCGGTTCCGAAGGTGCCAACGTTTGCGTTAACTGTCGCAATCGTGAGCGCGAGACTGCCAGCGCTGTTGGTCACGTCGCCAGTGTGCGCGGGCTCTTGCGCAGCCTGAAGCGTGCCGGTCAACTGCGTCGTCGGCAGCGAAATCGTCAGGCTTGTGACGCCGGTTACGCGGCCTTTTGCGTCGGCCGTCAAACTAAGCGCGGTCGCAGCGCCGCCGAAAGTACCGACGTTGGCGTTGGCCGTCGCGAGCGTCATTGCGCCCGTGTTCGCCATGGTTGCGTCGCCGGACAGCGCAACGTCGGTTGCGGCGTTGGCGGCGTTGCCCACAAAAATATGCGTGTTCGTCAACGCAGGCGTGGAACCGCCGCACGTCGTGCCGGCGTCTTTAATGTTGCCGCTCGCGTCGAAGTTGGCGCAGTTGCCGCTAACCGTTATGCCGGTAACGGTGCCGAACTTGGTTGTGTTGCCCGACGCCGTGCCGCTAGTGAACGGCGACGGCAGGCGCAAAGTATTCAGCGTGCCGCTGCTTATGTTGCTGGCATCCGTCGTATTGGTCGTTGCCGACGCCGCAAAAGCTACGCCGTTCGTTTTAGTGCAGATGTACGTAAATACGCCGACATTTGACAGCGACGTTGTACAGTCGCCAGCGCCGGAAATTGTGCGCGCCGTCGCTACGGCACCCGCCGACCCGACCCAAATTTGACCGCTTGGAAGCGACGGTAACGTTGAGCCGCCGCCACCGCTGCCGCTTGGTGTGGTTTGGTCGTAGTAAATAGGGAGCGTTAAGAGCGCATTATTTGGGCCGCCGGGTGAAATCGCGCAGACGCGCGCCTGCGTGTACAGCACGTAATAATCGGCCATGACTGACGCGGCGATGTAACGTGACGGAATACCCGCAGCCGACGCCGGGCACGCAGCGCCCCAAGAAACCGTTGTGCTGGCTGGCACGGTCATAGCTGCCGACAGCGTAATGCTTGTCCCGCTATAAGCGGCAACTGTCGTGCCCGAAGTAATTCCGGTGCCGGAAATCAGCGCGCCAACAAGCGGCGCGGTCGTCGGCGTCGCCGTCAAAGTAAGCGACGTGGAAGACCCCGTAGTTGACCCAATGCCGGAGCCCTGCGACGTGAAAATAGACGCGTTGCCTTGCGTCATTCGCACTTTTATTGGACCGTTGCCAACGTCGGCAACGGCCATTGCCGCAATCGGCAATTGCGTAACGTTGTTCGGCAGGACCTGCGCGAGAGCTGCCGTAGTAAAGAACAGCGCCGCGAAAAGGGCTAAAACTTTTTTCAAATCAGCCCCCCATGCGGCCGGGTGCGATTTGTTCAAGCGCACCCGTTAACGCCGTGACGCCAGCCAGCGTTAAAATATATTTTCCGGCCGGCAGCTCTATGACGGTGTAGCCATTTGCAGCCAGTGCTGCGGTCATGGGCACTAGGAAAGTGCCGCCTGCACCGTCGGGCAGCACCCGGTTTAACGTCGCAGTCCCCCACACGCCCGCGCGTACGGTCAATCCATACTTGCCTGCGTCCAAATTGAACGTATCGGGTGCCGTGTCGGTCGCGGTCCACGACTGATAACTGCGCGGTGCTGGTTGCGTTGCCATGTTACTGCGTCCTTAATCTAATGATGCGATGCCACGGAAACAGTTCCGCCGCTTTTTGACGTGTCGCGGCGTCGCCGTTGTACGCCATTAAATCTGCCGTAATCGCCGTAGCCGCGAGCCACAGCATAATCGCGAAGAACACGACCCACGCAGGCAAGCGCAAGAAACGAAGCGACCGGCATGTAGAGCGCCATGGAGTAAGCGCCGGCGGTAACAAATGCGACGACGACGGGCCACTCTCTTGCGTTTGTTTGTGAGAGCGCGAAAGCAAAAACTGCAAGCGGAAGAACTGCCGCAATCCCGTACTCAAATATGAGCTGTAGTGCGTCATTGTGTGCATGCTCCGGGTAAAACTGCGCGTCGCCTTGCTGCATCAACAGCGTGTAAAACATGCCCGGCCCGTAGCCAAACCACGTTAGGTTATCCCATGTCGTGCGCCAGATAAACAGACGTTGGCCGTCCGAGCTGGACAGCGGCGACAGCATGAAGAACGCGCCGGCTGCCGCAAGAATGCCAAACACCCAAACACGACGGACGTAGCAAGCCAACAGGCCGACCGCGAGCGCAAGAAAAGCCCCACGCGAATGCGCCAAGTAAAGGCCGGGCAGTAGCGGGAGCGCCCACAGCCACATGCGCTCCGATACGAGCGCAACGACAATAATAGCTAACACCGCGCCCTGCTGCACGCTGTTGACGTACAGGCCGGGGTAGTTGCCCGACGTGGTTGGCGGCCAATTGAGACCAAAATACTGCGCGGCGGCAATTGCTGTTGACACGGTCGCGCCGGCTGCGAGCCCCGCGTACAGTCCGCGTAAGTCTTCAAACGTTGTCCCGAACCAAACCGCCATGCCCATAATGACGACGAGCCAAACGCCGAACACGCTTGCGTCGGGCAGTGGCGTAAACGGGGCGCGGAAAACTGCGTACAGGATGAAAAGAACGCCGAACGCATGCGCCCAACTAAATGGACCGCTGCGCCACAGCGCGAAAGGAAGTACGAGCGCCAGCACGGGCCATTGTGTTGCGATGTACGCCCCGGTCACGCCGGGAACGTAGCAAAGCGACACAATGGCTCCGAGCCAAAACATTTAGTGCGCACCAATTGGGAACGTCAAGAACTGGCCGCCGGGCCCCGCTGCACCGTACGCGCATACGCGTGCGTAGGTATAAAACGGAACGTCAGCGCCCACACCCGCCTGAATAAAGGCGACAGGACTTGTCGGCTGCGTTGAAGGGCACGCTTTGCCCCACGACAGCGCAGTAGAAGCCGCGACGGTCATAGCTGCCGATAGCGTAATGCCGGTCGTGCCATTAAACGCTGCAATGGTTGTTCCCGCCGTAATGCCGGTGCCTGAAATCACGCCGCCAACAAGCGGCGTGTTCGCAGCCGAAGGCGTCGCGGTCAAAGTCAGCGACGTGGACGAACCCGACGTTGAACCGACGCCGCTACCCTGCGACGTGAAAATCGCCATGCTGCCCGTGAGCATGCGAAATTCCAGCGGCCCATTGCCAGCGTCTAGAACGGTAGCCGGCGCGGCGAAGTACGGCAACTGCACGACAGTTTGCGCACGAAGCGGTGCGACGTACGCGAGTGCGGCGACAAGAACCGCCGCCCCAAGGTATCGAAGATAATTTCGCATTGGTATATCCTTGTTTCTGTTGTGTGTACGTCAAGTCAGGGCGGCTTAGTCAGCAACGAAAGCAGCCGTTCCCTTGAAGTGGCGAGTGACGTTGAACTGGACCTGCGCCACAGCACCGATAGCGGTTACGTCGTTACCAATTTGCTGGCCCGAATTGAGCAAGCGCAGCGGCAGCGTTGAAGTCAGCGCGACGGTCGCAGGGTCCAGCGACACGCCGGAAATACCGAAACGCGTTGACTGCTGGCCGGCGTTCGCTTTCACGTCGATACCGCCCATAAGATTTGCCGCCATGCCGCCGGCCGGGACCGTTGGCATCGTGATCGACATTTCAACGAGTGGGTCGGTTTCAACGAACAGCCAGCATTCAACCGACGCGGGCCGGTACTGAAAACCGTTCTTGGCCTGATAAAGCGTGATCGGGCCGAAGCCGACGCAGACGCCGACGATAACGCTGGTCGTGTCGCCGGGCACCCAACGCGCCGCGTTTGCGACCATCGCAGGGTTGCCAAGACCCGTGCCGCCGCCATTGCCGATAAGAACCGACGCCGAAGGGGCGGAAATGTTGTACGGCTGGTCCGCGCCGCCGGGGGTGCCGATTGCGCCTGAAGCCGACACGATAATGTCGCCACGGAAAATTGCCGAAGCGTCGGCCGACGGCATGTGGAAGACGCGTACGGACGCGCGCGCCGCGCTGTCGCCGCTGCCGGGGTAGGCAGGAAGCAAGCCAGAATACGCCCTAAAACCCCCACCGAGCGTTCCGGCGTTCACAATATTGACCATGGAAGAACCTCTTGTTTTGTGGACGTTGTCTTACAAATCCATTTGATCTTACACGCGGCGCGGTGTATGACGTTAAAACAAAATGGGCGGGGGTTTCCTGTGAAAGCGTGTAAGAAATGCAAAATTGCTAAACCATTTGATGCGTTCAACATTCACACGTCTGCGGACGGCGTACGCAGTAGTTGCAGAGAGTGTGAAAAGAAAGCACGCCGCGCCCGCAGGGTAAAAAACTTAGAACGCGAACGACAACGGGACAGGGAGCGTTACGCGTCCGACCCCAAGAGGCGGCTTAACACCCAACGACTTCGCAAATTAAACTTGGAGAGATACAAAGCAAATGACGTACGGCGGCACGCAGCCGACCCAAGAAAGAAAATGCTAAGGGCAGCAAAACTACGCGCTAAAGCGTACGGTCGGGATTTTGAGCTTTCGTTGGCCGACATAGTGGTGCCAAACAAATGTCCGCTACTAGGCATACCAATAGTCGTCAGTGCTGGCGTCCCAAAGAGCGGTTCACCTACGATCGACCGCAAAGACGCTTCCAAAGGGTACGTGCGGGGCAACGTATGGGTCATAAGTTGGCGCGCAAACCGAATTAAATCCGACAGTACATTAAAAGAATTGCGGTTAATTGTTAAGAATTGGCCTTGACCTGTCATACGGCGGGCGTAACTTTGTTGTACAACTGATTTGAAACGCTGGAGCGCCGTACATGACAACTTGGCAAAAAGCGGCTTGGGAGTTTCTGGACCGCGTGCACGCTGGCCCGCACGTGCGCGAAGCGTGCCGGCCGTACATAGAAAAACAAGACGAATTCGGTTTTTACGCCCTGCTGCTGGCATGTCATGGATAACAAAGCGTTTGCCGCGTCACTGTGTTGTCTTGCCGCAATAGTCGCACTTTGCATAGTTGGCGGCGCACTGGTCGGTAGCCACTAATCTTTAAGATAGTCTTCAAGCGTCATGCCTACTTGTACGTCGGTTTTTGGCGTCCACGTGTTCGTCTCGCGACGCATGGCCGCGCGAATTGTGCCGGTCACGCCGCTGTCACGCGCTTGCGTGAACAAATGTATTTCGCCTTCGGCAACCGCCTGTACAACGTCGGGTTTGTCTTTCTCCGCGTCCCAACTGATACCGGCAGCCCGCGCGGCTAGGTCCGCGGGCACGCCCTCGCGCAAACGCTGCAACATTTGGTCGCGCGCTGTCTGTGTTGGTCGTTGCGTCCACGGGAATAACATTCGCTCACTGTTGCATGACAAGTCCGCGCTGCGCGGTTTGCGCTGTCGCTTCCGACGCCGCCCGCGAAGACTTCAACTCACGTACAAAGAAATCTTTGAACGTGACCGGCTTGCCCAATAACTTCGCGTTCATGTACTCTTTCATCAACGAGTACATGCGGTGGCCGCCAATTGCCGCGCTGATAGCTCCGACAGTCGGAATGCCGCCCGCGTTCGCGGCAAACTCGCCAGCAATAACGGGTATCATCAATTTCGCTTCCTCACCCATGCGGCCGGCCGCGCCTGCCTTCATAGCGTTGAAAGCACGGATTGCGCTTGGGTCATCTTTCGCAAACTCTTTGAAATTCATTTCAAGTTCGCGGCGTTCCGCCGTGTTTCCGCTTTTGATGATCGAAGACATTTTCTGGTAATCCATGCCAGCGGTCGCGTTCATAACCTTAGCGTACCGCTTGTCCAGATTTTCCAAATGCGAAATCACTTCCGCGCCTTGCTTTGCACCAAACAGGCGTTCGGCAACTGCTTTCTGCTGGTTGCGTACGCCCTTAAATATGTCGTCCATAGCCTGCGCGCTTGGCTTGTCGGCATTCGCGAGAAACGCCACGCGCTTTTTAATCAGCTCCGAGCCCGCGTCTTGCAACTGTTGCCATTTCTCGCCCCAATCTTTCGCGGGAGCTTTCACCAACATTTCGGCGTGTTCGGCGTCAGCGCGGAACGCTTCCGGCACTTTGCCGGTCGGGTTTTCGAGCGTGCGGATTTGCTGTACGGGTCCGTCGGGAACCGCTTGGTTAGGCTTAATGTTCTTTTCGTTCGGCGCAGCGTTACGTACGTCGCTGCGCAGTTCGTCGTAACCCGCGCTTGCTTCTTTCTTTTCCAAATTGGCTTTGCGCATTACGGCAGCTTCACCCGCTGACGTTCCGACGGCCGCTTGTTCGTAAGCGTACGCCATGTCGTCGGGTTTCTGCCCGTGGTCTTTGATGTACTGCGCCGCGTCTTCCTCTGTTTTCTTCGCAACTTCGTATTTCGGATTTGGCCCCGCGCCTTCGCCGGCGAGTTTCGGCTGTTCGGTTGCCAAGATTTTGCGCGCTTCAACGAGCTTGCCAGCCTGCGCCGACAATTCCGCCTGCGCGTCGGGCGTGAACTTAGAGAACAGTTTGTGCGCTGCCGGTCCGGCTGCCGAAATAAAACGGCCCAACGCTTCACCGCCAAGCGCGTACGCTAACCCCGTGCCGCCAGCTTCCGCAATGTCGGCACCGTCGCCGCCTTCGGCAGCTTTCGCGCCAGCTTCAACGCCAGACGCGCCAACCATGCGCGCCGCCGCAGCGGCGACGGGTCGGGCTTCCGATGCAACACCAAGTACGGCACCTAATGCGCCTTCCTTTACAATTCGCGCTGCGCTTTGCTCGCGCCCTTGCATCCGGTCTTTGAACGCCTGCCCTGCTGCGCCGCCGGCACCGCCGCCAATAATTGCACCGCCCGGTAACGGCGACACGCCGCCGGCAACAGCGCCGATGGTTGAACCGATTGCGGGCGCGTGTTCCACCGCAGCGTCGCCCAACTGCTGTACGGCGGCGTCTTTGCCTGCGTCGCCGCCCGGTATGCCTTGCGACAGCAAACGACTAACGCGCGTCATAATGCCGGGCGCTTCGGTTGGCTTGCCTGCGGCCTGCGTTTCAGCCGCGCCGTCACCCATGCGCTGCGCGTAGCGGTCCAGTACGGTCGCAACCGTCGGTCGGCCCTTGAAGAACGTCGGGTTGTTGCGCGCGGCAGCTTCGCCAACAATTGCGCGAGCGTCAGCGCCGGGGTCCGCGCTCAAAAGCGACGCAGCACCGCCCGCACCAACGTTGTGCGCCATGTACAACGTCGTATCGTTCACGGGCAGCTTTAATTTTGACAGCGTCGCGGCGTTTTTCGTCGCGAGCGTCGCGGCGGCTTCGGCCTGTTGCTGCGGTGTCGCGTCTTTGGCTTTGTCCGGCGCGCCGGCTGGCTTGTTTGCGTTCCATGTACTGTCAATCGCTTGGAATGCGCCGCCGGCACTCGACAGCATTTTGCCGTCGGGGCCGCGCCCCGTCGTCGCAGTCCACGGGCTCTTATGCCCCGGTGTTTCGACGCCCTGCACTTTTTCTAAATACTGCGGCGACGCGCCGGGGATTGGCGGTACGTTGACTGTCTGCCCCGCAATCGTCACGGGTTGCGCTACGCCCGCCGGTCCCGTCGGCGGCGCATCCGTCGGTTTCGCTGTCGGGCCGGCAGGCGGCGCACCGCCGGAACTTGGAGAGCCCGGCTGTCCGTTAGCTTGCTGTACAGGCGTTGCGAGCGGTGCGGCACCCGGCAACTGCGTTGTGTTCGGTCCCGCGCCCTGCGGTGCATTCGTCGCGCCGGCACCGGGACGTTGTGCATTGAGCTGCAACACGCCGTCACCGCCGCCAACGGCTTGGTGGTTTGGCAGCATGCGTGCGATTTGTTCTTGGCGGCCTTCCTCAATTGCTTTGCCGATAACGCCCGCAGTTTCGTCTTTGCCGTAGCCGAACGCGCTTGGGTCCAATCCGAGCGCGCCCGCGCGTCGCGCAATCGGCGCAATGCGGTCTTCAATTGTGCTATCGTTGTGTGCTTTCAGCACGTCCAGTACGTCGCGTTGCTGTTCCTGCGTCAACTTTGTAAGGTACGGCCGTACGTCTTTTTCTGAAAGCGTGTTTAGCACGCCGGCTTTTTCCGTCACAATCTTGTCGAATATGGCTTGCATGAACCCGCGCTTGCCGGTTTCGATGTTCAACAGGCCGACGTTTGCACCACCGCTGCCGCCGCGCAGCATGGACGCCAAGCCTTCGGCAATGCCCTGCTGTACGTTTGGGTTAGTGTTTATCTTGCCGTCGCCAATCGCGTTGCCTTTGGCATCTTTCGTCGCAAGCTCGTACGTGCGGTCAAACGCGCGGGCCTTTTCAATTTCGGCCTTCGGGACCGCAACGCTGGCTTCCTCGCTGATAGCCTTGCGCTGTTCGGGCGTCGCCAGAACAAATTTCTTGCCAAGGTCGCGCGGGTCCGCAGCACCGGCAATGATTTGCCCGCGTACACCCGACGCGGCATTGCGCGCCCACGTGCCGTTCGTAATTTGGTCGCCGTACGCCGTGGTGAACCGGCCGTTGTACGTCTTGGCTTCCTTTTCTTCCATGGGCTGATAAGTGTTACGTTCTTCTAGCTTTTGCCGTACGTTGTTAATGCCAATTTGTGCATCGCGCAGTGCTGCGGCTTCTTTCGGACGCGCGGCGGTAAACACGTCGAAACTTGGCGGCACCTTGAGCCCCAACGCTTCCAAATCCGTTAACGTGCCTTCGCGCCGGAGCTGTTCCAGCTTCGCGGTGTACTGTCCTTGGTTCTGCATGCCGGACAGGCTGTCGAATGCCAGCTTGGCCTTGTCGAAATGTTTTGCCGTCACTTCGTACACTTGGTCCGCGATAGCTTCGGCGCGCTTGGGGTCCACAGCCTGAAGGCCCTTAAATTTATTCAGGTCGCCTTTCAGCGCACCATTCACTGCGGCTTCGACGCGGTCCTGTTGGCTTGCTTCGTCGGCAACTTCGCCGGGCGCGAGCCCTAAACTTTCGGCCTGCTGTCTGCCGGCCGCCATGCTGGCTTTCTGCTGTTTAATTTTCTGGAGCATTTCCGCCGCCTGCGGGATAAACGCGCGGGCGCGTTCAACTTCTTCAGGCTGGAAAACCTGACGCAGCGGGCTAGTCGCAACTTCGTTTGCGCGGGCTACGCGCTGCGAAAGAAAATCTGCCGACTGGTCGAGCGCCGACAGTTTGGGGTCGGGTGCGTTGTAGCTTGGCGGCAGGAAACCCGCACTGAAGCCCGAACCGAAGCTGCCAAGTGGCGACGGCGGCAACGTGCCGGGGTCCGGCGGTTGTACGCGCGCAACGGGTTCGGGCGCGACGACTTCGGGTGCGACAGGCTTAAACAACGAGCCGTCGGGGTTGTTCAACGGTGCGCCGCCCAACGACGTGGGGCCTTCGGCACCCGGTACGACCGCGCCGCTGAAACTTTCGCCAAAACTCGTATCGGACATGCGCCGCCCCCGTGGTTGTTGCCAACATGTACCACAAATAGGGCGGAACTGTCACTAGGGCGCTAAATCCAGCCGCGAGCTGCAAAATATATCAGTTTGCGGTGCTGGCGCAGGCCGGAACGACGCGGCACGCCCGGCCAACGTAGGTTTTGAAAACACGCCCGCCGGCATTGATGCAACGCGCGAGCGAGCGCCTTACGCCTGCGGTGCGCCCGTACGCGCTGCTGTGTTCTTTTTCGTTCGGTCATACCAATCCCGTTCTCTTAGCTTTTTGTTTTTCACCGACAGGCTGTCGGGGCACAAATGAATGTACACCGTCGAGTGGTTCAAGCCGAGCCGGCGGCCGATGGCCGGAAACGACATTGGCTTGCCCTTTATCTGTACTTCGCGCAACAGGCGCATGGCTTCAACACGCGCCTGTACGGCTTTCTTCGTACGGTTCTTCGCCAGTATGGCGCTAGGCGAGCTGAAACCGTGACGCTGCGCAACTTCACACAGGATTTTAGTGACACGCATAACCACTGACTTACTCCGTCACGTCCCGCGCCGGCCTGTACAACTTACGCCGTGGCGTTTGCAAAATACGTTCGCGAAAATCAGGGCGCAACGTCGGCGCTTCAAACATTGGCCGGCTAAGTGCCCCGGTCCTGCATTCGCCGTCACGATAGCACCACGTTTCAGGACAGTACACGGTTGTACAGCCGTCGTTGTTTGCTGGCGTCCTGTCGGCGCTGCCAAATGCCAGCACGACGGCTAAGACCGCGTATGGTTTCATCGCCACAACAACAGTACGACCGAAACGATGGACAGTACGGCGGTCAACCCCCACACCCGCAAGTCGCCGGCTTCGACTGCGCGGCGTCGGCCGTCGTACCCGAACGTTGTTTGATTAAGCGCCACGCCGCTTGCGCAGGCTGCCATAAGCGTAGCGTAGAAGAACGCCAGCCCCGCAATTGCTGTAATCCAGTTCATGTTTGCCCCTTCTCTTCCGCCATACGGTCCGTCACGAAGGCTTTGCGGGCCGCTATAACTTCGGGCTCCGGCACCGACCAATGAAACCACGACGTACCTTGCACGCTGAAGTACCGCGCTTGGTCGTCGGCGCTGTTGCCCCATGCGACGTACACGCCGCCTGCGTCGGTCTTGGTGACGCGGCCGGCGCTGTTCGTCAGTCCATTGTGGACTTTGTCGCCGGTCTTCAGTTTGGAAAATTCCTGTACGTTCATTCTGTTTCGCTCCAAAGTATGTGGCGCAAAGCTAAGACGAAACTCGCAGCCACGCAAGCCGTGAAGACGACGTACGCCGACCATTTGCTTTCGTCAGTGTAAGGTGCGAACGCCGCAATGAACAGTACACCACCAACTAAGCACGCAACGGCTTTTGTCATTTCACCAGCTCCAGTAAATCCCACAGCGGGGAACTGCGCGCGATTATGTCCGAACGCTTAAAGCCTGTCCATACGACGCGCACGTAGTGCTGTGTTGCTTGGTCCACGGTTCCGAGCAACAACAGGCTGCCGTTGTGCACGCGGTCGTTCACTTTAAGGCGGCGGCCGTCAATCATGGTTTGCGCAATCGGCGTTGTTCAACTTCCACACTAACGACTGCAATTAGCGCGGAGGCCGACGCCGTGCCCAAAAGAAAAATAACGGTGGGGGTCATTCGTCGCGCTCCATGAAACGCCACAACTGCGAAGTCAGGCGCAGCGGGTCAAACGTCTTTGTATGCGTCCATTCGATCACAGCACAGCCGCACGCCACTGCGTCAACGCGACCGTGGAACGTAACGTTTGGTTGCACTTCGCGCGTACGTACGCGGTCGCCAACTTTGAGGGTGTATGGGTCAATCACAGCTCATCCCCCAACAAATCCAAAATGCCTTTCAGCACGTGCGCCAGCTCGCGCGCACCGCCAATTGCAATTGCACGGTCCAGCCGTACGCGCAGGCGTTCAATCTTTTCTTTCTTGCTGCGCGGTTCGGTGCGGTCGTTCATTTATTGTCCTTAACAATCTCAAAACTATCAGAACGCAGGGACTTGTCCATAAAGTAACTACGCGCGACGTAATCAGGTACCACGACAACCAAGTGCCGCAACGCGCGCCCGTAATCATCAAAAAGACCGTGGACGGCGTTGCGGTTCTGTTTTTCAACAATCTTGTACAACTTAGTACACCACTTTCTTAGCCGCAGGCGGCTTCACTGCGGCCATAGCAACGAATACCGCGCCGCCGTCCAGCTTCTCCATCTGCGCCGGCGACAGCAACGTACGGCTAAATGCCTTGTCACCGAATGCTTCCTGCGCGAGCTGTGCAGCAGCTTCGGCGTCAGTCCAGCGACGGTGTACGGTTGCGTCCTTTACCACGACGCCGGGGATAAGTTCGCCGTTGCCAATTGCGCGCAGCTCAATTTCGGCATGCAGGCTTGCGGCAAATTCGCAGATTGCCTTGACGTTGTTAACCAACGGGACAAGTTCGGCCGACGCCAGCTTGGACGTGTCAACGCCCTTCAGGCTTTCAAGGGCTGCGGTCAGAATGTTGTGGGTTGGGTTTGTCGAATGCGCGCGGAATAGATTTTCTGCGTCTGTGTGTCCGTTTGTCGTCATGTGTCGCTCTCCAGCGTTTGCGTACAATGTACGGTTGTTAGTCTGTGGTCTTCGGATTGTCAAGTGCGGCTACTGCGTCTTCGTGCTTCTTAATCAGCCCGTTTAGGTGCGCAACAGCGGCGCGAGCATTCCAGCCCTGCCGGCGAACCTGCACCGACCAGCCGCATGAACACGACGCGTTGCGCGTAATTGGTGAAATCGAAGTGGTTATGTCGTGAGGGCGCTTCATGGCTCAACCCACCTTCCGCCACGTTGGCCGGCACTGCAAAGCCGTGTAGCAAACCGAGTGCGTGTCTAGCTCAAACCAGACGGTGCAACTGCCGTCGGCGTACACCGCGTCCACGATTGCGCGGCGGCCGTCGGTCATTTCAATTACGTCCAGGTGGTTGAATTTTGGCATGTCGCTCTCCAGCGGTTCGTTTGTGTCTTGATTCTAAAACGTGACGTGCGCGGTGTCAAACGTTCTGCGTACCGTATTTCGCTTGCTTGGTCGCAGCTTCTTCCGCTGCCGCCCAAGTTTTGAAACCGCCGCACTTGCCGAGATTTACAGCCCGCTTCATCGTGCGGGAAATAAAAACCACGTAGCAATATTCGCTTGTGGTTTCGGAATGGTGCAAAACTGTGTAAGGGCCAATCTGCATGTCGCTCTCCAGCGGTTCGTTTCAATGACCCCACAATAGCACACCACGGCCGTACGTCAAGCCCCAAAGTGAGGATTTAAGAAAATTGTACAACAAATTTACAATTATTTTTATCGTCGGGTTTTGTGCGCTGCACCTTGGCTGTACGGTTGCCGTTGACCCAAATATGGCGCTGCGTGTTCCTGACGTAGCCGGCCGCCGTTATGGCAGCTACGGCCAGCGCGATTGTGTCGTACGTCGGCTGGTTAGTTTGGTCCCATGGCAGGGTCATACGCTGCGCTCCAGCCGCCGGCCATAACCGTACGCTGTTTCGGTGTTGGCACGCAAGAGCCACGCGAGTTTACCAAGTTCGTGGCGCTCGCAGATAGCGTCCCAATGAGCCAGCGCGGCCTGCCCATTGACCGGCGACGCAGCCATGGCAATTCGTAGCGCCGACGCACAGGGCTCCGCAGCACAGCTTAAAATCCGTGCCTTGCGCTTCGTGCGCTCAAAGTCGGTTTTGCGCATTCTGCTGACGTGCACCAAGTCGTCAACGACCGACGCCAGAACGCCCGCGCACAATTCCGCTAGTTCCATCGGCAGCCCGGCTTGCCTGCACGCTGTCGTCAACGTCGGGCTCTTTACCCGTACGTGTGTGCCTATCCGTACAGCCGATTGTACAACCGTCTGCATTGCGGTTTGGCTTATCCGTGTGACGACGGAGTTGCTTTGCGTAAGGGCCGTTCCCATCCGTTGACCTGCTTTGGTAGCGCCTTCGGAATTTACATGTCCGTTTTTACGACAGCTCGATACGTACGTCAAGCCCCTTAGTAAGGGGGGCCTTGATCGTT
>OFRO01000511.1_pt1 | contig 13459 bp, 15 predicted proteins | sample 1543091 | NCBI WGS metagenome assembly OFRO01 (sample SAMN07774217, study PRJEB24372) | wastewater metagenome | isolation source: Exp Tend NO 10WW | collected 2016-02
GTCCGTGGTGCTTTGAACTTGTCGGCTTGGGTCATCATTGTCTGTCTCCCTTGGTGATCCCCTGAAGTGTCCACGTCCGCTCGGCTGCTAACTGGACGCGCTGACGAATGATTGACCGGATTTGGTCGGCAGACATCCCATCAAACTCTGAATTGCGTGGCGTCGCTTTGGATACAAGCGTAACCTCATCGAGCTGAACCACGCCAACGAAACCACAAAGTAGGACACCATATTCCGCAACTTGTCGAACTTGGTGGTTTCGTCCAGTGCGGTTGAAACTAACTATGTCGCCTGTTTGAACGGTCATGTGCTCGCCTCAAAATTAAGACTACCTCCACCTGTTACGCCTGTCAACACTTTTATTCTTCCTTTCAACAAACCATGTCGCCCGTCGCGAAGTCTAAGCCCCCCACCACGGCCAAAGCAGAGCGCTTCACCTTCGCCGGCACGGCCTCGGAGATCGCTCGGCAGGTAGCGATCAAGGCGAACCTTCCCCAGCTTCTACACGCGGCTGACAGCGTTGAGTGGGACGACTACGAGCACAGCATTAGGGGGAAGACCCTTCCCGAAGCCCTCGCATGGCTCAGTCACTCCTGGCCTGCACTAGAGTCGGCAATCACAGCGTCTCGGATTGCCGCTGAAGCTGCTGAAACCACAACCAACGCAGAAGAGCCACCCGACCCACGCTACCAACGTGCCTATGACTCCCTCGCAGCTTTCTGCCAGCTCATGATGAAGCGGTTTAAACTGCGCCCCGTCACGCGGCTCATCATCGCCAAGCTAGAGGAGGCCACGAGGCGCATCGAAGCGGGCCAGCGCGCACGGCTCATTGTCTCGGTTCCACCGCGTGTCGGCAAGACTCAGCTCGTCAGTAGGCTTTTCCCCGCGTGGTTTATGGGCCGAAACCCCCACCTGTCCACGATGTCTGCGACGCTCAACGCTAAAAACGCGGGCTCCATCGGCGATGACGTGCTCGGGTATATCAAACACCCCGACTACGCAAAGGTCTTTCCTCGCGTCTCGCTGTCCGGCTCGTCGAAGTCGAAGACTGAGTTCAAACTCTTCAGCGACGGCGAGTTAGGCGGTGAGTACGGCTCTTATGGCCGGGGCGGTGGTTATACCGGACGCGGCGCGCATCTGCTCATTGTTGATGACCTCATGAAAGAGACTGAGGTAGACAGCGAGGCAGTACTTTCCGAGGCCCACAAGGCAGTGCAGGCGCTCAGCTCGCGACTCGACCCGGAGGATGTGACGTGTTGGATCATCGTTAACACGCGCTACCGCGAGAACGATGTCATCGGCTATGTCCTCAGTGAATATTCATCGGATGGCCCGTGGGAAGTCGTCAGCGCTCCACTCATCGCCGATCACACTCTGTCCGGCGTGCTTGGGGTGAAGGTGAAGCCCGAGGATGGTGAAGCCGCGCCAGGCAGCCAGGGCAGCGAGGCAACCGTCGAGGCGCAGATCGCTGACCACGTTCTACCGCCCCAGCTTCAGCTCAACGGCGAGTGGATGCCCGAAACACTGTGGCATCGTGAAGACGGCGACGTGCTTGAGCCGTACAAGCAGCGCAACGCTTTCGCTCGACGCGAGATGCTTTTACGCACGAATCCTCAAGAGTGGTGGGGGCAGTACCAGTGCAGCCCGGTGGCGGCGACTGGCAACATGGTGGACCCCTCGTGGTTTGGAACCTGGGAGGTCACGCCACAAGCGCTGCTACGGGCCACCTACGCTCGACTGTTTGTCTCGGTGGATACTGGCGAGGGTAAGAGCGTCACAGGCGCACGATCGGCGATCGGCATTTATGGCGAGCCGCATGCTGTGTTCAACAAGTGCCCGTGCCTAGCAGCCGCGACAGTGAGCGGCCCGCCGGCTACCAACGCCTCACCACACTGCAAACTCTGTCGTGGTTCGGGCCTGGGAGCCCCCGTACGCATTCTTGAGATCCTGGCTTACCCATGGCAGTCCCCCGATCAGGTGCTCGTGCTGAAGGCCATCGCAGACCGCTGGCGACCTGATGTGATTCTCATCGAAGACAAGAGTACCGGCCCTGGTGTAGCTCAAACCTTGCGACGCGACACTGATTGGGTGCGATGTCCACTTCAGATGGTTGAGCCCCGAGGAGACAAGGTGGTGCGCATGTCAAACGCGCTTCCCTCGCTGCGAGACGGTCAGTACGCGCTTCCGTCAGATCCGTTGGCAGTGCCGCCGACGTGGACGGGCGTGGGGTATACACCGGGGGTGAAGTGGACAGAGGACTTTCGAGGTGAGCTGCTGCACTTCCCCCGATCGAAGTTCAAGGACCGAGCTGATCAGCTCAGTCAGGCTGTGAACTATCGAACGGTCAACCCGATGGCTGTAGCGAGCGTTACGCGGGCTGGCGGTTCGTGGGCTGCACAGTCACAGGCGGTGAGTCGGAAACTGGCAGGGGGGGCGTTTAGGGCGTTTTAGCGCATCATACTAGCCGTCGCAGCATCCCAACCATCTTTTTATGTTGTTTGAGCAGTTGCGCCATGTTCTCTTTTTCGTCGCTAAGTTCCAACAATTCGCTAAACACCTCGTTCAGTTTAAGCTGAAGCGTATGAAGTTTCTGTCCTAGCGGCGAGGAACAATCGATCGGGAGTTTCTTCAGTGAATCCGACATGCGGCGATCGTTGCGCTTACCACAGCAATCTTTCAGAAGAACGATCTGCCACTCACGCGGCAGCACAGTTGTTGTGTTCGTTGAACGGCGACCGTTTGAAGGCTGTCCTGTTTCAGAGTCAACGAGAAATCCAAGCTGAAAGACCTGTGCCCGGCTGATGCCGGTACCTCCTTTATCGAAGCTTTCAAGCGCTTCGAGCACTTCAGGTTCAAGACGAGCAAGGTTGAGCAGCACGTTGACTGAGTGCTTTGTGCTGTTGTAAACATTGGCGATCTGAAGCGCCGACATACCATCTCCGAAAGGTCCGAGTGGAGTGATGCGCTCTAAATATTCAGCTTGCGTCTCGTTGGGGCGTTTTAATGGGGGACGCATGCGATTCATATTAGTGACCTTCATTACAAGCTGCGTGAGAGGTACATTGGGGAAGTTGTTTCTAGTTTTCATGGTCCTCGCCCATAATCCAGCTTGCCTGCTCCTTTGCAGAAGGTGCAGGGCTCAGTGTGCATCATCATGTAAGGTTCGTCGCTGGCCCGAGAGCCGAAACCACCGCAGACGTAGCAGGGGCGCGTGCGCGGTTTCGGTGTCGGGGGTGTTACTTGCGCTGGTGAATGTTCAGCTTCGTTTGGCACAGTGCGACCTCACCAGCCCTCTGATTTCCAGATCGTCAGACGTAGACATGCCGTTCTCCTGGGTCACTTCACTCGGTAGTTTAGCAGCTTCGGCGCTCGCCACGCGCCGTCAACGGACGCCCAACTACAGTTTCGCAGAACGCTGTGGTGCCGCCGGCTTGATTAGTGGTTGCCAGTGAGACACAGCTTCGATTTTGTTCATAAAATTATCACCCGACTCGTCATCCCAGCACTGCCAATGGATATTGAAACAGCGCACCTCCACCTCTTGAGTGGCCGCGATGACGACCCAACACACGATGTCGTTTTCGGGTAGGCGCTCGGTGCTGTCGATCCAACTGTTTGGTGGGGTTTCAACGCCTGGTGTGAACGGGTCCGACGGCAGCTTGTGAAGTGTCCATTGCGAGTCGTTGAAAAGTGCGTCAGTAGTGTCTTTACAATCACAAATCGCGTTATGTCGGACACGCTGGACAAAACTACTACCGTCTTCGTATGCCATGACGCGCACGTACTCTACCGCGTCCCGCTCCGACCCCCGCTTGTTGGGGTGAACACTCAACCAGTAGTTGCCGCTTTCGGTCGGGCGCTCGGTGGACCATTCGAGAAACTTGGCGATTGGCGACTCCCCCACCGATAGCGCTGCAACAGCTTCCGCCACCTTGGTCCGACGCTCCCGCCACTCTTGATAGTCGTCCCGAACGTCCTCAGGGTAGCCACGCTCACGTGGCTCGGGCTCAGGACAGCGTTTGGCGTGGGCGATGAGGACTTCGATAGCTTGGTCTTTGGTCATAGGTTCCCCTAGGGCGATGGCAGTGCAACTGCGGAGCGATACTGCTTGCCCTCCCATCGTCCTACCTACAGTATGCTACCACACGAGTCGCACCACACAACATCATGTGGTCCTTCAGTGCGAGAAGCGTGAGGGCAGATATCACCTACACATTTCTCGACTGCACGCAGATCCTTTCTGACCTTTTTCAGTAAATCTTTAAGCTCCGCCTTCTGGGGCATGAGCCGAATGAGGCTTTCGAGATGGCTCTCGCTTTCCCGCAAGTTTTCCCTGATCTGGATTTGCTGTTGCAGTGTGCTCATCTTACACCTTCTTCTTGGTCTTTGTTCATAGGTCTCGCAGCGGTGAAGGGGGAGCGCAGTGTCACCGAGCCTGCTCGGACGCACAGCGCACAGCGCGCAGGCTAATAGTCACGATCGCCTCGTCCACATCTCCCTCATCATAGCCCGTCAGGATCTCAGGACGGTAGCGAGCTAGTTTTGTCTTGCGGCAGTCGTCGCAGACCCTCGCGAGGGGGATGCCACGATAATCGTGCTCCCACCATGAAGGGTTGTCGCTCTCGATGCCGTTGATGCAGGCGTGGGTGGGCATGGCCATTGTGGGCTCCTAATAAACAGTGATACTTCGACTTGCGCGCAGCCTGCCCGAACCGTCGGGCAGCACTTCGTATGACACTTCGCGCTTGCTCACCTTGGCTCGCTCAATCTGACGTGCTTCATCAAGCTGGGCAGCTTCGTTGGCCAGACGATAGGCATCAACAGCAGGGAAAGCACCGAGAGAGCGAATGTGGCGGTAGTAAGCTGTGCGTGTCATAAAACCAACCTTAGCATAACCGTTACCTCTGTCAACCCCTCTCTTTCTTCTCTCTCACATGAGCTTTTATTCCACCGCCCTCTCAGGCGCTTTCTCAGGCGTTCGCAGCGTCGCACGATGGCTCACTGGAACCGGAACAGGAGGCCCGCAACAAGCCGCGCAGCCAGCGCTACCGCCTCCAGGGACGCAGCACTACAACGTGACCACGAGCGGCAACACTGGCGGGCCGAATGGGAAGAAGCCCCAGGTTCAGATCATCAACGATTGGATCGTCCCCAGCACGCTCGGTTGGGATCTCGAATCATTACAGGCAGCGATTCTCCAGCTCGAAAACGGCAACCTGTACGCGGCACACAGCCTTATGTTGGCGATGACTCGTGACGCGACGGTTGCTCATGGACTGATGGTTCGTCGCATGTCCCTCTCTGCGCTGCCATGGAAAATTGATTTTCCGCCGTCCATCCCAGAGGAAGCTCGCGACGCACTGCTCAAGCACTGGCCTGAAGCAATTACCCCGCAAGACTTGGCCACTGCCTCGGGCTACACGGTCATGCTTGGACTGGCACCGGCAACTCAACAGTGGTTTCTGAAGACTGAGCCCGACGGTAAAACCTATTGGCAGTTTCGCACTGAGATTCTTGAGACGGGGCACTGTCAGTACCGCCCAGACATGCGCAATTACTGGTTTGTCAGCCGGGGTGGCTACACGCCGATTATTGACGACGGCAACGCTTGGGCGCTGTTCAAGTCACTAGGCGATCGGCGGCATCACCTTGACTGTGCGGTGCGGACCCTCGCGGTGCTGTGGTTCATCGTTCAAGAGGCGATCCGTTATCACCGTGCTTATAACGCGGAGTACGGGCGACCGATCAAAGCGCTCTCGGTTCCCGATCAACATCGGCTGTCCGAGGACGTGGCAAACCTCGTAGCTCAAGCGTCGGGGCTCTATGGCGGCAGCGTGATCATTCTGCCTCAGTTTGCTGAGGCACAGCAGACGGCAAACTTCGATCTGAAGCTGGTAGAGGCCAAGTCTCGCGGGTTTCAGACGTTCGCCGATCTGGCTAAAACCTGTCGCGACCTCATCACACTGTATCTCGTCGGTGTGCTGGAGACGACCGGCGGCGGTTCAGCGAGCAACGCTAAAGCAAAGACTCAGCTTCAGGTAGCCGATCGCTACACCACGGCAGACGCTCGGGTGAGAGAGGACGCGATCAATCGAATCCTGCGTTGCTGGGCGGACTTCAACGGCTACGTGGATGCGCCACGCTACGTGATCAACACCGATCCGCCCGCTGATGAAGCGCATCGTGCGGCGGTGGCTAAGGACCGTGCGGCAGCGATCAAGGCGACTGCTGAAGCGCTCAAGGCAATGTCCGATTGGGTGACGATTGATGAGCCTCGCGTTCTCACGATGATGAAAGAGATCGGCGTTGATTTTGAGACGCAGCGGCCACAACCGCTCAACCCGTATATCGCGGCGGGCTCACAGGCTGCTATGGAGCGAGCGGGCGACAGCGTGATGGTTTGCTGGGCGGTGCCACCTGAGCTAGCAAGCGTGCTCGCGGTCCCAGGTGGCGAGGCTCCTGAAGAACTACACATGACGCTGGCTCTGTGTCAGGGTGGATTGCCCGATGTGCTTGCGGCGATGGTGGCTGTGGTGCCGACGCTGACTGCCGTGGATGGATTCGTGCAGGGCGTGGCGAGCTGGCCGGTTGGAGGTGGTGCTGGGTCTAACGAGGGCTTGGAGGGCGAGGAGCCACTGACGTTGCCTGTAACTGCTCCCCGTGAGCGGAGCGCTGGGCGTGCTGCGCGGGATGAGGTTATGGCAGGCCAGGTGCAGCCCGGTGATAGTGATGAGACTGCGGCGACGGCTGAGCAAGCCCCCGAAGCACCGCACAAAACGCGCAAGCTGAATATTCACCTCGCAGCCCAAAAGGACGAGGGGCAGGTCGCCTACGTTTCGCTCGTGGATGCCCCCGCCTTAGCTGACATGCGAACCAAGATCGTGAAAGCCCTCGCGGCAATCGGTGTGAACGTCCAAGACAGCCACGGCTTCATTCCGCACATCACGCGAGCCTACCTGCCCGCTGGGGCCTCAATCGCCTCGCCACCTGACAGCTACCCCATCCACATCGGTGAACTATCTGTGTGGGCGCTAGGCGGACGGATTCGTGTGCCGATGGGTCTACCTGATGAGCAGACTGATCCTTCCGTTGGGGATGCAGGTTCAGTCACTTAACACCGCTGACGCAGCCTTTGGTACGGCCACCACGCCCGACACGGCGACGTACAAGCTCATCCCTCTCGCGTCGCACGCGCTACCGCTCTCGCCCTCGCGTGAGCCTCCGTCTGACTTCACGCTGATTCCAGCGGGCACCCTCTCGACGGTCTACGGCGACTTCCTGTGGACCGAGCGATCGGCTCAGGAAGTCACCAAGTTGTGGGCACGGCTCAACCGGCGTTTCATGTGGGACTATCAGCACCTCAGTGACCGCCCCCTCGCCACGGTTCACGACCGACGAGCAGCGGGACACGCTCCCGTGGTCGTGGCCGACGCACAAGGGTTTCACCTTCGGGGCCAACAGTGGACGCCTGACGCGCAGAAGTACATTCGCGATGGGGAGTACCTCTACTACTCCCCCGTCATCGGCGTTGACGAAAAGACCAACGAGATCATCGCCGTGCTCAAGTGCTCGCTGACGAACGACCCGGCCACCCTCGGATGCGCTCCAATTCGGCTATCCACCGAGGAGGAAAAAGACATGATGGCTGATTTGAGTGCCGATGTGTCGAGTGATGGCAGCAACACGGCACCGGAGCCTGGCACGCAACCGATCGCCAAGCTGAATATTCACCAGGCTGCGCAGCTCGCGGTCAAGCCAACCACCGTGCCCGCTGAGCACCCCCACGGCTATCCTGCGAAGCACAATGTAGCCTCGGTTCTCGTCCGCCGTCCAGACGGGCACACGCTTTGGGGCAAGCGGTACGACACCAAGCGGTACACAGCCCCAGGGGGCTACGTTCGACCGAACGAGCGTCCGATCGATGGAGCATTACGTGAGCTGAAAGAGGAAGCGGGGCTCGACGCCCATGAACGTGACCTCAAGTACCTCGGAACGGTCAGGACGTACTCAGACAAAGGTGCCGCGCTGGACGTGCATGGCTATCAGCTCGATGTCCCCGCGCATGTTGTCGCCACTCCGGAGCATGACCCGGACAAAGAGGTGGAAGCGTGGGAGTACCTGGCCTGCCACCCAAGCGCAGACACAATGCACAGCGCACGCAACGCGCTCAGCATTCTATCTCCACAAAGCATGCCCAAAATTGAGATTGAGATTGAACCGGCTCAACCGAGTCAATCAAGCCAATCGATGGGCGAACCTGATGAAGATGACGAGGGGATGACGATGAGCCTTACCACGAACACCCAGAAAGCCCGTGCCGCGACCATGTTCGCGCTTTCCTGCATTGCTGCCCTTGGTGCGGCTGCTCCCGCTGGCGTAGCGGAAGCCGTTCAAAAAGCCGACGAAGCGCTCGCCAAGACTGGCGCGACCGGCGAAGGTGTCAACCTTGAGTTGTCGCTGTCCGTTCTGGAGACTGCGAAGGAGCTGACTGGCGGCGACACCCAGGGCATCGTGGGCAAGCTCTATGGCCTGGCCGACGCCTCGAAGGCGACTGCTGTGGCCGTTCAACTCTCGACTGAGCAAGCCAGCATGCTTGAGATTGATCGCGGTATTGCTCGCGGCAGCATCGCTCCCTCTGCGAAAGCGGTGTGGCTCGATCGCATCCGCGCCAAGAAAGTCAGCCTGTCCGACTGCCAGGCGCAAGCCAATGGTGCTGTGATCTATGCCGTGCCGAATCAGTCAGGCGCTCCGGTTGGCGCGAACACCGCCACCACCGTTCTGCCTGCGATGCACAACCTGAGTGTGGATGGCACTGCCAGCCCCAGCGCCACCATCACCGCAGCCCCGCCCGCTGGTGTGAAGCCTGAGCCCGCCAAGGTTGAGCTGAGCGCGGCTCATCAGGCTCTCATCGATGCCGTCGAGCGCGAGACTCCGGGGCTGAAGTTGCCTCGTGAAAAGGTGGCTGCGGCGATTCACCAAATCAGCGCACCGCGCACCGAGGGTGTGACCACCGTTCAGAACCGGGGTAACTAAGCACAACCAGCGCACAGCACGCACGACACCACTTACACCCCCGGCTAGAGAGCGGGGGTAGGAGACAGATCAGATGGCAGCTTCTACCGCTCAGCTTCAGATGGACCGCCCGGCGATCGGGCAATTTCCCCCGAATCTTCAGTACAAGCTGAAGATCAACACGAAGATCCCCGCTGGCACCTGGGCCATGCGTGTTCAGGGCAATGACTACGTTGAGCCCTACGTCGGCGGCACTGCCAACAGCATTCTCTTGGGCGTCGCCGAGACGGACTACGACAACCTCGGTGGGCTCGCGGTCAAGACCTATGCGAACGATCGCCCCATGGTGTTCAACCGGGGCTCGTTCAACCAGTTTCGCTCGGACGGCAGTATCACGTTCGACCATGTGATGACGAAGGTGGCTCTCAAGGACAACGCGACGATTGGCATGCCGGCTGCCGCGAACGACAAGGTGGTGACGCTGGTTGCCATCGATCTGCGTCAGACCACCGGGGCGACCCGGTATCTGGTGGAGTTCCAGCAAGACGGTCCGTAGTTGTAGTGGTGAGTGGGGTGCATTCCATTGACCATAAGCGCCCCACCGCAGCACAAGCACAGCACACAACGGATAACGGCGCAAGGTGAATATTCAGCTCGGCTCTCGCTGGCACTGCCAGCGTAACAAGTGAGGGATTACGATGGCAGGACTCAGCGTTCCAAACGGTAGTGGCTTTTTCGCGGGCAGCGGTGATATCTCCGTCATCCAGACGGGTATCAACGGCATCATGGCCGGCATGGCTTTCACTAACGACACCGCTCTGTACTCGGCGATGTGCTTCGTTGACAACGGTTCTACCACCAACGGCACGCCCGTGGGTCGGGCAATCGCGGGCGTCAATAATGGCTCGGACGGTCAGGCGGGTGAGATCATGCACTACCCGCTCTCCCCGGTGAGTAACGCTCCGGAGAAGTGGCCGTTCGGTGTTCCCGCCGCGTCGAAAGACGTGACCGTGGTGGATGTCGCGGTGCAGCGCGATCGGACCTACGTTCCCATTGAGCGGATTTACCTCGACAAGCAAGACCCCTACCAAGTCTTGAGCGCCAAGCAGGGGCAGATCGCCTCGCGCATGCTGCGAGCCCCGGACTTCGATCTGGCGGAGCTGATCAACGACAACTCGGCCACGTTGAACTACTTCGACGGGCTCTCGTTCTTCAACACGGCGCACCCGATCTCGCCGGGCAGCACGGTGACGTTCTCGAACGACATCACCTGCACCATTGCCGAGTGGGAAAGCGGCGAGGGTTTGGCGAAGCTGCTCGATGCGTTCGCGTCCATTCCCTGGTTTGACGGGAAGTTGAAAGACGGCACGATGAGCAAGCCGCTGCTCATCACCTCCAACATGCGCTTCAACTTCAAGGCGCGTCAGCTCGCGGGCTTGATCAATGCGCTCGTCGGTCCCGCCATCGTCGGCACTGCCGCAGGCGGCGCGCAGCACTCGCCATTCACTGGCCAAGTGCGCGACGTGGTGAACTTCCAAGACCTTCAGAACGTGACGAAGTACCCAGACTCGGGGAAATACGTCTACGCGGTGGCCACCACGGGCGGCTCTGTGCAGCCTGCGTTCATCATGAGCCCGAAGCGCTGGCCGTACATGTCCATCTACGGCACTGATCCGAACGAGGAAATCCGCAAGAACGAAGGCGCGATCGGCTGGAATTGGTCGGGATATTGGGGCGTTGGCTTTGGCCTGCCTCAGTGTGCTGTTCGACTGAAGATCAGCTAGTCCCTCTGTGTCGGCGGGTCCGGCACCCCGATTGAACGGCGTGAACATTCCGCCCCGGCCTGCGCGGGGCTGTTTCAAGGAGTACCCATGGCTCTTGTAACCGCATTGCTTGCATTGCCCGCGAACGGCGTTTCGCCCGCTGGCACATTGACCAACACGACCGGCGTGATTCGTCTGAGTGTTGCCCTTTCCGCTGCCATCCCTGGCTCTTGGCAGCTCATTAAGCAGAACGCCGACTCCGGCGAGTGGTTCTTCACCAACGCGCAGATCAGCGTCGGTGACGCTGGCGTTCTCGTCGGTGAGCTGAAACGTGAGGACACTGAATCAAACGCCCTGTACCACGTCGTTCAGACTCGTCCCGATGATAGCGCTGTGCTCTCGACTGCGAGCGTCTATCTGTCCGCTGAGACGGTGATCGCGCAGAGCGTGGGCGCTGTGACCACCACCACTTTCAATGCGACCGGCGCTGTGACTCTTGATTCGACCGTCGCAGTGGGCAGTCATCTCACCGTAGCTGGCAATACCACGCTTGGTGACGCTGCGACTGATACCGTCACGCTGACTGGTGTTGTTGCTGGCAACGTCACGATGCTGAAGGAGAACGCGCACACGGTTGCGATCGGCGCGAGCACGACCGCGACGGCGGCTGGTGGTGCGCTGACCGTAGCGGCTGGCGCTGGAGCTACCACCGGAGCTGGTGGTGCGTATTCCTCGGTCGGCGGTGCCGGCGGAGCCACGGGTGACGGTGGTGCTGCGTCCGTCACTGGCGGAGCAGGTGGTGCCACCTCTGGCGTCGGCGGTGCAGCTTCGCTCGTCGGCGGTATCGGAACGGCTGGTAACTCCGCTGGTGGTGCAATGTCGGCCACAGGTGGAGCTGGTCAAGGTTCTGCGGCTGGCGGCGCGGCGACTGTTGCTGGTGGCGTCGGCGGTGCGACCGGAGCTGGTGGCGCTTCGTCCATCAAGGGTGGGGCCGGCGGCGCTACTTCTGGCACTGGCGGCGCTGTTTCGGTAGTCGGCGGCGCGGGCAGTGCTGGCAACGCGAACGGTGGTGCTGTGACCATTGACGGTGGTGCCAAGAATGGATCGGGCACCGACGGGCCGATCAATATCGGCACTTCAGCTGGTGCGATCACTCTCGGCAAGTCCGCCACGATTCTGACCTTCCAGTCGAAGAAGGCAGCGGGCGCAGCGACCAATACGATCGCTGATCCGGGCACGGGCGTTGCGATTCCTGTGACAGCTGATGGTGTTGTCCCGATCGTGACTGCGGCAGCGGAAACCAACACGCTGGCCATCCCAAGCTACATGGGCCAAGAGCTAATTCTAGCGATGGACACCCATGTCGGCGGAGATCGCGTCATCACCGCATCCCAGGCGATCAACCAAGCGGGAAACACCATCATGACCTTCGGGGCGGCTCGCGACATCATCTGTCTGCGCGGCATCACCGTCGGCGGCGCTCTGCGTTGGCAGGTTGCTTGGAACGAGGGCGTTGCTCTGAGCTAACCCGTTCTCCGGAGCGGGCTGACGGCCAACATCCCGCTTAAATCCTGCCACGATCCAAAGGTCCCTGGGGATTCCAAATTAGCCTCACTCCGCCAAGCAGGATCTGTTCCACGGAGAACGGGCTGTCAAACATTAGCTGCATTTCTTCTGCTTTTCGATGACACTCCCCTACCGCATACCTAGCAATCCAGTATATCACACAACGCCATGCTTCCCAATAAGGTTGAGCGCACTTAGGGCACTCAGGTCCGCCATCGAGCTTGCCATCCACAATTGCCCATTCTAGCTCAACATATCGCCGCTCGACGCGCCCGAAACTCGTGGATTGCACGTAGCAATTAGAGCAATAGTACAAGCTCCGCTCAACCCTCACCGTCTTAGCCCCACGCATCGGTAAGCGGGGTTGTAGCCACCAAGCAACAGGGGGACAAAGGATGACGCTGTCCTGTTGGTAATATTGCTTGTCCTTCATCATCGTCAAATAGTGGTGACGAATCTGTGCGCGCTCCATCGGAGTCAGCTCGTCAGGGACATCGATAGCCAATTGATAGGCAAGCTGAGTGGCTGTTTCGTATGCAAACATCGGATTCATCATCGCTATGGTAGCACACGGGGCGGGGCGTGTCAAGTCACCAATCGGACTTGCATCAGTCGGGAAGGTGCCGCCGATCGGAGCCCTGACGCCTGCACGTCTCGATGATCTTTTTCTCGTAGATACCGTATGTCGAGACTTCGGTGACGTTGAGGGCGAGGACAGCTCGGCCTTGAACAATTTCGCGGTGGATGTCCCGATCGCCGTTCGCGCCTCTTTCGACTCAACTGGCCAGCTCTGATTTGTCCATGGTGGGTGTCCTCCGGTCTACGTCGTCTCGTCGTCTCGTCGCCTACTCTTCAGTCAACATCGCCAAATCACCACTAAGCCCAGTCGCCGTCATCAAGAACAGCGGCACAAGCTCGCGAGGCACACGTCCCGTCTGCGGGAGCGTCAACAGGATGTTGACGACGACGGCGAGGAAGTGAGACAAGGTGCGAATGCGTGCGTGCCGCTCACCGCTACCACGCGCTGCCGTCGCCACCTCAGCCCACATCTCCGCACGCATCGTCGCTGCCTCGTTGTCTTTTCGACGATACGCCGTCGACAGCGCCGTGGCCAGCTC
>OFRO01000512.1_pt1 | contig 13425 bp, 21 predicted proteins | sample 1543091 | NCBI WGS metagenome assembly OFRO01 (sample SAMN07774217, study PRJEB24372) | wastewater metagenome | isolation source: Exp Tend NO 10WW | collected 2016-02
TCAACCATCAGATCAGCGTCACCGCAGGGGCGACCGTGTAAGTAATCCGCACCGTGTCGCCCTTCTTGACAGGCACCACAGCAACCACACCAAGCGAAGTGCTCACGCCTTGACGGACGTAGGCAACAGCAGAGACAACGCCTCCGACGATGGACACAAACCCATCACGAGCAGCGACGTAATCGAACGGAGATGCACCGACCGTCACCGCCAGTACATCCAGAGGCGTGCTCACACGGTCGATCATTTCGTTCACGGTCAAAGCAATCGAACGAAACAACTCATTGACGCGCAGAACCAGCCCAGCGCCAGAAGGCAAGCGCGGCTCAACAGGTAACTTCTTCATCGCACCCCCGCAGGCTGCAACTTGAGGTCAATGGCCGACAACCTGGCGTCTCCGCTGAAATCAAAGCGGACCCGGTGGAAGCGCCCGGTCTGACGCATGGGGAACTTGGAGCCATCGAACACCGACAGCGAACCCTCAACAGCAGTAGCCCCGCTTGATGTTTTGGTGTAGCCCTGGCAGTAGGCAAGGTCCGGCTGACTCGACCAGCGCACATCGACGCGACCAAGGAACGACGATTGCACCTCGTCGCCATAGTCGCCAGTTGTGAACGACGAATCACCGGGGATGCCGGCCAGCGATTTGATCTTGTGATCGGTCGAGAAGATGGCGGGGTTCGACTTCGACGCAAGCCAGAAAGGCGAGTCATACGAGAAGGTCGGACCCGTGTCGTAGGTGTAGCCAAGGCCCGCAGCCGTGTCGTAGGTCAGGCCCTGAGACGTGTAGTTCAGCACCGCCTCAACCGTCAGATCAGACACACCCCAGCGACCCGAAGGAACGTGGAACACAAGGGTCTTGTCGCACTCCGACGAGTTCACGCCCGGATAGAACATCCAGACCAAAGCATTATCGCGGTCCCACATGAGCTTGGTGCGATAGCGGAACTGCGAAGATGAGTTATCAATCCACCATTGGCGGATCTGATCGCCTACAGCCTGAGCCCGGTGGCCGTCGAACAAGTACACGTTGTCCGATCCGACGAAGACATGGCCTCGGGGGGTGTCGGCCACAGCCTCAACACCCACACACCCAACGTCACCAACAGGCATCGACCATTGCCACACCACGTCCCCGCCCACATAGATACCCACAAAGATGCCGCGCTCCTTGTAGGCGACGATGGTGTCGCCCATCCGAAGCCCGGCAGTGATCGCGCCCTGACCCTCGATCAACCGGCCTTCGTTCGACTGAGTGGAAATAGAAGGCGTCCAGTCGGTCACGTCATACAGCGCCGAGCACTTCCAGCCGTCCGGGGTCGTTCCGTGGTTGAGCAGCATGACGAAGCCCTGGGCCACGGCGATGCACTTCGCAGATGGGGCGCCAGAGACGTCAGAAAAGCCAGCGCCGGTAGAGCGCTGCAACACAACAGACGGGCAGATTGCCAGCGCGTCATTGCCAAACGACACGAAGCGCCACACATCGTCAGAGCCGAGCGTGTAAGAGCCGCCGACGTCCGACCAAGCAGTCCCGCCCAGCTCATACAAATCAGCAGCCGTGCCAGCAAACAAACGAGAGTTGCCCGACAGGTTGCGAGTCACGGCAGCCCCACGACAGGCAGCAGCCAAAGCCGACAGACCAGCATCGGCAGCACTCGGCGCAGACCTCATCCCCTTCGGATCAGGGATCAGGTTCTGACACTCCATGATCGCGCCCGGTGTCGTGGGCTCAACGTCTGGAGAGAAGCCGAGAAGCGGGGTCATGCAACGATCCTCGGGCGAACCGTCAGCGTGCCAGCGAAGCGAGATGCCTTGTCAGCGCCGTTCAACTTCGCCACAGCCGCTTGATACAGGCCCTCATAGCCTTGAGCCGCTGCCGCATCCTTGGCCCACACTGCCGCGTGCTTCAGAGCACCAAACAGGTAAACATCCTGCGCATTGGTCAGCACCCAATTCGTATCAGCATCAGCCGACAGAGCCGGGAAAGCGGCGAAGTACAGCAGCGAATAGGCTTCAGCGTCGCCATGCACAGCGTAGAAGTAACCGCCGATGCGCGTGAAGTAGCGCGCCGTGGTCTGCATCTCCTGCTCGATCTGATATGTCTCGGGCGGGACAAAGGCGTAGACCTTTCCGCCGATCAGCAACTGACGCGAGTCCAGGAAGTCAACGGGAACAGCAAAACGACCAGACACCAGAGAGCCCGTCACGGTCGATTCTTGAGCGATCACGCGCACATCACGGCGCACCTCTGCCTCAGCCAATGCCACGACATCAGTAGCCGGGACATCGCTGCGGTTGAGCCAAGTCGTGACAGCGGTTTTGAGTTGGCCGAAGTTCATTTGAGGTACTTCTCAAATCCGACGAGCGCCGGGTGTTGTTGAGCCCAGGTGCGGAGCCAGGCCTTTTTCTCTTGGGATGTCATCTGGCGCGTCTCGACCAAGTAACGACCGTACTCAGCAGGCGGAAGGCTGAAGACCTTGCGCATCTCGCCCCATCGCTGGCCCTCAGTGGCTGCGCGCTCGGCCTTTGCAGCCTCAAGCCACGGGGTCGCGTCCCACTCACGTTGAACGACCAACTCTTCACCCTGAAAGTGAAGCGTGGTCTTTACGCCGTTGGACACGTCCTCAACGAATGAGACGTTTTCGGTAAAGCCTTCAGCCATTGCGAATCCCAAAAGGAAAAGGCCCCCGAAGGGGCCTTGTCGATCACGTCAAACCGGATTAGGGCGTGAGGTTGTCGATCTTGAAGTGGACGTTCTCGGCAGTCAGCTCCAAGGTGCAGTCCACCAGGACTTGTTCCTTGTCGCTGTCGCCGGTCTTGGCCAGCGGCTGCTTGTTGAAGCCGTCGAGGTAGGCAACAGCGCCGTAGTCCGGGTTCAGGCCGTAGACCACATCCGCACCGACCATCAGGTAGTGAGGCACGATCTCCATTTCGCCGAAGTCGCTCATGTAGACATCAGCACCGCCAACGATGCGACCCTGTTCGCCCTTGCCAACTTGGAAGCGGTTCACGGCGATGCCAGCGAAGCCCGAGAAGGTGGACTTGTGAGCCGGGGACATCACGACCATCGAGGGCACTTCGCCTGCGTTGGTGAAGGCCGACTGAGCGGCGGTCTTCAGCAGAGCCTCAGCGAAGGCGCGGTTCGTGCCTGCGGTCAGAGCCGAAGTCGCAGCGCCGGATGTGTGAGCCGGGGTTGCGCCTGCGCCACCGTGCAAGGCGTTGGTGTAGATCAGGCGGCCTAGGCCTGCGGACTTGGCAGCGTTGGAGTCGTCGCCCAGAGCGGCCACGTTCTTCGACAGGATCATCGCCTCGATGTCGCGTTGCAGTTCCTTGTACGCCTTGGCGACTTGGTAAGCCTGCTCGGACTTGCGACCGGCCTTCTTGACGCGGTTGGCGCGGCGAGAGGTGGCAATCGTGTCTTGGAAGATCTGGCAGATGTTCGCGACACGGTTGGTAGCCGAGCGAGCCGATGCGGTCGCGTCGTCACCGTCGATGGCGGCATTGTCCTTGTTGGCCGAGCGCAGGCTGTCACGTTGCCATTCGTGGAAGGTGTTCGTGGCAGTGGCGCGACCGAACGAGGAAACCACGGGGGTCTTCTCGGGGCTGGTGTTGGTGATCGCTTCGATCAGGTCTTCGCGGTCGCCGCGAATGTCGTACTTTGAGACAAGGTTGGTAGGCTGGGCCATGATGATTACCTCTGATTGGTTGCAATGAAGGCAGCCAGGTCGCGCATCGAGGCACCACCCTTGCGGGTGACAGCTTTACGGGCGTCGAGCTTCTGGCGCACCTCTTGGGGCATGGGTTGTTTGGCCTTCGGCAACTGCGGCGCTTCGGCGACCTTCTTGGAGATCGCGGGTGTTTGCGCTTTGAGTTGGCGATAGGCGATGGCGTCACGCAGGACAAGCCACGATTCGGCGTCCAGCACTTGCGACAGGCGCTCATCCGTGATGGAGAACGTCTGCTTTGCGTCAGACCAGAGCTTTTCCAGGCCCTTGCGGTCGATGCCCTCGGCGTTGAGCCGCTGCCATGCTTCTTGCTTGGCGGCTTCCATGCGTTGTGCTTCGGCCTGCTTTGCCTGCTGTTCCAGTGCCTGCGCCTGCTGCTGCACCTGGCCCAAATAGGCGCTCAGTTGCTGCTGTCGGGCGTTTGCCTGAATCCAACCAGCGGGGTCCGTCTCTGCAAGTTGCGCGAGTTGCGCAGGGTCCATGAACCCACCGACAGCCTGAATGACTGCCTGCGCTTGCTGGAGAGCTTGGTTGATGTGCTGCCTGCCTTGGTTGAGTTCGTTCTGCACGATCTCGGCGGCTTGCTTCTCGCGTGATGCGAGTTCTTGGGTCTTGCGGGTGTAGTCGCCTTGCAGTTGCTTGCCGATCTCCGCGACCTTCTCCACCACTTCGGGAGGGGTGTTGGCCGGGAGGTCAAACTTCTGACCCGCAAAAGTGACTTCCTTTGGTGCCTCGGTTGCGCCTTCCTCTTCGGGTTCAGCGTCCTCGGACTCTTCGCCCGCGTCTTCGGGGGCCGCGTCCTGTTCCTCGTCGTCTTCGGGAGGTTCGCTCTCATCGAGTGAGTTAGCGATCAGGGCGGCGGCTGCGTCCATCGGATCGATTGCCTCAGTGGCTTGATCGGTCATGTGTGATGTTCCTTAGATCACGCGGCGGAAGAGTTTTCGCGCGACCGACTCGTCGCGTTCAGCGTCGAGTTTGATCTGCGCCAGCTTCCCGGTTTCCACCATCCCGGTCAGCAATCCTTCAAACTTGTTGGCGAGCTTGTGAAGCTGCAAAAGCAGTCGCTGGCCTTCCACGTCACGCACCGGGGCCTCGGCCCACTTGGTGACGATGTCGTCCTTGAGCATCTGCATCGCGGCATTGAAAGCAGGGCTTTCCAAAACGCGGGCAGCGTCTTCCCCCCGCAGCGCCTCTTTGCGCTGGCTGTCGATCTGGTCACTCATGGGTCAGTCCTCGATAGAGGGGAAGTCGGGCGCTTGCTGGCTTTCGCTCATGTCTTCCATCGCGTCGGCCTTCTTGTCGGCAATCGATTGATCCGAAGCGGTGCGCATCTGAGCGATCAGCAGTTGGGTTTCCTGCTGGATACGGGCCTTATCAAGCTCTACTTGACGGTCCAGGGCCTTTTGCTCGGCATCAAATGCAAAACGGGCCTGAGTGGCCCGTTCTTCGATCTGCTGTTGCGCTTGGAACTTCTGCGCGTCTGCCTGTAGCTCTAGCTGTTTCTGCTTGGCTTGGGCTTCTGCCCTCACCGTCTCAGGGTCCGGCTTCTGCGGCGTCTGAGGCATCCCGTCGCCTGGGTCTTGCCAGAAGTCGCCGACGTTCTGGAAGCCTGCCAACTTCACCTTCTCGGCCTGCAAGTTGTAGATGTGCTTCGGCGTAATCATCAAACCCATGCCACCCGACTGCACTGCGGCCATTTGAGCGGCTTCGATCTGCGCAAGGCTCATGGCCTGCTGTTGCTTGTTTCCGGTGCCCAAGCCGACATTGATGCTCATGTCGTACTGATCGCGCCATTCCTGCGGGTCGTACTGCACAAACTTCTTGCGCAGGCGGAAGGCGATCTTCTCCATGCAGTGCTCGGTCATGGTCTTGAGCACGCCAGCGAACATCGGCTTGTAAAGCGTCTCAGCCAGCACCCGGGCCACCAGCTCGGTGCGCTCCTGCATCCGGCCATCTTGGATCTGTGAGCCCGTGGCCGTCTTGTTGATCGAGTTCGCGTCAAGACCGGAAGACAGGTAGTTGACGCCGCTGCGGTTCATCCGCACCCGGTCAACGTACTCCAACATGGGGAAGGCTTGAGCCCCAACCCACTGCGACTGTTCCTCAATGACAGCATCAACCGAGTTCTGACGAACAATCCCGCCGACACGAGCGTCCAACAGGTCGTCAATGTTGGCCTGAGGTGCGCCGGTCGAGTCAACCAAGACCTTCTTGCGCGGGTTCGTCGCCAAATACAGGCTGTCCAGCATCTGGCGCGTGATGACCGTGTGCAGGCGCTGAAGGTCAGACACCAACTCAGCCAGGCTGTGACCGTCCCAACGATGCGAGCGCAAGATTGGCGAAGCGGTCGCAATCGGCACATGCGAACACTCTTCGACCTTTAGGATCTTGTGAGCCAGGCGCGTGACCATCAAACGCTCAGAGATGCCGTCACCGTCTCGGTCGGCCAGGACGTATTCAATCCGCAACCAACCTTCGGTGCGGCTTTCATCTTCGGATGGCGTCTCGGTGTTGCGCCCCGTCCAGTCTTGAGACTCAGCCTCACGCAACGTGCGATCAGCGGAAACCTCGATCCGGTCAGCGTCCGTCAGGTCATCGACTTCAACGTCAAAGCCCATTTCACGCAGCTCGGAGAGCGTGACACGCATCATCCGGCAGACGTAGGGGCAATCCTCCAGGATCGGGCTATTCCAGTTGCGGGCAACCAGCAACTCTTCAGGAGGAAACGCCTCAATGTGGACCTTGCCAGTCTTGCGCGTGGTCTTGATCTTCACGTCATGGACGTTGACGGGCATCCCCGACATCTGATCCACAACCAACTCGGTCGATGCTTCGACGATCTCAGGTTGACCGTCTGCAAGTTGCTGCACCAAAAGAGTAAGGGCCTCGTCAGTGAGGCCCTTGTACTTCGTGGTGTCTGTTTTCTCTGTCTCTTTCCACCGCCACATGATCGCGCAGTTCTTCAACTGGAGCGCGTCAGTGATCGCCGTGTACGAGATTAGAAAGCCGTTGTTCTGCTTGAAGAAGACGTAGTTGACTGCCTGAGTCGCTTGCTCGGCGCTTTCCACATCCTCGGGGCCAGTCGGCTCAAAGGACACAGCCTCATCGCCGCCAACGAAGATTTTGAGCAGCGCAGGGCGCACCCATTCAATGGTGTCGAGAACATCGGACGTGACGAAAGACGAGCGGCCTTCTTCCTCGTCACCGTAAGGCAGGCGCAGGTATTCCCGCATTGCCTGCTCACGAGCCTCAGCAAGCTCGCCCCAAACGTAGTCACCCGCCTGAGCCTCTTCGCCTTGAAGCAGGTTCAGCAGGGTTTCGTCGTCCATCTTTGCCATTTACTCGGCCTTCTTGCGCCCGCGCTTGGGCTTGTCTTCAGACTCGGGCAGCATTTCCGGCACGATCTCCGGCAAAGGCTCGGAAGGCGCGGCCAGGTACTCAGCCAAAGCCACCACCTCGGGGTGATTCGGGCGACCCATCGCAACGAAGCGAAGGGCGGTCAGGATTTGCTCGGCAGTCATGCGTAACTCCGCTTCGGGTACTTGATTGGGGCGAGTGAGCCGGATTGCGGCGGCTTGTGAACGACACAACCCAACCCGAACGAGTCAGCTCCGTGTGACGCCCAATCGTGTTCAGGCCCAAGGCCAATGCCCCGCGCCTCGTCTTTCTTTTCGTGATACCAACCCAAAGCATCCAGACCAGCGGAGCACCCTTCGGCGTCAAACCACATGGACGGGAAAAGCCTGCGGGCCTCTTCAATCCGCGCCTTTGCAGCGCCCTTGCCTTGGTTCGGCACGACCGTCACCGCATAGCCGGCTTGTCGAAAAGCCGACTCATACGAAACGTCATGCACCTTGTCTTGCGTCGCCCCGTCATGGGGCAACCAGATTTGAGCCTTGTCAGGCGTGTAGCCCTGCTCACGAAGCCAAGCCAGGTGAGCCGCCAGGGGCTGACCGACCACCTCGTAATACTTGAGCCACCTGATCTCTAGGCCGATGAACTGAGCCGCCCAAAAGGTGAACGCATCAGCCTTTGCGCCCGTGCCGCCGATGTCAGCGAACAGGCGAATGGTCATCAGCGGATCAGGAGGCACCCGACCTATGCGGCCTTGAGCCTTTGCCTCTGCCAGTGACTTGGCGAAGTACGCGCCCTCGTGGACTTGCTCGTACCCGCCTTCCCAGATGTGGTCGTACTTGTCAGGCTGAAGCCTCAGACAATCCAACCGCTCTTGCTCAAGCTCTACCGTAAACCATGGGTTGTCGCGCCAATTGGCCTTGACCACCACAGCACCCGTGGGCAACTCAGCCGCCCGAAACATCGAGTCAACCGGGTCTTTCTTGTGCCGAGGGTTCCAACCGAACCACAACTGAGAACCGGGAGCACGGATCGTGGGCCGCAGAAGGTCAAGGCTTCTCTGCGTCGCCGTTTGCGCCTCTTCCCACCAAGCCCGCTTGAACCCTTCCAGCGACTTCACGGAGTCGGCTGTGTAGTCGTTCATGCCCTTGAAGATCATCAGACCGTCACCGGGCGTCTGGATCACATCCTTGAACACCTTGAAGCCGTCAGCCTCATTCAGACGAAGGGCGGACAACTTCGCCTCAATCAGCGCCTTGGACGACTGAGCCAAATCCTTTTGAACTTCGCGAATGCAGACAGTCCGAAGACCTTCGCCACTCTCACCGGGTTCCGCCAGGCTGTCTTCAATCGCCAACTCGGCGAAGAAGTGAGACTTACCCGAACCCCGCCCACCCCATGCGGCTTTGTAGCGCGCAGGCTCAAGCAGCGGCGCGAAAACTGCCGCCGTCTTCAGGTTCAGCTCTCTCATTCAGGCTTGACGATCGTTCGGGTGATCTTCCCGATTGCCAGCTCGCCTTCGATCTTCTGCTCGGTCTTCTCGCGCCAGTCGTTCGGGAACCTTGCGGCCATCGAACGCGACCACACAGAGGAATTAAACGATCCAGACTGAGGCGGCATCAAGAGGTTTACGCGCCCCATCGACTCCCACCATGCTTGGCTGCACTCTCGCGCATACGTCATGGCTTGCGAAAACTCAGGGTGAGCCGCAGGCCAGTCGCGCTCCAATGTGGTGCGACCAACCCCGATGTGAGCAGCCATCTCGACAACAGACATCCCGGTTTTGCCGAGTTCAATGACTTGCTCGCAGTAGGCGGGATCGTATGTGCTTGGCCTTGCCATGATTGCGAATCCTCTTGGGTTGTTCGCTGCCCTTGTGGGCGGTTACTTTTTACGAGCTAAACGGCAGCCTCTGAACCAATCCGGTTGAAACGTGCGCGCCTTATCAAGAAGCGCCAACACCTCGTCATACGAGGGCGGGCAAGGCTGGGCTCGACTTTCCGGATCAGCTTCAAAGTGAGAATCAATCCGAGCGCGTGCGCATGCCTCTGCAAGGCGGCGCTTTGCCTCTTCTTCGGCCCGCTCGGACCATCCACCACGATGGAAGACCGCGAACGAACCGGCGTAATGCTTGCCACCAACATCAAAGACAGCGTTGAAGACAGCTTTGGTGCCGGTATCAGCCAGCACATCAAGTCGCTCAAGTGACGGCAAAGACATTGCGAATCCCTCAGGTTGTTCGCCGATGAAGCCCCCCGCCCGCCGCCTGATCCGGAAGGAGCGCCGGAGGCTTACCGTAGCGTCGGGGTGTGCTGCTGATTAAGCTCAGTCAGCGCGCTTGTGGGGTGCCGGGCGCTGATCCACTAGGGGGTGCGAGTGATGCGCGGTTGGATAGGCCCGGCGAAACAAAGCCGGCTAGGCATCCGGCGCGGAATGTCTGCCGCCCTGTGTGTCGTGCCGATGTTCACGAGCCGCTGACAAGGCGGTCACGCTGGCCTAATGGGGCAGACCAGACTTCCGGGGATCTGATCCCCCGGTGACATCCCACCGCGAATGTCGCGGCCACATACGAAAAAGCCCCGCGCATTGCTGCGAAGGGCTTGGGGTGACACGTACTCAGCGTGCCTATATCTGCGCACTGTACGGAAACACAGAATTTCCGTCAAGCGGTTTCGCGGACTTTTTTCGCTTGCCGATCCAACTTCCTCGCAAGCTCCCGCCCAGCCTCGTGCGCCCAATTGCCCCATGTGCGATCTGTGACCCCGTAGGCGGCGATTGCGTCGGCCATGCTTGGGATCGTCCAGACCTTGTAGGCCCGCGTGATGGCGAGCCGGTGCTTCGGCGTCAGTTCGGCGATGGCAAGCGCCACCTCGTCGCGGTCTTCCCGGCTGAGTTGCCACGGCTCCCGGCTTGCTGCCTGCTGGGGGATGCGTTCGGCCAGGTAGGTGCACTTGGATGGGTAGCCGAGTCCTCCACCCTTGGGAAATGAGGCGAAGGCCCAATCCATCAGGAGGCAGTGCAGCCAGTACGGTTCGATGACTAGGCGTTTACTCATTGGTTGCCTTTCAGTGTCTTGAATGCTTCGGCGATGGCGGCGTGTTCGATTGATCTGCCGTAGAAGTGCTCAAGACATGCCAAGGGTGCTGTCCATTGGTGATCTCCTTGCAGCAGCAATTCAGCGCATTGCTGGATCAGGGCATCACGCGCCTGGGACGCCTTAATTTGCCGCTCCATCTCCATCAAGATGCCGATTTCTTCTCCCGGCAATCCATCTGCTCGGGGGTCCCAGCCGAAGAGACGCCATTGATGAGTCAGCGATGTAAACAAGCCCATACGGTCCTTTCAGATAGCCAGAAACTCAACACGCACGCCGAATTGGCCGCGCTTGCACTTCTCTTGGGCGTAGACCCATTGAATCGGGCCGGTGGGGCCGTCATCGACCCCGTTGATCTTTGCGATCTCGTCGCGGATGGCCTTGCACGCGCCTTGCAGGTTGTCGTCGTCGCACAGGGCGGGCGACAGGCGGACGAGGCGGACGATGCAAGGCGTGAAAAACGGCCTGACGATGAGCGCGGTGGCTGCGCGTTCGGCCTTCACGCGGGCGGCTCGCTTGCGCCAGTGCTCCCTGGCATTGAGCCCGGTCACGGTCTTGATGGGGATAAGGTAGGACGCGTGGCTCACCAGAACCTCCACCAAGGTTTTGCGGGCTTCGGCGGGGATTGCTCAAACCATTCGCCTTTGCACCGCTGCTGCCTGATTTCAAGAACGGTAGGCTTACCGTGCGGCCACTGCTCCGGGACAAACAGGAGCGGGCTCCCATCGACGGGCGAGTTTTCGACGCTGTAGGCGCAGATGTCCGACCAGTACGCAAGCGGGCTAGAAATAGGGAGCCTGTAATGCTTGCAGTCCTTGCACAACTTCATCTCACTCACCGCCAATCCCCCCGCTCTCCACGGTTGCCCTTTGCCCACTGCTCGGCGCAATCTCGCCTAAGCCGAGCCACGGGGCGGACTTTCTCAGCACGCTCAAGCCAGGCGTGAACCCTGGCCGAGCCTCTTTCAGTGCGCCATCTGAGCACCTGACGAACTTCGCAGCGGTGCCGATGTTCCTCGTGTGCGGGCAGTTGCTCGCGCTGTGATTCCTGCCGCATAGGGTGCAGACCTTTTCACTCATATCGGGCCTCTTCGGGAATGGAGTAGCCGGCAGCGATTGCGCGGCGCTGGGCTGACTTGACGTAGAAGTCAGTCAAGGTTTCCTTGTTCTGCTTCGTGACAATCAGGTGTTGGTCGAACTTGGCATGGCAGCCGATGTCACCCACCGTGGTTGCGCACAGGGGGAAGGTCGCGTAGTCGCTGGCCTTCATTGCCCCGCCTTTGCCGTGCTTGGGGAGATTGCTGTGAGCGGCCTGGCTGCGCCCCTCTACCCCGCAAGAAAAGCAGGGCATAGAGGCGATAAGGCGCAGGTACTTGCCGTCGCGGAATTGCTTGGCCTTGGGGATCGCTGTCATGCGTGCTCCTTGGCGTATTCGCAGGCTTGGCAGGTCATCACGCCTCCATCCACTCAGGCGCAGGAATGCGAACACCGCGCATTGCTGCCGTTGCATTGAGAAAGGCCATCCACTGCGGCCACTTCGACTTCTTGAACTTGCTCGTGCGCTGGCCAAGCATCACAACGCCGCCATCAAGGCCGGCAGCTAGGCGAACGGTTTCTTGCTTGAACGCGGCTGTGAGAACGTCCTTCCACTCTTCTGGCGTCATGTAGACCATCTCGCCATTGACGGGCCACTTGATTTGCTTAGAGAAGGCTTCGAGGATCGGCCACTGAGCGTTGTTCTGCTCAGGCGTCCTGACTTCCTCTTCCACGGTCACTGTCATCCGATGCCCAGCCACAGACCAAGGCTTGCACCAGGCGGCGGCTCGCTCCATGGCTTTGGGGATCTCTTGGGCGTTGTTGATTGGGGCGGTGAAGGTCATGGACGCTCCTTCATGAAGATGTCCCAATACGCCCACGCCCAAAACAACCCGACCCCCGCCATCCAGCCAACAAAGAACCACGCAATGAAGGTCATACCGCCTCCAAAACCTTGACGCCCTTGCCCGTGCGGATGACCTGCACGAGCCTTTGATGCGTCTTTGTCTCGCACACGTAGTAATCGCGGCGCGTGACCGTCGAAAGCACATCGGCCCACAGGTCAGCGAAGCCGCGCAGGTCTTCAAGCTCGGACGGGTACAGAGCCCGCTTGCCTTCCTTGGCACGATCCAGAATCCCGACGATGACGGTTTGCATGGACTCGATGTAGTCCCGCCCGCCCTTCATGACCTGAGGCATCTGGTTGAACTGCTCAAGCATGTTCATGGCGTCGAAGATGGCCGACCAATGCTCTTTTGCTGCCTTGCCTTGGGCGATGAACGCCACAGCCTCGCGCACTGGAGCGGCTTTCGCTTCTTGGTCTTCCTTGCTCAGGTAGGCCCAGCCCTGCATGGCGAGTTGAAGCGTGCAGGTCTTGACCGGCTTGGGGCGGTACTTCTTGCGGGGCTTGCTCATGCTGCCTCCATCACAGGTGAGGCAAACAGCGCCGAGTTGATGGCCTGTTGCGCTTGCTTGGCCTTGCGCGATTGGTACTGGCGCATTGACTTCTCTTGCAGGGTCATCGCCTTGGGTCGCGGAACATCGCGGCGACTGCCGAGCATGAACACCCGCGCCGGGTAGCCGGTCCAGTTGTGGTGCCACGCCCCGACGTAGGCAAGGCCAAGGCGGCGAATGTGGTTCACGAACTTCGTCGTGGTTGCCGGGTTGCAGCCGGTGCGCTCGGTCAATTCGGCAATGGTCCCGCCCTCGTCCAGACCGTGAATCAGCGACGCAAACAGGATCAGGTTGACGGTCGGGCGGGCACGCACACCCTTACCCCATGGGGTCGCCATTTGCACGCCGCTTGCTTTGGTGGGCGCTGGCACGTTGTCACCCTCACCACCAGCAAAGATCGCAGCCGGGGTGCCACGGATCGAGTAATCCCACCCCGACACATGGGCGACGCCGAGTTGCACCATGCAACGCAAGATGCGGCGAAGAACGATGACCGTGCATTTGTGCTGCTCCGCAACCTGGCGGGCAGTCATCGGCGCGACGGTGATGAGCTTCAAGATGTCGGCCAGGTCGCACACGCTCATGTGCTGGCCTACGGTTGCTTTTTTGGTCATGCCGCCCTCCGCTGGTTCACAGCCGCACCAAGGTCAGCCAGGTTGAACTTCTGCGACGTATCGATGCCGTACCGGGCCAGGATCTCGGAGCGCAAAGCCACGCGCCAGAAATCACGCTGCGCCTTGTTCAGCTTCACGCCTTGAAGCTC
>OFRO01000513.1_pt1 | contig 13418 bp, 16 predicted proteins | sample 1543091 | NCBI WGS metagenome assembly OFRO01 (sample SAMN07774217, study PRJEB24372) | wastewater metagenome | isolation source: Exp Tend NO 10WW | collected 2016-02
GCGGCTCGCGGAATAAATCGCGCCATCGTAACAATGCCGCTTTGCCAGCGGATACGACGTGCATAACGTGCGACTTACAACGATGATTGGCACATCATGCCGGAAAGCGTAACCGGCACAGATTCACGTTTCATCCCTCCTAGAAACCGCAGCGACCAGCGCGAAAGCGTTAGACGGTATGGTCGCATCTATCCCGAGGAACCATGCTTATCGTTATCTATAAGCCAATTGGCGACCTGATTCCGTATGCCCGTAACAGCCGGACGCATAGCGACGCTCAAGTGGCGCAGATTTCCGCCAGCATCAAGGAATTTGGCTTCACCAATCCTGTGCTGATTGACGAAGACGGCGGCATTATTGCCGGGCATGGGCGAATCCTAGCGGCTAGGAAACTGAACATTGACGAAGTGCCGACTATCACGCTGGCAGGATTGACTAAGACGCAGCGCCAGGCTTACGTCATCGCGGATAACAAGCTGGCGCTAAACGCCGGGTGGGATGATGAACTGTTAGCGGTCGAGATTGAGGAATTGACCGGAGAAGGCTTCGACATTTCGTTGCTTGGATTTGATGCTGACGAACTTGCCGACATGGAGGGCGAGACAGGAACCGAAGGGCTGACTGACGAAGACGAAACGCCGGATGTTCAGGAAGAAGCGATTGCCAAGCCTGGTGACGTTTGGATTCTCGGCAAGCATCGGATTATGTGCGGTGATTCAACGGATGCCGGCAGCGTGGCGCTTCTGATGAATGGCGAAAAAGCCGACATGGTTTTTACTGACCCGCCTTATGGCGTCGACTACGACGGCGGGCATGCAGAAAAAGGCGTTCGTCGTGAAAAGCTGGCGAACGATGGCGATGCCGAAATTTATGGCCGCGTTCTTCCTGTTGTGCATGGTGCAACAAAGGAAAGCGCGGCGCTTTATTTATGGTTTTCGGATAGCAAATCCGCCGCCGTCACCGCCGCCGTCACCGCCGCCGTCACCGCCGCCGGCTATGAAGTCAGAAACACACTGATCTGGAATAAAAACCTCGCGCAGTTTGGGGCAATCGGCGCGCAATACAAAAGCAAGCACGAACCCTGTCTTTACTGTTTCAAGCGCGGCAAGGCACCAAAATGGCTAGGGCCGACGAATGAAGTCAGCGTTTGGGATGTAAAGCGTGAAACAAAAAACGAATTCCACCCAACACAAAAGCCGGTCGAACTTGCCGAACGTGCGTTGAGTAATTCATCGGCTGCCGGTGACCTGGTGCTTGATGTGTTCAGCGGCAGCGGTAGCACGCTGATCGCATGCGAAAAAACAGGGCGGCGCGCACGTGTTGCCGAGCTAAATCCAGCCTATGTCGACGTCGCCGTCCGTCGTTGGCAGAACTTCACCGGCAAGCAAGCAACACTAGAAAGCACAGGCGAACCGTTCCCGCAGGATGAAGCATGAGCGAAAACGTCTATTACGTTTATGAACTGATCGACCCGAGAGACATGGAGGTTTTCTATGTTGGCAAAGGCAAAGATGATCGGGTCAAAAGCCATGCCAAACACGCAAGGACTGGAATAGTAGGAAACGTTCCTAAGCACAAACGCATCACGGATATTCACGACGCTGGCATGAAAGTAATTGAGCGCATCGCAATATCAGGATTGTCGAATGACTCAGCGCTAATGATTGAGCGCGGACTGATTGAGGCAAACAAAAGCACGCTGACCAATATTGTCGGCGGATCGGTATCAAACACGGAGTCTGCTGTTGAACGGGCGAAGTACATGCTTAAGCACATGATGTCTTTTGCAAGATGGAACGAAACGGCATCGCAAAGGCAAAAACAGGCAGCTATAAACGAGGCCGGAAGTCTGGAAGCGTTCTACAAAAGCAACATTGACTTCTACCGAAGCGTTGCCGAAATGAGAATCTGATGGCAACCGATTGGGCGGCGCTGCGGCTTGAATACACGCATAGCACTATCACATTGCGCGAACTGGCAGAGAAGCACGGAATTAATTCCGCAGGAGTAATGCGTAGAGCAGCAAAAGAAGGATGGGAAGCAGAGCGTAAGCAAGAATCAGCAAAAGTCAGCAAAGCAGCAAGCGAGGTATTGGGCGAAGATCGGGCCGCTAGATTAGCTAAGTTCAATGACCACGATGCGAAAATATCTGAGGCGTTAAAGGGCAGGGCAGCAAAGATGCTGAACGCAAACATCACAGCCGCCGAACTAAGCGCATTGTCTCGCGTCTTCGATACCGCTCAGAAAATGGGTTTGTTAGCATTGGGCGCTGCAACTGCGAATACAACCGTATCGACGCGAACGCTTGAACCTGTACCTGACGATGAATTCCTCGGCTAATGCCTTTCACGCCAACGCAACAGGATTTCGTCTATTCCATTGACGCCTATCCGGCATTCGTCGGCGGATTCGGGAGCGGCAAGACCGCCGCGGCAATCGCCAGGATCATGCGGCTTAAGCGGATGTGTCCTAATCAGGACGTAGCGTATTACTTGCCGACCTATGGACTAGTTGAGGACATTGCATACAAGCGTTTCCCGGCGATGTTTGACCGGCTAGGGTTTCGTTACAAGCTGAACCGCCAAGCTGCAAGATTCAGCACGGACATTGGCGACATCATCTTTCGCACGATGGACAATCCCGACCGGATCGTCGGCTTTGAAGTTGCGCATTCGATCCTTGATGAATTGGATACGCTGCCGATAGAGAAGGCACGCAACGTATGGAACAAGGTCATTGCACGCAATCGTCAGAAGGCAACCACGGTATCAGGCAGGCCGGTAGCTAACACCGTAGCAGTCGCAACGACGCCGGAAGGTTTCCGCTTCGTCTATGAGCGGTGGGTAAAAAACAAAGCGCCAGGATATGTTTTGTATCGGGCGAAGACGATGGACAACGCAGCGCACTTGCCTGACGGCTATATCGACAACCTGCGCAACAGTTACCCGTCGAATTTGCTCTCTGCCTACCTTGATGGCGAGTTTGTGAATCTCACGGCTGGCTCTGTCTATCCTGATTTTGATCGCGCATTGAATTCATCGGCTGAAACGATCAAGCCGAACGAAACGCTGCATATCGGGATGGACTTCAACGTGACGAAGATGTCTGCAATTGTTCATGTGCTACGCAATGACGAACCACACGCCGTCGCTGAGTTGCTAGACGTATTCGACACGCCGTCAATGGCGAAGCTAATCAAAGCCAGATACAAGGATGCCGGCCATTCGGTCATGGTCTATCCAGACGCATCGGGAAACAGCCGCAAGTCAAACAACGCCAGCGAATCCGACCTGTCAATTCTTCGCCAGCATGGTCTGTCAGTCTGCGTCAATCCGACCAATCCGGCGGTCAAGGATCGCGTGCTATCAATGAATCGGATGCTGCACCACGAAGGCGAACGGAAATACCGAATCAATCCGGACGCCTGCCCGCATTACGTGGAAGCGTTAGAGAAGCAAGCCTATGATCGGAACGGGGAACCTGACAAGTCAAGCGGGCTAGATCACTGCATTGATGCCGGTGGGTATTTCATCGCTTACCGCTACCCGATACAGAAGCGCCTCGCTGTCGTTCAAAGCCTGCGCATATGACGCAACGCAACAAATACACTAACCGCCTCCGGGCGGTTTTTTCATTTCAGGGCCGCCCATGACGAAATCAGTACGCAATCCATCCGTCGCCGTCATGGCGCAGGCTCGACATTGGCCCATACTCACATCGCTGCAAGGTGGCACCGCAGCAATGCGCGACGCAGGGGAACAATACCTTCCGAAATGGCCCAATGAGGACGCGGAAAGCTACACCGCCCGCCTCGCCACGGCAACGCTCTATCCGGCATTCGCCCGCACTGTTGAGGTAATGGCCGCCAAGCCGTTCAGCCGGCCTCTGACGCTTGCCGATAACGTTCCAGCCCGCATGCGTGAATGGCTGACCGATTGCGACCTGAAGGGACATAACCTGCATGTCTTCGCCGGTCAGCTATCGCGTGATGTAGTGGCGTATGGAATCTCCGGCGTGCTGGTCGATTACCCGAAAGTATCGAACATCAAGACGCAGGCCGAAGAGAAGGCGATTGCTGCGCGTCCATATTTCACCCGTTACGCACCTGGAACCGTCCTCGGCTGGAAAACCACCATCATTAGCGGATATGAAAAGCTGACGCAGCTTCGCTTGCTGGAAACCGTGACCGAAGATGATGGCGAGTTCGGCGAGAAGGTCGTTGAGCAAGTGCGCGTTCTCTATCCAGGCAAATGGGAAGTTTGGCGCAAGGAAGACAAGAGAGAGGATTGGGGCGTCTTTGACGAAGGCGTTACGACGCTGAACGAAATCCCGTTCGTCTTCTTCTATGGCATTCGCCGCGATACCGGAATCGGCCTGCCGCCGTTGGTTGAACTGGCCTACCAGAACGTCGAGCACTGGCAGTCTTCCAGCGACCAGCAAACGATTCTTCATGTGGCTCGTGTGCCGATCCTGACCATCATCGGGGCAGACGACAACACATCGATTACGGTCGGGTCGAAATCAGCCGTCAAAATCCCGATGAATGGCGATATGAAGTTTGTCGAACATTCAGGCTCGGCGATTGAGGCAGGCAGGAAATCCATCCTTGACCTAGAGGAACGCATGCGTCAGACCGGCGCTGAATTGCTTGTGCTGAAGCCGGGCGATGTCACTGCTACCCAAGTCACCTCCGAAGATCAGGCGAACCGCTGCACACTTCAACGAATCGCCGAAGACATGGAAGACGCACTAGACCAGTGCTTGCAATATATGGCCGATTGGGTCAATGAGCCGGAAGGCGGTAACGCTTCAGTCTTCAAGGACTTCGGCGCTGCTACTTTGGCTGAAGCCTCCGCCGAGTTGCTGCTCAAAACCAACCAAGCCGGGAAACTGTCCGACGAAACCTACTTCAATGAACTCAAGCGCCGGGGCATCTACGCGCCTGATTCGACATGGGACGATGAAAAGGAACGGATTGAAGGGCAGGGCGCCGCACTCGGGATGATCGAAGAACCGATCGCACCGGAACCGGTTGATCTGTCGCCCGTTCTATCTGCAATCGAAGGAATCAGCGTTCCCGAGCCTGTCTCATATGACGACACGGCTATCAAGCAATCGCTTGAATCGTTGTCGCAGCAAGTAACTGAGCTTTCCGCGAAGACCGACGAACCGCAGATGGCTGAAATCGACCTGTCGGCATTCGATCAAGGCATTGCTGATGTCAAACAGGTTGTTGCTGACCTGTCGGCGAAGGTTGCAGAGATTGAAGATAAGCCTGACGACACAGAAGATATTCGCGCCGCAATCACTGAGCTAATCCGACCGATTGCCGAGCAAGTTTCCGCATTGAGCGCCAAGCCGCCAGTGCCTGAAGTCGATCTATCGTCAATCAACGCCAGAATCGACGCGCTCGCACAGAAGATTGACGCACCGAAGCCCCAATCACAGCCGGTCATCATCATGGATCAACAGGGCCAGGTTAAGAAGCAAATTACCATTACCCGCGATGCTAACGGGGCAATCACCGGCGCGGAAATGATGCCGCAAACCGTTCAATAAAGGAGTTTAATTATGGCGCTGCAATATTCAAGCAATATCTACCTTGGCCGGCTTGATCTGGTCGAATCCACTACCGGCGCATCAGCGCTGCTGAAAATCTACTCTGGTTCGCCTACTGCCAACTGTGCCGCTGCTGCGCCGACTGGCTTGCTTGCTACGCTTACGCTGCCGTCCGATTGGATGAATGCCGCATCCGGCACGACCAAAACGCTATTGGGCTCTTGGACTGGCACAGCATCGGGTGGGTCAGCAACCGTCCCGGCATCGTTCCGCATTTACAACAGCGGGGATACCGTCTGTCACGTTCAAGGATCGGCTGGCGTTGGTTCCGGCGATCTTCAGGTGAATGGTTCGATCACGTCCGGCCAGACGGTTACGGTTACTTCCTTTACCTTGACGGCGGCGAATACGTAATGATGACCGAAACCCAGAAACAAGCCCTTGCCTCCGCCTTGCGCGCCGAAACCGATGCCGGCGTGGTCGCGACCAAGGGCGGCACCACCGGTACGCTGTTCTCCGCTGGCTTGTTCTCCGGCGGTGACAAAGCGGTAGCCTCTGGCGACACCTTGTCTGCCAGCTACAGCTTGGCTGCGTAAATGGCCTTCGCATGGTTGACTGCGCTCACGCTAAACACATGGGCGCAGGTCGGCAGCAATACCGCGAATGACGTCGACCCGAATGACGACCCGGCGATCAACCCGAATCACCCTTCGGCAGCGCCATGGCGAAACGGATACGACGTAACCGACATTGCCAACCAATGGAACGGCGGCGCACTGGACGATGTAAACGGTGTCTTCTGGACGGGTGGTGGTGGTCACTCGGGCTACTACGGAAACGAGCTGTATTCGATCAGCCTGGAGGCGGACAGCCCGGCATGGATTCGCCGAGGCTACCCGTCCGGCTCGATCCAGAAACCCTGTGCCAGTTTCACTACCGGCCTCACTGCAAGCGGTTCGCTGCTGGTCGATGGGCGTCCTGCCCCTGTTCACACGTACAACCTCTTCTGCGCAATCAATAACGGAGATGTGGCACTCGCTGGCGGTGGATTTAACGCCCTCGGGAATAACACTGGGTGGGGCTACAAGTTCTCCAGTGCGCTTAATGATTGGGATACAACTACGCCGCTGAACGTCTGGTATCAAAGCTATAGCTGCGCCTGTTATGACCCTGTTCGTAACCGGTTGTGGCTGTTTGATTACCAGTATCTTCAGTGGATTGACTTGGCCACAGGAAATACGACGGTGTGTTTCAACACAGAAACCGATGCTCTCGGTTCTGATTCGAAGATGATTTATGACCCGATTCGTGACATCTTTGTGGTCTTTCTTGGTTCGCAGGCAAGCAGCGTGTATGGCAACGCCTATGTGCTGTACTTCGACCCGGACAACCCGACCGACTTCATCAAGGCGATTCAGGACAATACGGTTCTTCGGGGCAAGCACGGTATCTCCTTCGATGCCGACAACAACCGCATTCTGTGCTGGAACGGTGGGGCCGACATTACCGTCATTACCCCGCCATCGACCGGCTGGAACACGAACACTTGGGTTAGCTCGACGCTCACCCTGTCCGGCACCCCGTCTGCCGCAGCATCGAACGGCACCTACGGCCGCTTCCAGTATTCGTCCAAGTACAAATGCGCATTCATTCTCAACACCCTCGGCGAAAAGCTGTGGGCGGTCAAGCTGCTCGACACGAACCCGCCGCAGTACGCCCGCCCGACATCCGACGTTTCCGCCGGCACATGGACGGCTTCGACCGGCTCCGACCTCTACGCCATGCTCGACGAGGCGGCTGCAGATGACGGCGACTACATCACCACCACCACCGCATCGACCTGCGAGGTTGCGCTCGGAAGCCTGACCGATCCGGCGCTCAGTACCGGCCATATCGTGCGATACCGCATCTCGGCAACAGGCGGCGGTATCATCGTCAGACTGCGGGAAGGCAGCACGACCATCGCCAGTTGGACGCATGACCCGGCGCCGGCCAGTCTGACCACCTATTCGCAGACATTGAGCGGCAGTGAGGCGGATTCGATCACCAATTACGCGGCATTGAAGCTGCAATTCGAGGCCACCGCATGAGCCTGCTTGCTCCGCACAATCACCATTCGTATTTCGTCACCAACGGCTCAGTCGGCGCGGCAGTGGGTACGCAGGCCGGCACGCTGATTACCTCGGGTGCGGCGAATACTGCCGGAACGTGGACACAAATCCACGCCGGCCTGACCTACAGTTGCGACTACCTGACTGTAAGGATCAACGCCGTCGAAACATCGGCGGACGTGATTACTGCCACCACCTTGAACGCCTATATCGACATTGGCATTGGCGCCTCGTCCGGCGACGTCATGCAGATCATCGAGAAACTCGGCGGAAGCCAGGCGCAGGGTCTTGGCGTCGTCTATTTTCTGCCGATCAGAATTCCACCTGACACGCCCGTGTGGGCGCGGCACCAGAATACCGCGGCTTCGGCCAAGGCGGGGGTGCAAGTATCTTGGTTCGGTGGCAACATGAATCCCGCGTCCTTCCCCAACTTCTCCGGCATGGTCGCGCTCGGGGCGGTCACAGCTTCGACTACTGGCACGTCGATTACACCTAACGGCGCAGGCGCCGAAGGCGCATGGGCGCAGATCGTCGCCAGCACAACGGAGGATTACGGGGGCATCATGGCCTCGCCGCTGTTCAACGTCGATACAACCTTGACCTCTGCATTGCACACGACGATTGATGTGGGCGTTGGTGCATCCGGGCAGGAAAAAGTTATCGGCGAGAACCTAACGCAGCAATTCCTATGGTCAGCCGCCGAGCAAAAAAACGCCGTGTGTTTCCCGTCATTCACTGGCATCAAGGCAGGTTCCCGGCTCGCAGCGCGGGCGTCTGGTTCAACGACGGCTGACGGAACGAACTCAATCATTTTGTATGGCTTCAAGCACTGAGGAATCACGATGGCTATCACCGAACATGCAAGCGGCACCCGCACCGCAGGAACGCCACCCGAAGCCGGATTCACTGCCTTAGGGACCGGCGCCGATACGACGGACGGGATTTTCCAGTTCTTCATTGATGTCTCGAATCTGGCCGGCGGTGCTACGCCGGATTCGGTCGAGATTCAGGTGCTGGAAAAGGTGCTGTCATCGGGCACGGCACGCCTGGTTTTCGAGTCGGTGCTTTCCGGCGCGCAGGATGAGCCGATCTGGGTTTCCCCTTCGATGATCTTCCTGCACGGCTGGACCTTGCAGATCAAGCAGACGGCGGGGACTGCCCGCACGTTTGACTGGTCGATTCGCAAGATCGCCTAAGTCATGTATTTGTACGGGCCGCTTCTTCCTGGAGGCGCAGACCTCAATGCAGGCGCCGCCGGCATAACTGCAACACTCGCCGTTACGGAAACAGGCGATACCGTTTCAGCGTCAGGTAATGTTTCTGATACGTATAAAGTAACATGGGCAGAGCTTGAAGTTCCGGCAGCGGCTGGCGATACTGTTACCGCCACGCTATCCGTTACGGAATCGAACGATGCCGCGTCAGCATCGGCAACGATTGCTCTATCGGCCACGCTTGCAGTAAGCGAGTCATCCGATACGCTATCAAGTTCGGCATCGGTTCCGGTATCCTCTACGGCAAGCCTGACGGAATCATCCGATACGATCAGCAGTGCGGCAATCATCATCGTTGCCGGTACGGTAGCAAACACGGACGCACCGGATACTGTATCGGCATCCGGTACAGTCACCATCGGAGCAACGCTGGCGCAGACTGAAGCGGCGGATATAGTATCAGGCGCGGCAACCGTAGCCATTGCGGCGACACTAGCAGTCACAGAATCAGCGGATAGTGTTTCCGCTGCTGCCAATGTGCCGATTGCGGCAAGCCTAGCGGTTACTGAGTCCAATGATTCACTGGCTTCGGCTGCAACGGTGGCGATTGCTGCCAGCCTGAGCGTTACAGAGTCGGCTGATACCGTTACAGCATCGGCAACGATCATTGATGGCGTCAATGCCTCACTGAGCGTCACTGAATCCGACGATACATTGTCTGCATCGGCGTCGGTTCCTCTATCTGCAATCCTGAGCTATACGGAATCGGCGGATAGTGCATCAGGCTCGGCAACGGTCACGATCAATGCCACAGCGACACTGACCGAAACCGGCGATTCAATCTCTGGCGTTTCAGTTGTCGAAATCACGGCAACCGCATCGCTTACGGAATCTGCTGATTCGCTGTCGGCATCGGCAACGCTGGTAGATGGTATCAGTGCCTCGCTGAACGTTACAGAGTCGGCTGATACGCTGGCCGCCGTAGCCAATGCTGCAATCTCTGCGGCACTGTCTGCATCTGAGGATGGCGACGAACTATCCGCGCAGGCTGAAATCGCACTATCCGCCGCGCTGAATGCAGTCGAGTCAGGCGATACCGTTGTTTCATCGGTAGGAATATCCGTTACCTGTTCGGCGTCGCTGTCGGAAGATGGCGACACGCTTACCGCAACCGCGTCGATCATCAGCGACTCGAACACGATCAATGCGGCATCAATGGTAAGACTGGCAGAGATTTGGGCAAGAATGGAACTTGATGCAATGAAGCCACTTGTGACCAGCGCAACGCAATTGACTGTCGGGACGATCAGCCAGGATATATCTACCGGCGGAGCGGTTCGAGTTGGTGCAGCATTGGTGCCAAGCATTGACCCGGACACGATGATTGCAGAAGTGTGGCAACGATTGGGGCTTGATCCTGACAACGCATTGACGCAGACGAATACGAACATTGATGTCGGGAATATTCATTTGACTGTTTCCGGCACTGATACCTTGACGGTGCAACGTGTCTAATCCGCGCTCAGTTGTCTCATTCGGGATAGGATTTGGTGCGCTCGCTATCGCCTCGATTGGCCTGCTGCCGATTGCGGTAGAACAGGATCAATCTGGCGGTGCGCTCAATGTTGCGCAGCAACGCCAGATCATCGCCAAGGAAAGCGAGCGACTTGCAAAGCAGCGCAAGCTGGCACAGGAACAATATGAAGCACTGGCGCGGATTGCTCAGGTTGAATCCGAGCAAAAGTCAGAAGAAGAAACAGAGCGGCAATATTCCGAACTGGTCGCAAGGCTATCCGTTGTCGCACTGGAAGAACTAGCGAAGCCGGTAGAACTTGCGCCGGATGCAATTGAGAAACTTGCGGCTATAAAAACGCTGGCAAGTGAGACACAAACCGCTTTGTCTCTAGCCGATGAGACACAAGCCGGCCTGACGGCAATCGATGATGACGAGGCGATGGCGCTAATCATGATCCTGGCGGAAATCGACTGATGGCGACGGCGAACGAGAAGCTGCAAATCGCAGCTATCGACCACTCATTTGATGGTATCCGTTATCAGAACCAAGTCGTATATAAGGTCATTGCGCTACTCAATCGAACGGACAAGGACTTGTTCGTACAACTTACGACGGCCTTGCAGCAGTTGCCGGTTTCGCAATTCACCGTAGAGCGGCTGGATTCGCTTCTCGCCTCAGTTCGCCAGATCAATGCGACCGCCTATCAGAAGATACGCCATGAATTGCAAACAGAACTTGCTGACCTAGTAGCCTATGAGCAAGGCTATCAGCAGCAGCTATTTCAGAACACGCTGCCCGTAACATTTGAGGTTGCTACGGTGCCCGTAGCTCAAGTCGTATCGTCGGCAATGGCCAGGCCATTCCAGGGGCGTCTGTTGTCGGAATGGATGGCTGGATTGGAAGCCGAGAAAGCCGCGAAGATTCGGGACGCAATCCGTATAGGATATGTGGAAGGCCAGACGATACAAGAGATGGTGCAGCGCATCAAAGGGACCAAGGCGCGGCAATACCAGGACGGGATACTAGAGATCACCCGAAGGAATGCTGAAACAATCGTACGTACCGCGGTCAGTCACACGGCAAACCATACGCGGCAGAAGTTCGCAGAAGCCAATGATGATCTGGTCAAAGGTGTAAAGTGGTTGAGTACACTTGACGGAAAAACATCCGACGTTTGTATTTCCAGGGATTCAAAAGTTTATCCTGTCGATTCTGGACCGCGTCCTCCGGCTCATTTTAACTGTCGTTCAACGACGACTTTTGTGCTTAAGTCCTTCCGGGAATTGAACATTGACCTAAAGGAATTGCCAGAAGGTTCACGCTCCAGCATGGACGGCCAAGTTCCTGCAAGCATGACCTATAATGAATGGCTGAAAGGCAAGGATTCAACCTTTCAGGATAAGGTTCTAGGGCCGACTCGCGGCAAGCTGTTCCGCGAAGGCATGCCGGTTGATCGCTTCGTAAATAAGGCGGGCGATAGGCTGACATTGGACAAGCTGCGCGAACGTGACGCGGAATACTTCAGGAAGGCAGGAATTGCTTAAAGTAGTATCCGACAACGCCGAACCATCCAAGCCTAAAGGCCGCGTCAGGCTATCGTCTGTCTCGACATATTGCCCGGTATGCAAGGCGAACGCATGGATCATGGTCAATATCGGTCCGGCGAATGTCATTTCCGGTACTAAGCCGGTCAGGCAAAGGTGCTGCGTGTTTTGTCTGAGCCAGGGGAAGGTGACTACTTGGTAGGCTTGACCGGCTGACCGCAGCAAGGGCAGACATTGGCGCGGCACTTAAGCGACGTCTATTTTTGAGCGCACCCATGAAGCGCCGCCTAGCAGCGCCAACTTGTCGCGCTGTAATGCGGTCATTCGTAAGCTAACAGTAACAGTCTGCTGACCTTCCGTTATTGGCTTGCGGCCTTGGCCGCGTCCCGCTCCGCCGCGTTTCTTTTCATCCATGGGGGCGGATGTCCTGCCAAAAATCATCTTCGTCATACACAGGGCTGTCGATGTAGAACCGTTCAAGATCGGTCATCGCGCCATAACCTAGAGCGGATTGCGTCCTCTCTACAGTCTGCATCAACGGGTCTTTCCCGCCGATTGGCAATCCGTCCTTTGGGAGTGACCTAACTATGGCGTCGTATTTCGCTACGCTGATAGTTCCGTGGCTTCCGTGCGGGCAGTAATAAAACTCCCCGTGCGGCCCCGTTCTTGTTCGCATCGCGTTTTTGCATACAAGGCAGATCATGGCAAATCCACGCAGCAAGTTTTCTTGTCAAGAGGCCAAAAGCTTTTGCATTCTGGGCATTCCTTCAATTGCTCCACCTTGTTTGAGCAAGCGCAGTGCTTTGCCAATACGAACTCTGTGTAGGCGCGTTCGCAGGCTGTGCAGCGGAATACCCGCTTGATAGCCCCTTGCGGGGCTTTCGGCACGTAGTCGTAGTTCATTTGTAAATGAGCCGGATGTCACGGCAACCAGCGAAAGCGACAGCATCGTTCCACTCAAGAAACGAAGCGATAGGCTCTTTGCCGTACTGCGTCAAAACTTCGTAGTGGTGAATTTTGCTTTGCATTTTGTTTCTCCCGTTGCGTTGTTTGATGTTCCTATTGTAGTGCGCAATCAAACAACAAGCAAGCATTATTTGCATCATCACCACAAATAGTTCAAAAACCAGACCGCTTGCAATCATCATTATCAAGTGATACTCTATCCGTGCGGCGGATTCGTTCGCCTAGAGATTTACCGAGCGCTGGTCAGCAAACTCAATCAAGCGGCTGACATCTGGAGCCGGCAACCTCGCCTGATGATGGCTTAATGCCTGAAACTACTATTTGTAGTCGCGTGGATTCGCCCCAGCCGGCTGAATAAATGGCGATCCCTTGATTGATGGCACCCCGGAAAGACGGGGAACCTTACTAAGTCCAGCCTAGAGCTGTCTTTTTTGCGTTAAAGATTACCGAAGCCTCGCACCTTAACTGGTCCGGGGCTTTTTTATTGCCTATTGCCGGATGGTGAATG
>OFRO01000514.1_pt1 | contig 13396 bp, 20 predicted proteins | sample 1543091 | NCBI WGS metagenome assembly OFRO01 (sample SAMN07774217, study PRJEB24372) | wastewater metagenome | isolation source: Exp Tend NO 10WW | collected 2016-02
CAATAAACAAATCATTGAAAGGGTAATACCATGCTGAAAACTCTGGCTGCAATGTCGGTTATGGATAGTGAAATAATGGATAACGCAGATAAAATGTATTCTGCCCAGTTTCGTTGCTCTGAGCCGTTCCTTGCTAGTGCGCTTGATAGTGAGGATTTTAATGCTCTTAATTATGATCTGAAGGTGAAAACTTACGTTATCCCTGAGATCGGGCCGCAGCCAGAGAGCATGTGGAGCGATGATGATGCAGAATATATAAGTGATCTCTGGAACGCACGCGCCGAAGATATCCTAGAAAACGCCCCTGCTGTGCTGCTGGCATCTTCCCTTGTTGTCGAACTCTGCAATTACAAAGGAGAGGGCGAAGGATTCGCATTGTTCGAAGATGTAAAAGCTTTCCCAGTATTTTATTCTAAAACTGCTAGTGCTGAATTTTTCAATTGTTAATAGATGGGAAGAAGAGAGCGAATAATATTACAAGCCACACAATAGAGCGCCTTTATAGGCGTTTTTATTTTGCCCTATACATTAGAATATGCTTATATTAATAGCGCAGAATGCTAGCGCAACATGCTACATCAGATTATGCGGAATTGTCTTTTTGTGTATTGCCCAGAGTATTGCACAATGCAGCGGACAACCGCCTATCATGTATATTGTGTAAGGATAGGGCGATATCCTTTTAGTGTATGTGGTCTTATTTGTATGTATATACAAGACCACAAGACATAAGCATGTTACAAAGCTATTGCATAGGCGCTGTGTAAGGCAAGGACAGCCGCTATATCAATCACTACACAAGCACTATGCAATACATGCTCTGAGTCTTACTAGATCATGTGCAACGGCTGCAAGGCACATTGACAACCAGTTATCAGCGTCGCTTGCAACGATTGCACAATACATGTTTTAACACATCTGTATAAATCAATTGTGAACAATTTATATAAACGCTTTCAGTCGGCTTTATAGGCGCTACATGGACAGCATCAGGGCGCTATTCGTTAGGGTTATAATCAAATACTATTATGGTTTGGCAGGTCGATCGAAGCTCTCCATACGTGCATAGGTGTGCATACATACATATCCTCTACCTTTCCCAAAGCCTATCAACTATCAGACAAGATGTTATAAGCCGACTGATAGCAGGCTGGAACATACCTTTCTAACATTGTCCAATAAATTCTATTAATCATTTCCATAAGCATATCCTGTTACTCTATCCATATAGCATTTAACATAACATACGTTACACGCAGTCATAGTGTCATGTCGGACAATTGAACAATATAGTCGATAGCAGGATTCTATCATGCTCGATATCAGCCTATTCTAAAGGCAATGCGATAGTGGCACATAAAGGCCCATTAGAGCTGTTGATAGAGGTCAAGGTAGTGTAGTATAGGGCAAGGGATAGCAGCGCCTTGTATGGGCCTTAGAATGGCGGGAAATGATAGTTTTAGGAGGCTGGCGGATATTTTGCTGGAGGTGTAAATGATAATGATTATCATTCCGGTTGTGTTTCACAACGAAGGTATTTTTTAGCAATTTCAAAGGGTTACCTTCCCCTTCCCTGCCCCCAACGAATAGTGGCCCCTAATAATCCCCTGAAAGGAACGCCGTAAGGCATCCCCCTGCACAGGCTGCTACAGCTAACGCAGCATGTTATTGTGCAGATGGATTGCACAGATATATTTACCACCCCCTGTTCTATGCACAAGAAACATATTGACAGTGCTATAAAAATTTTATAAAATATTTTGCATAGTTTCATTGCATGGTATTATGGAGGATGGGCTTGTGCTATATTTGCCAGAATATTGTGAGCAACATAGACAGGAGGCTATAAGCTGTTGTTCACAGGCGAATGGCAAGCTAGTGTAATAAGACACTAAAATAATAAATACTAGAGGGAGGGGATTATCTATAGCTAGATAAATAAATCCCCTATGCTGAAAGGGAGAGTAGGAGGGTTATTGTCAGGACGCTATACAGCCTGTAAGACAGTAGGTTATAAGCGTGTTGTATAATGTCCTGACAATAGCAAGCAGCGGAAGTGGTAATATTAGTTGGTAATATTACTTGGTTACATTACTTGGTTGTTGCTTGCAATGATGTTGTAATCTGTTTACGAATAACAGCCCTATCTGCGTCTATCTTAGCTTGCAATTTAGCTTGTTTTTCAGCTTCATTACGCTCAATAGCTTTCTTTACTGACACAAACAAATATTCTCTTTCTTCACTGTTAAAACCAGACAAGTATAAGATACCGCCAAAAGAAGTGTAACGTGTAATAGTAGCCCTACCCTTAATCACTTTCTTATCTGGAAATACTAGGCTAATAAGATAAGCTGTACTGTATGCATCGTCATAGTAAGGTTTATTATATACTTTAACAACACTATCATCAATTGCTTTAGCTAGCATGTATGTAGGCTCTGAGACATTCTTAAGCTGTTCTACAATCTTGTCTTGTGTCTTAGGCTCTACACATTCACCACTAAAATATTCTTTGATGCGTTTCATAATGTTCATTGTTTCCCTCCTTCGTTAGAATCCTTCGTTAGTAACGAGACAGATTATATATAAATATTGAATAGCTGACAACACATAAAAGAAAAGCCCCACACGAGTTAACGTGCAGGGCTTAGGAAACATATACCAAAGGAGGGAGGTTGATATACGTTTCTAGGAGAAATTTCATATGATATAGGAGAGATATGAATAAACATTTGAGCTGTTCATATATGTATATTACACTAGGAATATGATTTGTCAATAGCTTTGTACTGATATTTAAATACATTGCTACTACCAGTTTTTACAAACGAATTTACTTCATCTATACTCACTGGCATTCCTTGTAATGTATTCTCAGGGCAAACATTGACATATCCTGTCTCATTGATAATATGAAAATGTGTATGCCCATGAATGTTAACCTTCCCTCTCAGCTCTTCTGGATGTATAGGAGCATGTGATAGCCAATACCCTTTGTGTTTATATAATGAATACACCCTACCATCAAATGTTCTGTTCAAATCTAGGAGTGTTATACCCTTTGCAGGGTAGCAATGATTACCCATAACTAATACTTTTGTTCCTCTCCATCTACTAAAATCCTCGAGCCTTGGTAGAGTAAACGCACAATCACCTAGGATGTATATTTTATCGTGTTTAGATACTCTAACGTGCCATGCTTCTTTCATAAATTCGTAGTGCTCTTCCTCACTAGAAAACTGTTGCCTGAAATTTGCAATATTCTTGTGGCCCAGATGTAGATCACTTGTAAAATATACTGTGCTCACTCACTTCCCTCCCAGCTTACACTACCCGTTTGCTGCTCTGTAAAGCCCTCTTCAACAACTTCGTAGTGTGCAAAGTAATTTCTGATTACTTCAATCCTTTCTTGTTCATTTTGTTGAATAAATGTTTCTTTAATTCCTGAAAGGAAATCTAACAAAGGGTAATACTCTTCGTCAATTGTTTTCTTTGTCTGTTCGATATTATCTAGCATGTTAGTAATCTTGTCAATATTTTTACGTGCTAAAAACTTAGTTGTCAAATAATATGGAGATTTGATCTTCAAAAATTTAGTAGGGTCTTCTTGCAGCCTTACAACATACCCTTCATATTTGCATTCCTTAGACATTTTTACAATATCAGAGAACCTTGCATATTCGTGAACATAACGTTTCAACCTATGTTTTAAAGCAACCCGAGAAACACATTCTTCTGAGAAATGCCAACCTGTATTACAGTCTACAACACCAATCAGGTAAGCTCCTTCGTCCTCTTTAATAATGTGAGGATCAGAAACATCACAAATTTCAAATAAGAGAGTGTTACCTTTATCGAATTTTTCAGCTACATGTTTTGGTACATGCTTTTCAATCATTTTTGCATAGTCACTGTCTAATGTTCCAGTAGTGCTATAAATCACTCCATGTTTATGTGTGTTTGTAACTGCCCCCATATAACCATTCACTTTACGGGAGTATACACACAAATCATCACGCTTGAATGTTGTACCATTCTCTCCATAATTGAAAATCTTATCAAATGGTCGCACAACACAATTGTAATCGTTATCCAAGACAAGACCACGACATTGTAATAGCTCTGGTGTCCATAAGTTTTTAAAGAACACTTTCTTCTTATACTTCAACACCATTAGTTCTGGGTATGATGAGCTTTTCTTAACTTGCACCAAATCTCTATTAGCTTCAATCCATTCTTTTGTGATTAATAGTTTAGACAAATTCCTCTCCTTCGTAATCTTCAAAGCGTTCTAACATCTGTTTCACTTTGCTATCAGGCACACCATGAACATTGTTATAGGTACCTGTACAACGTACCACTTTAAAAGGGATGTTATTAGCTTTAGCAAAATCAATATACTTCTGCATCTCCCAAATACGTGTGAATGTGTTTGCAACACAAACTACTTCTCCACGGGCTTGTTGTAGCGCGTTTACAGTCTCATCGTAACACCACTTATGAGCATTACCTAATAGTTTTGGATTAAAATCATACACACCATCTATACGTACAAAATAATGATCTGCTTCGATAAGATAATTGTACCAATCCACTAGCGTCTTTGCATATGTACTCTTACCACTACCCGGCACACCACGTACAAGAATCAACATCACTTCCCCTCCCAGCTTACACTAATAAACACACTACCCGTTTGCTGCCCTGTAGAACCCTCTCCAGCAGCTTCATAGCAATTAGCGGTAGCGATGTTAGGGTTCTTCTTAAGAATCGCTACAACGGCTGCTGCAAGATCAGCAATAGGCACAACAGAGCTATGGTTAGCTGATAGCTCCAGCAAGATGCTATTTTGCCCTAGAGCATCAGCTTTGTCAATCTCTCGATAACAATCTTCTAGCAGGTTATCTGTTTTAATGCCTAGAATCATCTTTTCAAATTGTGTTAACATTTGGTTCTCCTAGAATACGTTCTTTTGCAATGTTAAAATAGTTTTCATCTAGCTCAAATCTCCATTTCAGCAGCGCATCAATGACACGTTCATCTACAGTAAATTCTTTATTTGATAATCTTTTTGCCCACCTACGTGCCTCACATTCTTTAGCAGTAATGTATGCTTTGTGCGCATCTAATGGTGTTCTGTACAACCCAATATGCGTGGAAACATTACTTATGCTAATACTAGATGAGTATAATCCACTGTTTTTATGAAATGATACACCCTGAGGAAACTGCCCTCTGCACTTATTTCTAGATGTTAGAAAGTTATTCAACTGTCTTGGGACAAACACGCAAGATTCTTCAGAGTAAACTTTGTTGTTTTTGAAGAGGATGTCTTTATCTAAGTGGTAGCCAAGATTGTAGCCTACTTGACGTGTACACCACTCTGCAAAGTACTGATAATTGCTAAAGTTGCCTGACATAGTGCAATCCGTGTATGTTGGTTCGCGCTTCTGCACACTACCACCCTTCGTACACCTTTTCCTGACATCATACCATAACATGTATGACTTAGTGGTGTACTGCTTTCCAAGGCACATGAAAGTTCCTACAAACACTCCGTCTCGATCTTTGAAGTCATTTATTGTAGGCATTTTGTATCCTCTGTTCTGCTATTTTAAAATATTCTTCACTTAACTCTATGCCAATAAATTTACGATTTAGGTTTTTACAGGCAACCCCTGTTGTTCCTGATCCCATTGTAAAGTCTAACACAGTTTCACCTTCAGTAGTGTACGTCTTAATCATATACTCCATTAAGGCTACTGGCTTTTGTGTAGGGTGGGTAGGTTTGGTTTCAAACTGAATCGGAAGTAGAGTGCTTGGGTAGTTAGTGAATTTCTGTTCCCATTCACCTCTGCTAGGTCTCGTTCCTGTAGTTGAGTCCTTCTTCCTATTACTATCCTTTCTTTTTATCAAGCACGGCTCCAATCCTTGAGGGTTATATGGCATCAACTTGGCACTCTTGTTTGCGATGGTTCCATTACTGAACACGAGTACATCTTCACATCGTTTCATAGGCGCGTTCTTGGCGTTAAGAAAGCCAGAGCATTTACCTTTATCCCAAACCCAAGCGTACTTAAACCATTCTAAATTGCTCATAACTAGAGCACTGGTGAATGGTTGTGTAGCAGTCAGGACAATGGCACCGCGTGGTTTGATGATTCGTTTGTAGTGCTCCCACATCTGTTCAAAAGGAATAACTACATCCCACTTACAAGCAGTAGTTCCATATGGTGGGTCTGCAAGAATCATGTCTACACTCCCATCTGGGATTTCCTTCATACGCTCTAGGCAATCCCCTTGCATTAGCCAAATATTTTCATTTTTAATATCGTTCATAAACACTCCTGTAAAATAATCACATTACAACAATTTCATCTGGAAAATACATACTCTCTACACGTAACATCACAGGGAAATTCTTAGGGCAATTAACAACAGCCCTAAAAGCCTGTGACATTTCCCATAGGAGCATATCCCCATGGTCATCTAGCACTAACATACTATCATGAATAGGGACAATTGGAAAGTCTTCTTTAGCAAAAGCATAACAAACAATGGCAGCTATATCACTATCCATACGTTGCAAGCGCAAGCCAATCCTGTCAGGGTTATCAAAATACTTGTTAAACTCTGGCATACTATCATAGATCATATTCCACACAACAGCCCCTGAACGGATACTATAACGTTCTTGATTAATGGGTTGTGAGTTGATTAGTCCTTGGATAGCTTGCATGGCTTTTCCACTGTTATCACTATTCAGCATAATATTGAAGGATTGCTTGATTAGCTTCCTGTCTTGTGCTGCATAGGGAATATTGTAATGCTTCAGCACGTATTCATACATGTCACCATGATACTTTGCAGGGTGGATTCCTTCAAGAGCACACAGGATCATTGCATGGAGATTACAATAGTCTACTTCTACTACAGGTAGATCATCAATAGTAATACCTAATCGAGTAGTGTGCTTGTCAGCCCCTTGCTGTTTAATCTGATGAGCATCTGTTCGATACAACCTTCCACCAAATGCAAATGTTTCTGTAAAGATACGTGTAAGGCTTGAACAATTCAATAGCTTCCCTGTGTGGTCTTTGAATACATGTTTGTTATTACTGGCATTGATAGTGTTCATTACATCTTCCATGTTAATAGTTTCCTCTGTTTTCTTGTATTCTGTTTCATTCTTCTTGTTATCTTTAAGGATAACAGTTGCTGACGTTTTAAGGTAGCTAGAACGCATAGTAGAAGAAAGCTTAGGTTGGTCTTTAAATAATTTAAAGAGAGCTTCTAGGGGCCATAGCGTGCTAGCATAACGTGATTCTGGATCAACACTAGATTTACCACGTTGTTCTAGTGCATAACCGTTTGCTACAAGCCATTCTGTTGCTTTGATAATCTTTCTACCTGTAATCTTACGCTTGTTATAGGTGATAGGGAGTGTATTTGGTTTCCTACTGTAAGCTAACACAAATTCATCCTTCAAAGCCAGAAGGTTACACACAACAATGCCTACAGCTAACCGAATAGATTTATCATCTACAATAGAGTTGATAACATTACCTACTTGTCTAGGGTACTCAATATTTAGATTGATATACGTACTATTGTAATGTTTCCACTTCTCAGCCCTTAGAGCTTCGTACCTGTCATATTGATTATCTTCTTGTTTCATTAATTCCATAGCTTACCTTTCATATTGTTTAAATAATACTTATGTTTGTGTGTTATATCTATCTAACTAGATAACACACTACCCTTTAAGATACCCTTAAAGAACCCCTTAAAGATACCCTTAAAGAACCCTTTAATTCCTTGTAGTCCCTAGTAGATAGTTCTCGCTCTTCCCATATGTTACACTTTTCAACAAAAAACTCCTCTGGAAGCCGCTCCTAGAGCCATTCTACGTCCTAAAATCCAAGCCCAAAAACAGTGTTTTTAGAGGTGTTTTACGATCAAGGAAATGATGCCCAAAATGAGCAGATAAACGAACCCTGCAAACCATCCCAAAGCGGAGTTTTCATGGGTTGATCCTACATACATTCCTACAGCAAAAAACCCTACAACAATCCCTAGAAACAATGCAACAGGTTTCAACAGGGTGAACAAAAGGATGCTCCAGAAGAGAAATCCAATAGGGCCGATAATGAAGAACAACCCGAACAATGTAGCCAATACAGGTTTATCAGCTTTATACAGGCGGATAGTACCATGTACAGCAAGGCCATTAGTGATAGGGTGATTACGCATGTTGTGTGCTCCTGTTCGTTAAGATGTTTGTAGCTTACACAAAAGAAAAAGCCCTGTCAATATAAATTAACAGGGCTTACAAATTATTCTTCGGGGTCTTGGTCTAGGGATTGATACAACAGGTCATATGCTTCGTTACGTTTATCATAGCGTTCACCCCATTCTTCAGGGGTAAGCCAGATATCTTTACCATCCATTACAGCATTTAACTCTTCTTCTGTCAGGAAGAATTGATATACATCCCGTAGGCGTTCTTCCATGTATTTCAAATAGAACGCTGTAGAGGCTCTAAACTGATTAAATGCACCACCATCCCCAAGGCTACCGTTATGGATTAGTGCATGAAAACCATTGCTCAGCTCAAAACTTGTACAAGCAAGTGGGATAAATGTCATTGCACTAGCTACTAAGCCTGTACACACTGCATGTACTACAACTTCATTCTTCTGTGCTGTCTCAATTGCATGTAAAAGGGCATCTACAGCACTAACACAACCTCCGGGGCCAGATACATGTAAAGTTACAACATCCCCTTTATCAGCTTTAGAGAGGGCTTCAATGGCCTCTACAAAATCGAATGGAGATTCAATATTCCCAAACAAATATACAGCATCATCGTTACTTACTTTATAACCTTTGATTGCTGGAAAAGGGATTGTGTCATAGTTTACATCTACACCTTGTTTAACTTTACGATTGTTCATACTTTCTCTCCTTACATTCCATGTTATATCTTTGTAAGCCATTACATCTCCTACATATAAGCTTGAATTACAGTTTTTACAAAGTCACTACGTTGCACATCATCAATTGTAAATTGATGAATCGCTGTATCGTTGAACTTCGAAACATAATCTTCATCTTCTTTATTAAAGAATCTTCCAATTAAATCATTTAATCCATTACGTTTCTTATCATTGGTATACATCTGCTGGCTGCAACCTGCAACAACAACTTTAGTGTTTTTTCCAACCCTCTCTAGCAACAGTTTCATAACACCACTACTAATAGTCTGACATTCATCAATTAAGATGAGTGTATTATCAATAGTTTTACCTAAGATAAAATTAGGAATAGTAAAATGAATTCTTTTCTCTAAATCAGCAACTACCTTACTCTTTCCAAGAAACTGCTCAAGAATTGCTTTTGTAGACTCAAAGTGAGGTGCAATTTTTGAGGATGCTGAATCAGGTAGAAACCCAATCTTATCATCCCCCAACTCCACAGGAGTACGTACCACCATAATATTAAGTTGTGGGTTGTTTAGGTACTCTTGAGTAAAATACCACAAACAAGCCGCAGTCTTACCAACACCCGCATGAGCGTCTACTACTGTTAATGTATTTGAACGTATTTTGTTAATAAACGTTTTTTGTGAAGGTGTAGGAGTAAATTGTTTAATTTTATCCTCAATCCTTTCAATTTCGTGCTGTTTTGGAGTTGGAGGGCGCCCTTCATCTACTTTATCAGCTCTTGTTGTGCGTTTCTTACGAGTCTTAACCTGTTGATGAGCTAGAGCTTCGTCTGGATCAAAGATATTACGAGACATTGTACGTTCTCCTTAATTATTTATGCTTGCTTCTTCTCGGTAGCGGAAACCACTCCACGCAATCATTATCATTCCACTTACCAATCATAGTTTTACCTAGATTAGTAAGGATTAGTAAATTAACTCCCAAAGGAGGTTTGTGTTCACTAGGTTTAAGCATGAAATGTTCTTCACTTACACATCTAGCGTTATCACTGCTGATCTTGGTTTTCATCAACCTCCTTTACGTCTTTCTTACGAAATATAGCATCATAATTATCTTTGTATGCCTGTGAAGGCACACCCGTAGTAAGACGACTACCAGTAATCTCATTCACGGATGGAATATGTTTAGGGTAATCAATCTCTGGCACTTTGTAAGGCTCCTTCTTAGAGGTTTGTTCACTCATCCTTAACTTCCTTCTTCTTGCGAACAGGCTTACTTTCAGCAAGGATAGAATCCTCTGTCTGTGTTGGCTCTGCTTTGCCCAGAGTAGCCACTAGAATGTTACCAATGATCTGAGGGTAGTGCTGAGTATCTTCCAACACTACAAAGCCCTCTAGGGTAGCTTTCTGTAGCTCCTGAGCGAAACTAAATAGGTCATGTGTTTGAATTTGTTTATAGTGCATATAATTCCTTTCTTATTTATTAATCTTAGGGCGTCCAACAGGAGCCTTCTGTGTTGTGGCTACATGAATTTCTTCATCTTCCTCTTTTTCAAGCCATGCTACCAAGCTCCAACCAACTTGTGATGGTGCTCGCTCGTCGTAACATACCTTCCATCCATCCTTGATAAGAGTTTCTAGCTCTTGGACAAATGTTACAGGGTTACTTTCAAATACATTCTTCGTCAGCATAAGACTCCTTTTCATTCATAATTAGATAATCAATCAACTCTTCAAATGTTGCTGTGATTTCACCATCTTCATTCCCAATCATATTCTTCACCTCTCTTTTTATTCTTATCAATATCAAACTTCTGTTTGCGCTTATCCCTGTGAGTTTTATGTCCAAGGGATACAAGATACTCATTCATTTCACGATTTCTAGGCGCAATCGTCTTGCCGTGTTTCTTCAATTTCTTTTCCTTTATTACCATCAATTACAGCGAGAATGGGGCTGTGCATTTCACAGCAATTCTCTTGTGTTAGTACCTGTGTTTCTGCAATAGCTTCTACATGGCTGTCAAAATCTGCTTTAACAACACGTAGTTTCACCTTATCAGTTTTGTTCCATTTACCTTTGAAATAGATATTCATCATTCCTCCATAATATATTAATAGGGCGCTCTTGTCAATATTTGACAAAATAAGTCTGCGTGGTACAGTAGGGAATATACAGTAAACAAAATATAAAAGCAAGGAGAATTTATGGCAGAGCAACAGGTAGGGTTTATCAGGGAAGAGCACGCTTTACTGTCTCTAGGTAAGAAGGTAAAGAAGCTTAACGAGAAAGCTTTGAGAGTGTTAGAGGATGGTTTGTCTGATCCTGATATCAAGGTACGCATGGAGTGTGCTAAAACATTACTAAAGATGGATGTAGATATTAGCAAGATTATTAATGAGGACTCTGTTAACAGATTATTGCTTGAGCTTAAACAGAATGGGAATCCAGAGCCTAAAGATATCACACCATTAGTAGATTTTGGAACAATTCAAGATATATAGCATATTGACAAATCAAATTCAAGTGTTATATTTGTTTTATAGCCGGTAAGTCCGGTATCAATTTGTCCGTAAGGACTATCTGGTTTCCTCCTACTTGTCGGTGGAGACTGCGGGGAGGATTCTGATATTTGCGGAATCTGCACATGAGCAGGTAAGCGTGGCTACATGTGTAACTATTCTAGAGAACCCTTGCAGAAATTGCAAGGGTTTTTGTTTTTGTAATTGGAGAAGGTTTTGGTAGCATTTTATGGAGAAACTTATGACTACTGTAAAGCTGTATGTATAAAAGGGTTTTAGTATGACAGAGGAAAAAGAAAAGTACGGCCCTGCTAGTGAAACACAAAAAATGTTCTTACAGAACAAGAGTAAGTTCTGTATTTACGGTGGTGGTGAACAAACGCCTCCACTTAAAAACAACTCTCTAATTCGGTGGAACTCTCTTATTTAAGAGACAATACCGAGCGAAGCCTCTAACGAGGAACGTGTGACGGTCAGCTATATTAGCGTAGGCTGCAAGTGCAGTCGAAACGGGAGTCAGCTACTTAAATGTAGTGGAAGATATGACCTAATCTGTAAAGTGATTTACAGCAGCTTATTAGCGGGAAGATATTAACGACATCTTCTGAATATTATGGCAGGTTCTGGAAAGAGCTTTTTAGCTCTTTTATATTGTTTACAGTTTGTTCATGACCCAAATTTCAGGGGCGTGTTCATTCGTCAGTCCTCTACACAGCTTACACAAGCAGGGGGACTTTGGCAAGAGGCACAATCCCTTTACGGTAAATTCGGAGGTGTTTCAAAACAACATCCTCATTTGGTAATAACGTTCCCAAGTGGCGCACAAATTCAATTCAAAGTATGTAGCGCAGACAGAGATGTTAAAAACTTCGACGGGGGACAGTACAGCTTTGTCTGCTTCGATGAAGCACAGTGGCATAGTCAAAAGCAAGTAAGTTATCTAGAGTCTCGTATCCGTTCTAGGGCAAAAGGGCCACATAGATTAGTATGCACTTGTAACCCACATAAAGATTCTTTCTTATTAAAATTTGTGGAGTGGTATCTAGACCCTGATACGGGAATACCTATTGCTGAGAAATCAGGAACAGAACGATATTACGCACAAGTGAGTGGAGAATATGTTTTTGGGGATACTGCTGAAGCTATTATCGAAAAATATCCTACAGCAAAACCACAAACATATTGCTTTATTAGTGCAACTATCTATGACAATCCTGTAATTATAAAATCTAATCCAGAGTATCTGGAACGATTAGAAAACTTAACAAGAGTTGAAAAAGAACGTTTGTTACTTGGTAGTTGGTACGCCAGAGAAGTTAACTCCTGCTATTTCAGAAGAGAATGGTGTACGGTAGTTGATTATGCACCTGTTGACAATCAGATTGTGGTAAGGGCATGGGATTTAGCATCAACCCTTCCAACAGAGTCTAATCGTGATCCTGACTACACCGCTGGAGTTAGAATCTCCAGAGATAAGTATGGAGTGTACTATATCGAAGATGTGTATAGATTCAGAAAACTAACAGATGGTGTAATTAAAGGAATTATAGACACGGCAAGGGCAGACGGAATTGATAGGTGCCAAGTAGTTATACCTAAAGATTCTGGGGCAGGCGGCGCAATCGCTAATGCTTTCTTTATAAGAACATTGGCTGAGGCAGGTATAGCCGCAAAGAGTGCTAAGATTAGTGGGCATGTGGGTAAAATCCAGAGGTTCTTACCATTTGCTGCGCTGGCAGAATCTGGGGCAGTAAGAGTTGTAAAAGCACCTTGGAATGATGAGTTCTTCAACGAATTAGAAGGATTTAATGGTGGGCGCTCTGGTCACGATGACATGGTGGACGCTACAGCAGACGCCTTCAACTCTATAGCCAAATCAATACAAATCCCAACATTTGTATTACCAAACTATTCTAAACAAAGTATTTC
>OFRO01000515.1_pt1 | contig 13361 bp, 11 predicted proteins | sample 1543091 | NCBI WGS metagenome assembly OFRO01 (sample SAMN07774217, study PRJEB24372) | wastewater metagenome | isolation source: Exp Tend NO 10WW | collected 2016-02
GGTCGGTTGGTCTGCGGGAATGCGATACTTTAGTATGCAGTCCAGGCAGACAACCGTCCGCGCGGGAGCGGGCAGTGAGGGGGATGGTGGGGAGAGGCGGAGATGGGCTGGAAGTGGAACCCGACCACTTGGCTTTGCGGGTGGGTCGAAGCGACCGCAGAGAAAGCGCAAGCAAACGGAGGAAGGGTTAGAAGTACAAGTAAGTGAAATTGGAGCCGTTGACCCACATCTCAGAGTAACTACCGGCGAGATCGTAGTTGTACTGGCTGACATAGATCATGTTGCCGTTGACAGCCTCGACCCACATCGCGTGACCGTAGTACCCATTCATCGAGATTGCGACTGAACCAACTTGTGGCGTGCTCCCGGTCGGGATACCGTCGGCACGAGCGCTCGATGGCCACTGATTGGCATTGCCGCGTCCGCCCCAGTACGGCATATGACCAGTCTTTTCGTGGACTTTCCAAGCAGTGTAGCTGACACATTCACGGTTATACATGCCCCACGGGTCGACAAGCGCATCGTGCGGTGCATTTGCGAGGTAGGCCGGATAGCCGCCCTTGCCTGGGTCGCCAGCGACGACAGTTCCACCGAGCGCAGCGTTGGCAGCACGCTGTTGAGCGCGAAGGTTTGAGATCTCACTATTTTTCGCACCGATCAGGTTCTGGTAGGCCGCTTCTTCACCCCGCGTCTGCGCCAACAGATTTGCTTGCTCGGCTTCCTTGGCAGCGAGATCATCTCGGCGGACTTTCTGATCAGCCAAGACTTGCTCGACTTCTTTCTTTTGCTGGCTCAGTTTTTCTTTGAGCTCTTTGATCTGTTTGATAGACGTTTCTAGCTGATCCCGAACCGAAGAGCTGTATTCCTGCTGGTCGATATAATCACCGATGCTATTGCTGCTAGCCAGAAGTTCGATCGGGCTGGTGGTCGTCTCCGACGACAAATCACTGATAGCATTGCTCATCACCTTTTGCTGATCAGCTAATTTCTTTTCGTTTTTGGCGATTTCGTCGACGAGCTGGTCGTATTTAGCTTGATTGAGGTCAATTTCGGCCTGTAGGGCGTTTTTCTGGGCTGACAGTGCGTTGACGGCATTTTGCAAATTGTCACCCTGGCTCTTGAGTCGGGCAGCTTCGGAATTAAAGGAGTCAACTTGTGCCTGAATCGCACGAATTCGCTCGTCAAAGCTATCGGCTTGGACGATTTGTAGCGGTACGGCGACCGCGATCATGAGAGCGATCACAAGTAGCACTGACTTTTTTACAGTCATACTACGTCGCTTCGCTGGTGTGGTGGACCATCGGTTTTTCATATGCTTATCTCCACGCTAGCACGTTGACTACAAGTCGTCAATACGCTTATGGTTATTGGTCGTGCCAAGACCTCTATTATAACACTATAGTTTCAAATAACGGCGAACGGCCAATCGAGCAGAGATGCTCCCAATCAGTGCCCCGAGCAAGATCATAGTGAACAAAACTAGTGGCGCAAAGGTCACCATCAGCTCCTCGGTTGCCGAGATCGCGATACCATAGCTCGACAGCGGCGCTTTGGCGCTGAAGAGTATGAAATACCCGAGTGCAGTCGCGGCGATAGCGGCAAAGAAGCCGTACATGACTGCCTCGACGACGAAAGGCCCCCGGATAAAATTACGATCCGCCCCGATCAGCTTCATCATGTCGATCTCGTCGCGTCGGTTGAAGATAGCCATACGAATCGTATTAAAGATAATCAGCATCGAAATACAGACAAACAGCAGGCTGGCGATGATGCCACCGTTTTGCGCCAGCGTCGCCCACTGGCTGATCGTTTCGATCACTTTTTTGCGGTCACCCGCAAAACTCGGCTTGCGCCTAGGGTCAGGATTGAGTGATTCTCTGAACTCAGTATCTTTGCTCACGAGATTCGCCAGCGCAGCCGTATCGTTTGGATCCTTGATCGCGACGCGCAGGCTTGGGAAAAATGGATTGAGCTCTACCGGAAGCTCAGAAATAGCCTGGAGCTGTTCAGCGGAGGGTTTATTTTGCTTGATATAGGCGTCTTTGGCTTCGATGATGTCGGTGTAGTTCACAGAGGTAACGCTCGGAAGCGCTTTGAGTTTCTTGGTGAGAGTCGAAACTTCGCTCTTGGTCACGTCAGTCTTGAGATAGATCGAGAAATCAACTTTCTGGCGTAGCTCGTCGACGGTACTCCGCAGGACGCCCTGAGCGACAACCGTGATCAGTACAATGATGAGCGTGATCGTCATGACAACTGTCGCCGCTGTCGTCAACCACGCATTACGCGTGAAATTATTGGCACCATACCGCGCCATGCGCAACCAGGTCAACCAGCGGCGTCTGAGCTTTTTGTTTTGCGCGAGTTTGTCGCGCTCTTCTTTGGACTTTTTACTCATTGTTTTTCTCTTTCGGACTGTACTTGAGGTATTAGCACGGATGCAGCACAAGGAACAAACGAGTAGCGCAATGAGCCGTATTCAAAGATACGGTGAATGAGCAACGCAGTTTGTGACGCCGTGGTGCGCCGTGATAATACCTCAACTTTCATTGGCGATACGACCCCTGAGCCTGGTCGGAAGTTATCTTTCCATGATCAATGGTGATCACACGTCGCTTCAGACGGTTGACGATATCGGCGTTATGTGTCGTGAGCAGCACGGTCGTCCCATAGCGATTAATTTTCTCGAGCAGTCGCACGATATCCCAGCTATGTTTCGGATCCAAGTTCCCTGTCGGCTCGTCCGCGATCAAGATCTTGGGCTGGCGCACAACCGCCCGCGCGATCGCCACGCGCTGACGCTCACCACCAGACAGCTGATGCGGAAATTTATTCTCTTTGCCCGTCAGCCCGACTAGTTCGATAACTTTCGGGACGGTCGAACGGATCTCTCGGTTCGTCATACCGGCAATTTCGAGGGCAAAGGCAACATTCTCGAACACCGTCCGCTGCGGCAATAGCTTGAAGTCCTGGAACACGACGCCGATCTTGCGGCGCAAGAGCGGTATATGACGGTCTTTGAGCGTGTCGTAGTCGATACCACCCACGACGATCTTGCCGCTAGTTGGTTTCTCTTCACGAGTCAAGATCTTGAGCAACGTCGACTTCCCCGCGCCAGAGGTACCGACAAGGATCACGAACTCCTTGGGTTCGATATGAAGACTGATCCGGTTGAGCGCCGGCTCAGCATCTTTACTATAGACTTTGGTAACCCTATCCAAGAGAATCATTACTTGGCTAATTATACCATGAGCGTCACGCGGGTCACAAAGCCCGAGAAAAGTAATGAGCCCGCCCCCGAAGGAGCGGGGCTCAAACCTCGGGGACGGAACTACTTGCGGCCGTAGAAGCAACCACAGCTGAGGCAATACCCTACTTTGCCGATCCATACGATAGTGCCTCCACAAGCACACTTCGATTGTCCTCTAAAATTCATCATACGGTTCACCCCTCCCAAGCACTCGACGTGTGTCAGTATAATTTTACAATCAAAACACCTACTCAGCAACTTGGTGTTCGAGGTAAGCGGTCATAAACTCATCGAGCTTGCCGTCCAGTACGCCTTGCGCGTCGCGGTCTTCGTATTTGGTGCGGGCGTCTTTGACCATGGTGTACGGGTGCAACACGTAGTTGCGGATCTGATTGCCCCAGGCGGCTTCTTTGTTTTCGCCTTTGAGTTCTTTGAGATCGCTCGCGTGCTGCTGCACCTGGAGTTGGGCAAGTTTGGAGCGCACGATTTTCATGGCAGTTTCTTTGTTTTGCAGCTGTGAGCGTTCGTTTTGGATAGCCACAACGATGTTGGTCGGCAGATGCGTGATCCGCACGGCTGAGTCCGTCGTATTGACGGACTGGCCACCGTGGCCGCCCGCGCGATAGACATCAATCTTCAGATCTTTTTCATCAATCACCACTTCATCTGGCGCATCGATCTCGGGCATAACTTCGACGAGCGCAAAACTGGTCTGGCGCAAATTGTCGGCGTTGAACGGACTCAGCCGCACCAACCGGTGCACTCCATGTTCACTCCGTAATTTCCCGTAAGCGTACGAACCACTGATCGAGATCGTCGAGCTTTTAATACCCGCCTCTTCCCCTGTTGAGCGTTCGATACTCTCCGTCTTCATCCCAGATTTTTCACTCCAGCGCAGATACATTCGCTCCAGCATCTCCGCCCAATCCTGCGCGTCTGTCCCGCCGGCACCAGCACTGATTTTCAAGATCGCCGAGTGATCATCGTATGGCTGATCGAATAGCAAATCTTTTTTGAGCCGCGCTAGTTCCTGCTCCATGGCAGTGATTTGGGAATCGAATTCTGCGCTCAAACTTTCATCACCCAGCTCCATCAGTTCGGCGATGTCATGTGCTTGGGCATGAAGTGTCTGCCACGGTTCGATGCTCGACCGCAGCGCAGCGGCTTGCTTGCTGAGCGCCTGGGCGCTGTCAGGATTGTGCCACACATCGGGCTCAGCTAACTGGCCGTCGATTTGGGACAGTTTGTCTTCCTTATCGTTGATCCCGAGGCGAGTATAGGCGGTCGCGATCTCAGCTTGTAGCGGCTCCAGCCGTTTCAGAAGTGGTTGCATATGTTCTATTATAGTAGAGATATGTTAATTGGCGTGTTTGATTCTGGAAAAGGCGGCCGGTTTGTTGCTCAGCGACTAGAGGAATTGCTGCCGGAACATAAGTATCTGGTCGTCGATGATCATGAGCATGTACCCTATGGTGATCGACCAGACGAAGACGTACTCCTCCTCACCGAGCAGGCTATACAGCCCCTCCTGGAAAATACCAACCTGATTGTGATTGCCTGCAATACTGCCACCGCGATTGCCCTCGATTCGTTGCGAGAGAAATATCCCGACCATACTTTTATAGGCTATGAGCCCATGGTCAAACCTCTGTGTGAGCTCACGGGTCATGGCATCATATTGGCCACGCGTGCGACGCTCAATTCTTCGCGTTACAAAAAGCTCAAGGAAAAATATGGCAATGAAGTTGAGATTATCGAACCAGATACAACCGACTGGGCAATCAACATCGAAAATGGGACACCAGAGATGATTGATCTTACTCAAGTCGACCAAGCAATTGACGATGGCTCAAACGTCATCGCGCTCGCCTGCACACACTATCTCGATCTAGAACAGAAGCTGATCGACAGATACCCCGACGCAGAAATTATCGAACCGACCGAAGCGGTTGCCCGGCAAATTATTACTTACGTCCAGGAAGCGCTTTGACGTTCGCAACAAACTGATCGCCGCGGTCGGCATAATTCTTGTACTGGTCAAAGCTCGCGCAGGAGGGACTCAAGATAACGACATCACCTGGTTGGGCTAGCGTATGCGCGAGCGTCACCGCTTCTTTCATTGCGCCTTCGATTTCATGGATGTTATCATAGCCTGCTGCTCGCATATCATGAGCGATCGCCTGCCCCATCGCACCCATAGTGATCACTGCTCGCATAGTGCGCTTCGCCACCTCTTCGGCAAGCGTCGTATAGTCAGCGCCTTTGTCGGATCCGCCGAGGATCAAAACTTTCGGCTGGTCAAACGATTTCAATGCCGCAATCGCAGAGCCAGGCGTCGTCGCGATACTATCGTCGTAGTACCGTGCGCCACTTACCTCTGTCACGAGCTGAAGACGATGTGGCAAGCCCTTGAAATTCTTGAGCCCTTTTTCGACGGCAGCATAATCGCTCGTATAGACCAGCGCCGCACTGATAGCCGCACAGGCATTCTCAACATTGTGTTGACCGATTAACTGCAGAGAATCAACTGAGCATATGGGGTGAGAAAGAACAAAAAATGTGTTCTCTTTCACATACACAGCACCGTCATCCGGCACTGCATAGCGGTTCGATTGTGACCGCCAGAGCTCCCTGTCGCTTGCATCGTGCGGACCCCCCGTGTCGGCAATTTGCTTGCTGACTTCGTTAGTCGGGTGATAAAAACACTTGTCGTCGATGGTTTGAAATCGCCGGATGTTGGCTTTGGCTGCATAGTAATCATCGACGCTGGAGTGCACGTCCAGATGCTCTGGTTCGACGACCGATATGACTGCGATATGCGGCGAACGATCCATATCCCACAGCTGGAAGCTACTGAGCTCATAGACGACGATGTCGTCTGGCTTTATATCGGGGAGTACGTCCAGCGCAGGCTTGCCTATATTACCGACGAGATGCACCGTGTTACCGGCGGCTTTGAGTATCTCGTAAATCAGGCTCGAGATCGTTCCCTTGCCTTTTGACCCAGTCACACCGATGATCGGCGCTGGACAATGCTCGAAAAACTCCCGGGTGCCACTCGTCACATTGTCGATACCCATGAGTTTGCTCGGAGCAAGCGGTGGCGTGCGAAGTACTTTGTCGAAGTGCCCCGCCCTCAGCTCTTCTATGGCCTCAGGTCCCGAAACAAATAATACGTCCCGCGGCAAGTCAGCAGGACGAGTCGCAAACTCATCAAACACGACTATTTCATTGTCAGGAGAGCGAGAAAAATAATTGTAGCTTGCACGACCCTCTACACCATAGCCAACGAGTGCTATTTTCATGTCTTTAGTATACATTAACTGCGGTCGCTTCGACACACTTGCAAAGCCAAGTGGTCGGGTTCCGCTCCCTCCCCATGGATCCCGTCCTCGATCCGCCCCAACTATTTTTTTCGTGCAGAGCCACGAAAAACAATAGCCGGGTACTGCCCCGCCTCGGCCACCCATGGCTAGCGAAAATTGAGAGCTTGCGAGTAACGCCAGCCTGGCTACTCGCCTCCTTCGTCGGAAGAGGCTAAAAAGCGCGGAGAGCAGCCCGAGACGACTACGTCGTCACGGCGCGGATCGTACTCTGACGAGGAACGGGGGTGAGTAGCCAGGAGATCAGAGCGGAATTCGACTTTTGCCTCCGGCAAAAGGTCGAAGCGACCGCAGCTATTTAGAAGAGCTTTTCTAATTTTTGAGCCAATTCTCGTACCAAAGCAATTTCGGTAGAGCCGTAGCCACCCAGCGTCCAGAGATTGGTCGAGAAGAATTCGCGGGCAGTGGTGACGATCTGCTCCCGCGTGACGGCGTTGATCAGCTCTGGCTGACGCTCGAAATCTTCGACTTGCCCATCAAAAAAGTAACGATTGGCATACCAGTTGTTGATCTGACCGACCGTCTGCGCGCCCATCTGATGACGTCCGAGAGCGTAGGATTTCGAAGCAACGATATCATCGTCGTCTACCTTGCCGTCCAACACCTTTTGCACTTCACTCACGATGATATCAAACACCTCGTCCACGCACTCGATATTGGCCTGAGCGCCAAAATCCCAACTACTATTGTGCTCGTAGGCACTCGTGTCAGAGAACATACTATAGACAAGCCCTTTTTTGCGTAATTCACCCAAGATTTTCGAGTGCAACGTCCCCGTCAAGATATGGTTGAGACAATCCATCGCATCAGTTTCATTGTCCGCCAGGCGCCGTGGCACGCTCATTGTCCAGCCAAACGTCATGTTCGGCGCGTCTTTGCGCCGGATCAGGAATGGCTCAGCAGAATGAAGCTCATCGACCGGGATAGGCAATCGTTCGCCGCTCGCCAGTTCCCAGCCCTCAAGCATCTCGACTACTTTTTCGATGCCGTCATCAAATCCACCGGCAACCACGAAACGCATATTTTTGCTCGTATGAGTTCGCTTGTAATGTTCGCGGATATCGCTGAGCTTGATGTCGCCCAGCTGCGCCAGGCGTTCAGAATATGTCAGCACGTCTTCGCCGAGCTCTTGGCTCACGCGCGGCCAGAGCACACGGTTCGGGACGTTGAGATAGCCCGTCAGCTCGCTTTTGACATTGCCCCGCTCACCGACGAATTCCTCTTCGGTAAATAGCGGCTGCGTCACCGCGACGCGCTGAAGATCGATGATCCGTTCCCACTCAAAATCAGCGCATTCGGCGACATAGACAAGGCTGTTATCGGAAGTGTAGGCATTGTGATAGGCACCGTTTTTGGTAAATTCGGCCTCATAGGCATGGGCGTCTTTGAAGCGCTTGCTGGCACCAAAGGCCATGTGCTCCATGATGTGCGCCGTCTCGTAGATACTGTTGTCACGCACGAACCGGTAGCCGGCACGAAAATGAAACTGTGTGCTCATGACTTGCGCGCCAGGCACATTGATGATGAGCCCACGGGCACCATTTTTAAGAGTGATCTCTTTGACTGTATGATTCATATGCCCCCTAGTGTCGCTTGCGAGCGGCTTTTGCGGTCTTTCGTTTCTTTTTCGCAGCGGATTTTTTCTTGTCAGCTGCATTTTTGTTGGGTTTCTTGACCTTGAAATCGTCGTCACCATGTCCGGTTGGATTGCCGGCTTCGTTGACACCCTGCTCGATTGAGCCCTTGGCGGCCTGGGTCAGTTCAGACTCATACGTGTCATCGGTCACCGCCGCGCGATTCACTTCCTGTAATTTCACGCTGAAGAGCGCCCGCAAGACTTCGTTGCGAAGTGTGGCCTGCAGACTTTCGAAGAGTTTTTGTGATTCCTGGCGATACTCGACGAGTGGGTCACGCTGACCAACTGATCGCCAATGAATTCCCTCACGCAAATGCTGCATGTTCTCGAGGTGATTCATCCAAAGGACGTCGAGGATCTGGAGATAAATGTCGCGCTCAACCCCTCGAGTAATGTCTTCGCCGAGCTCTTTTTCTTTGGCTTTGTAGAGTTTTTCAATCGCCTTTTGCGCGAGTTCCAGACGAGTCTTGTCCCGCTTTTCTTCGCCAATCTTGGCGATCTCTTTTTCGCTCAGTGGCAGCGCCAGTGCGAATTCTTCGGCAAACTTCGGATTGTTTTTTGCAGGAAGTGCTGTCAGCTCGCGTAGTTTGGCGGTGATCAGCTTTTCGATCTCAGGCTTGATGTTTTCACCCTCGAGGATTTCGCGACGGATCTTGTATACCACACGACGATGGCGGTTGATGACGTTGTCGTACTGGACGACGTTTTTGCGTGTATCGTAGTTGTAGCCTTCGACACGCTTTTGCGCAGACTCAAGCGTCTTGGAGACGGCTTTGTTCTCGATCGCTTGGTCTTCTTCGACACCGAGCCGATCCATGAGCTGCGCGATTCGTTCGCCCTGGAAAATACGCATCAGGTCGTCTTCGGTAGAGACATAGAACTGAGTTGTCCCAGGATCACCCTGACGACCACCACGACCACGGAGCTGATTGTCGATACGACGGGCTTCGTGCCGCTCACTCCCGAGTACGACAAGTCCGCCGAGCTCTTTGACACCCTCACCGAGCACGATGTCCGTACCACGACCAGCGATGTTGGTGGCAAGCGTGACTGCGCCCTTTTTGCCAGCTTCGGCGACGATGGCGGCTTCACGTTCGTTATTCTTGGCGTTCAGCAGCTCATGGGTGATACCGGCTTTTTTGAGTGATTTGGAGATCAATTCGTTCTTGGCGATAGAAGCCGAACCAATCAATACTGGACGACCCTCTTCCTGAAAAGCCTTGATGTCAGCAACGAGCGCGGCAATTTTGCCCTTTTCGCTCTTGAAGATCTTGTCCGTGCGGTCTTGGCGCTGGATAGGACGGTTGGCCGGGATCTGGATCACATCGAGACCGTATATCTGCTGGAATTCCTCGGCTTCGGTAAATGCCGTGCCGGTCATACCGCTCAGCTTGGCATAGAGACGGAAATAATTCTGAAATGAAATCGTCGCCAGCGTCATGCTCTCTTGCAGAACCGGCACGGCTTCTTTGGCTTCAATTGCCTGGTGTAAGCCTTCGTTATAACGGCGGCCATTCATCAGACGACCAGTGAATTCGTCGACGATTACCACTTCGTTGCCCGTTGTGACGACATAGTCTTTGTCGCGCTTGAAAAGCGTCTGGGCTTTGAGCGCCTGATCCATATGATAGACCGAACGGACGTGCTCAGGACTATAAAGATTCTTGATACCGAGCATTTTTTGGATCTTTTCGACCCCCTCGTCGTTGAGCGAGACGCTTTTGCGTTTCTCGTCGAGGACGTAGTGTTCGGGCAGCAATTTGGCAGCAATCTGCGAAAATTTCTGGTACATCTCAGGGTTTTCCTGGGCCGGGGCACTGATGATCAGTGGCGTCCGAGCTTCGTCGATGAGGATCGAGTCGACCTCGTCCACAATCGCAAAATTCAACTCGCGCTGACGGAGCAAGTCGACGTCGTTGACCATGTTGTCACGCAGGTAGTCAAACCCAAACTCGTTGTTTGTGCCATACGTGATATCCGCAGCGTACGCTTCCTTGCGGCTGACCGGACGGAGACGCTTCATGCGGGGGTCGTCATGGGTCGTATTTTCAAATTTTGGATCAAAGACAAATGATTGCTCGTTGATGATCACCCCTGTGCTCATACCGAGATAGTGGTAGAGCTCACCCATCCAGCTGGCGTCACGTTGAGCGAGATAATCGTTGACCGTCACGACATGGACGCCCTTGCCACTGAGAGCGTTCAGATAAACTGGCAGCGTCGCCACCAGCGTCTTGCCCTCACCGGTTTTCATCTCGGCGACATTGCCTTCGTGCAAAGCGATGCCACCGATCAGCTGCACATCAAAATGCCGCATACCGAGTGCGCGGTCACCCGCCTCGCGCACCAGCGCAAACGCGTCTGGCAAGATACTATCGAGCGTCGTTCCTTTTTTTTCGAGACGCTTTTTGAGTTCTGCCGTCTGAGCCTTGAGCTCCGGAACTTTCATCTTGTGATAGTGATCAGCCAGATTGTTGATCTCGATGACGCGCTTTTTCAGTCGTTTCAGAATCCGCGCTTGGGGATCGCCAAACACTTTTGTGAGTGCCTGCTTCATAGGGAATTTCCTCTTTTCTTTACTGCCATACAACTACCGAGTAGTATACCAGTTTGAGTAGAGGAAATAAACCGTTCTACCCCCTTTAGGGAAGGCCAGCCTTCCCACCCGTATTGCCGAAATAAATCCGGACAATACAGGCCCCAACCACTAAAGGCTGTGCTTTCGCTTGCTCACACTTTTCACACAGCGCTCTCAGGTGTTAACGTTTTTCTCTAGTTGCTTGCCTGGTCACAGCCGCGCTCACTCCGAAGAGGATGAACATTACGACCGTCATGATGATTTCAGATTTATTCATGTTTGTTTGAGTTCCTTTGACCCTATCATAGCACAAGCACGAGCCTTTAGGTCTCGACTGCTGGGCGGTGCGTCCGGCGCTTGAACCGTCCGAGCAAGTTGTGTTTCCCCTTGTGGTCAGTCCGTTCGTCGTGATATTTCTTCAGCTGTGTACGCATCTTTTCCTCGACGATATCGATCGCGGCGAGCATATTCATGGTCGTGTCTTTGGCCGTCAGTGTCTGGTCAGGAACGTACATGATCACGTCACACTCGTATTTGTTGCCGTTGGCACGATCAACTTGCTTGAGTTTGATTTCGACACTTGCGGTCTTGCGGGCGTGCCGGGAGAGATAGCGGTCGAGCGCGCCGATCTTTTTGCGAACGTAGCGCTTCGTGATGTCGTCAGGCGTGTAGCGTACTCCGGTTATGTCGATAGTTGCGATCATGTTTGACCTCCTTTGACGTTACCGTTTTGTACCTTTATTATAGCATTTATCGTAGCCGTTATTACAGCTTAGGCAACGGCACCCCCGTTTTTTGACTGACATTTTGCGCCCACGCGATCACGGCCTCGAGCTTCGCCGCCAGCTCCTCGTGTTCGCTACGTGTCAGATGAGGCGCTTTCTTCTCAAGCGCAATAATCCTGTCATAAATTTCTTTGATATCTGTTTCAATACCCAAGATACGATTGTCGATTCGCTCCAGCCACTCGCTCATTTCACGCTGCTCCTGCCGAATGCCGTGTAGCTCACTTTCGATCGCTTCAAACCGATGGTCAACCTGCTCAAACCGACGATCAACCTGCTCGAACCGATCATCAACCAATGTCGCCAATCCCTGAATCGCTTCAGCAATATCGTCGAGGTTTGTGTCTCTTTTCGTCATACTTCCACTATAGCATTTCGCGACCGGCTAGATACGGGCGGAGGACTTCCGGAACACGGAGCGTGCCGTCTGGATTTTGGAAATTTTCGATGACAGTGATAAGCGAACGCGCCAAACTCACAGCGGTACCGTTCAGCGTATGAACCACTTCGAGCGAACCATCACGACGGCGAACCCGGATGTTCAGATTGCGGGCTTGGAAATCAGTACAGTTGGAGCAGCTAGTGAGCTCTCGATATATATCATCGACAGGAGACCAGTATTCGATATCATATTTCTTGGCAGCAGGTGCACCGAGATCACCGGCAGCGATATTGATGACATGGTATGGGATACCGATCGCCTGCCAGAGCTCCTCCTCTATGCCGAGAATTTGCTCGTGCATAGCGATACTTTGCTCGGGTAGCGCAAAGACATACATCTCGAGCTTGTTAAACTGGTGCACACGGAACAGACCACGCGCATGCTTACCGTACGTCCCAGCTTCTTTGCGATAGCATGGGCTGAGCCCGGCGTAGAGCAACGGCAACTTGTCTTCATCGATAATTTCGTCGCTGTGATAACCAGTGAGTGATGCCTCGGCCGTCCCGATCAGGGAGAGATCTTCGCCCTCGATGAAATATTGGTCACCCTGATCCTGTGTGCGCGGCGCAAACCCTGTACCCGTTGCTGTACGAGCGTTGACCATGTGCGGCACTGTCATATAGGTAAAGCCTTTTTGGGTCACAAAATCGAGTGCAAACTGCGTGATGGCGTTTTCGAGCAAGGCAAGATCGCCCTTGAGATAATAAAACTTCGCGCCAGCTACTTTTGCGCCGCGCTCGAAGTCCACCCAATCCCGGGCGAGTGCAAATTCCAGATGATCCGTGGCGCCACTCGTCTGTTCGCCCCACTTCTTGATCTCGACGCTGTCTTCCTCGCCACCTTGAGGCACATCATGAAATGTGATGTTCGGTACTTGTTGTAGCAAATCGTTATACTCGTGCTCGACATTAGTCAGATATTCCTCGCGCTCAGCCAGCGCGATCTTGATCTGTTTGCCCTCGTCGATAACTGCCTGATCGGGCTTGCCGCTACTTCCCTTCATCTTGCCGGCATTTTCGTTTCGCCGAGTCCGTAGCTCATCGACACGCTGTTGCAATACGCGTCGGTCTTCGTCTAATTGCAATAATTTCTGGATATCAACATCGTAGCCCTTCTGCCGGGCAGACTCTTGGACACGCTCAGGATTTTCTCGGATAAAACGGATGTCTAGCATACCTTAGACTAGTATACAGAAAAACAGAGCAATACTCAGTAATCAATAACCCCGCGGCAAGCCGCGGGGTATGGGTGATGGCAGATAACGCTCACCAGAGGGTCAGCTGCATATCC
>OFRO01000516.1_pt1 | contig 13333 bp, 15 predicted proteins | sample 1543091 | NCBI WGS metagenome assembly OFRO01 (sample SAMN07774217, study PRJEB24372) | wastewater metagenome | isolation source: Exp Tend NO 10WW | collected 2016-02
CTGACAACCACCAGGTCGCCAGCAGCCGCACCCGCAGGCCACGACGCATTACCGGACCCGGAGGCGAACGATGAGGAAACGGTGGAACGGCGCGCAACAGCCACGGTCAGGCCCTCCTGATGCTGGTCACAATGCGGGCCTCCAGGGTGTCGGCGAACGCATCCGCGCCGGACAGTTCCAGCCGGGCGCCGTTCAGCGCCTCACGGATCGCGGCGGCAGAAATGGCAGAGACGGGATCGGCCGAACGGCCACCAGTTCCGGCAGGCGACTGCACAACCGGCTGATGCTGGTAAAGCGCCGACTTCATCAGGTTTCCATCAGCGTTCGCCCAGGCCACGTCCCCGCCCAGCCGTCCGACAGCCTCAGCGGCGATCATGCGGGACCGGGCGCGCTTCGCCGGATGCCCCGACACGAACGCCTCCCACGGGCCCGCGCCTTCTTCTGCCCATCGGATTCCTCCCGGGCCATGATTCGGCTGAATCTGCGGCTGCTGCGAGCCGATCGACGGGAACCCGCCATCGGCGAACTCCTGCACCATTCCGGCGCCGTACATGCCGCCGTCCGCACTCTTCTGCCAGCGGCCCGCCATGCCGGTATAAACCGTCTTGTAGGTGTTGACGTAAGTGTTGATGTAGGCGTCCTTCGACTTGGGCTTATAGCTGTCCCAGTCCTTGATTCCCGAGCGCTCCAAGATGGACTTGATCCAGGCGTCGGCCTTTTCGCCGTCGATCTCGGACAGGGCCGTGTAGGCGGCGTCAATGCCCTTGGTGTTAAAGATGGACAGCACGTCAGTCTGAGTGTCCTTCGGGAGCCCCTTCAGCGCATCCTTCAAGGTGCTCACCTGAGTAGCGGCCGGCGCCGCCCCAGCCTGTCCCACGATCGTCGTCACCGATTCGGGAATCATGCCGTACTCGGCCACCAGATCGGCGATGGCCGACTCGGTGAACCCTAGATCCCGCGCCCGGTCCACGAACGCCTTGCGGCCGCGGTTCATGGTGGAGACGACCTCGGACTCGGCCGCGTTCTGCTCGATCAGCTTCTGAGTCCGGCTCGCGGTCTTGTCGGCAAGCCCATTCAGAATCGTCATCGCATCACGGCCAGCCTGCGTGTCCAGATCCTGGAGGTCCTTCTTCTCCTTCGTCGCCTTGACCAGTTCCTTGACAGCCTTCTTCGAATCGTCGATTGCCTGCTCGAACCCGATCTGAGTATTCGACAAGGCCAGCGCGTCGGCCGTCGCCTCCTTGAGCTGCTTGCCGTACTCGGCGAGCGCGGTGGTGCCGTCCTGCGTGGCCGCCGTCGTCTTGGTGTAGGCGTCCGTCAGGGATGTGGTGGCGATCTCCGCTTCCTTGTCGGCGTTCGCCTTCTCCAGTGCGGCCCGCTGGGCAGCCGTCAGGTTGTTCCGCAGGCCGTCCAGGCCCATCGTCAGCGATGCCACCGACCCGGCGCCGTCGTCCGTGCCCTGAGAGGACGCGGTGATGGACGACTGGTAGGCGTCCATCGCAGCCGTCACCCGGTCGGTAGCGGCAGCGTTGCCCAGCATGTACCCCTGAGCGTCCTTAGCCGACACGCCAACCTCAGACATGAGGGTCAGCAGGGACGGGCCCCAGCCGAATAGGCCAGTCTTCGTGTTCGCCAGTTGGTCATTGATCTGGGCCATCGTGGAGGCTGTCGTCAGCACGGCACCGTCCACCACGACAAGAGTGGACTGGAAAGCCTCAGAGCTGGCCTTGGCGTCCGCCGCAGCGGTAGCCCATGCGGTCAGCGCAATGGCGCCGATGGCGAGCACGCCACCCACCAGGCCAACAGCCACCTTCGCTGTCTTCGCGGACGCCCCAAGCCGCTTGAACGCTTCGGCGGCGTCGTTCCCGATCGTGGCAAGCTTCGCGATGCCGGACACCCCGGCGACCGCCAGCCCGCCAGCCCCGGTCAGGGTGGCAGCGATCCCCAAGATCGGGCCGGGCACCTTACCGAGGGCGTCGACCGCCCGCTCAGCACCCTGCACCATGCCGCGGAAGAAGTCGTTGAGCCCTGAGCCGGACTGGATCATCACGGTATCGATCGAGCCCGACAGCTTCTCGACGTCGCCCCGCAGGTTGTCCAGCCGGGTCGCGGCCACCATGCCCGCATAGCCAGCATCGTTGACCTGAGTTGTCCACTCGGTGATCCCGTCGGCGCCCTCCTTGTAGAGCACGTTTGCAATACGGATGGCGTCCGACCCGAAGATGGTGGCCAATGCAGAGTCCCGCTCGGCCTGCGTCTTGTCCTTCAGTGCCGCCTGAAGCTGCCCGGCCATCCCGGCCATTCCAACGAAGTTGCCGCCCGCGTCATAGGCGGCGATCCCAAGATCGCCCATGAGCGTCGCCGCTTCCTGCGACGGGTTGGCCAGCTTCAACAACGCGGTCTTCATTGATGTTCCGGCGTCCGAGCCCGTCAGCCCGGCGGCGGCGAACGCTGCCAGCGAGCCGACCGTCTCCTCCACCGACAGGCCGAACTGGGACGCGACCAAGCCGGACTGGCCCAGCGCGGCCGCAAGGTCGGACACCTCGCCCTGAGCCTTGCCAGCCCCAGCGGCGAGAAGGTCCGCGATGTGCGGAACGTCCTTGCCGGACAGGTTGAACTGAACCATCGCGGTCGCGGCCACCTCGGCAGCGGCGGCCACCGACAGTTGCCCAGCGGCGGCCAGATCCAGCGCGCCCTTCAGCCCGCCGCCCAGCACGTCACGGGCCGACACGCCCGCCTTCAGCAGGTTCTCGATTCCGGCGGCCGCCTCCGTGGCGCTGAACACCGTATCGGCGCCCATCCTGACCGCAGCGTCACGCAGCGCACCGAACGAGGCCCGCGCCTCGTCCCCGGTCGACTTGACCGCCGACATCTGCGCGTCGAAGTCGGCGTACTTCTTGACGGCCATCGCGGCACCGGCAGCCATCAGGCCGCCCATGATGAGCCCCGAGGTCGCCAGCCGGTCCACGTCGTCCCGGTTCTTGCCCAGCCATGTTGACACTGAGGCCGATTTGGCCGCGAAGGCGTCGTGCGCACGGGTCAGCAGCGGCAGTTTCTTCGCCGACGAATCGAGCGCGGTGTCAGCCTTCTTGCCGGCCGCCTCGATCTGGGCAGCCGTCTCCTTCGCCTTCCGGGCCGCCTCATCGAGCCCAGAACGCAACCCTTCGATCTGGGCGCCGAGACGTACGATCACTGAACGGTCAGCCACCGGTCACCCCCGATCTGCGATAGTTGACGTGTGACTTTCCCGCTGCTTCAACTGCTGGTATTGCTCGTCGTCCTGATGCTCGTCCGCATCGACATGCGGATGGCTGGATCAACCAAGGGCCTATACGGGGTCGGCGTAGCCGCCGGAATCGTCGCCGTCGCCGTCGCGTTCGGCTTCGTTCAGGTGATCTTCGGCCGATGAGCCCAGGTGCACCACGTAGGGCCTGACGCCGCTACCCGGTTTCGGGTTCCGGGCCTGCCAGTCCTCAACGGCCGCCTGCTCTAGGTCGACCATCGTCCGAACCTCGAACTCGCCCTCACGGCGCGGGTCGGTCACCTCGGCCAGGTCATGCCCGTAGCGGGAGGTCTGCTCCTCCATCACCAGCAGGGCCACCGCCAGTTCTCGGTCCCTGACATCCCACGCCATCAGCGCGGACAGCGGCACGCCCCAGGCGCGCGCCGCCCGCAGGCGACGTACTAGCCCCGGTCTGACCCGGAGCGCTTGGACAAAAAACTGGTGTCGACCTCCGGCTCAGCCGTGGACGCCTTGTCGATCGCTGCGAGGATCAGCAACAACTGAGGCTCCCCGATCCGGTCAGCCAGGGCCAGCACCTGCTCAACGGTCAGGCTGGACGCGATCTCGCTGCCACCCTGCTCCACCTTGACGGTGGCACGCGCGACCCGCTCAGCCCCTCGGAACCTGAGCGCTTCCAGGGTGCGAGCCCGGTGCTCGGCGAGTTCGTCGGCGTGCTCCGACTCCCACCGTTCCTGCTGCAACCGGTACGACTCCCACATACCAAGGAACGCCTTGGACTGGGCCTCGGTCGCGTTCTGCTGCACCGATGGCAGCTTCCCCGTGAACCGGGGCTGCGTGGGGACTGGGTGGGCGGCCTCGATCGCTTCCACGTCGGCGGGCAGGATCCCGCGGACGTGAAAGACGGTGCGGGACGCCTCGATTTCGGCAAGCAGCGCCGACGCCTCGACTTCCAGTTCGGCCATCGGGTCGGCGTCCTCGATGCCACGCTCGGAGGCGGCAGCGACCCGCTCGGCACGTTCCCAGCGGCGCGCCAGATCGTCCCACAGGGACAGCAGGTCAGGGCGCTGCAACACCTCGGCGGAGGCGCGGGAAAGGGTGGCGGTGGACAGCCAGTCATCAAAGTTCATGGGGTTTCCTTTCGCGGAGGATTCGCGGTAATGGGTGGTGCCGTACCGGTGGGCGCGTCCCCGCGAAAGCCGCGCCCACCGGGGCCAGGAAGGATCAGGCGACGGTGGTGGCCTGAAGGTAGAACGAGCCCTGCTGCAACAGCGGGACAGTCACCTTCAGGTAGCCTTCGGCGGCGCCGCCCGAGATCTGCGGGTTGTCCGACATGAACAGGAAAACGTCGATCAACTGGCCGACTGCCCACGCGGTCGAAGCGGGCAGGCCGACGCGGCGCGCGATCCAGCCGACCACACCGGCGCCGGTGAAGATGGCGAGCGGGTCGTTCGCGGTTGGGGAGCCAGCCGAGTAGTCACGGAACAGCACGAGGTTGCCCTCGTAGTTCCCGATCGTCGGGACCACCACGTTCGCGTTGTCGGTGATCGCACGCTCGTTCACCGTGTCGGAGCCGGACGCGTTGACGTTGGTCGTGGTCACCACATAGGGCGACAGAGCCTTGGAGGTGCCGGCGACAAGCTCGGTCACCTTCGGGCCGGACGGGGTGGTGAGCCCGGCGACGCCGGGAATCCAGTCGTACCGGGTGACGTTCAGGTCCACAATGCGGGCCATGATGTATTACTCCTTCTCGCCCGCAGCGGGCGCGTTGATGGGTTCGGGTGCGGGGGTCGGGTTGAGCCGGGCGGCCACGTCAACCTCGATGGGCTGGAAGTCGTCACGCTCAGGGATGGTGACCTCGATCGGGCCGGAAACCGGATCGGGCGCAGGCTTGCGGGCCATGAGGGTCTTCTTTCGTGTAGGTGTGAATCAGGCTGGGACGGAGACCAGCCGGAACCGGTCGACGATGTAGGCCGGGTGCGTGTTGGTGGTCGTCAGGGTCACGTCACGGTCGACCCGCACCGGCTCCGACGACTCAAGCGTGAGCAGGACGGAGCGGCCCGTCACGGTCGGCTTCACGCCATCCAGCAGGGGCCTGCCGAGGGCGGCCAGCGCCAGCGCGTTCCGGGGCGTGGCGTGCACCCACGTGACACCAAGGAGGTCCGACATGCCAGATTCCCCGGTGACGGACGCCTCCAGCCCGGCGTTGCCCGCAGACGACCACAGCAGCACGTAGGGCGGCGTGTGGCCGGTTGCGTCGCCGTAGGCCACATCGCCCGGCAGGGACGCCAGCAGGGCCTCCACGGCGGCAATGTGAGAGTTCACAGCAGCCCCCGAATCAGCTTGTCCAAGTAGTCAACGGTGCGCAGCCCTTCGGCTTCCAACGCCCCGGACGGATCAGGCACGGTGCCGCCGCCGCGGGAAGTACCGAAGTAGGCGATGTTGCCCAGCGGCCCGGCGTACTTGTCCTTGTCGGGTCCGATCTCGGCGATCACCTCATCGGCGGTCGAGGTCACCACGTCATAGGTGATCGACACGGCGGCCTGCCCGAAGTGACGCGAGGCGCCCATCTCTTCACGGAGCTGGGTCTTGATGTTCAGGGCGCCCTTGCGGATGATCTGCCGGATTTCGGCGGCCACCACGTCGGCGGCCTTTCCCAGATCGTCGGCCAGGGTCACCAGTTCGGACGCATCCCAGGCCATTACAGCGCCCTTTCAGCCGCCACCCTGTACAGCACCGACTCGGTGGCCGACGGGTCCTCAGCGACAAGCCGGAACGCTCCCAGCATGGACGGGTCGAGGTCGTTTTGCGTGACGGTCACCACGTCGCCCAGTTGCATCACGTAGGCCCCGACCGGGAACTTGACCACCACCCGCTGGACCGTGACCGATGCGCCGGCAACCTCGGCCTGACCGGCCGCGGTGCCCGATCGGGCAACAGCCAGCGGCCCGGAGTAGACCATCGCTGTCGTCGGCACATCGAAGCCGCCCGAAACGGTCAGGCCGGTCACCCGTGTCACGGTGCCCTCAGCGATCAGCACGCGATCGGCGAACCGTCGCCCACGGAGTACCGCAGAGCGGACGCTCACCAGCGAACCCCTGTCACGTGCGCATTACCGGAGAACCGCTGACGAAGCGCGGCCCGGGTGCGTTCGGGGATCTCCACCGCCGACACCGCCTCGCCGGTCATCGTCACTTGGTAGTCGTCGATCGACTCAGACCTGATCCGCAGATCGGCAGGGTCCGAGTCGTGGGCCAGGACAGCGAGGTCCACCACCAGCCGCACAATGTCGGCGGGGCAGGCGGCAAGGCCGAACGTTCCGGTGATCTGCACCACCGACGGCCAGTCACCCCAGCCGTCCTCGTGGTACAGGCGGTGCGGGAACCGCTTCCATCCGGTGACCGCCACGTCGTCAACCGACACCGCCGTCACCGCAGTGCACGGCGCAGGGACGGCCAGCCACAGGCCGCCGCCGCCCATCACCGTGACAGTGCAGGTTTCAGCCGTGATCGGCGAGCCGGCCGCGTCGCGTACCGCGGCCGACGCATCGGCCAGATCCTGCAACGAGCACCGGTCAGGGTCAATGCCGCGGGCCAGCACGTCACTGATAGACGCCAATGGTTGCATCACTCACCCCTCCCGGTTGCTCGGTTGCCGTGAATCAGATCGCCAGGCCGCGAAGGACGCCGTGCGAGCGCTCGGAGCCGTACTTCAGCCCGATCTCGCCGTAGAGCTGCACGTCGTCGGACGCCCCGACCTTGGCGAGCGGCTCCTCGAAGAAGACGCCCTTGCCGGGGGTGTTGAAGAAGACGGGCGCCAGTTGGTCGAGCGACGCAATGCCGATCGAGTCCTTGGGCCAGTCGGAGTCCAGCAGGATGCCGATCTGCCCAAAGTCGGTCAGGACGGTATCGACGGCAACGCCGCCGATCCGCTCACCCTGCACGACCGGGACGGCCTTGCCGTAGGACGTGGCGTAGGCGGCCGAAATGGCCCGCTTCTGCCGCGAGTTGACAATGAAGACGGGCACCCCGCCACGCAGGCCGCCATTGTCCCAGACGCCCTGAACGGCCGTCTCGATGTGGTCGGTGGTAAGCGTGGTCGTCCACACCTGGTGGTAGGACAGGTTGGCGCTGGACGTGCCCAGGGTGAGCGCGGTGCCGCCCGTGGTGCCTGAGGTCGTCTTGACCTTGAACGACACGGTGGTGGACACGCTGTAGATGTAGTAGATCTCACCGACCGTGATGTTGGTTGCCGCACCCACCGCGTCGAACACGATCAGGTCGCCAGCCGCGAAGCTGTGCGCTGCCGCCGGGGTCACCGTGTCGGTTGCCGAGGACGCCCCGGTCTGCACGTTGGCGCCCTTGTCGGTGACGTTGGTGGTGATGGCCTCCAGCAGGCCCTTGGTCTGACGGGCGGCCGCGTTCGTGGTCGGCACATTGTAGTGCCCGCGAATGAAGCTGTAGTTGACATCGCCCGCGATCTCCTTGATCGCCTGCTCAACCTGCCAGTCAAGCTCGGTGATGACCGGGGTCGCGCCCAAACCGGACGCCGACACGTACGGCGCGGCAGACGGGGTGGAGACACCCTTCGATGCCTGCTTCGAGTACGAAACGGACACCTTCTTCTGATGGATTTGGCAGATGTTGCGGACGTTGGCCCGGACCCGGCCCTCAGCGGTCGGAGCGGTCGCACCCTCCAGGGTGGACGGCTGCGAGCGTGACGCGAGGTCGTAGGTCTGCCACTCGAACTGGGTCGAGTCGGTCTGCAACCCGCCGGTCAGACCGCCGATGGCGGACAGGAGCGGGGTGGTGGCGGGGGTGAGGGAGAACAGTTCGCCGTTGTAGTTCGGCAGGTTGAACGTGGTTCCCATTGCGGCAATGCCGGACATGGTTCCTTCTTTCTGGGGTCAGTTCTTGGTGAGCGCGGCAGCCTGCCGCTTCAGCGCGATGGCAAGGGCGAAGTTGCCCGCCTTCGTCGCCTCCGCAATCTGAGAATCCAGACTGGGAGGGTTGGCCCCGTTGCGGACGCCAGAGTCGGCACTGCCGAACTTCGGAGCCGTTGCGGCCCCCAGGTATGGCTTGGCCTTCAGGAGGTCGTCCACGGCCGCCGCGATTGCCGCCGCGTCCGTCTGCCCGTCGTCCCCGACCTCGAAAGTCGACGGCTTGATGTGGAGCAGGGCGTCGGCCGGATCGGCCAGCTTCCCTGCGGCGGCCGCCCTGATTTCGGCGGCCAGGATACGTTCGTTCGCCCGCTTGTTCGCGGCCGTCATCGCCTCATCGCGGACCCGCTGAGCCTCCACCTGTGCGGCGTGCTCGGCCTCGCGTCCCGCGATCTGCGCCTGCAACGACTCCAACAGCGCCTTGGTTTGCGCCGCCTCCTGCTTCGCGGTGTTCCGCTCGGCCTTCATGGCGTCCAGGGCGCGCTTGCCAGCGTCACCCAGAGAATCCGGCACGGCCGGTTCGGCTGGGCCCGTGGCGGGCTGCTCAGGACTTGCGGTGGGCTCTGCGGCTCGTACGGTCATGCGGGTTTCCTCCATTGCGGTAGGTTCCTGAGGCGTTGCGCGATCAGGGGATCAGGGCGGTGAGCTTGGCAAGATCGCCCACCATGTAGCCGTTCTTCACCAGCAGCGCTTGGGCTTCGGCCTGACTGCTGGACAGGCGGTAGATAGCATCCGGGGTCAGCCGGGCCTTGGTTCGGGTCACGTACGACGACCATCCGCGGCGGGTCGTGCCCTCCGTGGTGGTCATGCGGTCGGCGCTGCGGCTTCCGACGCGATGCGAGTTGATGACCTGATTCATGTCAGCCCCGTCGGCGATCGCCTGCCGCTGAGCCTTGGTCAAGTCCTTGATCTGATCCGGGGACGGGCTGTCAGTCTCGTCCGGCGGCGTGTCCTGCGTGGCAGGGCGGTGCACACAGTCACAGCGGGGATGACGGCCAAAGCCCTGATTCCACTTGAACCATTTCCCGGCCAGCACCGCGCACCGCTGGCAGCACGGAGGCGAGACGAACCGGTACCAGCCGCACCGCGGACGGGCAGCTATCGCCACCTGAGTCGCACCCCGGCCAGCGTCAGCCACCTGAGTCCGCACCAGCATGTCCAACCACTCCTGGCCGGCCGCCATGATCTCGGCATCCTTCGCGCCCGACCCGTACAGGCTGCGGGCGTGCACCACCGACGAAAACAGCAGCGTGTCCAGCGGCCTGCCGTCGGAGGCGACACCGCCGAACGCCCGAGGGTTCACCGCGGCCACCGGCTCCACGTCGACCATGCCCGAAACGTACGAGTCGGCCCGGGAAGCAACCCCCACCTGACCGGCAGTCACCAGCAGCGTGAGACGGGACACGATCGACGGCCAGTCGTCCAACGTGCGCATCGTGCGCCACTGCCGACGGGCCAGGATCGCGGTAGCCTCCGCAGTCCGAACCTGCGCGGCGTAGAACTCAGACGGATCCATTTGCCAACTCGCGGGCCAACGACAACTCGGGGTCCATCTCGGACATTGCCTGAATCCGGGCAATCTCCGGCTGGGACAGGTTGTAGCGGCGCTCCAGAATCGCAGCGAACGGCCAGCCGATCGTCTTGTCCTTCGACGCCGCGTCCGACACCTGGGCATCCGACATGGTTTCGGGATTCTTCCACTGCGCGATCGCAACCCGGCACTGATCGGCCAAGGCCAGATCGCCGAGAACGACAGCGAACCGGCGGAAAATCTCACGAACCGGACGGGTCAGCGCCTTGTTCCCGGCGCGAACCTTCGTCGCCAGCGGCAACTCAATCGCCGTCAGCGTTTCGCCGTTGACGTTGCCCAACTCGCCCATGATGTAGTGGATCGGGGTCTGAGTCTGCGCCATGACGTGCTTGACGGCCACGTTCACCACCGCCGTGAACACGTCCAGCTTGGACGCCTCAAACTGGGCAATCTTCGAGTTCTGCCCGGTCAGCCACAGCAGTCGGCCCTGCTTCAGGATCTCCTCAGAGACCGGCTGGGTTCCGATCTGCTGCCCGTTCGCGTCCAAGATCGGCATTTCGGGCGGTGCCTGGCCGGTAATCACCCGCGCCGGCAGACCGGCGAAATCGGCGGCACCGAACAGGTAGGCCCACATCAGATTGACCGCGTTCTGCATCGGCACAACCCCGGCGATGTCCGAGATCGGCCCGCGCGTCAACTGCGGCCGGTTCGGATGCTCCACGATCGGCAGCATGCCCAGCGGGTTCGGGATCACCGGCGCCTGCGTGCCCTCGCGCAACATCCAGCCGCCAGCCAGCGAGTTCCATGCGGACGGCAGGATCAGCGACGAACGCGGCCGTGACCACTTCCACACCTCATCGGCGGTGTACAGGGTCGCGTTGTCCCGGTCGTCGTCGGACCACAACTTCAGCGCGTAACGCGGCTGCGCCGTCTCCGGGTCGTAGTCAACGATCACCTCAAACGGGGATTCCCACGACAACGTGGGCCGATTGTCGGAGTCCGCCCACACCATCGAATACGACGTGGACAGGTAGGTGGTGGACAGCCAGCCAGCCGCCGACTTCGCGGGCCCGTCCACCGACTCCCACACATCCCACAGCGCCCGCTCGTCAGGCGACTGAACCTCGACATCATCACCGAGCCGCAAGCCGTGCAACTCGCGCCGCTCAGCAGCCGCCCGGCCCACGACACCACACCAGTTGTCAGAGAAGTTCTGGAACCGGTCGGCGTGGAACTTGCGCCACTCGGTCGAGGCGAACTCCAACCGGTGCTTGCCGTTGAAGTAGTCCTCCCACGACGCCAGAACGACGTTGCGGTCCCGGATCTGCTTCGCCAGCTTCTCGGTGATCTGGGCGGCCCGCTCGGCGGTTAGACCCATGAGGCCCCCCTTCTATCACATGACGTAGACGTAGGATGGCGCCTCTTTGGTCAGCCACCCGGACGAGCGGGCGTCACACGCGGCCTCATGGGCCAGCACGTCCGCCATCGCTACGTCGATCTTCTGGTTCTCGGACGGCTTGCCGAGAATGAACTTGTCGCCCGGCTTGGCGACCTTCCGGGCCGCCAGCGCGTGACGCTCAAACACCGGATCAGGCTCAGCGGTGGTCAGGCCCTCGGCCAGATCCTCCCGGTAACGAATCAGGGCCGGGAACATGCGCGTAATCGAGTTAGTCGGCCACTGCATGACGTGATCCTCGCCGTGCACCGACTCCCAGGCATCCACCTGCGTCTCGAAGTGACGCGGATCGCAGTAGATCCGACCCACCTTGAACCGGCGGAACACCTCATCGACGCAGGCGTTCACCTCGCCGCGAGGAATCCGGCCATCCGGCCACTCATCAGGCCGCCACACCGCCGGCCGATTGTCCGGCCCGTAGGTGGGGGTGAACCGGTGCCCGCCGTCCGTTTCGAGCCTCAGCGCCGTCCAGTCACCCGACCGGGAACCGTCGAAGCCGCCACACACCAACGTTCCGTCAGGCACGACAACCGACAGTCGCGCCGACTCGACTAGCGCCTCCGTCAGGTAGGCACCCAAGCCCTGCACCAGCCGATTACCGAAGAAACGTTCAGCCTGCGTCGGGTCTGTTTCTACCAGCTCGGCGGCCTCGGCGTCAATCCCCTTCGGATCAACCCAAGGGCTGTCTGCGTAGACGAACCGGTGGATCTTGCGCCGCTCCCGCTGGTTGCCGTACGACAGATCAGCGGGAGGCTTGCGGTAGTAGCGGAAAATGTCAGGCCGGCGCGACTCGAACGCCTGCTGTGCTGCACTGTTCTCCATCGGATCCCACGGATTCGTCAGCTCGATCGAACGGCCCTGCATCGCAGCCACGCCGCGGCGCATCGTCTGCCACGTCTCCAGCACCCTGTTCACCGACGTGTACAGCCCCGACTCGTCACCGAGAGCACCCGTCAACGGCTGCCCCAACTTCGACCGGGCCGCCCGCGACAGCGGAACTATCTTGCCCCGGTTCGGCGTCCGAATGAAGCCCTCACGCACGTGCACGAAGCTCGCCAGCGGGCCGCCCTGAATCATGGTCTGCAACGGCTCATAGACGTTCGCCGTCTGCGTCTCCGCCAGCGCCAACAGGCCCAGCAGCGACTTACGGCGCGGAGCACCCATCGCCTCGCCCGGCTGATAGAAGTACTCCCAGCCACACCCGCAGCCATGATCGGCACACCGATACACCTCGGAGCCGGCCGACCATCCAGCGAACTGCGTGGGACCGACAGCCTCAGCGAGAAGCATGCCCGCACCCCACGGCGACTTGCCCGACTTCTGCGGGCCAACCACCACCGAACGCCGGTAGCGGAACGGGGCCAGCATCCGCCGCGGATCAAAGACAGCGCCCGGCACGATCCGGTAATGGTTCGCGGTGCACAGCAGCTGCCAGCCGTTGAACGTCAGCGGCTCGCCATCGAAGACCCCGCCCGGAACCCGGCAGTGGGCCTCTACCCAATCGGTGACCTGAAAACCGAGAGTGTGCCGCGGGTCGAAGTCGATCGAGAGACCGTCATTCGCCACCGACGACCCTTAGCCGGTCGCGTGACGACTTCCGTGGAGCCTCCGGCGCCACCTCGACGCGACGCTCCGTCAACTCATCCTTCGCCACAGCCCAGCCCATCTCGGCCAGGCCGGCGGTCGTCATGCCGATCTGATCGGCGAACCGGTGCAACTGCCCCAGCAGCGACGCCGGTGCGTCCGGGTCTTCGCAGCGAATACGGGTCCTAACCCACAGCGCCACCGTCCGTTGCCGCCACCGCTCCGACGCCAGCGACCACGCGCACGCCTGCGGGGAAGTCCACACCTCGGCCCACAACGCCAACTCGGCGCTGGACGCCAAGTCCAGCGGGAAGGCTGGCACAGGACCCGAGAACCCCTCAGCCGGGAGCGCCGTCAACTTGAAGTCGCGGCGATCAGACCTGCCAGAGTTCGGGTCAGGAGCAGGGCCAGACCTGTTACGAGCGCCACCACGGGCCATGTCAACCTCCTTGGCAGCATTGCGCCACCGTGGGATGCCAGGGGCGTTGCGCACCCCGGCGGGACCTTCTGAACCCTCCGCGCCGAAAAGACCCCGGGGTTAATGCAGCAAACCCAGACTGCAGATCCATCAGGCGCTTGAAT
>OFRO01000518.1_pt1 | contig 13307 bp, 21 predicted proteins | sample 1543091 | NCBI WGS metagenome assembly OFRO01 (sample SAMN07774217, study PRJEB24372) | wastewater metagenome | isolation source: Exp Tend NO 10WW | collected 2016-02
ATATATAGGGTATCACACTTTTGACTAAAAGTCAATAGTGTATAGGCTTATTTAATAAATATTTAGCTTATTTGTAAATATTCTTATAAAACACTTGACTTTTCAAGTAAAGTGTGGTATAATATTAGTATAGCGCAAGATTCTCTTGCTAAGGAACTACCCATGAAAACTCTCTTGCTAACACTAGCTCTCTTGTTCTCAGCACCTAGCTTTGCCGAACCTGTGGCAATTGATGTTCCCATTGTCCTGATGACTCAGGAAGAATTCTCACAACTAGTTACGGAAGTTAAGAAACTTTATGCCGAAAGAGATGCCCTCAAATCCCAACTCACTAAGTCTGAAAAATCTTGCAAAAAAACATAGAGCTAACACAAGTTGGTCTATGGAAGCCAAGATTCAGGTGGTTTCCCAATATCTTGTTCTAGGGAACATGGCGTTGGTGAGTTCCATCACCGGAGTGCCCCATCAGCTTATTCGAGCATGGAAAGCACAGCCTTGGTGGAAGGATGTGGAAAATCAGGTTAGAGCTACAGAAAACCTGCAGATGGATAACAAGCTATCTAAAATTGTAGACAAATCACTCGACGCTGTTTTAGACAGAGTTGAAAATGGGGAAGTGTTCTATGACCAGAAATCTGGTAGTCTTAGACGCCGCCCTGCAAGTTTACGAGACGTATCCCGCGTAGGTGTGGATTTCCTCAGTAAACGAGAACTTTTACGGGGCAACGCCACGGAGAGAAAAGAAGTCACTCAAGTTTCCGTTGACGAACAACTGAAAGCATTGGCACTTGAATTCGCCCGTTGGCAGTCCCCTCCTACAAAGATGGTTGAGGTTGTAGATGTCGAAACAACGGTGGTACAGGATAACGGGCCTTCCGATCAAGTTTTCGATGACCTTGAATCAGAAGACAGCGGAGACATGGATTACGAAGAGGAAACTGGAGATGCCGACGTTTACGGGCAATCTGGGACTAGCTCTGGAATCGAAGGGGACGACGCTGATTTGGGTAAACCCGAAGTAGAAGCATGACTCTCTTGTTGATACGATTATACACGAATCTGTCCATATATATCAAAACCTTCTTAGCTACATGCAAGAGGAACATGCTGGAAATGAATTCCAAGCATACACAATTGCCCATATCTCCACCCGTTTACTGGGTGAGTTAAAGAAACAACAGGAAGACTTAAATGCCGTTCATGAAAAAAGTTAATGGTAAGTCTGTAAGAGACTACCGACGTGAGGTGGATTTATACACCTCCAAACCAGATGTTATCAAGAAGCGGACTGAGCAGAACGCTGCTAGGGCTGCAATGGTGAAAGCAGGCAAAGCACACAAGGGGGATGGTAAGGATGTTGACCATAAAACGCCTCTATCGAAGGGTGGTACGAATGCTCCTTCTAATCTCCGCTCGGTTTCTGCTAAGGAAAATCGCTCGTTCAGTCGCAATAAAGACGGGTCACTCAAGTCCCAAACTTCCAAAAAAGAACGTAAAAAGTAATGGTAACGGCTGAAACCATTGCTGGTTTCTCGGCCTCCCTATTGCAGAAAAGCTTTGACGGGGCTGTAGAAACCCCAGAATGTCATATGGAATGGTGGAGGATGTTCTGCTATCCACATCCCCAAGTTGCTATTGCTGCCCCACGTAGGCACGCTAAAACAACTGCCATTACCCAAACTTGTACATTGGCTGCTGTATGTTTCCGTGAACGGGAATATGTAATTATTGTCTCTGATACCATTACGCAGGCCAATCAGTTCTTGGGAGACATCAAGAAAGAATTACTGGACAATGAAGCTTTACGCTCTTTGTTCAAAATTAAAGAATTAATCAAAGACTCTGAAGATGACATGATTTGCATCTGTGATGATGGACATATGTTCCGTATCACGGCTAAAGGTGCAGAACAAAAGATCAGGGGATTGAAGTGGAACAACAAACGTCCAGATTTAATCATTTGTGACGACCTTGAGAACGATGAGATTGTTCTTAATAAGGAAAGACGTGCCAAATTTAAACGATGGTTCTACGCTTCTCTTATGCCTAGTAGAAGTTATCGCGGGATTGTGCGCTATGTGGGCACTATTCTCCATAACGACTCTCTTCTTGAATCTGTCATGCCCCGAAAGGGAGCCAAATATACAGTCGAAGAGCCCTTAAAGAGCTATTCCAAGAAAGACCCAAAGAAACTTGCTTGGTATTCTGTTAAATATCGTGCTCATGACCCCTCTTTCAAGCATATTTTATGGAAAGAGCTGTACGATGCAGAGCATTTCAAGACTTTACGCCAACAGCACATCGACGATGGTATGGCAGATGTCTATTCCCAAGAATATCTTAACTATCCACTAGATGAAAACCTCTCTTATTTCAGACGTAATGACTTTACTGATTTTTCTGACCAAGATAGGGTTAAGTTTGATGCAGTGGACTGGAAAAAAACTCACAACATTTATATCGGAAGTGATTTGGCAGTTTCAACTGCTGATTATTCTGACTTCTCTGTCTTTGTCATAGGGGCTATGTCTGAAGATGGGATGCTTTACGTCAAGAACGTAATTAGAGAGAAAATGGACTCACAAGAAATTGTGGAAACCATCCTTTCTCTACAACGACTATACAATCCTATGTGTTTGTCTATGGAAAAGGGCCAAATTGAGAAGTCGATTGGTCCTTTTTTGCGCGAGAGAATGCTGCAGGAGAATACGTTTATTAACATTCTTCCCCTCTCTCCCACTACAGACAAGAAAGCTAGGGCTAGGTCCATTCAAGCGCGTATGCGTATGGGTGGAGTTAAATTCGATAAACAAGCTGAGTGGTTTCATACCCTTGAAGAAGAGGCAGTCATGTTTGGCCGTGGTAAACACGATGACCAAGTGGATGCACTTTCCTACCTAGGCTTAATCCTTGACCGTATGGTGGAGGGTCCAACTAAAAATGAAGTAGAGGAAGAAGAGTACGAAGATGAGCAACGTACTTACGGAACTACTCAAGGACAATCAAATGTTACTGGATATTAAATGCTCTCGTTGTGGTGAAGTAAAAGATATTACTTTATTTGTCCCTAATAAGAGATGCATTAATGGTGTTGAGAAAACATGTAGGTCTTGTAAACAAGAAGTACAAAATAAATATCGACAACGTAAATACCTAGAAGTTGGTCACTGGCCTTGGGCTACACAACTTGAAAAGCATAAAACTTACTGTCGAAATTGGGATGCAGCAAACATTAATACTAAGCGTGCGTATACAGCACATTATCGGGCTAAATGTAAATATGCTACTCCCATATGGGCAGATTTAAATGCGATTAAACAATTCTATAAGCATTGTCCAGTAGGACACCATGTAGACCATATAATTCCTTTAAACGGAGAACTGGTTTCTGGATTACATATATTAAGTAATCTACAGTATCTTCCAGCTAAAGACAATCTCCAAAAAGGAAATAAATTTTATGCCGATGAACTTAGGAGCTATGAATCAGCAGATGCAGGGCGATCAGCAGCAACTGGATACTAGTCAGCTACAGTCACAGCCTCAAGGACTAGAGGGACAGCTTGGTACTCAGCCAATAGAACAACCACAGGCACCTGCTGAAGTTGCTTTGAGGGCTATTCTAGAGTCTGCTAACGTCGCCAAGAAATTAGATAAAGAGAAACTGGATCGCATTGGTTCTGATGCTCTGGCTGGATTTAAAGCTGACAAAGAGTCTCGTATCTCGTGGGAAAAGCAGAATGAAGAATGGCTTAAACTTGCTACTCAAGTTCGTGAGAATAAAACCTATCCTTGGCCTAACGCTTCTAATGTAAAATATCCGCTGCTTACTACGGCAGCTATGCAGTTTGCTGCAAGGGCATACCCTTCCCTGATTCCATCTGATGGCAAAGTGGTCAAATCCCGTGTTATCGGCAAAGACCCTGATGGACAAAAGTTGGCTCAGGCTGACAGGGTATCTATGTATATGTCCTATCAACTTCTGCATGAAATGCGGAATTGGGAAGAGAGCATGGACAAAATGCTCATTATGCTTCCAGTGATAGGTACAGTGTTCAAGAAGACTTACTGGGATTCTATTAAGAAAACCCCGATGTCTGAAGTTGTATTACCACAGAATCTTGTGGTGAATTACTGGGCCAAAACCCTTCGAGATGCAGAGCGAGTTTCTCAAGTGATTGAGATGAGTCCTCGGATTCTCAAAGAACGCCAAATGGCGGAAGTCTTCCTAGATGTTGACTTGGGTGGTGCTCCCACTCCAGAGAATAAGACAAATGCTCCACGTAATGATGAGACAACTCCCTATACGATAATTGAGCAGCACACTTATCTTGACTTGGATGATGATGATTATCCAGAACCTTACGTGGTTACATTCCACATGGAATCTGGGAAAGTGCTACGTATTGCCCCTAGGTACGACGATTCAACTATCTCCTTTAGTGATAAGGGAAAACTAGTAAAGATTGAACCAATTGAATACTTCACCAAATTTGGGTTTATTCCCAACCCAGATGGTAGTTTTTATGATATTGGTTTTGGGGTTCTCCTTGGGCCTATTAATGAGTCCGTTAATACTCTCATCAACCAACTTATCGATGCTGGGTCACTTAACAACCTTCAGTCTGGGTTTCTTGGTAAAGGACTTAAAATTCGACTGGGTGAGACTAGATTCCAGCCCGGAGAATGGAAAGCTGTAAATGGTACTGGCGATGATCTGAAGAAACAGATTGTTCCTCTCCCAAGTAAAGACCCTTCCACCGTTCTCTTTCAACTAATGGGGAGTTTAATCACCTCAGGAAAAGAGCTTGCAAGTGTGGCCGAAATCTTTGTTGGAAAGATGCCGGGTCAAAACACACCTGCCACTACTACGATGGCTACTATCGAACAGGGAATGAAAGTATTTACTGCTGTCTACAAGAGAATTTATCGCTCTCTTGAGGAAGAGTTCTTAAAACTCTTCGCAATAAATGCTACATATCTTGACCCCAATACCTATCAAGAAGTTATAGGAGTGACTATTGGGCCAGAAGACTTTGCAGAGAAGAAATACAAAATCTGTCCGGGAGCCGATCCTACTGCTGTAAGTCAAACTGAAAAGTTGCTTAAGGCCCAAGGATTGATGGAAATGCTGCCATTAGGTATTCTTGATCCAGTTAAAGTTGGACTGCGTTTGTTAGAGGCGCAAGAACAACCAAACTACCAAGACCTACTTAATCCAGCAGTTGCTCAAACTGGACAACTTCCTCCTCCACAGCCCGATCCTAAACTGCTTGAAAGCCAAGCTAAGATTCAGGCAATGGGACAGGCTTCTCAGATTAAACAACAAGAAGCATCGTTTAAATCCGAACTAGCTGCACGAGATGCACAGTTTCAGCAAGCTATGAAAGCTCAGGCTGCTGCACAGGATATTAGAAACAAAGAGATGTTAGCAAGTGTACAATTGGCTATTTCTACACATACATCAAACATGCAGGTGGCTCAAGACAAGCTTAAGTTTGTTCAAGAGACTATGCATAAGGCAGTGGCAAACAAACAGGATGTAGTCCATAAGGAACAACTGGCCGCTGTTAAACGTAAGCAAGCCGCAAAAGCACCTTCCAAAGGGAAATAAATTTAGATGACAAAGCAAGATTTTATAGACTGGCGTACTAATCCTACTACCAAAGAAGTGTTCAATCTACTGAGACAATATATTGAGGGCCTCCAAGCAGAGCTTGGTCAGTCTGCAGGTATTGATCCACTAGATGATCGCCGAAAAACAGGGGCAATTCAAGCATACAAAGATATTCTTGATATTGAGTACGAAGGGGAGTCCCAAGAATGATTACACCACTACTTCACCGCATTCTCGTAAAACAAGATAAGCTGGAAGAGACAAACCAAGACTACCTACGAGCCAAGCGTGCAGGTATTATTATCCCAGAACATGAAGATAATAAACGAGCACAGGCAGGAGTTGATACAGGAACTGTAGTTGCCATTGGCGCTACCGCCTATAAAGACTTTGGAGTTAGTCCTCCCGTTAAAATTGGAGATCAAATAGCCTTTGCTAAATTTAGTGGCAAGGTTATTATTGATCCCAAAGACGGACAGGAATATGTTGCTCTTAATGATGAAGACCTAGTAGTAGTAATTTCAGGAGAATAAAATGGCTGATGAGAATCTAAATGTAGAAAATAAACCAGAAGAGACAGTTGTCCAACCGACGGCTGTTGAACTGGAAGCAATGGAATCGGGATGGGTTCCAAAAGACAAATATGCCGGTGACGAGCATAAGTGGGTAGAAGCAGGAGAATTCCTGCGTCGTGGTGAACTCTTTAGTAAGATTGACCAACAAAACCGTAAGATCAAGGACTTTGAAAAAGCTCTTGATGAGATGAAGAAGCTACATAAGAATGTGGCTGAAGTAGAGTATAAACGTGCTCTTGAGTCTCTACGTACCCAAAAGAAAACAGCTCTTGAAGAAGGGGATGCCGAGGCAGTAATTGCTGCTGATGAACGCATTGACCTGATTAAAGAACAACAACGTGAAGCTCAACGTGCTCCACAACAAACATCTGAAGATGGTTCTAATCATCCCGAATTTGTTCAGTGGACAGAACGTAATAACTGGTATAAAACTTCGTCTCCTATGAAAGCGTTTGCTGACGCATTAGGTGCTGATTTGGCTAGAGCAGGTAACTCTCCTAGCGAAGTGTTGCGTAAAGTTGAGGCTGAAGTTAAAAAAGAATTTCCCCATAAGTTCTCGAATCCAAATCGAGATAAACCGGGGGCAGTAGAGTCAGGCACAGGTGGAGGTACTAGTAATAAGTCCTCGTTTGTCTTGACTGATGACGAGCGTCGTGTAATGAACACATTTATTCGGACTGGTGTCTTTAAGACAGAGAAAGAATATATTGATGAACTAAAAAAAGTGAGAGGTTAAAGTATGACCAAAGAAGCAATTTCTAAAGCCCCAGAGGGCCGCGTTACCCGCACTCCCGTGAGTCAGCGGCACGTCCTAACGGTAAAGGGGAAAGACCCCAACTATGTATACCGTATCGTGAACGATACAGATGATCGGATCACGCAGTTTCAAGAGGGTGGGTATGAACTTGTCCAAGATGAGACTGTAAAGGTGGGAGACTCTCGTGTATCCTCTGGTACTCCAGTAGGAACTACAAAGAACTTGTCAGTTGGTCGAGGTACTAAAGCATATATCATGCGAATTAAGCGTGAATGGTATGAAGAAGACCAAGCCAAAAAACAAGAATATGTAGATGCACAAGAAGCTTCCATCAAGAAAAAAGCTCTTGATGGTACTTACGGTAAACTCGATTTAACACGCGACTAACCTATCTAAATGTAAGTGCCATTAGAATAACCTATTTTTTGCTAAATTGGAGATTTACTAATGGCAAACGTTAATCGGCTTGGTGGGTTTCGACCTGTCAAGCATTTGAATGGCTCCCCCTATAACGGGCAAGCCAACATCTATGAAGTTGTGGCTGGTGATGGCACCGCACTCAACGTAGGTGATCTTGTTAAGGCAGATGCTGGTACAGCAACGGATGTATATCCTACCTGTATTCGTCTTGCTGCTTCCGGTCAGGTAACTTCTGGCCTCATCCTTGGTGCGGTTGTCGGCTTCGTTGTCGATTCCCCATCTAGTCTGGATACTCCTCAGTATCGTGCCGCTTCTACGAAGCGTCTGGTACTTGTTGCAGATGCTCCTGACCTTATCTTTGAGTGTGCCGACGGCTCCACAACGCCAACTACGACCACCCTCATCGGTAACAACACTGGTGTGACTTGTACAGCTCCCAATACGACTACGGGTGTTTCGCCCATGACGACTGGTACTGCCTCGCCTACCACGACCAACACGCTTCCGCTGAAAGTTATGGCTATTAAAAAGAGTCCTGATAATGAAGCTGGTGTAGCCTTTCAACGCCTTGAAGTAATGATTAATCAACATTACTACATGGGTGGTCAGACTGCAGTCTAATCAATAAAGGAGAAATATAATGTCCGTAATGACTACTAGTTCTTTCGCCAAGGCACTCTGGCCCGGCGTTAATGCATGGTATGGCCGTGCGTATGAGCAATACCCAGAAGAGTTCCCCAAACTGTTTGAAACTCAAAAGTCTTCCAAGGCATTTGAGCAAGACGTTGGTGTTTCGTCTTTTGGTCTTGCAGTTCAAAAGGCAGAGGGTGCTCCTATCTCTTATGATAGCGAACGCCAAGGTTTCACGACCACGTATACACATGCTGTGTACGCTCTGGGCTTTATCATCACTCGTGAGATGATGGAAGATGACCAGTATGACGTAATTGGTAAACGTAAAGCTGAGGGTCTTGCCTTCTCTATGCGTCAAACCAAAGAAGTTAATGGTGCTAACGTGTACAATCGTGCTTTCTCGGGTTCTTATCTGGGTGGTGACGGTGTTGCACTTATCTCGGCTTCTCACCCCAATATCAAGGGTGGTACATGGTCTAATCAAATTGCTACGGCTTCTGACTTGTCTGAGGCAGCCCTTGAGCAGGCTTGTATCGACATCGCTGGTTTCACCAATGATGCTGGTTTGCTGATTGCAGTTCGTCCTGAGACGTTGGTTATTCCTCGTCAGTTGATCTTTGAAGCCAAACGTATCTTGGATACTGATGGCCGAGTTGGTACTGATAATAACGATCTGAATGCTATCCGCACGTTGGGTTCCATTCCTAAGATTGTTACTAATCACTTCTTGACGGATACTGATGCTTGGTTCATTCGTACTAACGTACAAAATGGTATGAAGCATATGGAACGTCGTGCTGATTCGTTTGACATGGACAATGACTGGGATACTGAGAACGCCAAGTTCAAAGCTACTGCCCGCTATTCGTTCGGCTGGACCGATCCTCGCGGCTTGTACGCCTCCGCTGGCGCTTAATTTATCTGAGGGGAGCAATCCCCTCTTTTTTTAAAGGATAAATTATGTCTATTAATTTCGTACAAGGTCAAGTCGCTGTAAGCGATCCTAGTCCTACTGGACCTAACGTAACTAGCAATATCAAAGAACCGATTGTTAAAGTTGTAAAACTTACTTCCGCAAACTTTGGTACTTCTGCTGTTAATACATTGGTTGCAGTTCTTCCTGCTAATGCTACTATTCTCCATATCCATAAAGTCGTAAAGACTCAATTGGCTGGTGGTAGTATTTCTGCAGCTACGGTGAATATTGGGTCTGCCTCGGCAGGTACACAGTTTGCCTCTGCGTATAGTGTGTTTGACGCTGCTGGTGTTAATGCTCTGGTAACTCCGGTTACTGGTACAGTGCAGAACTATGGTTTACCTAATGGCTATGACATCCCCGTTTGGGTTGGTGGCACTGCTACTACTGGTGCTCCTACGTCTGGTGAGATTTATCTCATCATCACATACGTTCGATAATAAATGGGGGCCTTGTGCCCCCTTTTTAAGGAATAAATATGGGTAATGTTACTAGAACACCGCCATTAAATGTAAGTGTCAAAAATACTTTTGTGAATGCGTCAAGTCTTGGGTCTAATGCAGTTATTGCTGCTGTTCCCGGAATGTCAATTCGCGTTATCTCAGTGGCAATAGTTAGTACCCTTGCCAATAGTGTAAAATTTCTCTCTGCTGCTACAGACATTTCGGCTACCTTTCCCCTAGGGGCTAATGGTGGATTGGTCTTGTCTTTTAATGAGCATGGCTGGTGTCAAACCGCCGTAGGAGAGGCATTGAATGTCAATCTATCAGTTGCTACTGCAACTGGTGTACAAATCAACTACATCGTAATCTAATGAGTATCATATCTACTTTTAAATCTCTTTTCCAAGAAAAGACGCAACCTACAAAAGCTAGTCTCATCAAAGGATGGCGACGTGGTATGTGGGTTATGCATGGTGATAAGATTGCAGTTATTGCAGTCTTGGATGAGCCTGCTGAAATCCACTATACTGATATTATCAAAGGTGAGAATATCGGTAAAGAACTAGTTCCTTTGAATGCTCTGAGGCAAGCTAAATACTCTGAGATTCCAGAAGGTCGTCGTATGACTAGCCGCGAAGCGGCAGAGGAGCTTGGTTATGGCGCTTAATTTTCCTGATGTAGGCGAAAATCTTGCCTTGGAAATGATTACGAATAAGACTGCTCCACAGAATCTTGTTCTAAAACTATATAAAAACAACATCACTCCTTCTGATACAGATACGGCAGCTACTTATACTGAAGCTGACTTTACTGGATACTCTGCTATTACATTAACTGGTGCCTCATGGGGTGCTGCTTCTGGTGGGACTATTGCATATGCTCAACAAACATTTACTTGTTCTGGTGCGTCGTCTAATTCCATTTACGGCTATTTTGTAATTCAAACCACATCTACTGTACTTCTATATAGTGAGAGAGATGCCTCTGCTCCGTTTACAGTTGCTGTATCTGGAGATGCTGTTAAAGTTACTCCAACGATTTCAGCTAACTAATTAAAATATACAGATGGTCATATGATCTATACTTTTCTTCATTTTGATCGCATAGCAGTCTGCGCGAAGGCCGCGCCATGACAACCGTAACTGACGATTTCAATAGATCAGATAGTGCCAGCCTCGGCTCAAATTGGACGACCTATCTAGGGAGTTTTGGTAACAGAATCACGTCCAACACTTGCCGCGCTGGTGATGTCGGAAACAGTCAGGGCAACCATTGGGCTACAGCATCGAACACGTTCGGAAGTGACCAATTCAGCAAGTCCACTATTTCCATCGCCCTCAACACGGGAGGCTCGAATGTGTACTTGTCACACTGCGTTCGCGTCAGTGGGTCTGGCGGTACTCGTGACCTTTATCAGTTCACCTGTAATGCTTCAAACTGGTATTTAACTCGTGTCGATAATGGCACTGGCACAGACATTGACAGCGGCACCAGAACGCAAGTTGTCGGTGAGGTTCTTGAGTGCCGGGCGGTTGGGTCAACCATCAGCGGCTGGATTGATGGTGTGGAAATCACGTCTGTCACAGACACGGCCTACACCAGCGGACAGCCGGGCTTTGAGGTCTACAATTCTGGCGCGACGCTTGCCGCATGGGATGATTGGAGCGGCGGTGATCTTTCTGCGGCACCAACAACGACCAACGTCACGGGCTCGGCTACAGCGGCCGTAGGGATTGCAGAGACTTACACCTACACGCTGGACGCATCTCCAGCCGGAACGGTAACGGTCACGCCTACGGCTCCAGTAGCTGGCTCATGGTCTCCAACTACGGTTGGCCTGACCTCGGGCAACTGGAATACGGGACTGACCTCGAATTTCACCGCGAGCGCGTCGGGCTCTGGCAACATCAGCAGCACGAATGATGGTGGGTTGACCAACGATACGTTAGCGGTGACGGTTCACCCCGTTTCGCGCCCCCCTGTTCGTTCAATCGGGCAACGCATAGCCCCGTTACTTAACTTTTAGGAAATATTATGAGTGGAATTTATACAGTTACATTTTCTGGAGTTGCAGTAACTGCACAGCAGGATTTGATGGCTCTTGTTGCACATTCGTCAAAGCAGTGCGTGCTTCTGGGCTTCGGAATCAGTCAGTCAACTGAGGTGGGTGACACAGCTGAAGAGGGGCTGTCCATCCTCGTCAAGTCCGGTGCAACGTCAGCGGGCTCGGGGGGTAATGCGTTTACGCCAGTGGCCACTGATGGCAGTGGGGCGGCCGCTGGGTTTACCTCCCGCATCAACGACACGACGATTGCTAACACAGGCACCATCGTGAATCACTATGCGTACAACTGGAACGTGCGTGTGGGCATGGACATCATCTTGCCCGAGTCGATGCAACTGATCTTCGGGGCGGGGCGCCGCCTTGTGATTGGGCTGGCCACCACCCCTGCCGATTCCATCACGATGTCTGGTTACGCAGTCGTTCAAGAGATCGGTTAAATGCGTCAGCGGCTGTTTTCGCGGCCAGCGATACATGTTCAGCGAAATCAGAAACTCTTTCTTCCGCTTACTAAAGTCGCTGGAACAATATATACAATTACCCCAACCGGGTCCATTGCATTTTCTGGAAGTTCTGTTTATACAAGAACTAGAACACAGGAGGTTTCTGGTTCAATAGTATTCTCAGGTAGTTCTGTTATTAACAGAATTAAAGTACAAGATGCTTCTGGTACTATAGCCTTCTCAGGAGCCGCTAGTATTACCAGAACAAAGATACAAGATGTATCTGGTTCTATTGTATTCTCAGGTACAGCTCCAATTACTTTTGAAGCTGCTGGTGGAACTATCTATACGATAACTCCTGCAGGATCAATTGTCTTCTCGGGTAGTGCTACTTATGTTAGAGAAAAGCTACAGAGTAATGGTGGAACTATTACTTTTAGTGCCACAACAGCATATACAAGAACAAAAGCATTCACTAGTGACGGAGAAATAGCATTTAGTGGAACTGCAGGACGTAGTTTTATTAAAGTGATTGCTCCAACAGGACTTATTGCTTTTAGTGGGACAGCTCCTATAACTTATACAGGTAGCGGGGTTCCAGATGTGAGCACTTGGAGAACATTAACAGGAGCAGGATTGTAATGCAAAATTGGTTTAAATCTGGCGATCATAACGCTATATGCGACTCATGTGGTCGTAAGTATAAAGCCAGTACAATGCAGATGAGATGGGATGGATTGTTTGTTTGTCCTGATGACTATGAAGTAAGGCATCCACAATTGTCTCTTCGTGTACATGCAGACAAGCAATCTGTTACTATTTCTAGACCAGAGCCAGAGACAGACACATTCGTAGCAGTGTGCTATATATGGGACCGTGCCCCGTATGCTGAAATGGCTACAGCTGGATGTGCCGTTACTGGAAATACTACCCAATCATATGCTAGTTTACTGGCTCTTCGAAGTGGAATTTAAATGAGTGATACAACTTTTATAGCAGGCACAGTAATAGCAGCAGATTGGCTAAATGATGTTAATGATGCAACATACACTAAGCTTACTAACGTAGGAACTATTAGTGTAGCGGCGGCTACAGTATTGGATGATGCCTCTGTTGGAGCTATGCTTACTACAATGGGAGGTGCTCCTTTGTCATCTCCTACGTTTACAGGAACTCCCACACTACCAACTGGAACTATAGCAGTAACACAGGCAGCAGCAGATTCTTCTACTAAAATAGCTACAACTGCTTTTGTGCAACAAGAGGTACCGGCAGCTAGTACAACTGCGGCGGGTAAGGTGGAATTGGCAACTACAGCAGAAACACAAACCGGCTCGGATGGCACACGAACCATAACCCCGGCTGGTCTGAAGGGGGCGCT
>OFRO01000522.1_pt1 | contig 13290 bp, 8 predicted proteins | sample 1543091 | NCBI WGS metagenome assembly OFRO01 (sample SAMN07774217, study PRJEB24372) | wastewater metagenome | isolation source: Exp Tend NO 10WW | collected 2016-02
TTATGTTTTAGCCTTGCGGCCGTACTCCACAGGCGGGATGCTTAACGCGTTAGCTTCGCTACGGAGGGGGTCGATACCCCCCACAGCTAGCATCCATCGTTTACGGCGTGGACTACCCGGGTATCTAATCCGGTTCGCTCCCCACGCTTTCGTGCCTCAGCGTCAGAAATGGTCCAGTAGCCTGCCTACGCCATTGGTGTTCCTTCCTATATCTACGGATTTCACTCCTACACAGGAAATTCCAGCTACCTCTACCATTCTCGAGTTCGTGAGTTCGAATAATGTGTTGATGGTTGAGCCATCAGATTTCACTATTCGCTTTACGAACCGCCTACGCAACTCTTTACGCCCAGTCACTCCGGATAACGCTTGGGTCCTACGTATGACCGCGGCTGCTGGCACGTAGTTAGCCGACCCTTATTCATTAGTTACCGTCATATTCTTCGCTAATAAAAGCAGTTTACGACCCGAGGGCCTTCATCCTGCACGCGGCGTTGCTCCATCAGGGTTTCCCCCATTGTGGAAGATTCCTCACTGCTGCCTCCCGTAGGAGTCTGGACCGTGTCTCAGTTCCAGTCTGACTGATCATCCTCTCAGACCAGTTAACGATCGTCGACTTGGTGAGCCTTTACCTCACCAACAATCTAATCGTACGCAGGCCGCTCCCAAAGCGTATAAATACTTTAATCCGAAGACCATATGCGGCATTAGACTCCATTTCTGGAGCTTATTCCTCACTTTGGGGCACGTTCCCACGTGTTACTCAGCCGTCCGCCGCTCGCCGACATTCCTCACTAAAGTTCTGAATGCAGTAATCAGTAATCGGTTCTCAGTATTCAGTGATTGAACAACTGATTACTGAAGACTGTTTACTGACAACTGTTCCGAACCTTGGTGAGAAACTCGCTGCCGCTCGACTTGCATGTGTTAGGCACGCCGCCAGCGTTCATCCTGAGCCAGGATCAAACTCTCCATAAAAGACGTGATGGTTCCTCTCGTATTGCTACGACAGGCGCATCACTTGACTGACAAAATTGACTTGCATTACCAAATTGTGAACGTTCATATCTGTAGCACCCAAAAAGCACGTCAGACTGTTACCCATCTTACTCGGATTATTACCTCGAGTCAACCCTTATATTGGCTTAAATCGTTATGAAAAATGCTACACATATGCCAACGGTCACGCCAAACAACGCGCCCAGCACCACCTCGAGAGGACGATGCCCCAAAGCCTGGTACGGCAACGGATCCTTGCCAAACGGCGAGATTTCGAGCAGCTTACGAAGAGCTAGTCCCTGTTCACCACCGGAGCGACGCACCATGAGTGCATCGTAGGCAGCAATAGCCGTCAGAGCAAGTGAGACGGCAAACAAACCGGTTGCCGTCCCGTCCCGTATACCGATGACCGTTGTGAGTGCCACGAGGGTCGCAGTATGTGCGCTGGGCATATTGCCAGACTGGTAGAGCAGCCTCCAGCGCTGCCCCGCTTGAGCCCGTTTGTTGAGCAGAAACTTGGTAAACTGCGCGAGGAACCACGCGATGAATGGCGCGATCAAGTATACCGAAATGTCTTGTTCGCTATTCATGCGTACCTATTTTTCCGCTGTTACCGGTTCGGCAGCTGCTTCATCATCTTCATCAACCGCCTCGAGGCCTTCCTGCTGTTCAGGGATAAGGCCAATAGAAGCCACACTATCTTCGTTGCCGAGGCGCATGACGCGCACGCCTTGGGTTGTACGACCAAGCTGCGGTATGTCTTTGAGGCCTACGCGGATAGTCTGCCCCTTGTTACTGATCATGAGTACCTCTGAAGCGGAAGGGTCAAGCGAGGTAACTGTCACGATATTACCCGTCTTGGAATTCACGACGCCCGCTTTGATACCCACGCCACCGCGTTTGTGCGTCGGGAAGTTAGCGACTTTCGTCAGCTTTCCATACCCGCTCTCACTCATGACGAGTAAATTCCGACCCTCTTGAGCAAGATCCATGCCGACAACTCGGTCACCCGAACGCAAACGAATACCACGGACACCTCGAGCAGCTCGCCCCATTGGACGCGCGTCCGACTCCTTGAAGCGAATTGCTTGGCCAAAGGCAGTACTGATCACTACTTCGTCATCACCACAACTCATACGGATCCAGCGCAGTTCATCGCCGTCATCAAGCTTAATTGTGATCAGCCCAGAGGTGCGGATATTGGCGTAGTCCTTAAGCGGGGTTTTCTTGACCGTACCATGGGTTGTCGCCATGAACATGAAGCAGTCTTCGGATTGATCCTTGGCGATCTTGATCATAGAGGTGATACGCTCTTCGGGCTGCAGCTGCAACAGGTTGACCGCAGCGACGCCCTTGGCGGCTAGACTCGCCGCTGGCACTTCGTAGGCCTTGAGGCGGAAGACACGTCCCTTGTTCGTAAAGAACAGCAGCCAGTCGTGAGTAGTCGCGGTAGTCAGCTGATCGATAACATCGAGTTCTTTTGTGGTCATACCCCGCTTACCTTTGCCTCCTCTGTGTTGACGACGGTACTCGGTACTGAGTGTCCGCTTAATGTAGTTCTCGGTCGTGAGCAAGATAACAACATCCTCATCAGCGATCAGTTCTTCATCGCTAAACTTGCCAAGCTCATGCCCGATGACTTGGGTGCGCCGCTCATCACCGTGTTTCTCTTTCATCTCTAGCAACTCAGCCTTGATGATGCGCAGGATTTCTTCTTCGCTGCCGAGAATCTCTTCGAGGCGTTTGATCAGAGCGATGAGTTCACGGAGCTCGTTTTCTATCTTGTCCCGCTCGAGACCGGTCAGCCGGCGAAGCTGCATCGCCAGGATAGCCTGCGCCTGTATCTCAGAGAGGCCAAATCGCTCCATTAAGCCTGTCTGGGCTTCCTCGCTCGTCTTGCTGGCTCGAATCAGTTTGATCACTTCGTCGATATGATCGAGCGCAATCTTATAACCCTCGAGGATGTGGGCTTTTGCTTTGGCTGCCTTGAGTTCAAACTCAGTCCGTCGCCGGACGACAACTTGGCGGTGTTTGATAAATTCACCCAGGATATCTTGCAAGCCGAGAATACGCGGCTGAATTCCGTCGACAAGCGCCAGCATGTTGTAATGAAAACTTGTCTGGAGTGATGTCATTTTGTAAAGCTGATTGAGAACTTTCTTGGGGTAAGCGTCTTTTTTGAGCTCAATAACGACCCGAACTTTGCCACGTGCACTTTCGTCACGCAGATCGCTGATACTAAGGATCTTTTTCTCTTTCACCAAGTCTGCGATGCGTTCGATAAGTGTTGCTTTATTTACAGCATATGGCATTTCGGTCACCACTATCTGATGTCGGCCTTTTTTTGTCTCCTCGATGTCGGCAACCGCTCGGATCATGATACCGCCACGTCCAGTAGCATACGCTTGGGCGAGCCCCGGACCGCCGTAGACTACGCCGCCGGTAGGAAAGTCAGGACCCTTGACGTACTTGAGCAGATCTTCGAGGGTCGTTTCGTCTTTGTGATCGATGAGGTGCACGGTAGCATCGACAAGCTCGCTCAAGTTATGCGGTGGGATATTTGTCGCCATACCTACAGCGATACCGATCTGGCCGTTAAGCAGTAAGTTCGGCAATTTTGTCGGGAGCACCACCGGCTCTGTGTTTGAGCCGTCGTAAGTGTCACGAAAATCAACCGTGTCCTTGTCGATGTCGGCTAGCAGGTCTTCGGCTGGCTTGGCCATACGAGCCTCGGTGTAGCGCATCGCTGCTGCCGGGTCACCATCCATTGAACCAAAGTTACCCTGGCCGTTGACCAGCATGTAGCGCATCGACCACTCCTGAGCCATGCGAACCATTGAGTCATAAATCGAAGAGTCACCGTGCGGGTGATACTTACCCATCACCTCACCGACGATCTGGGCGCTCTTGACGGTTTTACTCGTTGGGCGGATCCCTGTTTTGTCCATGACATATAGGATACGTCGGTGAACTGGTTTCAGACCATCGCGCACGTCAGGCAGCGCACGATCAATGATCACACTCATTGAGTAACGAAGGAAATTGTCCTCCATGACATTCTCGACGGTTCGTTTCTCAACTACTCGTGAGTGCTCGGCCACTACCGGTAGCAAGTCTTCGGGTAATACTGTCTCTGTGATTTCTGAATTATTTTCGTCCATATACTAAATATCCAAGTCCTCTACGTTTACAAATTTGGCACGACCCTGGATGAAGTTCTTCCTCAGATCAACTTGGTCACCCATAAGCTTCACAAAAATAGCATCGGCTTTTTCGGCATCTTCGATGTTTAGACGTATCAGCACTCGGTTCTCGGGGTTCATCGTGGTATCCCAGAGCTGTTCTGCGTCCATTTCACCAAGACCCTTATAGCGATTGATACTGATACCGGCCTGCTTGTTTCGATCAGCCAGCGGATCCAGAGTCATACCACGTTCTTTTTTGTCGGCGATGATGCCATCGATCACTGCGTCGCGTTCCTCGTCACTATAGACATAGTGCTTCTTCGTGCCAGCCTTGATCTGGAACAACGGTGGCTTGGCGAGATAGACATGGCCACGCTCGACGACTTCACGCATGAAGCGGAAGAAAAAGGTCATGAGCAACGTGGCAATGTGACTGCCATCAACATCAGCATCGGTCATGATGATGATTCGGTGATAACGCAAGCCCTCGATATCAAACTGTTCGTCGATACCCACCCCCATTGCCTTGATGAGACTGACAATCTCGTTGTTATTTAGCATACGATCGAGACGAGCTCGCTCAACGTTGAGAACTTTACCACGAAGTGGCAAGATCGCCTGAGTTTTGCTATCCCGACCACTCTTGGCCGAACCACCGGCCGAGTCTCCCTCAACGATGTATAATTCACTGATAGTCGGATCTTTGCTTGAACAGTCAGACAATTTCCCTGGAAGACTCATGCCATCGAGCGCGCCCTTGCGGATGACATTCTCACGCGCTGCACGCGCGGCCTTACGGGCACGTGCCGCAAGCAGCGCTTTGCCAATAATCTTCTTGGCGATCGCAGGATGTTCCTCGAGATAATAGGCGAAGTACTCGTTCATAATTTGCTCGACGTAGCGGCGCATCTCAGGATTGCCAAGTTTGTTCTTGGTCTGACCCTCAAACTGAGGATCGGGCATCTTGACGAGGATAATAGCCGTCAACCCCTCACGTGTATCGTCGCCACTGAGATTCTCTTCCTTTTCCTTGATAAGACCGCTCTTGCGAGCATAGTCGTTTATGACGCGAGTCATGGCCGCCCGGAAACCGACGAGGTGCGTGCCACCTTCGGGGTTATAGACATTGTTAGCAAAGGCTTTGACTATTTCGTTGTAGCCATCGTTGTACTGAACAGCTACCTCTACCATGCAGTCCTCGGCTGGCCGTTCAACATAAAATATATCTTCGTCGACGACTTCTTTGCCAATATTGAGATGTTTGACGTAACTCTGGATACCACCTTCGAAATAAAAGGCATATCGCGCACCTGTCCGCTCATCGCTCACAGACGCCTTAATACCTTTTGTCAGGTAGGCTTGATGCCGCAGATAATCAAGTACCCACTGATAATCAAACTCTACCGTTTCTTTAAAAATAGTGTCGTCTGGATAAAATGTAATCGTCGTCCCACGAGGTCGATCGGTTTTACCAATTTTCTTGATGTCACCTTGCGGAACACCCCGCGCGAACTCAAGTCGATAGAGCTGCCCGTCTTTGACAACCTCTGCGATCAACCGCGCTGAGAGTGCGTTCACGACGCTCGAGCCAACTCCGTGGAGACCAGATGAGACTTTGTAGCCACCGCCACCGAATTTACCACCGGCGTGCAGCACTGTCAGGACTGTCTCGAGAGTACTCTTCCCTGTCTTAGGGTGAACGTCTATCGGGATACCTCGCCCATCGTCCGTCACCTTGATACCACCGTCAGCGAGGATAGCCACGTCGACAAACGTACCGTGCCCAGCAATAGCTTCGTCGATACAGTTATCGGCAATTTCTTTGATTAAATGATGAACACCGTCATATCCAGTGCTCCCGATATACATGCCTGGTCGCTTGCGTACCGGCTCAAGTCCTTCGAGCACTTGAATCTGTGATGCATCGTACGATGATGCAGCTGTGTCTGTTTGTTTAGCCATGTTCCCCCACTTGTCAGTGTATTTACAACTATTCTATTATAGCTGGCAAAATGTGTTCAATCAACTTACTATGCTGATTTGTACGAATTTTGCACTGCGAGCTCGTGTACAATTTCTCCTTGAAGCACGGAAAGAGACGTATTCACGATACGTCAATTGAGTATTGGAAAGGAAAAATGTGCAGGAGCCGAAGAAGCTAGCATGCGACCCGGCTTTGCCAGTTTGCATGCTGGCTGTTGCAAAAATCGTATTGTGTTGAACATAATTGTTATGCTATATTCTTGAGTAAGGAGTTAAAACAAAAATAAACTTATGTTTCGGAAACTGGTTTCGAATCTCCCTTTTTCGCCGGCGCTGGTCGGCCAACTAGGATTCTACGCTCGTCGATTGAAAAAGGAGGAGACAACTCGCCGCCTTGGTTTAATTGTGACCGCGCTTGCTTTGGTTGTGCAATCATTTGCAGTCTTTTCTCCGCCTGAATCAGCCAATGCGTCCAATGCGTCCGATTTGATCCACGGGGGCGTCAAGTCAAAATCTCAACTACTCGACGTGTACGACCGCAGTGCCAAGGGCAACGGTGACTTCAAAGGTATTCTTGACTATGCCGGCATTACCAGAGAAGAGCTCGCGGCAACCTCCGAAAAGACCGTCAACTCCCGGCAGTATGGCAAAGATAGCGATGCATGGAAATCATGGGGTCGTGTGCACCGTTTCAGCTCTGCCCAAGGTGAAGTCAAACACGTTGTCCCTCGAAGCTCAGGAGGAACCTCTACCGTATACTCTCGCCCACTCTGGTTGTTTGACTCGCTTGACTGGACTATCAAACACGGCTCAACCTATGGAGCCTTTGTCGGTCACTCAAAAAAAATTGGTGCCTTTTCAATCTTGAAAGCATGCGGGAACCTGACTGTCCGCAAAACGCCAAAACCAGCTCCCGAAGGTAATTTTCTCGATGCAACGTGTGAAGTTATCACCGGTAGTGCAATTGACGCTCGTAATTCTAAAGAAAACGTAAAAGTATACCTCTATTTTGATGGGCCACCCGGAAAGGGCGAAAAAGCTGGCCCAATCACTGCCGGTGGCACCAATCACAGCTTTAGCTATCAGGTTCCAGAGAAATACAAGCAAGCAACGCGCTCAACTCAGGTCTGGGGCGTCCTCGTCCCCCTTGCCGGCTGGAATGACAACTCGGTCCAATTCAAAAATACCGTGACCATACCCGGAAACTGCGTCAAGCCTCAGCCAGTGCCAACCGCAGCATGTACGTCACTCCAGGGAAGATTGATCGAACGTACTAAGTTCTCGCTTGTTGCAAAATCAACCGTACAAAACGGCGCCAAAGTCACAGGCTATGTCTTCACGGTCAAGGATGCTGAGGGGAAGGTTGTGCAAACCAAGACCGTTGACTCTTCTGCACTGCAAGTTGATTCAGGAACGATTACCCTGAATACTGCCGGAAACTATAGTGCCAGCGTCATAGTTAAGACCTCTGTCGGTGATAAAACTGGAGCCGATTGTGCAACTACCCTCAAAGTAGCCGCCCCCACGATGTGCGCGCTCAACCCAAGCCTGCCTGCGAGTAGCCCCGACTGCAAACCCTGCCCAGGCAACTCCCAGATCTGGTATCAGGACGAGGAGTGCAACCCCGAAACCGTCCAGTCAAAGGTGTCCAAAAACCTCACCCAAAACGCCGACTCCTCTACTGTCGTGGCAGCTGCAAGCGACCGGATCGAATACACCGTATATGTCGAGAATGTCGGACAGGTGCCAGCAACCGTCACTCTCAACGAAGAGCTGACTGATGTCATGGAATACGCAACCATCCAAGACAATGGCGGCGGTACCTACAACGCCGATACTCACACATTGAGCTGGGGCAGCATTTCCCTGCAGCCAGACGAAAAAGCCAGCCGTACTTTTGTGGTCAAAGTACATGACCAGATCGCGACGACAGCACAAGGTCAAAGCGAACCGGGCTCATACGACTGCATCATGACAAACGCATTTGGTAACACCGTCAACGTCAAGGTCGCTTGTGAGGCGCCAAAAGTACTCGAGCAAACAGTGACCGAGCTCCCTCACACGGGACCGACAGAAAATATGATCTTTGCTGGCCTGCTCGCTGTCATTGTCACCTACTTCTGGGCACGCTCCCGACAGATGGGCAAAGAAGTACGCCTGATCCGTAAAGACTTTAATGCGGGAACGATATAGGAGTGACGCCATGAATAATCCAGAACAATTCAAATCAACAGCCGAACACGGTGTAGAAAGCCAGCAAGCAGCCCAAGAGCGCGGTGCTGAGCTACTCGCTAGTCACGAAAGCTCAGTCGAAAATTCACCAGAACACCAGGGAGATCGCGTCGAAACGGCACGACACGAGACCGAGGCAGCGTTTTCTCGCGAAGCTGGTAAAGAACACGGCAGCGGCGAGCCAAATGGCTTTAGCCGCGCTATCAAACGCGTCACCAGTGAAGAAAAACGCGCCGCCTACCTGCAAACGATGAAACACATCCGTACCGAGATGAGCGCACCTGCTCGTGTTTTCAGCAAGTTCATCCACAACCGTGGCGTCGAACGCGCGAGCAGTATCCTTGGGAATACTGTTGCTCGACCAAATGCTGTTCTGAGCGGGAGCACCTGTGCGCTCATATTGGTCAGTTTTCTCTACATTGTGACAAAGATCTATGGCTACCCACTCTCTGGGTTCGAAACAATTGGAGCGTTCGTATTGGGCTGGATCATAGGCCTCACCTACGACTACACCCGCACTCTCGTCACTGGCCGAATCCAATAAATACCCCTCCATCTCTTGTGCTAAGACCAAGAAAATGGGGGTTATTTATTATCTTGAGAAGGAGCAGCCGTCTCGCCGGGCTTACCGTGGTGTAAGTTACCCCGAAGGTCGATGTATATCTCATCTTCCGACAGCTTCCCTTGCTGGCCATCATCAGACGGCAACTTCGGAAGGTTGATCTGCAGGACAGACTCGTCATCTATCGGAGCTGGCTTATACGGCTCAACCACATGTGTATCTGTTGCATCGGGAATCGGAAGCGTCATAGGCTGGGGTTTTGCCGTTGGCTCATCGCGCACCTGGGCATGGGCTGCTTGAGCTGGCTGTGGCGCTGGGCTGTCTGTCACTGGCTTCGGAGTAACAGGAGCCGATGGCGGTGGTACCACGGGCTTTGGGTCTTGCTGCAACTGTTTGCGCTTGGCCAGCCACTCATCAAGGAAAGATGAGCCTTTGCTTGCCGTAGAATCACCAGGCTGCCTTTGTGAATCAAGCATAGTCTTCTTTTTTGCTTCTCTGGCGGTGTCTCCTGCCCTCAGGCGCGTAAATATAGCCTTTTCTACGTCTTGCCTAGGTTTACCAAACTTGGCCGCACTGAGGCGCTTAAGCGCAGCTGCAAGCTGTGGGTTGGCGCGGCCGAGCGGCGGTATGAACGACATGCTAAATGGTGACGATGGAACGCCGTTGATCTGGGCGACGACGACCGATTCGTAGTTCGGTAGTTTCGTGAGATCTTCGGCATCAAATACTGGCATAAACTTCTTTGCCATCAGCTCGGCATCCGTAGTACCAATTCGTCCGGAGATAACCGTTCCAACATTTCCGATGATCGCCTCTCTGATCTTGTCTGTGAGTTGGCTCACAAACTGATTCGCGAGGATGAGATTGAGCCGATACTTTCGAGCTTCCGAGAGAATATTTTCGAAACTGTCGGTGGCGAAGTTCTGAAACTCATCGACATACAAGGCAAAGTCTTGGCGCTGGTCTTCGGGCATATCTGCGCGCCCCATCGCGGCAGCCTGGAACTTCATGACAAATATCATACCAAGCAACTGCGAGTTGAGTTCACCTGTCTTGCCTTTCGAGAGGTTGACCAACAGGATCTTCTTGTTGTCCATGATATCCCGGAGATTAAAGCCTGACTTTGTCTGGCCTATGACATTGCGCATCATCTCGTTTGACAGAAAAGCGCCAAACTTCGACACAAACCACCCAAGCACCTCTGACTTGTGATAGTCACTTGTCTGCGCCATTTCTTTATTCCAAAAATCGAGAACTGTCTGATCACGTACGTATTTGATCTTTTCCTTGGCAAAGGCATCGTCGTTAAACACCTGTGGTATATCGATAAAACTAGAGCCATTCGGATCACTCATGATCGTCAGTGCGGCGTTACGGAACCAATGCTCATATCGCGGCCCGATGATCCCAGTGTGTCCTGGGTCATAGAGACGATACAGCATAGCGATAGCCTCTTGCACTAGGAAGTCTCGCTGGTCAGGTGTGTCAAACTCAAACAGGTTCAGACCAATTGGATTTTCCATGTCACCAGGATTGAAATAGATAACATCCTCAACTCGTTCCTTTGGTACCATGCCCAGTAGCTCTTCGGCCGAGTCACCATGCGGATCGATGAACGCAAAGCCTTTGCCGTCCAGCATGTCTTGCAGGGCAAGATTCTCGAGCAACTTTGACTTACCCGTACCGGTTTGACCGATGATGTAAGTATGACGACGACGGTCATTTGTACTGAGACGAATTTCCTTTTTCACCCCACGATAGACGTTATAACCCATGAGAAAACCTTCGTTGAGAAGCTGGTTGGGGCCATCGACTTGCTTGGAGGCTTGTCGCTGCACCTGAGAGGTTGGGATATTTTTCTGATCAGGTAGATGAAAAATCGTCGCCAATTCGACACTGTTGAGTATATTGCTACGGATTTCTTGCGGGAAGAAGCGAAAGATAAACGACGTGACAAACTGTTCGATATTCTTCGTGAGGCTAAATTTAAAGCCGTTGTTACCCGGTGAATCAAACAGTGCAAAAGCAGCTACGACATTTTTGAGCAGCACTTGAGAGCGTGTGGCGGTATTTGATGAGGCGACCACCCGGATCAGGACTTCATATCCAGGATGACGGGTTTTTTCCTCGAGTGCATCTATGGTTGCCTGCTCAAGTGACGTGAGCTGCTTGTCTTCTGGCTTCACTTCTTGTGCCTCGGGTGCTTTCCACAGCGCCTCGAGCAGATCCTTGGGAGCGAGGACACCCTTTGCACCGGTCTTCTTGCCCTTATCTTTACGGATATTCGCAGCGGTTGTGACAACGTTTTTTGTCCACCCATCTGGTGCTGGTCGAATAAGCATCTGAATTCCTATGCCGTCATCGCGAGTTGCGGTGCTGAGTGCGTTGAGGATTGCCCGCATGGCATCTCGTTTCGACTCTTGGTAGGTTGCGATTGGATAGCTGTAATTCTTCTTCAGCGTCAACTCACCGCCGATAGTTCCACTCACCTTGCCTATCTTGCTGAAGAGGTTGTGTTCCTCAACCTCTTCGAGACGTGCCGCTGGATAGGCTGCGGCGACTGCCTGCCGCACGACGTCAAGCAGCGCCATCGGCACAACTGCGTAGTAGTGGATCAGTCCTTTTGTAGCCACCATCTCGAACACCAGATGACGCTGTCCGTATATGCGAGTCTTGAAGCCTTTGACGGAAGTACTGGCAATAACGTTGTACAACACCTGGGCTTGGCTGATTGTTTCTTCGGTGACGTCTCGTTCATCGCGTCCCCCGCCCTCGATATCGTCGCTTGCAGGAGGCAGGTGAATCAATAGTGGTACCATCTTGAGCCCACGCTCATAGTTCTTTGCTTCACGGAGTACTTTGCGATATTGCCAATAAAAAAAACCAGCTATCGATGTGGCTATCACAACTATTACGACCACACCAATGATTACGTCCACGACTACTTCCTACGAGCTTTCATTGGGTACTTTTACAGTTTTATTATATCGCTTCTGAAGATAATCAGCCTGGAGTCTACTGACAGCCTGTTCTTGCAAGTATGGATCGTGCTTCGTCTCAGCAATTACTTTCTTTGCCTTTTCAACCCACTCCTTCTCAATCAAATCCTCATCTGCAGCAACGACTGGGTTTTCGTCAACAGGCTGCGCCGCTGGTACATGCGAGGGATCCTGAATTTGCGGTAAAGGTGGTGGAGCAATCGGTTGAACCTGCGGCGCCGGGTCGCTCGGCCTACTTGGTTGGTTCTCTCGAGTCTCCTGTCGCTCCGCTGATTTGGGGAGTGGTGCTACTTCCGGAGTATTCAAAGGACTGGCTACTCGTTCGGATGGAGACGGTGCACGCTCAGATCCTATACTCGGTGACGGTAACTGCGGTTCCATATGAGGTAAATTATAGCATATGTCGGTAGTAAAATGCTGTTGTTTACGAGCGCTTGACGACGTAAAAAATTGCAATCACAAGAAACGCTGCAGCCAGGATCACGTCACGTAGCTGAAGCTGCCCGACAGACTGCATCGCAAGCAAGAGGACAGGGCCAAACGCCAGTACACTGGCAATATAGTAGGCCTTTTGCACTCCGACGTTCCACTCCCTGAGGTTTACCTTGCGATATTTGTTGACCACTCTACTGATGAATGTGATACCGACAGTGAGAAAGATAAAGAAGACGCTCGCAAATAGCACATATACCAAGAAAAATACCAGTAACATCCCGGCCGGACCGGCACTCAACGGATCAGTGAGAGAAAATACCAGAAACAAGCCCAAGACGGCTACAAACGGGAGCACATAGGCAAGCTGACGATACTGAAAATTCATATGCTTAGTGTATAAGAACCTGTTCTATATCTCCACTATCACCGAAAGCCTGATGATTTTGAGTTGAACTCGGGAGACATGGGACAAGTCATTGAATTTGTAACCAAAGAAAAAATGCCCGAGCGACAAACCGTAACGTTTACAGTGGCGACATCCGCCTCTGTAAATAATTTAAGGGCGCGTGCCAAAGTGAACTAGTCTGTCGCTCAAGGCGACTACCCTCCTCACTGCCACTAGGGCAGATCGGGGGTTATGTGAGATGTGGTGGGTACGGAGCGACGTAACTATCTCGTTCAGCTTTTGGCCAAACAATGACGTCAGCTCGACGTCCGGTAAGAAGCGAGATATACGTGCAAGGTGCATCCTATCGCTCGTTTCTTACCGGTTCCCAACACCATGATGGAAGGTGCCAAGCTTTTAAATTTAGTTTCGTTTTTGTTTTAAAAGCTTATGTACACAGTAGCACGCTTATGCCTATAGGTCAAGGTTTATTGTAAATATTATTGTTGT
>OFRO01000523.1_pt1 | contig 13286 bp, 19 predicted proteins | sample 1543091 | NCBI WGS metagenome assembly OFRO01 (sample SAMN07774217, study PRJEB24372) | wastewater metagenome | isolation source: Exp Tend NO 10WW | collected 2016-02
GTTTGCCGTTCGTAGATAACTCTCGCGCAACCCTGATTCATAGGCCGCGCAACGGATCAACATACAACATCCACAAGAAACCACATATCGCAGTGAGTTTCTGGTGCGGCTATACCGTTACCGCAAGCGACGGCCATCTTGCATTTTTGGACTCCCCTCCTGACGGAAAGATTTTGTGTGAAAAGTGCGAAGCAGCGGCCGTTAAAAATGGGCTACCAACCGCTGATGAGTTGGCCGGAAAGCATGTTCATAAAGGCCGCACCGTGGCTGTAGTCACTTGCTGCTCTGGCGCGAAAGGATCCGCATCATGAGCCTTCCCTACGAAAACGCCACTAGCGGCGACAAGGCCATTGGCGAAATGCAGAAGATCCTCCGGTCATTCGGCTGCCAGAAATTTGGCTACATGATCGATGACGGCGAAGGCTCTCTGCTTGTCCAGTTCGAGTATCGCGGCCGGCAGGTATCTGTCAAAGCCTCGATGTCTGGATATGCCGTAGCATGGCTCAAGGAACACCCGTACAGCAACCGGATGAAGAAGACAGCCAAGCAGCACGAGGCCGAATCCATGCAAGTGGCCAGTATCGCCGTCTTCTCGATATTGCGCGATTGGATGAAGGGCCAGATCATGGCCATTGAAACGGGGATTTTGAGCTTTGAAGGCGCGTTTCTTGGTCAGATATTGCTGACGAGCGGAAAAACGATCCTTGAAACAGCAACTGAACAGAAGCTATTACCAGCCGTTGGCAGCGCATCATGAGCCTAATCGCCTCAATCCTATCCGGATCAAAGCCGAGCATTCCCGGCGTCGCAACCATCTATCGCGTCGAGCAGTACCGCGACAAGCCGAGATTTGAAGCGGAAGCCGCACGACTTAAGCCGGCCAGCCCCGCCTTCGTCCCTAAGTGCTTTGACCACATGCTGAGCAAGAAGGTCGCCAATCGTTTAGCTATTGAGGACTGCCTGCGCAACGGTATCAATACGCAGATGAAAATCCACATTGCCACCGACATCAGCCAAGGAACGATCTGCCAGCGCCTGGCGGAAATGGTCTATGCCGGCGAGGCTGCGGTGGATCGCAGCGGAAAGCCGTTGAAGTATTGCATGACGGACGAGGTGGAATTGTGATCCGCGTCAATCTGCCTCCCAAGGACCGCGCCAGGTATCTCGCCTCCTGCGACCGATTCAAGGCAGACAAGCAGAAGCCGCCGACACGCAAGCAGGCCCGCGCCTGGCTGGCACCGATCCGCAAGGCGCTGACCGAGATGCTATCCGGCGAAGTTGATAGCCACAGGGGATACGCCATCACGCGCATTCATCACGCCGACAACGACTTCGCACGCATTGATCACGCGATTAATGGCTTCGTCGCCCTGATCGAGCGACTGATGCCAGATTTCGATATTTCGGCCATTCGCAAGCTCAGCAAGAAGCTAGAAAACGGTGTGCTGCTGCAAGCCGCCGAAGTGCAATCCGGGCTGGCCTTGCTCAAACAATGCGAAGACCGCCTGATCAAGTTCCGGCGCTTTGAATTGATCGACGCGGCTAATACCGAGATGGTCAATATCGAACTTGAACGACTTGGTTTGAAGGTGGCAGCATGAGCTATTCCAACGCTTAGCTGTGCGGACTGCGCGTCAGCGCAGGTCCGAACGAGCGTTGTGTTATGCGGGTTTTTGGAGATTGAAGCGTGAGCAGAACAGTAACCGAAGAAGATTTCAGGATGCCGGAGTTTCGCGGCAAAGACCCCAAGGACTACGAGTTCCGTGGTGATGGGAAAGTGGTGCGAAAAGACCGATGGGAAACAGCGATACACAGCATTCGTTACGCGCTCGGAGACAACCGGCGCGAGTTCGAAGTTTTGGACATTGTTAGCGCGGTGCAGGCGATGGTGGCAACGATACCGGAGCCTGAGCGCGAAGACGATGAATGCGCATAACGCACTAGCTAACGCGCCGGCCAGAACCGGCGATTGAACAAGGACGGACGTTGCGGCCGGTCGCGTTGAGCGATGAGTTAGGTTGCGATTTTTGCGCGATATGTGCGCAACTTTTTGGAGATATGAAGATGACTGAACAGCCTTTGTTTGTGACGCCGGAAGATTGGGATATTGCCGTGATGCACGGCCAATACTCGCAAGGCGAGGACCGCGAGGATTTGGTTACTTTCCGGCGCAGTGACCTTGCTGCGTATTTGGCACAAATGCGGGTTGATCATGACGGGATTATTGCCGTACTGCGCGATTTGCTGCGAGACGCAAAGTTCCCGCTGATGGTTTCAAAGGCCGATGCCATGAGCGCAGGGGAAGATGACGACGTGCAGATGCTGCGCGAACTTCTGGCGCGAATTGATGCGGCGCTGTAAGCAACCTAACGCCGCCTTAACGCGACGCCCGTAAGGGCGGTCGCCGTTGAAGGCACAGTTATGCATCTGGAGGTGAAAATGGATGACCAGTACAAGCCAGACAACTGGGCGCACAAGGCGCTGTTGCTGATGGATGATGCCGAAGCATTGGTGCGATTTGCTGCGGTGAACATGCCAGACGCGGAGAAATACAACAAGGCCGCAAAGGCGTTTTGGGACGTGTGCCAGAGGCTGGCTGAAGAGCGGAACAAGCTGCATAACGTCGAAGCTAAGGGGCCGGCGCGCAGCGACGGTCCCGCTTGAGCGCCGGGTTGGCAGGCAAACGGTGAAGCGGAGTGATGATGGCTGAGAAAGTGACAATCGGGAATTGCGAACTGGTGTGGATTTACGCGCTGTGCGATCCCGTCACCAATGCGCCGCGCTATGTCGGCAAGACTACGAAGCCGCTGCTGCAACGGCTGAAAGAGCACAAGCAGCTTGCCAGGCGCAAGCGCAGGCTTCCGGTTCAGCGATGGATGAATGCCGTTGATGGCGTGAATCTGTGCGGGGCTTACATGCGAGTTCTTGAGGCCGCGAACTCAACAAATTGGACTGAGCGAGAGCGGCACTGGATTGCTCATGGCCGCAGCAGCGGGTGGGACTTGTTCAACTTGACCGACGGCGGCGATGGACTGCATGGGCTGGTGCCATCAGACGAACATCGCAGGAAGAACAGCGACGCCCACAAGCGAGGCAGTTTCTTCAAGTGCTATTGCGGAACGGAGTTCTGGCGGAAGCCACACGACATTGCACACGGGCACGCAAAGTTCTGCTCCCGTTCATGCGCTAACGGGAGGAAACGACATGGCATTTGATGAGGTAACGATAGGCAACTGCCGCCTGATACACGGCGACTGTTTGGAGATTTTGCCGACGCTCGGCAAGGTTGATGCGGTGATAACAGACCCGCCATACGGTGTGGGGTTCGCATACGAGAGCCACGACGACAGCAACGATGGATATGCCGATTGGTGCGCGGCATGGTTTGAGGAACTGCAAGAAACGCGGCAATGCTCCCCGCGAGTGGTGGCGATTAGCTGCGGGATAAGCAACCTGCAAATGTGGCCGAAACCTACCTGGGTTATGGCTTGGCACAAACCGGCTTCAATGGGGCGGTGCGCTGTTGGGTTCAACAATTGGGAGCCTGTGCTGATTTACGGAAAAGTGGGGAGGCAGATTGTTGATGTGTTTCGCGCAACGATAACCCCAGACGATGAACTGAAAGCGCACCCCTGCCCGAAGCCTTTGGGGTGGGGAATGGAATTGGTTGACCGCCTGACGAAGCCGGGCGAAACGGTAATGGATATTTTTATGGGCAGCGGAACGACCGGGGTTGCCTGTGCAAACTTGGGGCGGCGGTTCATTGGGATTGAGAAGGAACGCAAGTATTTCGATTTGGCCTGCAAGCGCATCGCCCGAGCCCAAGCACAAGGCCAGTTGCTTCCACCTGAACCAGTGGCCGCGCCTGAACAACAGACGATGGAACTGTGACGCCTAAGCCTGAATTCACAGGCGACCCGCAGCTTTATCGCGGGGCGTCCTGTGGAATGACGGGTTAGGTTTCGCGGTTGATAACGCAACACAAAATAATTGCAAAAAGGTCTTGACTATCGTTTGATTGCGCACTACAATAACAACATCAACTCAACAAACGAAGGAGAAACAAAATGCAACTCGAAACGATCCGCACCCAAACCAAAAACGGTCTTAACCAAACTGTTGTTAATTTCGTCGTGTTTGCCGATGGCGTTGCCGCCGGCACCTTCAGCACCCAGGCAAGCGCTTGGGCTTACCAAGACACCCTTTGGGCTGCGGCCCAAAACAAAACGATGGAGGCGCTCTATGCAGGGCGCTAACCGAGGTGGCCCCGGAAGGGGCCAGGGACGCAAGCCGGTGAAGCAAGGGGAAGAAACGGTAACACTCTCCCTGCGGGTGACGGTGGCGCAACGCGAGAAGTTGGCACGGCTAGGCGGTGCCGAATGGGTGCGGGGCAAGATCGACCGCGCAAAGGAACCTAACGCACTAGGTCAGGAGCCTTGCGCGGCCGTTTGCGCAAGGTCGCCTGCACCGACGGGTTGTGCGTCAAACGATGGAACGGGGGATATATGAGCAACAGAATTGTTTGCCAGTTTTCATGCGGCGCGGCCTCTGCTGTGGCGACAAAGCTGGCGCTCTCGAAGTACGGGAAAACCCACGACGTGCAGATAATTAACGCCTTCCTTGCCGAGGAACACCCGGACAACAGGAGGTTTTTAACAGACTGTGAAAAGTGGTTTGGCCGCGCGGTCACGGTGCTGCGCGACGAGAAATACGGGGCAAGCATCATCCGGGTTTTTGAGCAAACGCGATTTATGGCCAGCCGCCACGGCGCGAACTGCACCAAGATTTTGAAACGCAAACTCATGGACGCTTGGAAACAGCCGGGCGACGTAATGGTTTTTGGCTACACGGCAGAAGAGGCGGACCGGCTTGAGGACTTCCGCGACCGCAACCCGGACAGGCCGGTACTTGCGCCACTGGTTGATGCCGGTCTTGGCAAAGAGGACTGCAAGGCAATGATCGAGCGCGCCGGGATTGAACTGCCTTTGATGTACCGGCTTGGCTACGACAACGCTAATTGCATCGGCTGCGTGAAAGGCGGAGAGGGGTATTTCAGAGCGATACGCGAGGACTTCCCAGAGCAGTTCGAGGAACTGGCAACAGTTCAAGAATCCATCGGCGAAGGCGCGTTTTTGTTCCGCAACCGTGCGACCGGAGAGCGGTACTCGCTGCGCGACATTCCGCCTGGGCCGGTGCGCAGAAACGAGGCGCTGCCGGCGTGCTCGTTTTTCTGCGAGATCGCGGAAATTGAGTACTCGGCATGATTTTGACGCACAACTTGAATTCAACGACACCCTAAAGTCGCGTTAACGCTGCCAAGTGTCGTTTAACACATCAACAGCAATCGGAGAACCGCATCATGCCTAGTGTCATCGCCAGAAACGCGACACCTGTCGCCGAAAAAAGCGACAGCGGTCAGTCCGCGAAAGCGCCGCGTCTGCTCGACAAGGTGCGGGAGCGAATCCGGGTGCTGCATTACAGCTGGTCGACCGAAAAAACCTACCTACACTGGATTGTCGGCTTCATCCATTTTCACAAAAACCGTCATCCTCGCGAGATGGGCGCGGCGGAAGTCGAGGCGTACCTGTCGCACTTGGCCACTGCTAGAGAGGTTGCCGCCGGCACGCAGAATCAAGCGATGCACGCCATCCTGTTTTTATACAAGCAAGTGCTCGGCATTGACCTGCCCTGGCTTGATGGGATGACGCGCGCGAAGGAAAGCAAGCGGCTGCCGACGGTGCTTTCGCAAACCGAGACGCGGGCGTTGCTTGCGCATGTCGACGGTCTGCCAGGGCTGGTTATCCGGCTGCTTTACGGAACCGGTATGCGGCTGATGGAGGGGCGGAAAATATTTTGGAAAATAAATCGAAAAGCACTTGACTATGTTATGTAGTCAAGTATAATTCTAGTCATGGAAGGCAACAACGCCAACCAGCCGCACCTCGGGGAATCAGGGGTAGGAGCAGAAAATGGAATACTCAAGCGACGTTGCCAAGGTCTATACGGTCACCCTCCCGAACGGAAAGACGCAGAAGTTCGAAGAATGCAAGAATGGTCAGGTTTGCTACGCCGGAACATGCAAGGTTGCTGACAAGTTCTTCGCTGGCCTTGAGCAAGTCAAGGCGATGGGCGGCAAAGTTGAAGTCGAAACCATTTAACCCGGAGCCAAAAATGGAAACCACCAAGACCTTTACGCAAGTTCGCCAGGCCAAGAATGGCGCTTTCGGCTGGATTGTCTCAATCCTCGGCGAGGATTACATCCAGAAAGGCACCAAGGCCGAAGCCTACGAATCTGCCGACAAAATCAATGAGCGCTGCGCCGGAATGACTATTGGCGAAGTCCGCGAATACTACAAACTCGGCAACTACCAGAAGTAAAGAGAGGCGGCCATGACCCATACGAACCGTGGCCGCCTTACCGTCAATATCGACGGCAAATGGCGGCTCTACACCAATACCATTCCCAGCGACGCAGAGGCTCTCGGGACAGTCACCCAGGGCGAAGGCGACACCGGGGCGCTGGTAAAGCTCCCTACTGGTCTATACGTCCAGATTAACGCCGGAACCATGCGAAACCTTGACGGCAGAAAGATCGCAGCGGCGCTTGGAACTGCTGGCACGCCATCCGAGATGGCGTGCGCCTGCGCCAAATGCGGCTACCCGCCCGGTGATGACTGGCTTGATGACGGCGAAACCTGCCCCCACTGCAAGCTGGTGCAATGACTCCGGAACAATTATCTGCCTGGCGCGCCGACCTTTCGCTGACCCAGCGCGCGGCGGCGCGGGCGCTTGGGATGGCGCTGGCAAACTATCAGCGCATGGAGCGTGGTCGAGACTGGTCGACAGGAAAACCAGCCCCAATCGACCGTAGAACAGCGTTAGCGTGTGCTGCGATCCGGGCCGGCTTGGCGCCTGACGGAGAATCAAAAAGTTGTGACTCGGTTTGTGACGCGCCAAGGCCAAATAGCGATATATCAGCGCCACAATCGAGCGACAAAAAAACTGCAACTAATTGATTTTATTGATATTATATGGCGTGCCCGGAGGGACTCGAACCCGCCTTTAATGGCGTTGTTATTGGCATTTTTTGAAAATCAGTTACCGGCCATGATGACCCAGTTGGATCCGTCTGATTTAAGACGTGCCCACTTGCCAGCGGTGGCTGCCAGGATCGCCGTTCCGGCGGTGTTCGTTGCCAGCGGCTTGACGTTTGCCGACGCCGACACCACAGTAAAAGCCGCGATTGTCTTGAGGTTGATTTCGCGACCGGGAAACGATGTGGCGGCTGGCAGCGTGACGGTAATAGATGCCGTCCCCTGGCAAATAATCTCTCGTTCCAAAACACCGACAGTGAAAGAGGCCGTCTTTATTACCGGCTTTAGGTAGGGGTCATATCCCGTATAGCGTGAAAGCTCCCGGAAGTCGCTATAGCTCGTGACGGTGTTGGCATCCGTCACGCATGAATACAAACGCCAATAGTTTCCACTATCCCAGTTTGTCGTCGCAGTCGAGGCCGATACGACGCCAGTATCCTTCGCTGCAACGACATAACTTGTGGTGCTGGCAGTCAGTGTCAAACTTCCGTTTGCGACAAACACGGCAGACCCATCGGCCAGCGAAACCCATCCGCCGTAATACGCCCATAGAAGGCCGGAACATTGGGCCTCATTTCTTCCGTAGGTCATCGCTGGGCTGGCTGCATCAAATAGCCCGTTAGCCGTAACGTCTTTTTGCGCCTGATTGACGCTCAAAACATTTATATGTGTTGTGCTGTTTGACATGGATCAAGCTCCTGGGAAGGGGAATGTGGGCGGCGTGTAGGATGTTGTGTGGCGACCGACGCCGACTGTCAGCAAGAAATCATCCACGTGATTGGCGAACTGGATAGTTCCGTCGCCACCGCAAAAATAGGTCGACGCGCCTGATGTTGCTCGCACGGCGCCGTAGTTTGTTTGCGATCCGACCAGGTCGCCATCGATGAAGGCGTAGTCGGTGCCGCCGACGCGACACCACTCATAAAATGCCCAGCCGGATTTAATGACGCCGAACGAAATTCCGTAAACTGATCCACCTGAGTTGTAAATAAAACCCGGACTCATGCCTGCCACACCCATCTGCACGCTCCAGTCTCGCGTTGATGGAAGCGTGCCGCGATAAATCACGTCGGCGTACGGGGAGGGAGCGTCCGGCGAATACCAGAAACTGATAGAAAAATCTTGATTGGCCAGCTCGACGCCTGAGTTTCCTGTCGAAACCCATCCGGTCGATGGCGTGGCGCCACCAGCACTCGCCCCGCCGAATTTTGAAACGGCGGTGTCGATTGTGTTTGTGCCACCGAGATGTGACCATGACCTTCCGGTCAGGTCATTCAATGCCGTTGCGCCATGCAGGCCGTCGCAATGCAGCGCGATGGTGACGTACGACCAGTACGGATCGCCGAATTGAATGGTTTTTCTGGCAGGGTAGCCACGCCCACGCCGGGTGGATGCCTGGCACATTTCGACGTAAACCGGATCAGGCGCCACTGCGAAGTCGACCAGTTGCTGCGCAGCGGTGTAAGTAAAGGTGCATGACGGCAGGTCGTCAAATGAGCGAATCACTCGGGAATAGGTGGCGTCTCCGTAAATCAGGCCGGAATAACGCTCGCTTTCCTCGTTCAATGGCACGTCGGCATAGTTGCGCCAGACGCCATCGTGTCGGGTTCGGCGTGTTGCAGATATAACCAGGTCGCCATCGACTGTCTTGTGGTATTTCACATTTACCGGCGCCAGGCACTCCAGGCTGACGCCCGTGCATTCGGACTCAAACGACCGGGCAGTATCCAGGTATTGCCCGCTGGTCACCAGTTTGAAAAGGCCATTAACGTCCAGGTCGGAAGATTGCAGATTCGCAACGACCAGATCGGTATCAAGCAGCACGACACTATCGCCCATCTGGTGCGTTGCCGTCGCCCATTCCGTGCCGAAGCGGCCACGCAGAAATCGGGATAGTGTATAAACGTCGGCGGAGACAGACGCCACGTCCTGCGCCTGTACCAACTCCCACCGGCCAGGGGCGCCGATGGCAAACAGGTTTTTCCAATTAAGCAGTTCGTCGCGGGTGATTCCTGCTAAAGTCTCGCCACTGGTAATACGCACCTGCACCGCGCCACGTGGATCGACCATAGCGCAGGTATTGGCATCCGGCAGCGCGGTCTCCGTGTAGCCCATTGTGGCGGTTTTACCGGATGGACAATCAACGAGCGGTGTCCAGCTCGCGCCCGCATCGCGAGAAACGAATAGCGTACCGCCCGGCCACGACGGCCCGCCCCGCATGGAGACTAACGCGGATGGCGCGTTCTGTGACGCGCTGACTGCTGGAATGTCGAGGATCAGCCCCGATGTTTTTGAGGCGCTGACGATTGATGGAGCAACGTAAGCCCCCGTTTCGCCCACCGCCGTTGGCGTGAAAACTGATGAGGCATTGCGAACCGCCTTGATTTCACGAATAAGGTTGGGCAGCGTTTCGATTTCACGAATCAACATCTCATGCGCTGCCGACGCGGCGATAACCGTCACAACATCAGCGGGCTGGATCTTCCGGTAGTCTCCAACGTCAGGCACCGTGAATCTGTATTCTGACCGCTCCACCCAGCCGCGATAAAGTGTTTGCTGCGCCGATCCGGCGGCTTCATTGGCGGTCATGACTACCGTCGTCTCTATCGCAACCTCATTGACCGACGAGGTGTTCAACCGGGCGTCGTATTGTTCATTAACGTCGAATCCGCGCCCGATGTCCGGATATTTAATCGACACCTTGCGCGGCAATTGACCATCCATCTCGATGGTCTCCGTCAGGCGTGCCACAAGCCCGCCGGCAGAAGCGCCGAGGTCGCTTTCAGGAATCGTCAGGACAGATGCTTTAGGGCGGCGGACGAATTGCAGCTGGTATCCATTTTGGCGGACATCAAACGGGAAGATGCGCTGCAACGGCTCAATGCTGCTACGCAATGATCCGCCTCCGGGCGTCATATACCCGCGCACCACGTCGGCAGACAGGTCGGTCACGTCAATGTCGGCGGCCATCAGACGCGACTTTAGGCAGCGATGAGATACCACCTCGTCCAGTGTTTGCAATCCGGCTGCTGCCTGAGAAGGCGCCCACATATAGACTTTTGTCTCAATACCACCTAACCCGCAAGCCATTTTGACAATTTCGCCCGGATAAACTCTGAATATTGCTGGCCCTAAAAACAATGCAACTCCGCCAAGTTCCCGCGTCTCAGAAATTCCAGTATCCATGTCAAATACGACTACATTTTCGTATGAAGAAATCCCTGAAGCTACAAACACACGGCGGCCACTCATCCAGGCGTTGTAATTAAACTCAATTGTCGACCACACGCCGGGACTCCAAAATGAAATCTGCGGGGAGCCGGTAAACGTCCTTTCCTCAGTTATATTTAAATCAATGTCGTATAGCCTGATCCGTACTGTCGCGGACGGATAGAGGTTGTCGGTAATAATGCTGCCAAACCGATCCCCTAAAAAACCAAACTCTCCATAATCAAACCGTCTTTCCCTTACGATTGTGGATGCAATCTCTCCGTGAGATATTTCGACCAGGGAAATTCTGTAATCAACCGGAGTAATTGCTGTATTGTCATAAATCAAAGCATAGTATTTACCGTCAATTTTTCGCATTCTTTGCGTCGGCCTGTGACTAACAGACGTATCAAAATATGCGTATTCACTGCCCTCAATAATTATTCTTGAATTAGCCGGCCCATCAGTCGTGGCCCACGCGCCGTCCATATCAAACGCGCCAGCGCCGGTAGCAAATCCCACCCGGTGATCTCTAACGCTAACCAAACGCCCGGCCTCATATAAACCCTGTCTGGTATATGTTGACCAATCTGTTGTAGACCCCCATGTCTCATAAGGGTCATCCCCGAAGGCATAGGTCAGTGTTGGTTCATAAGTCCAGTCTGCAATCATCGGCATTACTGGATCAATACTTGCCTTTTTGACTGCGACGATTTCAACCTGGGCGCCCATCGGGCTATTGCCATGATCCGCCATCGGCAAGTCGTAAAATACGATGTAGGCAATGCCACGATAGGCCGGGCAATTGGCAGCGCCCACATCGGCTGCCATTGCCGGGTCGGGCATCTGGTCGTCAGTGCCGTAGTAGATTTTCCATCCGGCGGATGAATTGTTTTGCGCGATGATCGAATCCAGGTCGGAAGACGAGGCAAGGAATAACTGCTTGGTGCCTACCCGGATGCTCGTCACGGCCTCGATTGGCCCGAGGCAGAAGGCGACGGCAAACGTCATGCTATAGGTGTAAGTGGTCGTCTTCGGCTTTGATCCGCCCTTTCCACCGCTGGTGGTCGAGGATTCGTCCATCTGGTTCCCTTTGATCCAGATGACGTTTCCTTTCAGCTTGTATTCACCATAAACGTCTGGAATATCGACGCCGTAGGAGGCCGTTTGAACGGTCTTGTCTTCCAGCTTGCCGATAACCTGGCGCGCTCCTTTCGGGGGATCGATGTAACCACCGATCATCCCGCCGATCTGGGCGCCGATAATCGGGTTTCCAACAAATGCCCCAACGATCCCGCCGACCAGGTAGCCGGCTGCCTGACCAACCGAACTCATGACGGCTCCTTGAAGCGGTACATTCTGACGATCCGCGAACGCCAACGATCATCTAGCGGGTGCTCACAGACTTTTCCGGCGTCTGACCAGGCGTGAACCATTGATTCTCCAGTGTAGATGCCGACGTGCTGGGGGGAACGCGAAATGCGGAACAGCACGACGCAGGCGGGCTCTAGCGACGAAATGCGCTCAAGGCACGGCTGCCGGTCAAGCCCTGCTTCCAGCTCACCGTTCCCAGGGGTGCGACCGTAATCGAGACGATCTTGATGCGGCAGTCCGAAAATGCGGGCGACGTGGGCGATGAGTCCGATACAGTCAAGGCCGATGGCCGGGTCTCTTCCCTGATGCCTGAACGGCACGTCGCAGGCGCTGCGGGCAGCGGAAATGATGTCGTTCGGTGTCATCATCCCGCCGTCGATTGATAGGCAGACGACGGCGGCAAGTCAGGAAACCCGCCGTGATTAACCACGTTGTTGAACTTGTTTTTGCAGTCCTCCGTCCGTCGCTTTCGACAGCCCGCGATCATTTCATATGTATCACCAGGAGCTGGAGAGAAATAAAGCGGCCCTTGCAGCGTGATCGTGCCATCAGAGGCATAGGCTTTGATTTCAATCGGACGCATGCCGACATTCGGGCCGGAAGTCATGCGAAACGTGCCAGCACCGAACCAGTCGGATGATTCCACGCGCGAGCTATCGCGAATCACGCTGGCGCTTGTCACATGCGTCAAGGTGCCAGTGACGGTCAGCGCCGCCAGCGACAACCCGCACTCGGCATACCCTTGTGACCCAAGGTCATGACGGCAGAGGGGCGTACAAGTAACCGACACGCCCTCATTCAGCGCGTCGGATAGCGACATCATTTCTATCTTGTATTTTTCGTCGACCAGTTCGGTCTTGCCGAGCCACCCGCGCCCGCATTCTTCATAATTTTCGACCGGGTTCAGGTAATCAACGCGAAACAGGAACATCTCGGCGCCATCCATGATGCCACCAGCGATCTGGTCACGGGTGACGCCGCCGTTGCCGACGATCCCCTCAAGATCGAATGCAGACGGTGCCAGCGTACTGACCTCGCTCAGCGACGACGGCGAATATCCGGCGTCCGTCTTATAGACCTGGCCATTGCTCATGGTCAGGTCATAGGGGTAGTCCGTCAGGCGCACTACCGTGCCATTTGCGCACACGAGGCGCAGGCACCAGGCGCTTGTTTCATAGGGCGCAACGGTGGTTTTCATCAGGGATTCAACAATTCAATCAATTCAATCCCGTCGATAGATCGGTGATTGAAGTGGTCTTGCCCTACCGGGAGCGTCGTGTTGAATCTGACTGGCGTATCGAATTCAAACCCGCCTGTGACCGACTCGCCAGATTGCGGATTGGTATGAATCGCCCCGCCGCTGGTGTAGGTAGAATAAGCCGTCGAGTCGATTGCTACGGTTATCGTTGTCGCCCCGATACCTGTAACCATTGCCCGCTGTCCGTTGATCTGCGTCATGCCTGCGACGCCAGAGACATGGACATGCGTTCCTGAAATGATCGTGTGTGACCCGATAGTCAGGACGGCATTTGCCGCTTTGGTGATTGCAGTTACGGCGAAAGTCTTATCAGCAGCGAAAGTGACAAGCCCAGTCGTCGTATCTACTGA
>OFRO01000527.1_pt1 | contig 13188 bp, 12 predicted proteins | sample 1543091 | NCBI WGS metagenome assembly OFRO01 (sample SAMN07774217, study PRJEB24372) | wastewater metagenome | isolation source: Exp Tend NO 10WW | collected 2016-02
CAACCTCGCTAGACGATGGAGTGACAGCCGGTGTATCTGGAACAGACTGCTTCACACCATAACGATCAGCCACGTTTTTGCGGGCCTTTATCATCAATCGCTGCGCCTCTTTTAATGACGATGTCAATTGCTTTTCAGACTGAGCACGGCTCAAGTTTTGCAAAGCTGATTGCAGCTTCTCGCCTTCTGCATTTGATAGCGCTCCCATCCCCTTGATGTTTGGGATCTGGGCCAGAAACGCCTGAGATCCAAGAGTATCTAGCAACGCAATAGCATCCGATTCTTGATCGTCAAGCATAGATGCCGCAGCAGGCATGCGCCCCTCAAAAGATCCAACGACATCTTTCAATGACGGGTTACTCATCACGCGATCAATCGTGTTGAGCATGTTGTCAATGTTCGAGTTTGCCGATTCGACTTCTGCAATCTTGCCTCGCGCAGTTTCATCACGCTTTGCGATGGCCTCATCAACTTTTAGACGCAACTCTTGACGCTTGATTGCATTGGCCTCTCGATTTGCCGCAGCGTTCATCGCTGCAATGCGTGCATTCTGACGATCAATGTCAATGTCTGCTTGCAGCTTCTTAATATCCCAGCCCTTCTTTTCCAACTCAAGGGCGGCATCAGATTCAGCAAACTTAGCCTTGACCGATTTTATAGACGCATCAGACTCAGCCGCGCCAGCCTCTGCCACACCCTTTCGCACCAGACTTGGTTGCAAGTCTTGCTCTCGTTGCTCCTTGCCGCCAGTTGCAATAGCTGACAAGATTTTGTCGCCGCCTGGAGCAGTCTGAAGCACGGCCAATGCTTGACCAGCGACCATTTGCGGGTTCTGGTCGATCAACTGCGACATTGCGCGAACTGCCTGAATTTCACGCGCTGGAGCTCCGCTATTTTCAAGGCCAGCAAGCCGTGTTTGCAGCATTTGCTTTGCCACGTCCACCGCGCCATTTTTGATGGCACTGTAAAGCTGGCCCGCTTCGTTTACATCGTTTTGGATAGCCGCACTGTTGCGCAACTCAAAAGACGACTTCAATTGCTCACGAGCACCCGGCATGACCAGCATAGCTTTGGCGTAGTTGTCTGCCGTAGGGTTGCTGGTTAGCTCATCAATCACCGAGGCCTGCTGTTGGCGTTGGCGTTCCGCTTCGATTCGCTGCGATTCGGCTTCTTGCTGCTTTTGGATGTCATTTCTGATGCCCGCTCCAAGCTGATACCCTTGCTGCAACGAAGCAATAGGGTTTCCGACATCAATCATGTAATTCATCGGTTGCATTAAAACCTCCCAAACATGCGTTGGAAGTTGCCGGTATTAGCAGATCCAAACCCACCAAGCCCGCCAAAAGCACCGACAGCGCCAGTCAAAGAGTTAACCAAACCAGACGTGGCCTGACCGCGAGCCATCGCGGCTCCAGCTTGCGCCGCGCCGATGTTTTGGTACGCTTGACCAATACCGGCACCAGTTTGCATACCAGCGTTTCCAGTAAATGCCGCCGCGTTTTGGCCCATGCTGGTCAGCCCGCCGAGTTTTGCGTACTGATCGTTGATGAGCGAAGACAACAGATCCGGGCGGAATTGCATCAGTGCAGATTGTGTGTTGCCGCCCCTCAATCCACCAGTTGCTGATGCGTTCTGGAGAATGGCTGTTTCACCCTGACGCATCAAAGACGCAAACTGAGGCGATTGCTCAAGCGCAGAGATTGCTTGCTGCTGTTTATCCGCGCCACTCAGGCCCAATAGCGCCTGCTGCTCTCCCAACGCGCCAGTGCCAGCCTGAACAAATGGCGACATGAGCTCTTTGGCTGCATCGAACTGGCGAGCGCGTTCAGCTATCTCATTTTGAGATGCCTCTGTTTGGGCTGCGGCCCCAGCTTGCGCCGCCTTTTTCTGCGCGTTTGCTGATACAGCCCCAGAAACCACCGCAGTGCCGACGACTGCTGTTGCGACCCATGACATTTATGCCTCCAAACCAATAGATTGGTTAGTATTGCTAGCGATCCCGTCGCTTTCTTCCGGCGCAATCAGATCAGACTCAAGCCTTACAAGGTCGGTTTCCGTCGTGATATGAATGTTTGTGCAAACCACATCGGTCAAGGCATGACCAACACGCTTGATACCAGGCCTGCAAATGGCTTGATACGGAGCAGAAACGGTCATTGCCCCATCTTCGGTTGCCATCATTAGCGTGCCTTTTGTGAGCATGAAGATATGCTCTGTCGCATGCACTTTCCCAGTTAGCGTGCAGCCGGCTGGGATGTTGATTGTCCTAGCGTAAAAGCCTGGACAAAAATTGTGCTCAGTTGGTATCTCGGCCTGCGGCATATCGCGCATAACCGACTCAAGGCGGGATATGTCATCAATTGTGATGACCCCTTTTCCTTGACCGTCTACCAGTTGAACATCACCGACGCGCATCACACCACCAAACAGGTTGCATGAGCCGCCGGTAGCTCGAAACTCGGCGGCCCATTGTATCCGGCAAACAGGAAACACCGCAAGACTAAGCGCCAATGTCTCCACGAGCAATCAGGTAGTCAAGCAACGCCTTCACACGCTCCGCAAGCTGTGCGGTTGTGACGGTCGCTGTGTCGAATGTGGTCTTTGTCGCTGTGCCAGTTGGGGCACCCCATCCCGTAGACTGAGCAACAGGCGTAGCGCCATGCAGTCCCAGCAACGAACTAGAGCCATCGTCTGTCACTTCAATGGTTGCGGTGGGAACAAGTCCAGAAAACAGCGAAATTGAGCCGCCGTTTGTTTCTCCCGCTCCCGATGTCAGATACAGATTGCCGCCCGTCGATCCGCCGCCCGCCGTGGCGTTCCCGGCATTGAGATAGACAGACCCGCCCGCACCACCAGAACCAGAAGCCTCGCCGCCGACTACGTTGAAATCACCGCCAGTCGATACACCAGTGCCAGCCGTGAAATAGAACTGCCCACCCTGCCCGCCATCGCCTGCGTAGACGTTGACAGATCCGCCAAAACCAGAGCCAGAGTCGCCCGCAGAAATCTCGACATCGCCAGCAGATCCAGAGCCAAAGGCTGTGCCTCCATTGATTTGAACTGCGCCGCCTGTTGATCCGTCTCCGCCATCAATGACAACATCGCCGCCAACAGCAGACGCGCCGCCATTACCGCCAGCTAGAGCAAGCTGCCCACCGTTGTAGATGGCTCCGATTGCGTTCTGAGCCTTGACCGTCATCACACCGCAGTCACTTGTCGCACTAGGCGCAAGCGGTTGCACAGTCATATTCAGCGCAGACCCCGTGATGTTCGGTGTCAACGCTACAGTAAATGACCCTCCGGCTCCGCCATCTACCGCTGAAATGTTTGAGCCAGCGGCAAAAACGCGTTCATTGACCAGATCACCGGATGCTGATATAGCAAGATATGAAGGTGCCCTTAGTGATGCTGTTTCAGATAGGGCCTGAGTTGCATCAGCTTGTGCTGCATCGGCGGAATCTTGCGCGTCATTGATCGCATTGATGACGTCAATAGATAGGCCATTTTGAAGCGATTCATAGGCCCGAACTGCGCGAGGATTTGGCCCAAAGATGCGGGCGATTTCCTCTCGTGTCAGTCGGGGGATCAGCGAGTTTTCGAGAGCCATTACACCCCCAACGGTTCAATGCGAGCCTCTAAGCGAGCAAAAGCAACCGGCCCAGTATCTGCGCCCCTGAACTTCTGAATGCGGTATTGACGCATCATGCCTTGATGAGCCCACCAAACACGGTTTTCATACTGGCCCATCTTGCCAGCCGCTGCGGATTGCTCTTGGCTCCATGTCAAACCGTCATTGGAGTACGAAGTCCAGACGACAGGATCGGCACCAGACATGGTTCGGCCTGGGAGCGAGATCAACTCCAACTCATGAAAGATAGCGCCCATCGACTCGTTATAGATGCACTGAGTGGAGAACTCCCATCCTACAGGCTGGCTCCAATGATCGTCAGTTGCGCGGGTCAAGTATCCGATCTTGTCCGATGTTGGGTCTCCCACGATCCACTTGTCATGGGCCCAAACAGCATGAATTGCCAGATATTGACCTTCACCATCGGTTGACGATGACTTGATCGACCATGCGGGAGTTTCCAGCGCAGCCGATGCGTTGACGTCATACTGTAGGCACTTGTCCGGAAGATGGATCAACAAAAGTTCGTGTTTCTTGTGTACTCGAGATTCAACGACCGCATCAGCCAGTTGCGACTCTGTGTACCCCTCAAGGATCGTATCAATCTCACGGGTGCTGATTGGCACAGTTGAGCCACCGTTGATGAGGTAAACGCCGGGAGCCTCATTGCGGCCAGAACCAAGGAATGCAAGCGTCCCAGCAAGCGGGCAGAACGTGTGCGTGCCGATTGCACCGCGCATGACCTGAGCGCCATCAACGCGCTGGAATGGGAATCCTGATCCGCCGATGTTCTGAAACACTTCCGTCGTGTACCGGTTCAGCGCATAGACCTCACGCGTCAGCTTTGCCATGCCCTTCACTGGATCTGGGTCGGCTTCAGATGATCCGTACTTGACTGGATCAACGCTTGTTGGGTCATTCAACTCCGTGACAACGAGGAATTCCCCATCCGTGGTCATGAAGTACCCGTCAACGAACAACACATCCAGCACAGTGCCTAGATCGGGGTCCGTCACTTGCGTAAGGGCCGATCCATTCCAGTAGAACAGATTGCCGCCAGACGCGATAGCCATCCGATCAAAGCTGTAATCCATCGAAACGGGGCCAGTTCCGCCGACATCACCCAACACAGTGACCAGCCCAGAACCAGACACAGAAACCAGCTTTGTACCTGACACTCGGTAGCAAACGCCATTCCAGACAATCGCCCCACGGTCAGATCCTTGGCCTGTTGCCATCTGCACAATTCCCTCATCAGAGCACAGATACCCCTGCGAAATGCCTTGCTGCTTTGGCACCGCAGTTAGGTTGATCGGATAGGCCGTGCGGAAGTCCGCAGACATATCAGAAAAAACGCCATGAATGATTGGAATTTGCATGACTTAGACGTTCTGCACTTCGTAAACAAACGAGACAGTCAGATCATCGGCAGCGGCATCAATTGCCGCATCATCAGCAACGCGCAACGACCAGCCCGGCTTGAGCCAGCAATCAATCGGCAATGGAACTTGGAGCTCATCACTGACAAACGATGTTTCGCGGAAGATGCCTTGTAGAAAGCCGTAGTGGCGAGTAACCGAAGCGGCCTGTACTGCGCCAGCCTCAAGGTGCATCAGCGAATTGCCAGACTCGTCTTTGACCTCCATGGCAATCTGTCGGTTACCAACTGTCGCGGTGCTGACCAAGATGGCATGAGCATGACAAATGCGCCACAGTTCATTGTTCGGAACAGTCCAAGACTTGTCAGAATCATTGGCGGTCGCGTCAAACTTCTTTTCAACGCGGGCAATGCGCGTGACAGCTTCGGCGCGGTTTTCTGTGCTGACGGTTGTTTGCATCATGATCGGTCCTTAGCCAATGCGATACCAGCTAGACAGCGTGGCATCATATTTCAGTCGGAAGTAGGCATTAGCTGCCATCGTAGTTGGTGCGCCATTGGCGGCAGTTGCGCCATTGAGCGAGACAGTCAATGTCGTGATGGCCTGAGTCGTGGAGACAATAACCTCTTGCCCATCTGCCAGCGTAGCTAGTGCAGGCAACACAACCGTGCCGGCAGCATAGCCGGCAACAGGCGTCAGCAACAGCCACACGTTATTGCCGTCAACCGATGGCGCAACGGTCACAGAGAACCCAGTCGCAGCCGGGGCGCTGTATTGCGTCTCGATGTCGCCATCCGTAGCAATCTGATTTACCAATGCAGTCATGACCACATCGAACGGAGCTAGCCGGTAATCTTGGGCCGATGAACTCCAGATCATGAACAGATCCGAAGTGCTAATGCTTGTGACGCGAGATAGGCTCATGGTCTGATCCTGAACGGTAGTTGTGCTTCTGGCTCCTGAACCTCGACAGGCTCAGACATGAATTGTTCGTGCCGCGTTGGCTTGTTGCCAGAACCACGCGGCATAGTGTGCGGCAATTGCATCTCAGGCATCGACACGCCGTACTTTGTCAGGATTGACTGATACGCTTGATGCGCGATTACTTTCAGATCCTGACTCGGAACCTTGCCAATTCTTGACCCAAGACGCAAGCCGAGATTGCTGTAGACAGCTTCAGCGCACTGATTTGGAATGCCGCTGTCTTGGTCAAGGTCGCTCTCAGACGGGCTAGATGGCATCAGGTAGCCAATGCGAAGGCCGCGAGCCTCCCATGTAGCCATCATGGCGTCTAACTGCCTCAGTGCTGCCTGTTTCTGATCTGGCGATAGGTTGAAGACATAGCCGGACAAGCCAATTGTTCCGAACGCATCATCAACCAATTGGCGTTTTGTCCATCCCATGTCAGTTTCCTAGGCTTGCTTCAGCGATCAGGCGAGACAGCTTTGCATCAGACGTGCGTCCATCAAATTTGATGCCAATCTCTTTGGCGCGTGATTCCAGCGATTCGCGTGACTCTTGCTCGACCACATCGGCAGCAACGTCAACAACGGCCACTGGCTTTGGATTGTCGTGCGACTCGATAGCTTCTGGCAATGAGGAAAACCAGCCATCCGCCACAGCATCAGCATGAGCCACATCATCAGCGACTTGCAAAACCTTGAACGTGCCACCTTGTCGCGGCAGATCGCCAGGGCACTTGAACACAATGCGCGGGAATTCCATTGATCTCTCCAAATGGGGCCGAGCGAACCCGGCCCCTATTCATCAGCTAATGCGGTAGGTGACGAATGTATCGGTTGCAGTCTTGCGAGTGCGGAAACGGCCAGATGTCACGGTTGCGACAGCGGCAGTACCGACCAGCGTGTGACCAGATGCAGCAGCAGTCACAGTGAACGCGTTAGCGCCAGTTGCGATCACAGTCCAGTCAACAGAGTCACCAACAGCCCAGTTGGCAGCAGCTTCCATCACAGCGCCAGTTGGCACAGTGCCAGCCACAGCGGCAGCGGTGGTCGATGTCACGATGCCGCCCAAGATGGCAGCAGCAGACACAGCACCAGTCACGTTCACTGCAACAGGGTCAGGCTGATAGCGTTGGTTGTACAACTGAGATTTGACGACAGGAGCGACGCCAATCTCGTAGTACACAGGAGCCGCGCCAGCTTCAATGATGATGGTCGCGCCGGATGCGTAAGCACCAAACACGGTTTGCTCATCTTCCACTTCACCCAAGACCGAAACGGACTCAGGATAGTTGGGAGAGCCGACTTGGCGCGAAACCTTGGCTTTGCCTACGGTGTAGACGGCAATGCTTTCGGTTGCGGGAATGGTCACCTCTACGGTGCCGTTTGGATAGACGATGTTCGTCATGATCAATTCTCCAAAATCGTTGCGAAACAGGGGCCGAAGCCCCCGTTATCAGGCCTGACCGAACAGGAACAAGCCCATCATTTCCGGCTGCTTGGCGCACACACCAAATCGGGTGTCAACACGGAACTTGGTCTTGAGTGTGTTGATGTCGAATTGCTTCGTCATCACAATTTCAATACCTTGGTCAGTTGTGAATCGCATCACAGCGGCACCAGCGGCGTCAGGCACAGCGTAACGGCCGGGCAGCAACTCGATTGCGTCTTTGTGCCAGAACGGATTGGCAGCAGCAGCAGTTGTGTTCAGGAACACCAGAGCCGAGTTCGATGCCTTGGTGTTGATGACGCAGTTTTGATACTGCAACTCGGCATCAGTGCCACCTTGGCCGGTGATCATCGGAGGGCTGATGGTCATGGTGGTAGCCGAGTCAACCGAGATGACGCGGAACGACTTCAACTGGCCGGTGTCCTGCTTTGTGATCTGATGGACAGAATCCAAAGTGGCAACCGTGAACGCATCACCAGCGGCCACGTTAGTGGTGCTAGAAACGGTGATGGTTTGGTAACGGTTATCAACGTTGGAGACTTCACCAGTTGCCGAGGTTGATGTGGCCTTGGGGGTGTAGTAGTTACCACCAGCGTCCAAAGTGGACATGGTGATGCCAGCACCGCCAGCAGCCGCAGCAATACGACGCGAGTTGTCCATCTTGAAGGTCTCGAAAGACGCAACACGACCGACATACGCTTGTTCGTATGCGTTGGTTGGCTTGCCAGTCATGGTCGAACGGCTTGCAAGGTTAGCGGCCATCCCGTTGTAGTCACGAGTGGACAAAGCCAAGTAACGATCCATGCCAGGAACGCCGATTTCGTTGAACACGGCTTCAGCCAGTGCAACGTCATCGAAGCCGGTAGCAGCGGCAGTGCGCTTGATGACGTGAGCGCCTTGCAGGGCAGCAACGTTCATCACGGCGACGTTGATGTCAGAAGACAACTTGTCGCGTGCAGCTTGACCCAATCGGCCCTCTTGCATGGCGTCGCGCAATTCGGTTGCGCTCATCACCCAAGCGGAGTGCTTTTGGTAGCCGATGGTTGCAGGCACAGTCAACTGTGTTGCGTCATCAAAGTTGCCGGTGGCATCGGTGCCGTCGTGAGACTGCATGATGTACGGCTGAGGGCGCCACATCACATCGTTTGTGCGCTCCATCGTGGTTTGATCGGTCTGGTAGACCGAAACGTTCTTCGACAGAACTTGGTTGTCTGCGAAGCCTTCGCACAATGCTTCCCAAGCAATGCGCTCTTCCTTAGAAAATGCGTTAGACATGATTGCCTTTCAAAAACAGGTTTACTTACCCTGCGCCTTCAGTTTCGCTTTGTAGGCAACGACCTTTGAAATGTCGCCTGTACGCGAAGCCTCTTCACGCAGCTTTTCCAGTGTTGCATCCGATCCTTGAGTACTTGCCGATCCACTGATTCGGCGCTCAGGAGGGGGTGCGGTCTTCCGGGGTGTGACGTTCACTTTCTTCTCCAGTTCTCGCGCCTTGATGGCAAACAAGATAGGGTCAGTCTCTGATGCGAGTTCCTTCAGGTGCTTTTCGCTCTTGCCCAGCGCGTAAACGGCAACGGGTGCGTTGTCCAGATACTTGACAAGCAATGCTTGCTGAGTAGGGTTCAGCGTGTCGCGTACGACTGCCTCACATTCCTCAACGTCTGCGGCCTTGATCGACTTCTTCCCTTCCTCGTAGGCTTGAACCCGTTGCTGCCATGCTGCTTGCGCGGCCTTCTCGGTTTCTTGCTTCTTGGCTTGAGATTCGTCGTACTTGCGTTTCTTCTCGGTCCATTCGATCAGTGCGGCCTCAAACTTGTCGGCGTCGTACTCATCTTCAGGATTGCCGGTTGGATTCGCCAGGGTTGGCTTTGGTCCAAGTGTGTCGTCTTCTTTCGGTTTGCTGGCCTCTTTCAAGGCATCAGCTTCCCGCTTCAGTCGCGCATTCTCAGAACGCAGCTTTGCCCATGCGGCACGGTCTTTAGGTACATCTGCATCAGCTTGGGAAGGCGAGTCCCCATCGATAGTGATAACAATCTCGTCGCTGTCTTCTTCTGCCTGCTCGCTTTGCTCTGTCTGGTTGTCCGGCATTTCGGCTTGCGCCTCTTGCTCGACTTCCTGATCCAGTTGCGGCTCGGCTTCGGTTTCCAGCGTGATTTCGTCAACCACTGTTTCTGCCTGTTCAGTCATTTATCCCCTTACAAACTCACAGATTCTGGTTCTGCGGCAACCACGCGAGCATGATAGTTAAAAACTATTGGCTTTGCAAAGGATTCTGTGGTTGGCTTTCTTGTGCAAATGCTTGCTGAAGTTGCGAGGCCGTATCCAACAGACTTGCCCGCTCAGAAACCTCCATATCAGAAAGCGTCTTTGCCGTTTCAGCCCGCGATTGCTCTGCCTTGGCAATAGTCAGCACTGTGTCTGCTTGAGCCTTGCCCGCCTTGGCTTGCGCCTCTTGTGCTGCGGCTTGCAAGTATTGGGCGTTAGGATCGGGTGGCGTGCTTTGAGCTTCTGCGGCCAATTCTTCCTTCTCGGAGTCGGTAGGCTTGACGACACCCATGCGAACCAGATTCTTGCGGAAGTAATCCCGAATGTCTGCAAGACCTTCTCCTTCGATGTTCATCATCGTGGCCGCTTGCAGCACGCTCAAGGTTTGCGGGTCTTGGCTCAACGACATCATGCCGGTCAATGCGCGAACCGTTGCGGCGCGACGGCTTGACGACGATGGGCCAACATCCACATTGACGTCATAGCGGGCCTTTGTGATGTCGTTCTGGCGAACCACCTTGCTCGCCTTCTGGTCATACATTGGCTGCATCAGTTCAACTGTGCCAGTCTCGCCGCCAGATCCCATCGTCTTCATCTTTCGGCCCTCTTCGACATAGATGTCGCGGGCCATTGACAACCAAACCTCACCAGCGCGGCGCATTGCCTTGGCGAAGTTGCTCATGTAGATGAAGACCTGCATGTCCAAACGAGTCTGAATCAACTCTACGGCCTTGCCTGACATGTTTGGCTGCAATTGCTCGCCAGCCTGGGCATTGCCTAGGATGTCGCTCATGTCCTGTTCAGTCAGTTGCAGGAGTGCGGCCATCGCTGGAGGCAGGTTAGGCGACTTGGTGTAGCCAATTGGACCGGCTGCGGTAGGTTGCCCGTTAGCATCCTCCATGTCGTTGACCAAACCAAACGGGTAGCGCTTGATCGGATCATCTGCCCAATACTGCTCAAGGCCAGCGACTTGGCGACGCGTAAAGATTGGCTTCTCTACAGGAGACAGTGCGGAAATCTCACCCAAGCGCGACAACTGCATGTTCTTCAGGCGCTGCGCGTCCTTGGCTAGGCGAACGTGGCCCATGTATCGCTCGATACCATCAACAAACCAGCGCTTGCCATAGACCGGGATGACTGGAATGCAGTTGCCAGCGATGTATCCGCAGTCTTCCAAGATGCCGGAACCGCTCATCAGGTACTTATGCACCTTCTTGCGCTTGGCTTTCTTTTCGCCTACTTGCTTGAACCCTACAGCCTTCAAAAACTCCAGTTTCTCAGGAGTCAGTTCAGCTTCAGGAACTCGCATCTCTTCCGCATTTGGATCAAGGCCCTCAAAGATGTAGACGCTTTCCTTGACTTCCTCGATCTCGTAATACTCGGCAACGTACACGACATCAGGCGTGAACCAATCAAACTCTGTGCTGTTGACTTCTTTGGGCCATGAGGCTGGATCTTCTCCAAACTCTTCTTCAAACGCATCGTAACTGTACGGACTCAGAACCCAGCAACGTGTCGCGTCTGACTTGTCCTGACGCTTTGCATCGACGTCAAAGTAAACGCACGAATCTGCATCAAAAATAGGATCAAACCTGATGCGCTGATGGTCGTTGTCGTCGTCTTCCTCGTCTTCATAGCTCGCGCACAGACGGAAAGCGCCAAATCCACCGCCTACAGCCTCTTCAAAGGCATTGTCATACGACTCTTGAGCGCCTGAATCCTGCTCATCAGCCCGATACAAGCCATCGCACGTATCTGCCAAATCATCATCGTTAGATCCATCCTTGGCCGTGAAGTCAACCGTGATGCGATTGTTGCGGTACTCGTTGATGATGCGAATGACCGCCAGATGCACCTTGTTGAACTCAAACTTTGGCGAGTTCTCAAACTGGTCGCCAAGCGCACCTTCCCACTGAGCGCCCGCAATGGAATAGAACCGACGATCCTCAACGCATTGCTTTCGCTCTTCATAGCAAGCCGTTTGAGACTTGTTGAATTGCTGCAATGAGCGCTGATGAATCTTGGCTAGTTTCTCTGCTGTGCTGATGGTCATTTTTCGCTACCTATCGGCAGTTCCATTGGTTTCTTTTGAATGCTCGCTGCCATCGCCTTGGCTCTATCAGCCTCCTGCCTGATCTGCCTTTTCAGCGCATCAGGAACTGGCATTGGCCGAAACACCTCCAACTGCTCAAAGCGGAGGTATTTGCGCATGGGTTAGCCGAGCAAATTCAATACGCCTAAAAATTCCGATGCAATCGCCTGATGACCCGCGTCATTCGGGTGGACGTTGCCCACAGCGAAGTGGTTGTTGATATCGAGGTTTCGGGTGACATCGTGGTAGACCACGTTTAGTCCATCACGTTGCAGCCACTCCACTGCCTCACGGGTCGCCTGCCACATACGCTTTGCACCGCCAGATCCATACAGCGATGCAGGCTTCCAAGTCGCAGACCATGCCCCCGCACCCGTAGATATTGCCGGATCATTCGGTTTAACGTTTGTGTAGCTACCTACCGTGGAAACCACCGCCCAGTTTGTATCGGTCAGGTTTGCGTGGCCCGCAGCGATGAGCAAAGGTCCGTCAACGGTTGCCGAATCGAAAGGCATGATGTCCATCAGGCCCATCGAGTCAGAGTTGCAAACGAGTTCAAACGATTGAACCCCTTTGGGGACCTTAACGGAGACAAGGAACGGCTCCCAGCCGCCAACCGCCTGCGCGTATGGAGCGGTTGTGTAGAACTTGGCGACAGCAACGCCTCCAACGTTGACTGTGATTGCTCCAGTCGATCCAGTCGCCGCGCAGGCCACGATATACAGCGTATCCCACGCCCATGACGGAGTGCAGCCAACTTTTGCAGACGAAGCAGCAGTACCAAATGAGCGGCGACCATCTCCGGGTGTGTGGTTCCATGTACCAGTAAAGGTCAGTTGGGAATTGCCTGCAGAACGGTTCGTAGGTTCACGGAGAGGGATGCGAAAGCGGCGTGGCACAGCCAAGAAAGCCATAACCGCGGCTTGGGCCAAACAATTGAACTGCAAAAATGCATCGTTCGTCATGTCATACGTGCGGATGTCATTCAGGGCAAACATCCCGTAGAACACATCATTGTCCCCAACGTTTGCCAGATAGTCACCTTCCGTGCCATTGACGATATAGGCGCCAACTGTGTTGCCAGGGACAGAGGTCGCACCAGTAGCTGAGAATAGGTATCCTTTTTTGGCGGCTATCAATGCCGGGAAACCACCCGTTGCTGGCGTTGTTGCCCCTTGGCCTGATGCGTACGAATCCCCAATGACCCTCAGCGCATTCAGAACCGAAACCGTCAGGCGAGAATAACTAAAACGTTGCACGACATTGCGCGCTGAATTTAGAACTCCAGTATTCGCCAACACCGCCCGGCCCGCATCGTCCAGCACCGTTTGGCCAGATGCTGCATCGTACTCCCCCGCAATCTCAACATGCGGAGCCGCAGAATCAGCACCAACGTAATAGGTAATCGCCCC
>OFRO01000528.1_pt1 | contig 13183 bp, 15 predicted proteins | sample 1543091 | NCBI WGS metagenome assembly OFRO01 (sample SAMN07774217, study PRJEB24372) | wastewater metagenome | isolation source: Exp Tend NO 10WW | collected 2016-02
CAGGAAGTTGATGCGCGCCTGCCGCTTGTCGTCGGCCTCGATGATCCACCAGGGGGCTTCGGGGATGTCGGTGTGCACGAGCATCTCGTCCTTGGCCCGCGAGTAGTCCTCCCAGCGGGTGATGGACTGGAGGTCCATCGGCGAGAGCTTCCATTGGCGCATCGGATCCTTGAGCCGCGACTTGAAGCGGCGCTGCTGCTCGGCATCGCTCACGCTGAACCAGTACTTGCGCAGGATGATGCCGTCCTCGACGAGCAGCCGCTCGAAGATCGGCGCCTGGTGCAGGAAGCGCCGGTGCTGCTCGGGGGTGCAGAAGCCCATCACGCGCTCGACGCCGGCGCGGTTGTACCAGGACCGGTCGAACAGCGTGATCTCACCGGCGGCCGGGAGCTCGGCGATGTACCGCTGGAAGTACCACTCGGTCTTCTGCCGCTCCGTGGGCGTCGGCAGCGCGGTCACCTTCACGACGGGCCTCAAGCACGTCACCAACGACATTCATGCGGCCTATCAGATCTACAATCCAAATTCGACCGTCACCGATGGGCATGCGGTCGTGTTCGACGGCACGACAGGACGTCAGATCAAATCGGCCGGGGTCTATCCTTATAATCCCAATGTCCTCATCAACCCGGACGGGTTCATCAATCAGCGCGTGGCCGGGTCGGGCATTGCTGATGATACCTATCACGTTGACCGCTGGTACGCTCTGACACAAACGGCGGCTTTGGATGTCTCGCAGTTGAGCAATGTTGCTGACGGCGTGCCGTCCATGATCCGTCTTACGCAGCCAAACGCGACGGCGCAACGCATAGGATCGGCACAGATCGTCGAGAGCATCACCAGCCGCGAAATGCGCGGATCTGATGTCTGCTTCTCCGGCAAGGTGCGCATGTCGGCTGCGGCGACCGTGCGCTATGCGATCCTGGCATGGACAGGAACGGCTGATTCCGTGACCTCTGACGTGGTCAATAACTGGACATCAGGCACATATACGACGGGCAACTTCTTCATTTCGAGCAACATGTCTCTCGTTGCTGAAGGCAACACGGCGCTGTCTGCCAACACTGTGACGGATTTTTCACTGACGGGCAGTGTTCCAAGCGGCTGCAACAACCTGATCGTGATGATCTGGTCATCGGCCACGATGGCGCAAACCGCAACGCTTGATTTTATGGCCAAGCTTGAGATCGGAAGCGTCGCAACTCGGTTTTCTTCGCAATTCCATGAGGAATTGAAAAAGTGCGTACGCTACTACAAAGTAATGACTCCCAACAACAGCGGAGGCATCAGTGCGTTTAGATACGGTGGGTTGCAAGTTGTCACGGCGTCTTTTTTCCTGGATACCATGCGCGTTTCGCCTACGGCGTCTAACTCTAGCCCGACATGGGCCACGGCAGCGCCAGGGACAAACAACGAAATCGCATTCAGGACCGTAACCGGCACTTACCTAACGTCGAGCGGATCTCTCTCGTTTTTTATGGGCGGCGGCATAGATACGTTTCACCGTTACCTTCAAATTTCCGCCGCGACCTCGATGGGTGGAACGGCTGGAGACTTTGGCCTCATTCAAATTGGGTCCGCTGCTCGGTTTTACTTTGATGCTGAGCTTTGAGCATGATTGAAGATGCACGTTGGGCTGATGAAGGGCAGAGCATCATCCTTGCCACGATTGACGGCAAGCCCGTTCAAGTCCCCGCCGATCCGGCAAACAGACATTACCAGGACATCGTTCGGCTCGGGATTAAGATCGCCGCCTTCTCAACCCGCCTCTGACCGCCATGGATTACGCGCAGGCCGTCTCGGACCACATCGAAACGACCGCGCAGAACCGGGGCTACGATAGCCAGGACCGCCTTGCAAGCTATGTCCTCTCCGACGTGCCGGCCTGGAAGGCGGAAGCGCAAGCCTTCATCACTTGGCGCGATCTGGTCTGGGCGTATGTCTTCATGAGTCAGGCCGCCGTTGCATCAGAGCAGCGCACGCAGCCGGATATCGAGGCGTTCAAATCAGAATTGCCTCAGATCCAATGGCCGGAAGGGTAGTCTAGCCCATGATCGGCGGGTTCATCGGCGGTATCGGCACTGTCCCCTACATCGAGAGCGGGACGAATGCCTATGTCACCATCACGGAAGATGCTGATACTCTTACCAGCGCCGCCGTCCTTGCCATCAAGGCCACGCTCGATAAGGCAGAAGACGCAGACACGCTTGTCGCGGCCGCCGCGCTCAATATCGTTGCTGCGGCAGACGTTACCGAGGACGCCGACACACTCACGGCGCTCGGCATCTATCCGCAGTCCCTTGGTACGCTCGATGTCACGGAGGATGCCGACACTCTGACGTCAGGGGGTCTGCTGCGCATCCTTGCCGGCGCCGATCTGGTGGAAGACAGCGATACCGCAAGTTCGGATGCTGTCATTTCCATCCTGGCGAGCCTGGACTGCACGGAAGAGGATGACACGCTCACCGCAACCATATCGCATTCCGGTTTCGGAAGCAGGATTGCCGCTGCAAGGCCATCAGGAGCGCCACGAAACATGGCTCACATAGGTGGACGCGTCGGGCTCAACGCATCGTCCCGTGGGGGAACAAGGATAAGGGCCGCATGACGCTTGCTCCAGGACCATACTACCCGGGAACACCGGTTCGCCTGACGCTTGCGCTGTACGATGACGATGGAAACCCCGTCGATCCTGATGCTGTGACGTTCAAGCTCATGTCTCCGTGCGGCGCCGTGACCAGCTACGTCTATGGCGTGGATACGCAGGTGCAGAGGGCATCAGCCGGCAATTACTATGCCGATGTGACGCCAGATGCAGGTGGAAGATGGCCTTTCCGCTGGGAAACAACCGGGGACGGCAAGGCGATCACCAAAGAGGGGGACATCCTCGTGCAGTGCTCGCCGTTCACAGACGGCGTGTGGGATGCCTATAGGGCGTAACTTGATTTATCCGCTTGATAGGAAAGCGGAAACTTGAATCACAACTTGAATGGAGTTGATTAAGATGGCGCACGGTGGCGCTAGATCAGGTGCAGGGCGAAAGGCAGGAATTAGGGGAGCTTGGTCGAAAGCCAAGCAGGAAGCTGCCAAGGACGCATTGGTAGAATCCAGAAAGTCTGGCGAAACCCCGCTCGAATACATGCTGAGTGTCATGCGTGACCAAAATGCAGACAGCAAGCGCCGCGATGCCATGGCATCTGCCGCCGCACCCTATCTGCATCCGAGGCTTTCAACAGCAACCCTCAACGTCAAACAGGCCAGTTCCTTACGTGAGATGACAACCGATGAGCTTATCGCTGCCCTTCACGCAAAGCGAGATAGCGGAGGAACTGCTGCGGCGGAAGAAGGCGACCGAAAGCCTCATTGAGTTCACCGAGTTCACGTTTCCCCGCTACAGGACCGCAGAACACCACAAGAAGATCGCCCACCATCTCGAACGGGTCATCAAGGGTGACTGCAAACGGCTGATGCTGCTGCTGCCACCTCGGCACGGAAAAAGCGAATTGGCCAGCAAGCGGTTTCCGGCTCTCGCTCTTGGCTGGCGGCCTGATCTTCAGTTCATCTCGGCCTCCGCGACAAGCGGTCTTGCCGAGGACTTTGGCCGCGATGTCCGAAATATCATCGGGTCCGAGGACTACAAGAACCTGTTTCCGAATACCGCGTTGGCAGAGGACAGCCAGGCCAAGGGCAAGTGGAACACATCGGCCGGCGGGATCTACTATGCGGTTGGTGTTGGCGGTGCCGTCATCGGGCGCGGCGCTGACATTTTTCTGATCGATGACCCTTACGCCTCCATGGCGGATGCCGAATCCGAGACGACGCGAAAGAACGTCCTCAACTGGTATTCAGGTACGGTCTACAACCGTTTGCAGCCCGGCGGCGCAATCGTGCTCATCAATCACCGGATGCACGAGGACGATCTAACCGGCGCGCTTCTCGAGCAGCAAGCGCTTGGCGGAGACAAGTGGGATGTCGTTGAGCTGCCAGCCATCAATGACGATGGCGAAGCGCTTTGGCCGGATGCCTATCCTATCGAGGCGTTGGAGAACATCCGGCGCAATACGTTCCCGCGCTACTGGTCAGCGCTCTATCAGCAGCGGCCAGCGCCAGAGGAAGGCGAGTATTTCAAGCGGGAATGGTTCCGCTGGTATCAGACGGCACCAACCCATTTGCGCACCTATGGCGCATCGGACTACGCGGTGACGGCCAAGGGCGGGGACTACACGGTGCATGCCGTGATCGGGGTTGATCCCGATGACAACATCTATGTTCTCGACGTGTGGCGGGCGCAGGCCGAAAGCCACATCTGGGTTGAGAGCTTCATTGACATCGTGGGCAAGCATAAGCCTCTCAATTGGGCGGAGGAGCAGGGCCAGATCATCAAGAGCCTTGGCCCGTTTATAGACAAGCGTATGCGTGAGCGGCGCGTTTACTGCCGGCGCGAGCAGATGGCGTCCGTTGCCGACAAGCCGACGCGGTGCCGTGCATTCCAGGCCCGCGCCGCGATGGGCAAGGTCTACCTGCCGCACGGGGCGTCATGGGTTCCGGACCTTCTGGCTGAGATGACAAGTTTTCCAGCCGGCAAGCACGATGACCAGGTCGACGCCCTGGGTCTCGTGGGCCGGTTGATCGACACCATGGTAGGCGGACGCGCTCCTGCTCCGCCGAAACAAGAAACGAGCAAATGGCGACTGGCATTCGAAAAGCGGCACAGAGCAGGGTTGACACAGGGGCAGTCGTGGAAAGCGGCGTAGCCGACTTGGCAGACGATTTCGACTTGTCCCTTCATGTCGAGCAGGTCGAGGAATGGGAAGAAACGACGCATTCCGCCAACGCTCTTGCCGAGCGTGACCGGGATTACTTCGACAACAAGCAGTTGACCTCAGAAGAAATTCAGACGCTCAAGGAGCGTGGCCAGCCCGACGTTGTGTTCAACGTCATTCGCTCCAAGATCAATTATCTCCTCGGGTTAGAGATCACCAGCCGCACCGATCCCAAGGCGTTGCCGCGCACGCCCCAGGATGAGGAGGCCTCCGAGGCTGCAACGGATGCACTGCGGTTTGTCGAAGAGACGACCGACCTCGACCAGAAATTCAGCGCGGTGTGGGACAACATCATCGTTGAGGGATATGGCGGCGTTGAGCTGACGGTTGATGCTGAGACGGGCGATATCGACGCCGTGCATTGGCCGTGGGACCGGCTGTTTTATGATCCTCATTCCAGCAAGCACGATTTCTCGGATGCTACCTATCTGGGCGGCATCACATGGATGGACGCAGAGCAGGCCAAGGCGCGATGGCCGGAAGCTGCCGATAAGATCGACCAGACGCAATCAGGCGACCTCAACACGACGCACGACGATAAGCCAAGGTGGAAAATCTGGGCCACGGGCTCACGCCGCAAGCGCGTCAAGATCGTTCAGATGTACTACCGCAAGGGTGCTGACTGGTACTGGTGCCACTTCACAAAGGGCGGAAAGCTAGACGGCGGTCCGGTCGCCTTCCGCGATGAAAAGGGTCTGAGCTTCTGCCCGCTGTTCATGGTGTCCGCCTACGTTGACCGGGATAACAATCGGTACGGCGAAGTCCGCACGATGATTTCGCCCCAGGATGAGGTCAACAAGCGCCGGTCCAAGTCGCTGCACCTGCTGACGCAACGTCAGACCAAGGCCGACAGGGGCGCTGTCGATGATGTCGAGTTGATGAAGCAGGAGATGGCCAAGCCTGATGGCCATATCGAGATCAATCCTGGCTATCAGTTCGAGGTCATCGACACATCACAGCAGATCCAGGGCAACATGGAAATGATGGCGCAGGCCATCCAGCACATGCAAAGCCAGGGTCCGAACGCGGCGCTGATGGGCAAACAGAACGGCGACCCGTCAGGCCGCGCCATTCTCGCCAATCAGCAGGGCGGGCAAACGGAAATGTCGCCGCTGATCGATCGGCATATCCAGCTCAAGCAGCGCGTGTTCAGGGCGATTTGGTCTCTCATCCGTCAGTACAAGAAGGCGGAATGGTGGGTGCGTGTCACCGACAACGAGGACAACGTCAAGTTCGTCGGTCTCAACCGGCCGGTGACGATGCGCGAAGACGCCATGAAGCGGTTCGAGAAGCAGGGCGTCCCTGTCGAGCAGGCTCAGGCTGTTCTGGCACAGGCTGAAGCCGATCCCTATCAGGCGCAGGCGCTCAATCAGATCGTGCGCATGGAAAACGTGCCGGCTGAAATGGGCATGGACATTACGATTGAGCAGGTTCCCGACGTTGCGAACATGCTGGACGAGCAATTCCAGGCGCTGACAAAGCTGGCGCCGTCCGTGGTGTTCCCGCCGGAGGTCTATATCAAGGCATCGAACCTGCGCAATAAGCGGGAGTTGCTCGAGGAACTGAAGAAGGCGCAGGGCGGCAACCCGGAAGTTGCAGCGCTTCAGGCGCAGCGTGCTCAGCTCGAGATCGAGGAGTTCAAGGCCAAGATCGAAAAGCTCAGGGCCGAAACCATCGCAACTCTGGCGAAGGCCGATCAGACGGACGCGCAGACGGGTTCGATTGTCAAACCGCAGATCGTGGAGCCGGGACAGGCCGTGCCGCAACAGGCGCCGACGCCACCGCAGCAAACCAGCTTTCAGTAACAGTACCGCCGCCGGGAACCGGGCGATTTAAGCCAAAAAACGTGCCGCCGACGAACGGGCGATCATGAGGGATAAATGGCAGAGGATTTGGATTCCATCTTTGACGGCAAGGTTTCCGAACCTGTCGAGGCAAAGCCGGTTGAGCCGCAAGCGCAACCTTTAGAGCCTGTGACAGAGCCGGAAGTCGAAACGGGCGTAACCCCTGAAGAGCCAGCGCCGCCGGCTGAGCTTGAGCCTGTTGGGAAGGATCAAGGTCCACTTGTGCCACGACGCGCCCTCGAAGATGAGCGCAAGAAGCGTCAAGAGTTCGAACGCCGTTTCACTGAGCTGGAGCAACGGTTGCAGCAGACCATGCAGCCGCCGCCACAGCAGCCAGAACCTCAGCAGGCTCCCCCTAATCCCTGGGAAGATCCTGAAGGGGCGATGGCGTATCAGCGCAACGAATTTGCCCGGCAGATGTACGAGACGAGAGTTGCCCTCTCGACCGAGATCGTCCGGTCCCAGAACAAGGATTTTGACGAGGTGGTTGCGGAGTTCGTTGCTGCTGCCCAGCGTGATGCTGGATTGCACAGAGCGGTTCTCAATCACCCCAACCCGGCCGCGTTTGCGTATCAGGAAGGCCGCAAAATCCGGTTTCTGAAAGAGGTTGGCAGTGATCCTGACGCCTACAAGGCCAGGCTCCGTGAGGAGCTGATGGCTGAGATGGGCCAAGGACAAGGCCAGCCCGTTCCAACTCAACCCGCTATTGCGCCCCCTAAATCGTTGGCAGGAACCACGAGCGCACAGCCCCGCAATTCGAGGGGTCAATTCGCGCCTGGGTCTGCCTCATTGGATGATATCTTAGGAGGCTAAAGACATGGCTGAGACCTATGTCCCATCGGGCTTAACCGTCCAGCAGTGGGACGATAAATATTTCCGCGAATACCTGAACCAGAACTGGTTCAAGCAGTTCATGGGCACCGGATCGTCCAAGATGATCCAGCTCCAGGAAGACCTGACCAAAAAGCCGGGCGATAGCGTGACGTTCACGCTCGTCAACAAGCTGTCGGGAACGGCCAAGGACGCTAATGAAGCGCTCGAAGGCAACGAAGAAGCCGTTGACCTGCGTTCGTTTCAGGTGCGTGTGCGCGCCTATGACCATGCCGTCAAGTTCAAGAAGTTCGAGGCCCAGAAAACGGCCATCGATCTTCGTCAGGCCCATCGCGATGTCCTGATGGACTGGAATATGGAACTCGACCGCGACAATATCATCAGCGCGCTCGGGTCGATTAATGGCGTGGCCTATGCGTCGGCTTCAGAGGGCCAGAAGGATGCCTGGCTCGTTGACAACGCAGACCGTGTGCTGTTTGGCGCTGCGAAGTCGAACAACTCAGCCAACGATCATTCCGCTTCGCTGCTGAATGTCGATACCAGCGCCGACAAGCTGACGCCGGATGCCATCTCGCTGATGAAGCGTATGGCCAAGACGGCAAGCCCGAAGGTGCGCCCGATCCGGGCGAAGTCTTCGATCGGGTCGAGCGATGGGTATGTGTTGTTTGCGCCGACGCAGATGGTGCGCGATCTGGCCGCGCATGCGACGTTTGTGGCGGCCAACCGCGAAGCCCGCAACCGTGGCATGGATAATCCCCTGTTCACGGGCGCCGATTACGTCTGGGAAAATGTCTACATCTACGAGATCGAAGACATTCCCTCGCTTGGTGCTGTCGGAGCCGGCGGCGCAGTTGTCCGTCCCTGCTATCTGTGCGGTGCGCAGGCGATTGGCATGGCATGGGCCAAGCGGCCTGAGACGGTCGAAGAAATGTTCGACTACAAGCGCGCCGTCGGTCTTGGCATCACCCAGTGGTACAAGATCGAGAAGATGCGCTTTGGAGCGGGCATCTCGGACACCGACGACACGAAGGATCATGGTGTTGTCACCGGCTATTTCGCCGCTGCGGCTGACGCATAAGGAGGTCTGATCAATGACTGCTGAAACTTTAACCAATAGCCTTATGACTGTTGGCGCGACCCATGGATTGGCCAAGAACGTCAAGCTGTGGCATCGCAAATACGAAATCTCGGCACAGGTCGAGGATGGCGACATCTGGGAACTGGGCTATCTGCCGAAAAACTCCGTGGTTGTCGGCGGCTGGATTGCCGTCGATGATATCGATACCGGCACGGAGGCCATCGACATCGATGTCGGTTGGGCCGCCGCCGGGTCTGCGGATACCTACACCGATCCCGATACCGGCGTGACCTACACCAACGCTGCCGCCTCGGCCTCTGCAACGGGTTTCTGCAATACCGGCGTCCTGACGGGCGATGGCACGGCGGAAGTCTACGAGGCCGGAAAATCCTTCCGCTGGATGGTGTTTCCTGACCCGCTCTACTTCTCGGAGCAGACCAAGGTGCAGTTGGAAGCCAACGCCGCCGCCGGCACGTTCGCCGCGGGCACGTTCGGCGTTTACATCCTCTACTACTGCCTGTGAGGGGTGAGAGATGAGCAGGACAAAAGCGGAGTTGGCGGCGGCGGTCCTACGCGATCTTGGCATCGTCGATGCCTTGTCGTCGCCTTCTGCTGCCGATTCCGCTTTTGTCATTCAGAAATACGAGGACGCCTACGCTTACTATGAAGACCTCGGGCTGGCGTACTGGACGGACACGGAGATCCCGTCCGCCGTCTTTGCCATGCTGGTCGATCTCATCGCGAACCGGTGCATGAACGCGTTCGGCGTCGCACAGAGTTTCGATGAGATGATGAGCCGGGAAGAAACCCTGCTGAAGCGGCTGCGCCGTCACTGCGCCAGGGGCAGGACCGGCAAGGCCATTCGCGCAACCTATTACTGATAGGGTTCTGACAGAATGCCTCTCGTCCCAGTCTCCATCGCCACGCAGACCAATAACGCCCGTTTCAAGATGGAAGGCTCGGCGCGGCTTCTGAACTGCTATGCCGAGCAGACCGGCGACGATGCCAAGGCGCCCTGGACGGTCTATGCCAACTCTGGTCTTGACGTCTGGACCACGGTGCCTAGCACCGGAACGGCATCGGGCGTGACCGGCGTGCGCGCCATGCTGGCGACGGACGACTATCTTTATGTGGTCGCCGGGCGCAATGTGACGGCCATCAGCCGTCTTGGCGTACAGACGGCCATCATCACGCTTCCCGGGGACGGCGATGTTTATCTTGCCTCGAACCGGCGCTCTCCGACTCCGGAAGTGGCCCTGGTCTCAGATGGCGTCGGGCGCATCATCACAGGCACCTCGATTGCGACGATAACGGATGCCGACCTGCCGCCTCCGGTGTCCGTGTCGGTGCTGGATGGTTATTTCCTGTTTCCGACCACGTTCGACCGGGTGTTCATCTCAGGCGAGGACAACGGCACCGCGATAGCACCGCTCGATTTCGGCCGGGCGCAGCGGCAGCCCGATAACACGCTGTTTGCCCTGGGCGGTGAGCGTGACGCCATGATCTTTGGCGAGCGGACAGTGGAGTGGTGGGCCAACAGCCCTGACGGCAGCGGCGGGTTTCCGTTCGTGCCGATTTCCTCCATCAATCTGGGCTGCGCCGGGGCCAAAACCGTGGTGCAGTTGGATCGCGCCGTGGCCTGGATCGCCAACGACGGCACGGCGCGCATTCAGGATGGCTATTCGGGCCGCAGGATTTCGACGCACGCGCAGGAACGCATGATCTCCAGCGCGACAACGACGATTTACGGCTACGGCTGGAACGACACCACGACGGGACATGCCTGGCTGGCCTGGACGTGCGATAGTTGGACGATCAGCTACAACATGCGCACCGGCTTGTGGTCTGAACGCAAGAGCTTCCAAAGGAGCAACTGGCGCGGCGCCAACGCCGTCCGCTGGATGGGCATGACGCTGATCGGGGATTACCAGACGGGCGCCATCTACCGGGTGGATCGGGATGTGGCGACCGAAGGCGGGGAACCCATCATCATGGAGATGATCCCGCCTGTGGTGCATTCGGCGCCCTATGGCATGCGGATCAATGCGCTGTTCGTTGATGCGGTGACGGGTGTAGGCACGGGCGGGTCGCTTGAAGAAAACGCGAACCCGGTCTTGATGGTCTCGACCTCGAACGATGGCGGACAGACGTTCGGGGCGGAACGCCGGATCGAGCTTGGTGTTGCCGGAGACCGGCTGAGACGGCTGAAAACCTACCGGCTCGGTATGTTCGGCCCGAACGGCTGCACGCTGCGGCTGGCCTGCTCGGCTTCTGTCGCGCGGGCGATTTCGGGCCTCAACATCGATGCGGACAGGCTGGCAGCCTGATGGCCAACGTCAACATTCCGGCCGCCAGCGTCCCGATCATAAGGCCAGATGGCAAGCCGGTCCTGGTCGAGAAGCCCTGGTATCAACTGCTGCAGGAATTGGCCCGCGCGCACAACGATCTTGCGGCGGATAACGCGCTCGATACCGATCTGGCCAGTGAGGTGACCGGCGTCCTACCCGTTGCCAATGGCGGGACCGGCAAGGCGACATTGAGCACGTATCGCGTTCTTGCAGGCGGCACGACCGCGACGGGAGCGTTGCAGCAGGTTGTGGCAGGCACATCCGGTTTTCCGCTGCTGTCGAACGGAGCGGCTGCTTTGCCTACGTTTGGCGCGATGACCGTCACGGATTGTATTTCGGGTATCATCCAGTACCCGGAAGCGCAGGATTACATCATCTGGCTGAACGTGCCGTACTCGATCACGGTTCTGAGCATGACGACAAAGTGCGCAACTGGCACCTGCACGCTGACGGCCAAGAACAACACAACGACGATGACGGGGCTTGCCAATTCTGTCTCGACAACGGAAGTCGAGAACACGCCTTCGGCCAATCACGTCATGGCGGCTGGCAACGATCTCAGGTTGACGGTTAGCAGCCTGTCGGGGGCCGAGAACGTCTGGTTCAACGTCAAATACGAGCGCGCCGTTCCGTGAGGTGCGTGATCGTCGGCGGGCGTCTGCCTGAGATCGCGTTCCAGACGATCACGGGCAGTTTGACGGCCGATACCAGCTACACCTTTTCGTCTCAGCCGATTGGCGCGGCTCATGCGTCACGGCTGGTGATCGTGGCTGTTGCCTACATCAACAGCACGCCGGCGGCGGCCACCTGCACGATTGCGGGCGGGTCGGCAACGGAAGTGAGCGGAGCCGGCATCCGGTCATCGTCCGGGGGATCGACTGAGGTTCAGGTCAAGATGTTTGCCAGGACGGTGGCAAGCGGCACAACCGCGAGCATCGTCGTCAATACGGGTTCGGCGTCCGGGTGTTGGATCGGAGTTTGGTCGGCGTATTACCTGCGATCCGCCACGGCCGTCGATGCTGAAAGTTATTACGCCTCCGGCACGACGAACATTCTGGATTTGGATGTTTCGGCCCGTGGTGTCGCGTGCGGGTTCGGGCTCATGCCAAACGCGGTTTCCTGGACGGGGATGACGGAAGAGCACGACGCCATCACGGCAGGCGTCTGGATGACCGGCGCGACCTATACGGCTGGTGCTGCGGAAAGCCCGCGAACGGTGCGGATCAATACCAGTCCTGGAGCCGGTGCAACGGCGTGTGCGGCGTCTTTTAGATGATGGAGACCTAGCTTGTCCTTCTTCGGCTCACTAACTGGCTCTGACCAGCGCCGCGACATGAGGAACGCCTACGCCGACTCGACGGCAACGGTGAACAAGGGCTATGACGCCGCGCGCAACAATCTGGCATCCGGCTATGGCACGGCCAATAAGGCCTACGGGCAGGCCCGCACGGATGTCAACTCCGGCTACCAGAACGCGTTGTCGTCTCTGGCGAGCGGCACGAACAACGCCGTAGGAGCCTATCAACCCTATTCGGAAACCGGGCAGAACGCGAACGCGCTGTACGGCAATGCGCTCGGTCTCAACGGGGCAGCAGCGCAGCAGACCTTCCAGCGGGACTATCAGGCCGATCCGTTCCGCGATGCCAATGCGGATTTCGCCAACGAGGCGCTGATGCGGACGCTGAACGCCCGGGGCTTGAGCGGCTCCGGCACGGCCGCGGCCGCCGTGGCTCAGGAAAGCCTGCGCCGGGGATCTGAGGATTACAACAACTACCTCAACCGGCTTTCCGGCCTGCAAGCCCAAGGCCAGCAGACGGCCGGAAGTCTCGCGAACCTCTATGCCAACCAGGGACAGCAGGGCGCGCAGTACGGCATGCAGACGGGCTCAGATCTCGCCAACATCCAGGGCAACCGCGCCGCGACCGGGTACAACTACGGGGTTGGTCAGGCGGGGCTTGATACCGATCAGGCGATCACCAATGCGGGGAATAGGATCAACCTCGGCAACGCACAGGCCGCCTCGCGCGGCATCCTCGGCAACAACCTGATGAGCCTGCTGGGCACCGCCGTCAATGCCTACGGCACGTTTAATGGCATTCCGAAGATTAAGTGAGGACGTGACAGATGCCGCAGCTTCCCGCCCTTCAGCTCGATCCCCGCAATGCGTTGCTGGACCTGACGCCGGTCAACAACGCGCTGATGGGGATCCAGAGGCAGCAGAACGCCAATCGCGATTATGCGATGCAGCAGGACGAGCTT
>OFRO01000530.1_pt1 | contig 13158 bp, 14 predicted proteins | sample 1543091 | NCBI WGS metagenome assembly OFRO01 (sample SAMN07774217, study PRJEB24372) | wastewater metagenome | isolation source: Exp Tend NO 10WW | collected 2016-02
TCGTCACCGACAAATGACAGGGCCAAAGTCTCGGTGGCTTTGCGCCAGTACGCGCCCATTTGCAGCCAATAGAAATCGCCCAGCTTGCTCAATGGGTAGATGCGAACTTTGGGCATGACGGCTTCGATCACGAATACGCGATTGCCAACCACCCATGCGGTGCCGACATGGCTGTACTCGCTGCGCTGGAATAGACGGACGAACCAGATTTTGAGATCGTGCCAAGAGGTAATGCCGCGATGTGACCACGCCAGCACGTCCCCGCTGCGGATCATAGGGCGGGCTTGCTTATAGATCATTTGCAATGGGCTCCCGAGGGATCGAATACGTCTAAGAAGTGCTTGCAGAACCAGCACGCGCCGTCACGCCGCCAGCCTTTGCGACCTTTGGCTAGACGGCTCAATCGGTCTGATACGGTGAACTCGCGTGGCGGCTCAAGCAGCACCAACGTGGCGACGGTCACATTGACAAAGAAGTCAATCAGCAGGCCTACAACCAACAGCGGATAACCCACGATCAGCGCAGGCTTGCTCAGTGTCTTGTCGTCGTATGCGCGCTTCAGGCTCATCACTGCCAAGAACAAAACCCACAGCGCATAGAGCGCGGTGAGGCTGATCGCAACGTAGGTGAGTGCGTAGATCATGCGAAGTACAGCTTGCGCAGAGCGAGGTTGTCTACAGGGTCTACAGGCGTGTTTAGGATTGCTGCTTGCAGCGTGGCGTCCACCGCTGGAACTTTCGTACCAACATAGGCCAAGCTGCTTGCAACGTCCGCACGCTTGAGGTCGATCCACTTGCGGACTTGGATGTCTTGCAAGATGGCCTTGACTGTGGCGTCTGCGCTGGCAAGCACGGCCAACTTGGCTGCTCCGAAGCGATCAAAAAATGGCCCGACATCAATCAGCCATTCGCATGGGTCGGCCACCACTGGCGGGACCACATCGACAAACTCCCCCGCTTCATACGCCTTACCCAGCAGCGTTGGGTCAAGCCCATCAATCTGGATCATGTTGGGCGCGTCCACTTCGCCCGCGAGTTCGGACACGGCTGTGACAACACCGTTTGTGATTTGTGCGTAGTACATCAATAAAACTCCGTAAGTTCCCAAGACACCTTATTTGTATTAGCAAAAGCCGCAGAGTCCCACCGCGCTGTGATCGTGGTTGAATTTGTAAGCTCAATAGTTGACGTTCCCCACGCGTTTGCGGTGTCGTCTATTGTTCGCGCGCCCAAGAAGCGCAGTTCCGTTTTTGATGTATTGACGGCGGTAATCGTTGCTGTGGCTGATGCAGCTCCAGAAATCGTGATGGTGCCGCGCTGGATGGATTTGATCTGGCTACCAAAGAATTGTGCTGCGTTGCTCATAGGTGCTTCCATCCTTGTACGGAGTCGATGTAGGTCATCACGCCATTCAGATTGGCGGTGGTGATGTCGTAGTCCTCAGAGAGGCCCATGATCTTGGAGCCGTTGCGCCCCAGGGTGACTTTGTTGGTGCCCCAGGTGCCTGCGTAGTCGGCAAAGCGCACCACGTCATTGGCCGCAGGCGATGCTGGCAAGGTGATAGTGATGGCTCCACTGGTGGTGTTGACCAGAAGCGCATCGCCTGCCACCGCCGTGTAATTGGTGGTCTTGATGGCCCACTGCGGATCGGTAGATACGACGCCCCAGTTGGTGCTGTCTGCACTGGGGTCCGTGGTGCCTGCGCCTGCAGTTTTGCGGCGGTAGATTTTTTGATTGGCTGGGCTGTAGCGCACATCGCCAATGGCGTAGGTGGTGCCGCTGACCCACAGCGTTGCCCCGGCAGCGGATACCGCCGTTGCAGCACTGTTCGCCGCTGCGCCCGCGCTGCTGGCCGATGCACTTGCGCTGCTCGCTGCGTCAACCGCGTTGGCATACACATTGGCCGAAGCGGCGTTTGTCTCAGTGGTGTGCGTTGGCAGCGCGGCCATGAACGCATCGGCGCGCGTGTCAAACGTGGCCGGGTCGCTGGTGCTGGGCGGCGTGGGTAGCGCCGAAATTGTGGGGGGCGTGGTGACTGCCATTAAATTTCCTCAAGTTGCAGGTTGACTTTTGCGTAGTCCGGGTAGGCCACGTTGATCGAAAATTCTTTGTAGATGCCAAGAATCAGCATGGCTTCAAAGTAATCGCTCTCGGTCTGGTCGTCCAGGGCGCTCCACACGGCGGGCACGGCGTTGAGGCTGACCACCAAGTCAAGCAGGGTGTTGACCTTGGCTTTTTCGGTGAGCAGCGTTTGCGATGTGCGTGGCACGGTGCGCCGGGGCACCAGCGTGGCGTTGCCAAAGGTGTCGCGGCTCACGGTGGAGAAGTTGAGCGAATCGCGGCTTGCTTGTGCCTCTGCACGGCCAAGGTCTGCCGCGTTACCGATGACGATGGCCCCGCACGACACGCTGCCACTGGCACGGGCGATGGCGATGGTGATGACCCCGTTGGAATACATTGGCAAGTCGAACAGAATGACGCTGGGGCGGTTGCCAAACGTGCCGAAAAAGTAACCAGTCCAGTCGATTGTGCTGCGGTTGATGATGTTGACGGTGCGGCTGTACACGGTTACGGCGCTGACCGTCATGCTGACCGTTACCGAGTCGCCCACCAGGCCCATAAGGGCCATAGCGCCCACGCGCACACCGGGCGTAAGCACCACGGTGAGAGGACTGGCCTGCACGGTGGCGGTGTTGCGGTACAAGTCAAAACACGCCCAGCGGTTCGTGGGGCCAAGCTCCAGCCACTTTGGCGTAGCGCCGGTCAGATTTACGTCGGGGCTGGCACCAGTGTGCGCAACCAGACACTCATAGCGGCGATGCGTGGTGGCAAGGTAGCAGGTTTGGCCCACGGTGTAGGCGGTGCCAACGTTCCACAGCGTTTCGCCCGCGCCGGGCTCTGCCGCCGTGCTGCTGGTGAGCATGGCATCCACAATGGTTAAAGGTGGGATAACTTTCATGCGAATACCTGTGTTTGCATGGCTTCGCCGCCACGGGTGACGTTGACTAGGGTGCTGGCGGTGCGCTTGGTGTTGTCGGCGGTGTCGGCAGCACTGGCGCGCAGGGCTGCGATTTCGGCACGCATGGCGCGCATTTCGTTCAGCAGTGCGCTATTGCTATCTCCACCCGCGGCGGGGTTGTAGGCTTTGGGCACCACCGCCTCGCCCTCATGGAGCATGGCCACCATGTCGTTGGGGATGTAGTTGGTGCCGACTGCAAACGCCGGGATTCCGTACTTGGTAAACAGCTTTTGTACGTCCTCCAGACGGTAGCCCGTGGCGGCGGCCAACTCGGATTGGTTGACGCCGTATTGCTGCGCTGCGGCGTAGAGTTGCTGCACGCTGTTGGCCGCGCCCGCTTCGGAAAAGTCCAGCGTGTTGACGTAGGTGTTGATACTGTCCAGGCGGGCAACGTCGGGCTTTACCGATTGCAAGCCGCCACCCACCACCGCGCCGGTCGTCAGGCCCTGCTGCCCGCGAGCATTGAGCAAGTCTTGCGTGGCTGCTGTACTGGCCTTGATAGCGTCGGACAGAGACAACATGGCCGCCCAGGTGCCGTTGGCCGCATCCAGTTGCGACTGGGCCAGCGTGGCGATTTCGTCCAAGCCGCTGACCTGCGCGTCATAACTGCGTTTTGCCAGATCAAGCTGGTCTTGCAGCAGGCCCTGCATGGCTTCGTCGGCAGAGAGTTGTTCGCCGGTCAAGTCGCTCAGAGCGGCAATGTCGTTGGCGGTTTTGTAAAAGTCGCGGGCGTAGTCGGTAAACGTGGCAAACAGTTGCTCGCTGGGGCGGCTTACGGTTTGCAGGGCGTTGGTGAGTTGCCCGTCCAGCGGCAAGCCACCACCACTGCGGGCGGTTGCCAACGCGGCGCTAATTTGTGACTGGGCCGCGCTGCGGTATTGGCCGTCAGAGCCTGCAATGCGCAGGCCATCGAGCGTGCCTTTGAGGCTGCTGGCCAGTGATTGCAGCTTGCTTACGCTGGTGGTGACGTTGGCAAGCTGGTCGGTAAAGTTGCCAACCTGCAAGTCGTAGGCGCTGGTGAGCGCGGTCTTTTGCGCCTCCACCGATTTGGTGAGGCCAGCGAGTGCGGAGGATGCGGCACCTGTGGCTGCATCAAGCAGGGCCTTGCGCGTGGTAGCCAGCGCCGTGGCAGCATCCGCTGAGGCGGCAGTGACGCTTGCAAACGCGCCTTGCACATCAAGCAGCGCGGCAACCATGCCAGTGCTGGCTTGGCCGGTGAAGGTGGTTTGAATAGTCTCAAACAGGGCGCGGAAATCGGCGCGCGACATTTTCTCCAGCGCGTCAACACCAACGTTTATGCCCCCATCGGCCAACCGCTTGGAAATGCCCTTTAGGGTTTGTTGCTTCTTTTCTTCTGCACTGTAAAAATTGTCGTAGTAGCCGCTGAGTTTTTGCCCGAATTGCTCAAGACCCCCCGCTGCATCGGTGAGTGCTTTGTAGACGGCGTAGGTCTGGTCTTTGAGGTTGTCAAACGGCAATTGATCCAAGCTGTCGTGCAGGGATTTGAACGATTGCGCGGTTGCCAATACAGCGTCGATTTGCGCTTGCGAATTTGTGGCAATGTCGCCCACACTGTCAAATACACCGGCCAAATACTTCGGCATTTCGGAGCCTGACAGCGCGGTCAACACTGCGCGGCTGGCGGCTAGCTTCAGTGCTTCGTCGCTCTTGGCAATCTCGCCGCTATTAAAGTAAGACTTGCCGCCGACTACACCCGCGCCAAGGCGGAATTTACCCTGCCCGGTGCTGCTGTCTGCATCGTTGCCACCATAGGCGAAGTTGGAGGCCGCAGCGGTGATGCCAAGCGACTTGGCTGCGCTTAGGTACGTTTTGTTGAGCGAAGTGGCAAAGTTGTTAGCGCCTTCATTGAGGTCTACATACTTCATGCCGTACTCTTTGGCCGTGGCTTCGTCCATGCCCTGGAACCGGTAGGGCGCACGGTACGTTTCTTTGCCGCTTTCGTCAAAGTTCAACGATGTTTCGCCCGTGGACTGGACGTAGCGCCCGCCACCACCGCCAAGCAGCCCTGCCAGCAGCAACGCGCCACCAATGGCCCAGCCTATGCCGGGAATGCCCACAGCGGGCGCTGCACCAGCGGCCAATGGGGCGGTGACTGCCGTACCTAAAGTGGTCGTAGCAGCCGCACCGCCAAGGCTTGGGGCAAGTGTTCCTAAAGTTACCCCAGTAGTTGCAGGGGTGGCTATGCTGAATATAGAAGTCCCCATAGAGGTGACACCAGACTCAATAGCCAAAGGGCTCAATGCTGGCAGCGTGGCAGACAAGCCTGCGGCATTGCCTGCACCTGCAAGACCTGCGAAACCGTATGCGGAACTTGCGGCACTGCTTCCACCAAAGAGACCAGATATATTGTTGTAAAGGCTGTTGCCTTTACTTGCTGTGTTCAGCAAACTACCAACGGTTCCGCCACCCCCGCTAACACCGGGAACGCCAAGCGCAGATGTTGCATCCACATATACTTGAGCCACAATGGGGCGCAGGGTTGCTTGATAGATCGCGTCTACCAAAGCAGTTTTCAATGCCTCCCCAATCATCTCTGCCGCGCTCTTTCCCTTCAGCGCCCAGCCTGCAAAAGCTCCTTGCGCCAGCTTGTCAACATCTTCCCAGCCCTTTTTCCACGTTGCCAAGGCGAGCTTGGCCGCTGCCGCATTTGCTTCCAATACAGCACCCTCAAGCAGAAGACTTTTCAGTTGCTTGCGACGTAGAATTTCTTGGTCTAAGGCATTTAAAGTTCTGCGAGCAGCATCTTCTTCCACAGAAGTTAGATCTCCAACTATGCCATAGTATTCTTTAGCAACATCGTTCTTAGCAATCAACGCGGTAATGCGATCTGCCTCGCCTTGTAGTTCTTTAACTTCCGCGTCTTCCCTTGCTGCACGAGCCAACTCAATTTGCTCTTTAGTTTTGCCAATTTCAGAATTATGGGCAATCTGCTTTGCAATTTGCGCGTCTAAAGATTTCGTGGTTTTCTCAGCCGCGTCAAGCGCAGCCTTAATCATCTTGTCGTAAGACTTTGCGGCTTCGTCCTGCAACTTGTCAATAACCACAAGTGCATCTTCCTCGTCCTTCAACCGTTGCTTCGCTGCGTCTGCCGCCTTAGTGTCTTCTACAGCTTTGTTCAGGCTGCGGATTGCCTTTTCTTTCTTGGCAACAGACAACGTTCCATCTTCGTAGGCAAGGTTGATTTGGCGCATAATGTCAATGCGCAGTTTATCCGCCGCACTAACCTTTTCTCCGGTTGCAATGGACACCAATGCTTTTTGGTCTGCCGCTTCAATGGCCGCTGCAATGCGGTCGTAAGAGTCTGTGACTTTTTTGCTTTTATCACGAAACTTTTCAATAAGGGCGGCTTCATGTGCCTCGATAACTTCTGGGCGAAGTTGCTTTAATGTGTCGGCACTATTACCATCGTCTCTTAGCTTTTGTAAGTTAGCCCGATACTTTTCCAATGCAACCGTAAGTTTGTCAACTTTTAACTGGTGCCCCTCAATTTCAATATCTGCAAGAGCGCGATTTGAAGCACTTTGGGTTTGAGCTTTTTTGCCCTGTTCGTCTGCTTTCTTTTGGGTATCTACAATTTCGTTCCATGCGTCGTTATAACGCTTTAAAGCCTCTGTTTCTAAATCTTTTTGAGATTTACCACCTCCAAACATTGAGGTTTCTGTTGTAATACCGTAAGCAGAACCACGTTTAATAGTTTCTAAATCGATTGCGGCTTGACGGAGTTTGCTTTGCGCAGTTTCGCTTTTACCCCAATCTTTCATGGCGCTCCAAGCTTCGCCAATACTTTCTTTCACAGTCCTCCAACCTTGTTCAATTGTGCCAAGGTTAGCCACAATTTCTTTGGCTCGGTCTTCGGTTACACGGGCAAATTCGTTAGTGGCTATAGCGGAGGCTTCTTTTACTTTACCTTCGTCTTCCAAGGCACGAATCTGGGCAAGAACACTTGTGGTTAAGAAGTGGTATTGTGCGTCCAATTTGAGCACTGCTTTTGTAACCTCGTCGGAGTAACGAGAATGTGCATTTGCTTGAACCTGCAAAGATTTGAAAGCATCCACCAACTGCTTAACAGTTTCCTCTCCGCCCCCGGTAGCATGTTCCATTTGAACAACAGCAGTTGTAACCGTACCAATCTGGTCTGAGGTAAACTTTCCTGTTTTGGCAAGTTCTAAAATTATATCCTTAGCCGTGCCAATACTCCCACCCATTCCAACAGCGCTATGGGCAACATCGTTCAAAGCACCAGCGGTAGTTCCCGCATAATTACCAGTTACTATTAAGGCATTTTGTAAGTCACGTTGCTCCAGCATCCCTTTTACCATAGCAATGGATATTGCAGCAATAGCCGCAACGGCTCCCATTATGGCAAGCCCAAGCCCACTCATTGCCAAAGCAGTAATGTCTGTGTATTCCGCAAACACCATTAACGAAGCAGGAATGCGGGAGAAGCGGCCCTGAACAACTTCGTGGGCAAGCACCACCATTTCGCTTCGAGCGCGACTGGTGTTCATACTAACGTGATCCCACTTTTCGGCAAGCGTGTGGACTTCGTTAATGCTGCCGGTAAGAGCCCCACTGCCAAACATATTGCCGATGGTAGCATCGCTAACCCCGGCCTTCTTGTACGTGGCAATCTCTTCCTTAATACGAAGTTGTTCGTCTCGGGATTTACGCGCCCATTGGATTTCTGCTATTGCCGCTTGTTCGGCAGTTCTTGCAGCGTCGTCGCTTGCTTTCTTCTGCACCCGTGCAATGTCTGTTGCAGCCTTTTCCGCAGCCTTTACCCGGTCTTGTTCGTCCTTAATGTACATCGCCGCAGCCTTTGCTGTGGCGTTTTGCTGGTCAAGAATGGCCTTGTGCTTGGCGTCTGTAATAGCCTGTTCTGCCGCCTTTGCGTCAGCGACAATTTTAGCGTAGTAGGCGTCACGGCTTGCGAGTTCTTTCTTACGGTTAGCCTCGGCCTCCGCGGCCTCTTGGGCACGGACTTTATTTAGGTATTGAATGTCTTTAGCAAGGTCAAGCAGCGCACCTTCCTCTTGCCTAGCCCACTGAGCGCTTGCCTTTTGGGCTTCTGCGGTAAACGCAGCCTGCTCTTCTAAGTTCTTTAGAAATGCAATCTGCTTCTGCAATTGGTCGGTAACGCCAAGAGCAGCAGCTTGAAATTCGTATTGAGCAGATTTGCTACTGTTGAATGCAACGGTTGTTTTAGCAATCTGGTCGGATAAAGCTGCTTGGGATTGGATAACTTTCCCAGCAGCCTTAACCCTGTCCTCTTCGCTTTGTACCACCTCGCCAGCAACGTCCTTATAGTCGGACATATGCTGCATGGCTGCTTCCCAGCCTTGCTCAACGTAAATAATACCAAGTTCTGCTAGATCCGCCATTTGGTAATCCTAATCATTTGGCGCTTGGCGCTCGTTTAGCCTGCTGTGCGCTGTGGTTGCGCATAAAGGCACAATCTAGCGCCATTATACAGCGAACTTCAAATGCTGTAACGTTTATTTTCAGCAAGTTCGACCAATTTGCAATCTCTGTATAGGTGAGGGCACAAATGTCCATAGCAACAGGGCGAGTGTTGTGTAGCTCCACCCACCAATCCCAAATATGTTGTAACTCGTAGGGGATTGGAGGAACCTTCAGCTGGTCTGGCAGAACTCCAGACTGACGCCAGTAACTCAACAAATGGGTTTCTAACGTCAGCCCGTCATCCATTTTTTCCGCAAGTTCAAATTTTGCACTTGCAGCGTCGGACAGTTGCCGAATTAACGTTTCAAAAAATTTGATTCGTTCTCCAACGCAGCACTAATCTTGTCCTTCCACGTTGGAAACTTGGCGAACATTTTAGCCACAGTTGGTAGGTTGAACGGGACGTCTGCACCCGCAGATTGGAAGCCGAACCAGCCTTTGACCACAGCGCAGGCCAAAGTGGTTTCGCTGTCTTCAATCATTTTTGCAACAGCACCAGCGCCCTCGTCCGTGGAAGTATCCAAAGCTGCTTTGCGTTTAGCAGAGCGCTTCAGTCCGTCAACGCGAGCTTGGCGAGCCGCAGTTTGGTATTCGGGTGAGTTCTTGCCAACAATAAAAAAGCCGGATTTGTCGTTACCGTCAATGTCGGTAATAACAGCAACTTTGTGCAAGACTTCTGTTTGGCTGTCCAGTTGGTCCAGGTCAAATCCGCCTGCCATAATGTTTTCTGCTTGTGTCATAATATCTTTCTATTTACTTACTAAAAAACCCCACGGTGTTACCCGTGGGGAAGGACACAGGGAGGTCAGGAACCCTCCCTGTATGGTTAGGCCAACGAGTCTTGGATTGTAACAATCGTCTGGTCGTTAGCCAAAGCTGCACCTCCAGCGGCATTCAATTGGGCGGTGAATGGGTAGGTGCGAATAATCGCCTTCTCGCCATCGTCAGGACTTGCATCTGTCAACTTGAGGGCAGACATGCTGAAGGACACAAAATCTGCCGCGTTGCTGGTGTCGCTTGCCATAACCACAACCAAGGAGGTTAGGGTTTCTGTGTCGAACAAATCGCGCAAAGTTGTGCTGTCAAACAGTGCGGTGAAGCTGCCCATAACCTCAATGCGTCCACGAGACATATCGGGGGAGAAGTTGCTTCCCACAATTGGGCCTTCCGCAGTCAGCGCTGTCTTAATGGTAAGCGTTACGCCGGTAACCGTTTGAATGGTAGAACCGTTGATACGCAAGATACCACGAACAGCGGTAAGCACTGGGCTGGTGGTTGCAGCCGCAGGGGAGGTGAGCACTTGGGCAACACCACCAGTTCGCACGCCAAGACCTTGGGAGTTCAGCTTAATTGTGGCATTACCAGAAGCTGGCAAACCAATATCGGCCTGACCAACACGAATGTCCGGGAACAATTCACTCTTAGACAAGTCCGCGTACCACTCTTCCACCGTTACCAACTTATCAGTATGGCCGGTCAATGGCACAATCGATTTCTTTCCGACCACAGTAATAGTGCTGGTAGCAATTGGGCCTTCCGCAATAAGCACAGAACCATTCAGGGTAATTACCGTGGCAACGGTTGCACTCAGTGCCGTGACAATGAAGTTGTTGTCACGGTTAACACCATTGGCATAAGTACCAGCAGTGATGCGGATAACGTCGCCAATTTTCAGGCCACCAGCCAAGAAGTCGCCAGAACCGCGTGTCAGGGTGTAGGGGCCTGCGCCAGCAATTGTCAGGGACAAACCAGTGATGGCCGCTGTAGCGGTAAACACTTTACGCATCAGTGTTTGCAGCAAACCGGAGTAAGTACCGGGAGACAGCAGGCCGTCAAATTGCCAATCGCTTGCGGCAGTTCCAAGGTTAACACCTGTGGATTGCTGGTGCTGCACAATTTCGTCGTTTGTGTAGGTTGCGCGAGTTGTTTTAGCAACGGATGTTTTGCGGCGCAAAACTTGCCCGCCCGCGCCGGTTGCGGGAGTACCAAGGGCAGTTTGCTCCTTGTAGACCGTGATTTTGTTAATACCTTGTGCGACTGTCATGATGACTTCCTTATGAAAAATCCGCAGTGAGCGGAGGAGTTACGAGTAAATATCAGCCCTATACCCAATCTTCACAGGCAACGAAATGTCGCTGGAAGAACCCTGCAAGTATCCAAACTCAGGAGTTTCCGCAATTACTGTGGTTACACCAGAATCTGAAAGCGTTGTGCCCTTCTTGAAATAGCTGCGAATTAACTCAGCTCTTGCAGTTATCGCCCCAACCCCTACACCTACAGGATAAACCAAAGTTACCTGGAACACCCCATGCTCCCGATAGTAGCCCCCGCCTTGCGTTGGCTCATCTGGCTTAAAAGTTACAATATGAATCAGTTGATAGGGCATGCCCATAACAACTTGAAACGAACCGTTTTGGGGAGCGGTAAGGTTTGCCAAAACACTCCCACCAGTCCCGGGGATTGTAACAGCAACGAACGCTTTTGTCGCACTATTTTGTAAATTAAAAGTAGTGGAACTTAGGACAAATACTAGGTAAACAGCGGGGAGGCTTGGCGTACCGCCGCTATACCCCGGCAGCACTACAGGCGTGCCCGTAATAAGCCCGTGGGGCGTTGCTGTGGTAAATACGGCAGGGTTACCCGCCGCCACGCTAAAACCCACTGCGGGCACAATTGGGGGCACCGTTGCCAACCTAGCCTCAAGCGCTGCGCGTATTGCGGTCATGCTCATTTTGTACGCCCGCCTTCTGATTTAATCTGGGCAGCAATGTTACGAACAATGCCGTTGAATTCTCTTTTAATACGATACACAAAAGCATGTGGGGCTTGCGTAGAATGCCCCTCTTCCAGCGCAATGCCATAAGGGGTATTGTTAACAAGATAATATACATAGCCCCGACTTGCCATCTTCGGAATCTTTGAAATATTTTCCGCCACCGTGCTAGCACCGCTTGGGTCAATCTTTCCCGGCAACCAACCAGCAGGCTTCTCATTAACACCTAATTGCCAGTTACCTCTGAACTGCCCACCAACATAACCATTCTTTACAGCCGCTTCTGCTTTCTTTTTGTCTTGCCACAATTTTGGATCGCCAACCGGGCTAACTTCGTCTAGCCGCGTCACCATTGTTGCAACCGCCTCGTAAGTTACGCGGTTCATGCTACGCTTGATGCCCTCAATGCGCTGAGTAAGAGAGAAAACCAGTTCCCCATTCTTGCCACTCATTTTTGCACCCAAATATCGTACAGCACACGGGTAGCTGCCGGGTTGACACACTTTACTACGTGGGCTTTATAAACCACTCCGTCAACCTGAAATAAATCACCAGTGTTGACCACAGTAGTGGCTGTAAGCAGTAGGCGTTTATCGGACGAGCTAACAGCCTGATAAGGGACAGTAGAATCGCCAAAATTGCGATAGTCATAGTCTAGCAAGACCCCTGTGGCTGAAAACGTTGTGGATGGCTGAGAAACAACACCTGTTGAACTGTTTTCTTGTCCCATTTCAAAACTGGTCACAGTAACGGGTTGACCAAATTCGGCCAACAGTTCGTCTACTGTGTCTGCAAGTTCTGAATAAAAACTCATTACATTCTCACCAGTTTCATGTTTGCCCCACTGCTAATAGATAGCAGTGGCTTCAAAATGTCGTACACCGCAGGAAAGCGTTTTGCCTGCGGAGAAGATTGATCGTAAACAACCTTGATTGGCCCAACCTGTTTGCTCAGGACTTGTTGCGTCAGTGCAGGGTTAAGGTCTGTAGTAGAAGCAATTAACGCCAGCTCGGCATTTGCTTGTACAACAAGATTGGGAACCGTATCGTGTGCAATTGTGTTCGGGACACCAAGGTCCGGAATCTCAACTTCGTACCGAGGCCAATCCAATGCTTGCGTGGAAAGTACGCGGTAGCCCTTCCACAGCAAACGATAGTATTGGCCCATGAAAATTGTTGCCCTGCGCAACGCTTGTTCTTTCAAGTCGTTCGACAAAGCTGCCCATGCCGTGTTTCCATTACCAGCATGATACGTGTCGCAATAGGCAACGGATGCATAAGCCTCCGACGTTGCGCTTGCGGTTCCTGTTTCAACTACTAAGGACATGGTGGGCAGCTCCGTTAAGCAAGGGTCTTACTGGTGGCTGTTAAGCAGCCCAAGGAGCCACAACCTTCTTGCCAGATTTGGCAGGGGTTGCTTCTGGTGCAGCAGGCGCTTCTGGTGCAGGTGCTTCGGGGGCAGGTGCTTCAGGCGCTTCTGGTGCAGGTGTTGCCAGCGTCATGGTCTCTGCGTCAAAGTCGCTTTCGTTGATAACCACAATGCCTGACGGATTGCCGTCGCTTGGCTGGCCTTGAATTTGAATGGTGGGGCAAGAGTTGGGTCCCATGAAAAATCTCCTGAATAGTTACAAGAAAGCGGGCTACAGCTTTCGCCGTGCCCGCCAACATCCACCGGGCTAAATTAACCCAGCAGGATAGCGCCGTGGTTAGGCTTGATACCCTTCACGCCCCACACAGCGGACACTTCATATTGCATCTGACGGTACTGAGCGTACATTGCAACTTCGAAGCTAATGCCGGAGCGGGGGTCGGTAACAACCATACGATCCACAGCCATGTCGCCACCATCAGGCAGTGCGGGGGAGCGGGTAGCCAACACAATGG
>OFRO01000532.1_pt1 | contig 13150 bp, 8 predicted proteins | sample 1543091 | NCBI WGS metagenome assembly OFRO01 (sample SAMN07774217, study PRJEB24372) | wastewater metagenome | isolation source: Exp Tend NO 10WW | collected 2016-02
CATTTTCCTTATTAATCCAGTTTTATAAGCATGTAAAATGTTTTCGCCGTGTGAAACCCAGGCAAGATTTATGTAGTGGTTTTTTAATTTGTCTCCCCCTAAATGGTTCACATAAGGCTTATTTTCAGGATTTGGAACAAATGCTTCAGCTGTCAAAATATGAACAAGCTTTGTAAAGGTTTTACCTCCTTTTGAAAGCCTTACGTCCTTATAACCTCTATTATTTATCCTCGTAACCAAGTTTTTAGATTTGACAGTCCTTTCCCATTTTGAATGTGGAACTTTTCTTTCTAAACTTCTTACATTGCCTATGCTACTGATTTCATAAGACCCCTCAAAGCCAACTATCGGCATCCAAACTTCTATTTCTGGAAGTGCATTAATAGGAGTTAAATCTTTACAATCCAGTTGTGGTTCATGACCAATCCATTTTTCGATTTCTATGCTCATTATGTTCCTTACAATGCCTTCATTTCCCTTGGTTGTTATAATATTATCATGGATAGTAAAAAGAGGAATTTCGGGGTGTTCTACGCTTATTCTTTTACAAATAATGTCGTGTATTAGGAAACTCTCAATCCTTTGCAAAATGATGGGTAAGTAATTGTACTGAACCTCCTTAATTAAATAGAAAAGTTGAAATACAGCATCAAAGAGTTCACGAAACCTAATACAGGGTTTGTAAAACTCCCAATTGATTTTCTCATTTTCGACGTATAATATCCTCAGGACTTCTTTTTTAACATTATCCCTATTGTCAAATCTATCTGGAAATAATACTTTGAAATTGTCCAGGATATGCTCGTAGAATTTCCCCCCTAGCACTAGTTCTGTATATTTATTTATCGAAAAGTCTTCATGGAAGCAGGTTTCAGAGGTTTTTAGTAAAGTAATGATATGTTCATAATTATTATTTATTCTTATCTTATTATAAATATCCTTATCTAAATCTAGTAAGGCCAAAATTTGCTCCTTCTTTTTAGTATTAGCCTCCCAAAAAGACCTCTTAAATAAAAGGGTACTAAAAAATGGCTGACTATTCTTAATATCAATATCAATTAATGGTTGACCATCATAAGTTAGGAAGCTCCGAAGTTCTCTTTTTAATCTACTTAGTGGATTATAAAATCGATGGCTTTCACCACTAAAGGCACAACTGTGTATTTTACTATTTATTGAGGTAGTTAAAAATTTAAAATCTTCACTTGTATTAATAGCCCTTTTTATTGCTTTGCTTTTGTCTTCGATTTTATCATTTAATTCTATTTTTTCAATCTTATTCTTCTCATACTCTTCAATCCATAAATGAGCTGCTTTTAAGTCAATTTTAAGCTTATTTGAAGCCCACCATTTAGTCAGATAGCCATATCCCCATAAAGCCTTTTTAGCCTCAGCTTTTCGCTTCTCAGAGGCCTGTAATATTGCCTTGTGTAACTTATAATCATATACTTTTTCTGTCTTTATTCTTTGCCCCGAATATTTGGAATCTAAGCAAAAGCCATAGCACTTTTCTCCTAGTATAAAAAAGCCATCTGTTAGTAAAATTCCATTCGCCAGTAGGTAATTCATGTAATACTGATAATCGTGCACTACTTCCTGAAGATATTCACTACTTAATGGAGTATAATTTTCTGCATTCTTTTTATTTTCAGCCTTATAATTTATTTCATTTCTGTGATATGCCCTTGATTTAAGAAAAGCATCTATAAAATACAATATTTTCTCTTTTTTAAAATTCTTACCGCAAAAAGCAACGGTTTCCTGATTTGTTATTTCCTCTATGTCAAAGTTCTCTGGTATTCTAAATTTATTCTCAAAATTCATCCTAAAATTCTATTCATATTTTTTATTGTTTTAAATTAAATTATCCCCTCTACTTCATAGAAATAGACGGTTGTTTAGTGATTATCACTAATTAAGACTAAAGGGGAGGTGTGATTTAAAGTGGTGTGATTTTTTGTTACTTTCTGCTAACTATGAGCAAGATAAAATCGGATTTTAAATCTGAGTACAAACTTACGAATTTAATTTGACATTACCAAATTTTACCATGTGATTTAACACAAATTTAATACATCTAAACATTGACCTACACAGCTTTTCAGCTTAATGAGTACTTTCATTACTTAAGAGGAATTTTAAAAACTACCCTCTATCTATTTAGAGCCTTTTCAAAACAAATTAGCTGCTTCAGGAATGTTAAAATTTGGATAAAAATCATTCCTAGGAAATGACGAAGAATTTTAAAAGTCTTTACATGAATAATAACACTGGTATGGACACATGTACATAATTATTATGTCTCATTGAGCCCATTTCATTTGAATTATAGAGGTATAAATAGCAATAAGATTCAATTTTATTTTTTAAAACTTTTACAGCCTCTGAATTATTACAATAAAATTTTGATTTTTTGATACTCCCCCCCTCGGCTCTTAATTTTTTTTACAATTTTTTATGTATAAATGAGCTTTGGGCAGGTCCAAACACTACCCCAACTCCTTAATGAGGTCGATGGAATACCTCCGTCAAAATGTAGGTGTTTGAATTACTCTTTTACATCATTAAAATCTTAAAAAATGACAAGTTTGAAAAATAGCGTTAAGCTAATTGGCTTTTTGGGAGGTGCTCCTGAAATAAAGACTACAGATAATGGGAATAAATTAGCCCGATTCTCAGTAGCAACCAATGAGACCTATCAAAATGCAAAGGGAGAGAAAGTCAGAGAGACCCAGTGGCATTCATTGATTGCCTGGGGGAAGGTAGCAGAGATAGTTGAGAAGTTCCTGAACAAGGGAAGCGAAGTTGCCATAGAGGGCAAGCTATTAAATCGCTCCTACACGGATAAAGAAGGAAGCAAAAAATACATTTCTGAGATTCAGGTAAATGAGCTGCTCTTAATAGGCTCAAAAATTGCTCTGTAGAGGTTGGCCTTGCCGATTCCTGCCCTTTTTTATTCTGTTGAATCAAAAGCCTAGGCAAAAGTAATTTCAACCGTAGCCCACACCAAAAGAGACTGCCTTAAAACTGTGTTTCTAATAATTAGCTCCGTACCCTGCACAAGCTGTAGCAGCCCGTTCAGCTAACTCATCCACGGATTTAAACAGCTTCCTTTTGGCTTAGGGCTCGGTTGAATTTTAGAACGTGCCTAAGCTTATTTATTCCACTTAATTTTTGATTTATGCCGAGAGTATTTTATCATACAGGGTACTATTACGGTACCATCCTGTTTATTGTCTTTCTTATCCCTGCATCTGGTTGGTATGCCCATTGCTCCAGGTATGGTTGTTTTCTTCAACCAGGACCATTCCCTGAGGGTTATGAAGAGCTTATTCGTTAATTCCCCTTATTTGGGGTAGGAAGCGGTGTAGCTACGCTACGTTCTGTAGAGGGATGCTCTCATTCCATTCCGCATCCCAAGCAAGGAAATAAGGTCTCCTTCCAGGCAGCCTCAGCAATAAGGTACGCCAGCCCATCGCAAGAATTACAATCTATTATTGTTTTTGGTAGGTAATACTTGCAATGCCTTTCAGGTGCTTACGCAGGCTGTCATACTTATTGCAGTTCACCTGCCTTCCACTCGTTAAGCTCCCGTGTATTTCTCCCAGCTTTATTCAACCGCTCCTCACAAGTTCGTCGCTATTTCATTTCAGCAGGTTTCAATCCACTTCGCTAATACAATTTGGCAAGCCTTCGCTACCTCCATCTGCGTTACGGTGCTTCATTGGCTCATTCCTACGCTTATAACTACGTTATGCCACATTACGCCCCTTCACTGTGGTAATATCACTCCTTTCAGTCGTTTTACTATTACCCCCATCTGGAGGTGCTTGCTGCGTCAATTCCGCTCCTGCGTCGCTCCATTGTCTTTAGCAGGCTTGCATTAAAAAATAATCATAAAGTGTTCAATCGATTTAATCAGCTGTTTTGAGATTTGAAATGTAAAAGGTATTTTGTTGTGCCTTTACTAACTATAACAAACTACTTATGCCCGGAAACGCTAGACTTTTTCAACAATCAATAACTCAAGAACTTGACATAATTAAAAACCGTGTAAGAAATTTAATTGGTGGAGCTCATTGGGGCGAAGAGGGAAGATTTAAGGAGGCTGTTCTAAAAAATATACTTCGCCAATTTTTACCTAAAAATTTATCGGTAGGCACGGGATTTATCTTAAAAGCAAATGGACAAAATGATGAAGAAAATGTATTATCATCACAGCTGGATATCATCGTTTATGATAACACACTTCCAGTACTTTTTTCGGAAGGTGATTTTATTATTACTACTCTAACTAATGTTCGAGCGATAATTGAGGTGAAATCCAGAATTACACATAATACTTTCAGACAAGTTGTGGAACAATTTGACAACTCGATATCTCATTTCATTCCTGCAATAAATCGCCCAAACAGAAAGAAACTCTTTGCAGGTATTTTTGCATTTGAATTCGATGGCAATTTAGAATCTGAAAATATTGACAACGCTTTATACGCTTCAAGAAGAATTATAAACCATATTTCATTAGGGAGTAATTATTTTATCCGACATTGGAAACAAAGGGACAGACCAAGACTTACCCGAGCGGTTGTCTGCGATAATGACTTTTATAATGTTTACGACTTAGACAATCTATCTTTTTCCTATTTCATTTCGAACCTTATTGATATAACATCAGGTGGACTAAATGATAGATATTGGTTTTCATTTCCAATCGAAGGAACTAAAGAAGTTGACAGAGTAAGAACCATTTGTCTTGACTGAATAAAATTGAGTCTCTAGTCTAAGTTAGTATTATTATCCTTTATATAAACAACCAATCACTTATGTGGCTTAATCAAATACTAACCCTTAATTACAAAAGTTGCAGTAACATTAATCTGAACCTTTCGAAGGATGACCCAAATATTCTGATAGGAATTAATGATTCTGGTAAATCTACTATTCTAAAGGCCATCGGACTTTTATTATCAGCAAAACCAAATTTTAATTTTCCTTCAGATGACAAAAAGAAATCTGACTTTTCTAACGCAAGAATAGAGGTTGTTGACTTCGTAGCTTTAGTGGCTAGTTTAGGACTGCCTCCAATTAATTACGACAAAAATCAGGCTATTATTATCGGGAAATTTATTATTGAAAAAGAAGATAAAGAAGATGATAAAATAATTAATTATAGTTCGCATCTTCAATGGATAATTGACAATTTGATAATAGATGAGTTATGGGTAATGAGGGTTTTCGATGAAGTTACTCAAGCAGTTAAAGATTTTATCCTAACAAAAGATATAATTGAGAACTTCGAACCACTAAAACTTTATTCAGAGACTGCAAAGAATCTAAAAGACAGAGCAACTAATATGAAATTGTCCAGAAATGATATTGAAAACGAGAATAAAGCCGGGCGATATAAGAATATTGAATATGTGAATGCAATCTATAAAAAAGGTACACTTGTTAATGCATGGGTAAATTACTCTATTAAAGATGAAAAAGATATTTTCCCTGAATATAGTTATTTGGATTGGAGTGTTTCTATGGAACAATTACAACAAGTAGCGAAATCAGCTATTAGCAATAAAATAAATTCTTTTACAGATAATGCAGTAAAGTTTGCAAAAAGACAATCATCAAAAGCACAAATAATAGTTGACCAAGAACTTGACAATTTTACTAAACAATTTGCGGTGGACCTTCCAAACATTCAAGCTTTCAAATCAAATCTTATATTCACATTAGAATCTAAATTGACAGATATATTAATTAACAAAAACAATACCGACGGCGATATTCATCTTGATTCGCAGGGTGACGGAGTTAAAAGGCAGATTTGGTTTGCCCTAATAAAATGGAGTGCTTTAAATTCTCTTGCTACTGAAATAACAAGTAAAAAATATATTTGGTGTTTTGATGAACCAGAAACACATCTATACCCTAAAGCACAACGTGACTTTTTTCAAATAATCAAGCAAATAACTTCAAAAAATATACAAACAATAATAAGCACACATTCAACAGTTTTTATTGACAGAGCTGACTTTACAAGAATTGCAAAGTTTGAATTAGAAAATGGTTACACTAAATATTCACACTGCTCAAGTACAAGCGATATTTATAATGCCTTACAAATACGAAACAGTGACTTTCTTTTTTATGATAAATTTGTTATTGTTGAGGGAGATACTGAAGAAACTTTAGTTCCACATCTTTTCAAATTACATTGCGGGGAAACGCTAAGCTCAAAAGGTATTCAATTAATTAATCTTGGTGGGAAAGATAAGCGTAAGCAAAACGAACAACTTTTAAAAGATTTACTTAAAGATTTCAATAAAGACAAGGAAAACATAATTTACATTTTTGACAATGATGTCATATATGAATTAACTGCGAAAGAGCTTGCTGAATTGCAGTACTTTACCGTTGGAAAACAAGATATAGAAGATTCTATTGATAGTTATCTTTGGGTAAAAATAGTCAATGATAAATTAACTGCATTTGGCGTGACTACTACAGTTAATGAAATAAATCAAATAAAAGCTAAAATTCCAAGTGGTTCAAAAGTTAATAGTAATCAAAAATTTTATCCAAAATTGAAATCATATTTAAAACAAAAACTTACAAACCCAGATGATTTTTACTTAATAGATGACAATTTACCTGATAAAGGGAAAAATTCGGGCGCGATGTTAAATAGCTACATAGATAATCTAGTGCAAGTTGACCCCAATTTTATTGCAGTCTTTAAAATGCTATTAGACGAATAACTTCGCTTAACTGTATTTGCAAAAGTGCTGCTGGGCAAGCTTTCTACAAGACGGTTCGATACTAATCTTCAGTTATGGACTTTACCGTTCAATAATTTGCTTTACATTTTAAATAAAAATCCGTTTCTTTATAGGCATCGTCATGGGGGCTGACACAGCTTTGAATTCCCAGCCTGCGGCAAGCCCTGGACGTTATAAGCAAGCCTAAAAACAGTTACCTTTTATAATATAAAACAAAATAATTTAACAATTAAAAGATATGCCAACACTACAATTTAAGGGTAGAAATATTATCTGGAATCATAACCTTTCAATTCCTTACCACACATTAGAGGAAGAAGATAGTTTAGGTTTTCAAAGTTCTAAATCAAATGGAAATTTAATTCTTGAAGGAGACAATTTAATTGCATTGAAATCACTGCTACCACAATACACCGGTAAAGTAAAATGTATTTACATTGACCCCCCTTATAATACAGGAAATGAGGGTTGGGTTTATAATGACAATGTAAACAGCCCAATGATAAGTGATTGGCTTGGTAAAATCGTTGCAAAAGATGATATGACAAGGCACGATAAATGGCTTTGTATGATGACACCACGATTAAAACTCCTCCGAGAATTATTATCAGACAAGGGTGCAATATTTATAAGTTTAGATGATAATGAATTGAGCAACTGTATTGCACTTTGTAATGAGATATTTGGCGAAGACAACTTTAGAAATGTTGTTATAATTAGACGAGGTATTAAAAGTGTGCAGGCACAATTTGATACTGTAGATAAACTGAATTTTGGGTTTGAATATGTTTTGTGTTATACAAAAAAAAGTTCATATAGGTTTAAAAAGTTTGAGATTGAATTAGAGAACGCAAAGGAAGGAGGATGGAATAATCATTGGAGAGGCACTGACAGGCCCACTATGAGATACAAACTGTTTGGTATAAAACCCGATACGGGGCAATGGAGATGGGGTGAACAAAGAAGCCAAATTGCAGTTGATAATTACATTGAATTAATTTCTCAATTTGAAAAAACAAATACAGAATTAAATCAAGAGAACATTGATGCTTACTTTACAAAAGTTTTAGAGGAAACAGGTGAAGAATTAGATTTTGTTCGTTTATCTAATACAGGTAAACCTGAACACTATGTTCCACCAACTGATTCAAAACTTGCAAGCAATCATTGGAGTGATTTAAAACCAAACGGCAGCAGTCAACTAAAAGCAATATTCAAAAAGAAAGTTTTTGAAAATCCCAAATCAACAGACCTCATAAAAAGAATTATCAGATTTGCAGAAGGAGACGAAAAAGAAATAATTGTTCTTGATTCATTTGCTGGTTCAGGAACTACCGGACATTCAGTTCTTGAACTTAACAAAGAAGATGGGGGAAAAAGGAAATTTATTTTAGTGCAAATGTCAGAGAGAAGTGAAGCAGAACCGAAAAAAAATATTTGTAAAGATATTACAAGAGAAAGAGTAAAAAAGGCTATTGAAAAATATGATTTAAAAAGCGGTTTCAAATACTTAAAAGTTGGCAGTTCGTTAGATTCTGAAAGTTTATTAGAAGGTAAACTTCCCACATACTTACAATTTGCAAAGTATGTTCATCACATCTGCACAGGTGAGAATCTATCGGATTCCAAAAAAGTTGATGCGAGTAAATTTTATGTATCCACATTGGGTAACACAGTAATTTATTTGGTTTATAAGCAAGATTATAGTGAATTATCGCGGCTTGCACTTAATTTAAGTTTGGCGGAACAAATAAGAAAAGACCACCCGAAAAAAAAAGTTATTGTTTATGCACCTGCTTGTTTTTTAGATGAAGATTATTTGGAAGAACATCAAATCCACTTTGTATCAATTCCATACAATTTATTCCAACGCAATAATTAAAACCACTAATAGATGTATTTAAAAAATTATCAAATAAAGGTGGTGAATGTGTTGAAGAAATTTTTTTCAACAACAGATATAAAGAGAGCAGAAGTGCTTCCTGTAGTTAAACAATTCCCCCACCTAAAAAGCCAATTAGATTGGGTAAAATCAACATTTGAAGAACTTGCTTTGCCTTACCAAGATAACAATGCAAAGTCAGGTTTAGGAGAAGCATATCCCAGGGTAGTTGTAAAAGTTCCAACTGGTGGAGGGAAAACACTATTAGCAGTTGAAGCAATTAGAGAATATCAAAACCTGTTTGCTAAGAGAAAAACGGGTTTAGTTGTTTGGATTGTTCCAAGCGAAACAATCTATTCTCAAACTGTTCAGAAATTAAAAGATAAAAGCAACTCATTACGGCAATTGCTTGACCAGTGTAGCGGTGGGAATACTTTAATTGTTGAGAAAGGACAAAAGCTTACAGAACAAGACCTAAAGGAAAATTTAGTTGTTTTGTTTGTTATGATACAATCAATCAGCAGAGCAAATGCAAAAGAGGCATTAAGGGTATTTCAAGATAGTGGGGGCTATGAAAGTTTTTTTCCTGCTGATAATCGATTTGATTTACATAAGCAACTAATAGAGCAAATACCCAATCTTGATGTTTTTTCAGGTGCGGATAGTGCTATGCCTCAAATTAGAACAAGTTTAGGTAATGCTATTCGTTTAACTCATCCATTGATTTTAATTGATGAAATTCATAAGGTTTTTAGTGACCAAGCAAAGAACACAATCAATAATTTAAACCCATCAATGGTTATTGGTTTTTCTGCTACTCCCAAAGCCGGTATGAACATTCTTGTAAATATTACTGGTGTTGAGTTGAAAGACGAAGAAATGATAAAATTGGATTTACACATTAACCCACCTGTAAGCCGTTTAGAGAATGATTGGAAAGCAATGCTTAAAGAAATTGTCAAGCATAGAGAAAAGTTAGAAAAGAAAGCTGATTTGCTGAAAGAGGAAGAAGGAACATACATCAGACCGATTGCTTTAATACAAGTAGAAAGAACGGGGAAAGAACAACGAACAGGTGAATTTGTCCATAGCTTAGATGTAAAGGAAGAATTGATTGAACAAGGCATTAACGCTGATGAAATTGCAATTAAAACAAGTTCTCAAAATGATATTGAAGATGTTGACCTATTCAGCCGGAAAGTTCCTATTCGTTATATCATAACAAAAGATGCACTCCGTGAGGGATGGGATTGCAGTTACGCATACATTTTAGGTATAATCCCTAATGTAAATTCAAACTCAGGTTTAACACAATTAGTTGGTAGGATTTTAAGACAACCTTACGCTAAGAAAACTAATGTAAAGGAGTTGGATGAAAGTTATGTTTACTTCGTAAAGGGTGGGACACAAAATATACTTCATCAAGTTGCCGAAGGGTTTAAAAACGAAGGGTTAGAAGATTTAATAAAGAACACCAAAATAGGTAACAATACTGAAGTCAATAAAACTAAAACGGTTAAAATAAGGAAGGAACTAAGAAGCAAATACAAGTCAGCATTTTATCTTCCAGTATGGTTAATAATTGATGGTAAAAACAACCATAGAAAATTCAGTTACGACATTGATATTAAAACCAATTTTGATTTCATTTCATTCAATCTATCAAATGAAGCGATTAAAAAAATAGATTCAGCTTTAAGCGATGAAAACCTTGAAAGAAAAGCATTCATTGTAAATTTGGATGACAAATCAAAAACGGTAATAAGCAATGAAACAATGGCTGTAGAGAATATCTCTGCTTTAAGTATGAGTTACATTACAAGACGTTTTACAGAGGTAATTGATAACCCTTTTTTAGCACGGCAATTAGCCAAAAAATATTTACAGCAAGTCGAAAAAAGCACTGGTAGTGAAAAGATTTTTAATCACTTTGGGTTTATAGTTTCTGAAATTGTCGGTGAGTTAAACAAGGAAAGAATAAAACAAGAAGAAGAAATATTTACCAGGCTCATCAAAGAAGGAAACTTAGTTCTTGCAGTTTCAGACAATCAGAAAATTGGCTTTAATGTTCCTGAAAGCGATACAATTATCGTTACCCCCGAACCAAATACTTACAAGTATTATCTCTATGATGATATTGACTTGACAACACTAAATACACTTGAAAAATCCGTTGGTGATATTTTGGATAGGCAAGAAAAAATTTTATGGTGGTTCCGAAATAAAGTTAGCAAAGGTTGGTATTCAATTCAAGGTTGGCAAAAATATAAATTTAGACCTGATTTTGTTGCTGCAAAAAGAAAAGAAGATGGAAGTTTAGAGTTGGTATATGTCATAGAAAGCAAAGGTGAACAACTAATCGGCAATGCAGATACGACATACAAGAACAATGTTTTGTCAGCAATGAATAATCAGAAAATAAAAATTTATCAAGATGAATTGCCATTTGGGAAACTTAATAAAAGTGTAGAATTTTATTTAGTTGAACAAAACAAAGAGGAAGCAGAACTAAAAAGATTGATGAAGTAAATCCATTTAACAATACTATTCATTTACGGCAAAATAATTCATTTTAGTATGACTCTAAGTAAGCCATTAGGCAAAGAAGATGAAAGCGGATTTTCTTTTGTTAAGGAAATTTTATCAGGAGACCCAACTTGTGCAATAAATTTTGACAGGTTACAAAAGCATCCTCAAAGGGGCTATATCATTTTTGAGTTTTTACTATGCGAAGAAGCACAGGTAGTGAACCCGCATTCATCACACCCAAACCGTTACTGGAATAAAAATGCAATGAAATTCATTTCACTTTTTAGAGTCGCAAAGGACCTTCCAGCCCAATTATATCTTGTAAACTATGCAAAGTCAGGCACAAAACACGAGGACAAAGTTTTAGTAATAAAAGTTGATGAAATAGATGAAGCAAAAGGAATTATTAAAGAGCAAGTAAAACAATTCACAAAATCAGAATTTGCAGATTGGTTTAGAAAACTTAATAAAGAATGCTGCCAATAGTATATTATTTTATAAAACAATTAGAATGGCCTACTTATAACAAGGTATTGCCAAAAGCGGGACTGGACAAACTGTCTTGTACAGTTGTTTAATATGAAAAGAGAAAAAAACATTTATAAACGGTGTTTTTCTCTTTGTAACCCTATCTAGAGCCCTTACTTTTGAATTAGTGAGATACTCATAGACCCTGTTAATAAGGTTGGAACTGGAGATTACCCTCCATTTTTTTTCTTGCTAAATACTAAAAACATTAGTATATTTATCCTCCTTAAATATTTAAGTATGTGCAATTTCATGGGTGTTCGAGTCACTAGAATTCAGTTTATTAAGCTAAAGCAGATTGAAAGAGAGCTAGGCACTTTAGCTGCTATGGAGGAGCTAAGTCAGATGATGGACGGATTTAGGTATTCTAATGCTTTAATAATTCGTAAAGCTGCCGATAATGATATAGAGATAGTGAAAGCTCATTGGGAATTTATCCCCGTCTGGGTTAAAACTATGGAAGAGGTAAGGGCCGCAAGGAAACAGGGCATTCCCTGGCTTAATGCAACAAGTGAAAAGCTTCTGGAGAGCAAGATGTTTCGGAATGCTGCATTAAAAAGACGTTGCCTTGTACTTGCAACTCACTTTTATGAATGGAGGCACTATAAGCCGGAAGGTTCACCCAAGGATATTGCCTACCCTTATTTAGTTGAGATGGCTGACCAAAATTACTTCTACATGGCAGGAATTTGGCAGCCGTGGACAGATAAGGAAACAGGCGAAACAATGGACACATTTGCGATTATAACAACTAAGGCAAATTCATTGATGGAGGCAGTCCACAATAAAAAGAAAAGGCAGCCTACCATCCTTCCAGAGGAGTTGGCCTATGAATGGATTATGGATGATTTAAGCGAGGAGAGGATAAAGGAACTGGCATCATACCAACTTCCAGCTGAGGCCATGTCAGCCCATACAATTGCAAAAGAATTCAAAATATTAGAAGACCCTTGCACTGAATATGAATATGAGGAATTACCACCTTTAGATATTGCAATATGATTTCAGAACACGACTATCAAATTCATGTGCATTATGGTAATGCTGAATTTGACTTACAAGCAAAGATTGAATACCATACCAATCAGATCATGAGGATACGAGTTTATGGTAAAACCAATTCCCTTCTATTAGAAAATAACTATCCTTTACTTGAAATAATGAACTCGAAAAAGGCAATTCAATGGAAGTTAAGGGAGGGCAGTTTTAAAAGTTCAGACCCCAGGAAAGATGCCTTATTATTAACTGATATTATTAGCTCATTAGAAAGGGAAATAAAGGGCGGACGTGGTTCTTATTCAGCTTATTTAGGCTCAAAAGACTAATTTTAACTAAGAGAAGAAAATGATATTGTATTTGATTCTATTCCTCAGTATATAAAATGGGAAACTTATAAAAATAAATCAGGAGAAGAACTCTTAAGTTATAT
>OFRO01000535.1_pt1 | contig 13127 bp, 12 predicted proteins | sample 1543091 | NCBI WGS metagenome assembly OFRO01 (sample SAMN07774217, study PRJEB24372) | wastewater metagenome | isolation source: Exp Tend NO 10WW | collected 2016-02
ACGCCTGATGCCCCCGCGCTCCCACAAGATCAACCTTCCCGAACACCCCCGCCAGCTTCATCGCATCCTCGGCTTGCGCCTGTTTCCACAGCCGATCTTCCATGTCTAGCTTATCGGCCTCCGAAGTCAGCTTATCCCATGACATCCCATCCAGCGCGCTCTGGTTAAACGGGACTTCATTCTTGCTATACGTATCAAGCAAACTCATGACGTACTCCTTTCACCGTTCAGATAACAGTTCAGTCTTCCGATGGCTCCCCGCCGAAGTCCCGAACCAAAAGGCAGTAATCCCTCCGGTTAGTAACCCACCGAAGATAGCACCAAGCACCATGGCCCTGATGTCATCAGAGAACCCTCCCCGATACAGCACTGCATACAAGGCCATGTAGACCAGGGGGAGCAGAGCCAGCGTAACCCACAATGCCGGGGCCATATAGGGCTTTCCAACCGGAGTCATCTTCTCAGAGAACTCCCGCGCGCCAGCAATCCCACCACCACCAGCTTCACCTGCCAGCGTATACCATTGGGCTTCCACAGCCTTCGCGTAGTTCGTCGTAAGCTCTGGACTCGACTGCAACGCAGCAACCGCACCTTCTGCCGTCGGCTGGTCTGTCACTACCTTTGCGATCTCCACCGCAATCTCTGCGGCTTTCGCGTTCTTCTCCGTCCGCTCCCCTCCGCCGCCAAAGATTCGGATTAAGGCTGGCGCGGCTTGAAGAAGCGCAGGAATTGCTGCAAGAGCGAATGGCCCCATGTTTGTTTCTCCTGTGGTGGTTGGCTGGACTTCACGAAAGGGATCAGCTGGTTGGCTGCCCCCTGTCCGGTTATTGAGAAAAGCTAAGCAAACGTTAAGTGGTTTTGTGGGCTGTCCATAGGGGGAACCCGGAAGGCTCGCCCACTCCCTATTACAGCGTTCGATTGCTGTGTCCCAATCCCCTTCGAGCACAGCAGGCAACGCCCGCCTACGTTCGATCAGGTAGAGTGCAGCGCGATCCTGACTCGGTGGACTGAAGTCCGGAAGGTCAAGTGCTTTCTTGCACTCGTCCCAGGTCCGAGACAGGAATTGGTAGGCTCCCGCGGCTGTCGATGTAATCGGTTTCCCGCCAAGCGTCCTGGTAATAGCTACCCTTGGGTGATCCTCGAAGCGATCAATAGACCCGCCACCAAACAGCGTGGAATACCCCGCACCTTCCGTAAATCGGATCAGTGCTAGAAAGGCTTGGACGTTCGGATTCTTCAGCGTGTTGTCGTAGTTCGTCATAACTTCACATGGTCTTTAAACCATCCCAGGAACAAAGCAACGGGCGCACCAATATAGGCTAAGATCTTGATGAATGTAACCACCCCTTTTGACCTTTCCAGGATAGTCACAAGTTCCTCAACCTTGGGCCTAAACTCCTTCTCTTGTTCGATGTGTGATTGCAGAGTATTTTTCAACTCGTGCATCAGATCGCGAAGTTCGTTGTAGTCAGTTTCCCCCATCACATCACGCAACACCGATCTCACCTTCACCCTCGAGGGTAAGGGCGTTAGTTGTGCCAGCGCCGCCCACCAGGAAATCACCTGTGTCCAGTCTCAGCATTCCATACCAGTCGAGGTAGCTATTAGCCGGAACACTCTGCCCGCTGCCAATCACTTCCGTCCCTGCGACATTCCCGCCCGTGGCCCCAAGCCAGAGTGAGAACGTAGCTGCCGATGCGGTTCTGTTCGAAATCCGGATGTGCCGCAGTATGATGTAGGTATCGTCATTCGGAGTTCCACCTGATGGGACAACCCCACCAGTCAACGTCGGGGGATTAAGCAGATTACTTGTAAGGGTTGTCGACAAAGCCAGAGGGCCGATTCGGATAGTCTTGTTTGCAGCCATTTTATTCTCCAGGTAAAGTTAAATTATTTCCTTGTACTGCATCACTATTCACATAGTCCAGGGAGGGCCAACATAGTCACTGACCGGATCATCCGTTATGAAAAAGAAGATCGGACTGAGTTGGGCTTCCTGAACCTTACTAACCACAGCCTGAGGGGGAATAGGAATAACTACATCCACATCCCCTTCCTGCACCTCCCCGTTCATGCCAGACATTGGAAAGGTTCCATGCGCCATGCCTTCGACAGCGGGACTCGTCGCTACCTCATACGCCCTACTCACAGCCAGCGAGAGTTTGTAAAACCAATCCCTCCAAATCGGGGAATTCAGATCGGAAGAGTTAGGGGGTGGTGGGAATCGTATAGTCATTCTTTACCTCCCCACTCTTTACGCACTCCGCGCTTCCGTTCCCGATCAGCAGCCCGCTGAATTTTCACTTCCATCTTCTGCTCTGGCGTAGTCCCGTAAACCGGAAGACCGATCGACGACAGCACAGCCCGCTTACCACGATCAACCCCAGTGATCCCCGGTTGCGTAGCCGTATTCACGGTGAAGGGGAGTGCCGTCCTAGCCACATGCCCAGCAAAGTTATCATACTTCGGGGCCGTGTCGCCATAGCCAGACTTCCCAGACGCCAGATCAATCAGCATCTTCGGGGTAAATCCGAGTTTGTTGTAAGCAAATTTCACGGGGTCTGCCGCTGCATGGACAGCCTCAAACGTGTGTTTACCCGCCTGCATAGAAGTCCCATCCTCGAACTCGATGCGCGTTGGGTCCTTGTTCTCCATCATGGAATGTCCGGAGGTTGCCAGGTTAATCCCATTCAACAGAGTCAGCCAGTACAACGTCGACCGAAGAGCATACCGCCTATACAGATCAGTTGCGTTCTCCGGTTTCCACAGCCCGCGAAGAGTCCGGTCACTTTCCCCGAATGCTTTAAACCCAGCCCGCAAAGTACTGACCGCCCAGTCTGGTGCGAACGCAAGCATCTGTGCAAACCGTTGACCTTCCGGCCCAGCAAAGTACATCCCAAGGTTCCGCCCCAATTGCGTCTTCGAATCCGCTGCTATCTGGAACCAGTTCAGCCCGCCCGTCAGATCGTTTGCATAGGTCGCCACTTCTTTCGCAATCAGCTCGCGGGACTTCAATGGTATCTTCGGATTCCGAGCATGGGCTTCAGCATTCCTCAGCATCATGGTCTCGAATTCCTTCAGGAACACAGCCCCTTTAATCCCGGCATGGAGATAGTCCCAGGTCAGCTTATCCATCTTGCCGTTAACCCAGTCAATCTTATCCGTAACGGCGGTCCCGATTTTCAGTTCCTTCCCAATTAGCCTCGGCGTGATAGCATCAATACCCTTACCGATGTCCCCGATAATAGTCTTACTAACATCCATCGGAATCTGCATCGACAGGCCATTCCGAATCCCGATGTCCAGGGTATCCCCAAGCCCACCTTCCCTATACATCTTCAGGGCCGCATTGATCGGAGCCATATTCACACCAGTCTTGGTGGAATAAAAATCCTTCCCCATGGAGTTGATATAAACCTCCATCAAGCTCTTCGCGTGGAACATGGAGCCAAAGACCTGCACCCGCTTGACCGCCATGGAAAGTCCATGAAGCCCCCTCGTCACCACATTGGGATCAGAGTTATTCATCACGGTCTTCAGGCTATCCACAAGCTCCGCTTGCACACCATAGCCGGTCAGTTGCGGATGATTCAGCTTCTCGTACCCCGGAGGCAGATTCCCATTCTTATCCGCCCGAACCAGGTAGTCCATCCCACCCTCGGTCTTCGCTTTCTTCAGCGTATCCAACAGCAGTTTGTTCTCGATCGCAGTCCTCATAGACTTCGTATAAAGCCCGACGATTTCCCCGATGTCCTGAGTCTTGAGCTTGAGTCCAGACCCTTTCAGGGCCGCGTTAATCTCTTCAAAGGTTTCGTACTTTCCCCTCTTCCCGAACCGGGTGTTTGGAGAACCACTTGACCCACCCTCGCTCGACTCGAAGATCTTCTGGAGAATCCCGCTCTCCTGCTCCAGCGACATCAGCGGGTCACGCTCGACAATATAGGAGACATAGTTCTGTCGCATCCCCTTGATCACACTCGCGTCTTGAGCTTCCTTCCCAAGCGTATCCAGGAATTGACGAACATACTTATAAACCTGAACTTCCCTCGGAGCGAGTCCTTGTGTACTCCCAGCATCCAACGCCTCGGCAATCGCAACCCTGCGTGCAGGATCAGGCACCGCTGCATTTATATCCCTGATCATGTTATCAGTGATTCTCTGCTGCGCCGCGATGTTCCCGTTTCGAAGGGAAATAAACTGATCCGTCGTGAGTTTCTTCGCTGCCGGAAGCGCGTTCTTTCCAAGGATGATTGCTGCTGCAACTGCGGCCCCATAGACCGGGTCTCCGGATTTCCCGCCGAGGTAAGTTCCAACGCCCAGCACCGCCCCAACACGCGCGGCATTCCAAGCAACCTGCTTCGGGGAGATTGTCTTTCCAAGGCCGGCCAGCGTGCGAGGAAGCCGCAACAGGCCAGCCCCGGCTATCCCTCCGAGGATCGCACCAGCTACCTTCGAATCTCCCGCGAGAAGCCCGCCAACCAGCAACCCACCACCAACCACGCCCATCGCGGCAAGCAACTTCGGATCAGCCTTTCCATACTGCTGAACTCGACCCGCATGAGCCTTCGTCGGGACTTCGATCCAGGAGTGGCCGGAGGCATCGGTGACTTCTTTCCCGCCTAGGCCCTTGAGATAGGTTTCTATATCGGTACGGTAGCGAGAGTGGATGGACTGATGGCCGGGATCGCGGAATCCAGTTTCTTTAGTCGGCCACCCCTCCACCTTCGCCACGGTATCAGCGGTAGCAAACCGCACCACATCCCCGCCTTCCTGTGCAGTCCTCGCCATCTCCTCCCGGATCAGTCTCCGCGGCCAGTGCTTGAGCATGGGGCCGACTTGGGAACCTTCCGCCACACCTTTAAAGGCTATCTCTGCCTCGTGCGCTCGAAGTGAAGCTTGCTCAGCTACTTGATTCAGATAGTTAAAATCCGTATGATCCTCTCTAGGCCTGAATCCATTGTCGCGTAATACTTGACGAGCCCCTTCTAAATTAGGCCCACCAGCACCAGTTGCTCGATTGTGCATAACCCCAGCCCGCAGGAGATCAGCTTCCTCTCTAGTCTCTTTAACTTTCTCCAGTCTTATTTTAGATTCTTCCGGAGTCAGCACCTTCGCATGTTGCGCCAGATCACTCTGCACTTCCACCACGTGCTTCACGCCACCCTCTTCGAAGCTCCGAGTCCAACCAAACAGCCTTGGATCCCCAAAGTGATTCGCGTCGGAAAGCTCCATGTGTTCGGGGAGGCGGTAGAGGGTGGTGGTGGCTGGAACATTGCCATCGTAACCAGGAGCAGCTACTCCAGTAGCGTCGGTATCCCGACCAATCCTCTCCAGCCCATAATCCGCATACTGACTCTCTGCCTTCGCTTCCAGTGTATGATCGCCCGTAGCCAAACGGAAATCACGAACAAGTTCCTGCGCCGTAACCTGTTCACCTTTCGTCGCGAGAACCTCAGTCAGAACATCCTTCTCAGCCTTCGAAACATCAGCCCGCCGGAGCTCCTGTTCAATCATCGCCTTCGGGAGCTCGGTGCGATTTTGCGGGAGCCTCTCCAGAGTCTTGAGCGTGTACTTCCCTTGCGCCAATTCTCCGCCCAGGGTACGAAGTGGAAACGCTTCCATCGCCTTTCCGCCAGTCACCAGCAACGCCCCCGCAAGACCCAATCCTCCGGCAACCTGCTTTGCTTCTTCCGGGTAGGCCGCAGCTAGCGCCCCTGCCCCAACCGTCAGTCCGAGGGCCGCCAACAACTTCGGATCAGCTTCCCCTGCCTGAATCCGTCTTTGGGTAGTTCTCTGTTCCGCCGCCTTAACCAGATCCGTTCCGGCTGCTTCTACAGCAATCTCAATTGGCCCTCTCGGCTCTTCCGGCCCGAGCCACTCTCCTTGTTGCACACCCCGCCCAAAGCTTGCCTTCGCATCCGCCCGCTTCGCCCTAATCTCTTCCATTACGGAAGCCAGTGTAGGATTATTCTTAATTGCAGCTTCGACAGCTTTTTTCGTGGCCCCAGATTGCATCATACGATCTGCTTGAAGTCTTGCGTTTTTTACGGCATCGTTCGTAGTGTACGACTTCCAAGTATCCCCCGATTGATCTACATTAAATGCTTCGCGAGCCCAGGTCTTTGGCTTATCAGAGTAAACATGTTTATCCCCATACGCAGCTTCCCCGGGACTGTTAATCTCACCAGTCCCATCCACAGTATCGGAAAAACGGTCAGGTCCGGGCGGCTCCACAGGCTTTGCCCTTCCGCTCTTCGCCCATTCGCCGCCGGCACTCAGGCCCTTGCCGGCCAAATGCAGCCCCGCCATCATCGCGCCGCCCATCACAGCGCTCGACCCGACCTCGCCCCAGTTAACCTCTTCCTTCTGGGCAGCCTGCTGGATCGTGGCCACGCCGCCCATAACCACCGCACCTTCAATTGCGCGCTCTCCAAGCACAGCAGCTTCTCGCGCCGTCCGACCAAGCTTTGCCATGTTCGCTGCTTGCTCGACCATCTGCGGCCCCTTCGAGAGCGCAAGCACCGCAAGTTCTGGAGAGTACACAAGACCCTTTGCCAGCTCGGCCGTCGCGGTAAGTGGATGATCCACCATAAACTTCGTACCGGCCTTCAAGCTCTCCATGAATCCAGGCTCTTCCTGAAACTTCAGTGTTCCCTCTGTACGATCCCCGGTCACCTTCTTAATCGCCCAAGCACCAAGATTGACCAGCGGATTACTCTCAAGGAAAGCTTCCCGTCCCATCCCCTTGTAATATTCGAACGTACCAGGCTCTGTCCCAGGAGCAGGCTTCACCATCTGCCCGAGACTTTCCTTTGCCATTTCCCAGTCAGTCTTTTCAGGCGCGGGTTCTTCTACAGGAGCCGCCATCCAGGCAGCTTTCCCCGCCGGCTCTTCCTGCGGAATAACACTAACCTCATCCTTCGCGTCTGCGAAAGGCGCATCAGCCCAGCCAGCCATTATGGTTTCCTCCGCTTGGTTCCATCCGGGGCAAGAAAGACTGTGCCGGAAGGAAGCTTCGCATACTCTTCATCAGAGGTTATCTTCGCTGGGGCTGTAGCAGGTTTAGTCTCTGGGGGAACAGCCTGCTTTCTTCCCGCTCCAGTAGGCTCCCCGGCGCCAGCATCCCGCGTCACCGTCTTGAACGGATTCCAGCTCGCCCCATCCACCACGATCTCCCCAAGCACACTTTCCCGAGCCTGCCGCAGAGCCTCTTCCTTCGAAATCGCATCACCCTCTTCCATTCCAAGCAGGCTGTCTGCATAGATCTTCTGCGCCCGCATCCGAACATCCATTGCGGCTTCGACTTTCTTTCCTGGTGGAAGTGACTTGAACACACCCTGCGGGTCGGAATCAGTCAGCACGCCAATCTCTGCTTCGCGGTCTTTCTCACCTTTCATAGCGAACTCGCTCGTGGCCTTTGAGGCAGCCGCGCGAGACTTGACTTCCATCCCGGTGCGAAGTCTCGCCTCCCTCGCTGCATCAGTTTTCTCGCGCAGTGTTTCCCGCTCTTCCCGAGTTTTCTGTTGAGCTTCCAGAACTTTTTCCCGAGCAGTCTTGATTTCCAGTTCCTTCAGTTGCAGCCCTGTCGTACCCAGCATTGTCTGCCGCTTAATCCAAGCCTCGGTCGCTGGACCCCAAGTCCGGTACTGCGAGGGGATAGTTTTCCCGGCCTTCGCCGAATCCGCAATGAACGAGTCCAGTGACCCCTGGTCATACACAGTCGTTGCCCGCCCGGCCAGCAGCTTATCCTGATTCAGCCCGACCTGCACTTGCTCAATCGCCGCATTTTGAACCCTCGCCCGAAGCTCTTCCGCCTGCTTCAGCATACCAATCCCCGACTTCGGATCGACTGCCATCAGGTCAGTTCCGGCAGTCTGAAACTGATTCGCCAAGCGATTCTGCAAGGTCAGGGAATCCGTAACCCCAACATCTTCCGCCCGCTTCTTAAACACATCGGCCAGCACACTCTTCGACTGCCGATTCGTTTGAGCAGCTTCCATTCGTTGTTGCATTTGGTACTGTTGATCTTCCTTCCGCTGTTGCATGTCTTGCAACCCCGAGAGAAACCGTAGCCCGCCAAGATAACCTTCCATCAATCCAGCCATGATAACCCCTTAAACGTAGCCCGACATGGTGAAAGGAAGGTCAGTCGACTCCGCAGTCCCCGTCATAAACATCTTTTCGGTCGAGTTACCCCAGGCATCATACCCGTTCGTTCCGATTCCCGCCCCAGAGATCGTACTCAAAAACGCCTGATCCGTATTGTTCTGCGAGTTCTGTTGGAACTGTTGCGCGTTCTGCGCGATTCCAGTCCTCATATACTGATCAAGCAACTGCCCTTGATTCACCCCAAGGTTCCCCCGGCCAAGCTCTACCTGCGCCTGATTATTCTGCGTGCGCTCCGCCAGCCCAGCATACCCGAGTCCAATCTGCTGCTGGTTATTCTGCGCGCGTTCCGCCAGACTCGCATAGTTATAATTTGTATTCTGCGAATTGCTCTGAATCCCCGCGCTCATCCCAGATAGCTCGGCCAGTCGATTGTAGCTATTCTGGAATGCCCCCTCGGAAGCTCCCATCGCAGACAGTGTGCGGTTGAATTGTGCACTATACTCCTGGCTCGCCATTCCTTGTCCATACTGCTGAAGCTCGATGGCCGCATTCCCGGATTGAAGCAACCCTCTTGCCGCCGCACTCCGCTCGACAGCCTTCTGCCCCTGATCCAGCCGCCATTGATAGCTAGGATCACTCGTAGAAAACTGCCCATTCATCAGAGTCTTCAACTGATCGGCATACCCATTACTCGGATCTTGCTGCATCTTCGCATCAAGTTGCGGCATGTACTTCGCGTTGGCAACTTCCTGCGGAGTTTGCACTCGCGCAATCGGGGCGGCGGCAACCTGCTGCTGGGCTATTGGAGCTGCGGTAACAGCTGACTGGGCACTCGCCTGCGCAATCAAAGCATCTCGCCCGCCAGCAATAGGCTTCGTATTGTACTTATCTTGGTACGCCTTGGAGTCGATGTAACTTACCCCCGGCGCATGAATAGAATATTGGGACAAGCCCTGAGCTGCAGACATTATTGCACTCCCTTCTCAGCTAGTATATCAAGGGCCTCAGCCCGGAACGGTGTATCTTCACTATGCTGCAATTCAAAAGCCCTCCGATAAGATGCTCCGAGACGCCGAACTCTGGACAAGTTAAGGTTGGTATTCAGCGGCAAGAACTTGGACCACGTTGCATAATCGTCATCCGAATATCGAAGATAAGCCACCCCATTACTCTTGTCCGAAATCAGGGTAGCCTCGTCAAAGAATTTCTTATCCGAAGTTTGCGCATCCAGATTAGAACTTCGAAGCTTCACTATAATAGGAACTGAGGTAACAGTTCCCAGATTAGAAAAGGAATCTGTATATACAAACGGATTCATCACAAGCAAATCTCCGGTGGATTCTTCCTGGACAAGATCTAAATTTCCAATACCTGCGTAAAAAATTCCCGCGAAATAATTTGTAACGACAGGCACAATCTCCGCTGTGGTATCTGGTGTTTCCGGGGGGACAACAATCTCCCCTACAAAATAGGCAAAGTTATCTTCATCAATATAGTGAACTGTAACGAATCCGTTAAAATCAACGAACGTTGCCAGGGTTACTTGAACTACATCCCCATCGGCAAAGGTATGTTCAGGCATCCCAACAAAGGCATACTGTTGCGCGTATACAATACTAGGCATGATATCAGCCCTCCTCTGGTATATAGGGGATATTGCTAGTCCACTCATGCCAGAAATTAGTCAAAGCATCAAATACCAACGTAACCCCCAGATCTTTCAACGTCAGCACGTACAGAGGATGCCCCTTCATCTTGATGAAATAAGAGAATACAGCCGACAGATCACTGTCTGAGATAACCCGTTCCACGGCAGGTGTAGAAATCTTCTCTGGAATAGTCCCGTTAAAACGATAGATTGAGCGCCCTTGCTGTCGTGTAACACCCATGAAGTACAACGTATTTTCCGTATCCGCAATTGACTCCGCGCAGGAGCAGCCAACCAAGGCTACGGCGTTCGTCACAGGAAGCAGGGGGGAACCAGTGGGGTTTCCAGCATCGTAGAAGAACTCTGTCGTATATTTCCCAAAGGCTACAATGTAGTTCACCATCCGCCGAATTGCAACACCATCGTCAGGCATAGAGGTTGCTTTAATCACGTTCAGCCCCGACCAGGTAAGCGGATCTTCTAACTCCGATCCATAGATATACCCCAGTGGGGTCATCACATAAAACGTACCGTCGAGGTAAGCTGCTCCAGGAACCGTTTCCGCCGGGTAATCAGGATCTGTCACGGCAGTCATAGACATATCGTAGACCCGAAAAGCGTCATTCGTAGATTTTAAGAAAAAGCTTTTTGGGTTCGTATCTTCGGGGATAGCAATAAAAGTATAGGCTAACTCCGTATTCACATTAAGATTACCTAGGGCAACCGCCCCAGAATCACCATAACCACCGTCCGTGGCCAGGCTATAAAGCAGTCTTCCCATACGAACAAAATAAATATCGTTTCCATTCTGATAGCATCCCTGCGCGGCGCCGGGGTAAGCAGACGCCGCAACTACATTGTAACCTTCTAATTCAGATGGTGGGTAGTAAGGAAATAGCGCAGTTCCAGAACGCTTCATTACAAAGGTTTGGCCGGTGCTGCCAGTCTCAGCAAACGCGTTAACACTTACTTCATCGGCCATCCGATCAGCATCCCGCGCCCCGTAGGGAAAGGCTAGTGGAATCCTCATTCCTATCTCCCAGACCGATCAACACTGAAGTACACCGGCGCTTCATCAACGGAGAAGTCGAAACAATCTTCCAGGAATCTCGCGGCCTTCGCGGCAACCTCACCCCTCACATCAGGAGGGCACCCGTACTCCAGAGACAGTTCATCCGCCAGTCCCCACTTGATCGCTTGGAACCATTCCTGCGGAAGATCGAAGTTATCCGTCGTCGCCACCATGTCGAAGATCGGAACTTGCACGATCCCATAAAAAGTCCTGGTGTAGTCCGATGGGGCGTTATACACTGTCACGATTCCCGTATCAAGCTTCGGATCGTACCAGTACTGGTTCGGGACGCCGGCCTGCGTCTTCTGGGCGAACTGATTGTAGTCCTGTCGCGCGATCTGAATCAGCTGCGTGTCCTGACTGGTTTCGTCAACTCGAATCCAGGCATCGCGAAAGCGGAGTGGGCGGGGGGTTACGAGGCCGGCAAGAGAAATTGAAACATATGAATCGGTAGGCCATTCTGCTGGGGTATCTAAATATGGATCGGTATAACCAGTTGCCGCAGTCGAGGGACTAACCACCTCTATCAGTGTTAGCCCGCCGTTTTCTACAGTAAATTGCACTGTAGTACTTAAGGCACCATCTACGTCATCAAGAATGTTTGCGTAATAAGTGCCATCCGTACCGTCCGTTCCAGCTTCTACAATAACAAGTCCCTCGGTTACAGGTACGCCCCCCGCTATCCCAATCGGATAACTCACCAGCCCACTCAGCAACGGAAAACCGATCTCATCCAGTTTCCACAGGGGAATACTCTTCTTTTGCCAGGCCTTGAGCACAATGTTCAAGGCTTGATTGCAGTTTAAATAATCCTCGATCGTCGGAACGGCTCCTGCTCCAAGCTCCCGAAGCAATCGCAACGAAGCCTTGATCACGTCATCCCGCGTCAAGGTAAAATTCGCAATACCAGTTGTTGCCATGCTACACTCCTAAAGGGTTTGGTGGCATTGGGAGGGCTTCAGCTTCCGCAACGAATACGTCAGGCCCTTCCGGACGAGAGACCTTCACTGTCTGGTCATCCTTCACCGATCGCACGAAGTCCTGGGGGTGCCGCGGCTCCCAATCCCTCGCGCAAACCCACAGGCCGTCCCAAGTTTTCTTCAGCGTTGACGCCTTGAAGGTCCATCCGCAGCGATCGCACACTGCGTTATTATCACCCGGCTTGTAGTAAGATGCACCCATGCTAACCTCCACGAGCTTTCAGGATCCAATACAAGTTATTCGCGGCTAGTGCAAGGAATGGGACCACTAAGAATCCCATAAACCAAGGCCCAACCTGGTGCGTTACCACGAGATAGCCGATCAGGGCTGTAATCGGAACCTTCATAAGGAACAATCCTGGACCAACACCAAGTTTTGTCAGAACCTTCCCGAGAATTGTATTGGCTTCCTTCAAACCATTCCGAATCCCCCAGATAGTTGCGGCGGCGTCGGCAGCTTGGAGAACGACAAACAAAACGAACAGTGCGTAGATCATATTTTCACCCATCCATAGACACCAGGTTCCCATACGTTTGCATCGGAGCCGGTGTTTTCCAAATTCATTGAATTTTCCCAAATGGTTTCCACTCTTCAGTGACAACCAAAGTCCATCCTATATATCCACCAGATTCCGGATTCTCATTGTACAGAATATCGCCAACAAGCCACTCGCCATCAGTAGGAGGCGCAGAAGCCTCGCCTCGGTATCTCATTCCTTTACCGAAGAACCCCTTCGGCAGGCCAATCTCTCCGCTTCTTGCGGAAAGATCGCGCTGATAACCATTTTCCTTTGTGGCACTTCGTGTATAAAATGATAAAACCTCTCCGCCATCAAGATTTGCCCACAACATTTTCCAGCGCCCTTTTGCCCACTGAAGAATATACGGCCAATATGAGTGCTCTGGATCAGTCAGGGCCAATACGGCAGATGTAAAATTGCTATCTATTCCAGCTCCAGTTCCAACCGAAATGTTGGGGTTTCCGTTTCCGTTCTTACTTCTAACTACATCAAATCCTCCATCAACCGCAAAGTTTCCAGTGCCTTTCAAGCCTGACCAAATACCACCGACCACGGTAGACGGATATGCGATTTCAGAATCAGGCTGTCCGCCTTCTGAATAGCAACCCAAAAACAAGCATCTTGAATTTGCACCTGACGCCTTATAAGAACCTGATACATTAACAGCGGCATGGCATGCAATGTAGGTGTTTCCTAGAAATGATTCATCCAGGATTCCGCACCCACCATTGCCGGATACGTCTATCTGTTGGGCGCAGCCTGCGTTCGTATCGCCACCCTGAACATAAATCCCATGA
>OFRO01000538.1_pt1 | contig 13076 bp, 15 predicted proteins | sample 1543091 | NCBI WGS metagenome assembly OFRO01 (sample SAMN07774217, study PRJEB24372) | wastewater metagenome | isolation source: Exp Tend NO 10WW | collected 2016-02
CTATCGTTGAATAAACATAAAACCAACGAAAGATAATTTGAAACAAATAGACATTATTAATGCCCTCTTAAATGATAACAGTATACATAGAAAATAAAGACTGATACGTCACATGAATTGACTATGAATCACTTGAAGACGTACTTCTATACACTAGTACATTTAAAGAAGGTTGCAAGATAACTATTGAAGAACATAATAACTAAAAACTATGATAACACTAAAAGAACTCCCTTTAAGTAGAATAGAAGTATCAATAGATGATAAGGTCTATCAAGTAGATACTCTTGGACAGCGAGAACCGTATGTTTATGCACTTAACAAAGTAATGAATGAGAGCAGACAGTAAAACAAACATAGTAAAAGTAGCAAAAGCTGTATTAAAAGACCCACTAGCAAGTCAAAGAGAGATTGCAGAAGAAACTGGCTTGTCATTATGAAATGTTAATGATAAGTTGAACAAACTTGAACAAACTAAGGATGATAGGATAATCTGACTGACTGATAAAGACTTTGAATTGATGGAAATGATACAAAGAAGGAAGTTCGCAAGAATGAATGATACAGATAAACCAGTAAACGATAATGATATGAACAACTGGGATAAAGAAGCAAAAGCAAGATTTACATTATTCCGTTGAGAAGCTACTGATGAAAAAGGATGACTAAAAATTATTGATAATATTGATATATTATAGTCAGGTATAGATAGAAAGAGCTCATAAAATAAAAAAACACTACTTTTAATGATTGTAGTGCTGAAAACAAGAAATTGATAGATAAACTGGAACTATATATAAATAGCAAGCTGACTTGATAAAAATATAAATCTGACTTGTTATCTGAGTTAAAGCAGAAACTATTTCATATAATCTATCCCAAGAGTTTAAAGAAATAAATGCAAAATTTTATTGAATAACTGAGTTATAAATGAAACTATCCTTCGATACATATTGAAATGAAAAACAGAAAGAATGCTTTCGTTATCTACTATGACATCCAGAGATAACTGAAATAGGTTATGGATGAGCTGCTTGATGATGAAAGAGTTATACAGGTGTTTCTTGGCAATGGATGATGCGGAACAAGTATCCTGGTACTCGATGATTCTTTTGACGTGAAGAGCTCAAGAGACTCAAGCAAACAACTCTTGCAACATACTTCAAGTTCTGTGAGGATTACAACATACCAAAAGAACAACGCTGAGTATTCAACGCTCAAGACTCAATCATTAAGTTCTCTAACTGATCTGAGATACTTCTACTTGATCTTGCACGACTTCCAAGTGATCCACTCTATACTCGATTCTGATCCCTAGAACTTACTGACTGATACGTAGATGAATCTGCTGAGATAGATGAACAGTGTATATCTATTCTTTCAACTCGTGTATGACGACATAGAAACGAGGAGTATTGACTTGCACCAAAGATACTCGAATGATTCAATCCAGACAAGTGACACGTTTATCGTCGTTACTACAAACCGTGGAAGAGTGAAACACTACCAGAATACAGAGTATTTATACAAGCTCTAGCAACAGATAACAAACGACTCCCAGAAAGTTACATAGAACAGCTCAAGAAGACAAACGAAGTAACAAAGCAACGTCTTCTCTATTGAAACTTTGAATATGATGATACGCCTTGAAGACTATTCGACTATGATAAGCTCTTGGATATGCAGAAAACTGAACCATTCTATGGAGAGAAGTTCATCTCATGTGATCCAGCAAGAGAATGACGAGACAATACAATAATAATGGTATGGAATTGACTTGTAATAGAGCAGATTATCACAGAAGATAAGAGCAATCTAAAAGAACTCAAAGACCGTATTACACTACTCGCAAGACGTGAGAACGTGAGAACACAGCATATAATCGTAGATGAGAACTGACTTGGATGATGACTTGTTGACGAGCTCTGATGCCAATGATTCATTAACAACAGAAGGGCAATTGACCCAAAGATGATAAGTACTCCAGTTTCTCACCTTAACAGATCTAACTTCGAACACTTAAAGACACAATGTTACTTCATGTTATCACAATACGTGAACTCATGACGAATATGTTATAAGTGACCAAGTGAACTCTACTGAAGACTCATAGAAGAACTTGATATACTCGTTCAGATAGACATAGATAAAGACTGACCATTTAAAATCATAAAGAAAGAGGATATTAAAGAAAAGCTAGGCAGATCTCCTGATATAAGTGATGCAATGATGATGAGAATGTTCTACGAGATACGAAAGCCTGCTGATCTATCTTGAATTGAATCAACAGAGTTCGATACAATACTACAGCCATACAACTACAAAAAAGAAGAAGACGTAATCGAGTTTACATTCCAAGACAATCCATACTAAAATAAATTTGATAATGATACAAATTCTCATATAATAAAATCATAATCATAAAACTATGGCAAAAGAAGATATAAAGTCCTTTCTCAGTGCTATCAACATGACTGAAAGTGAAGTACTCAACCAAGTACAATTTCAAAAGGAGATAAGCCGAGAATTTGTAAGACAAAAAAGAACAGAGTTCGAAGTCGATGAAAAACTACTGAACAATCAGAAAGCAAATCCGGATCTTATTGGAGATACTACATTATTCAATGTACATACTAATCTTCTCGCAAGATCATTCTCTGATAAGATCAATATAACATTCAGAGGAGGAACAGGTGAAAAGCAAAAGACAACAACACTACAGAAAATGTATAATGAGGATATTGATACACCAGATATGAAAATGGTGAAGTATCAAAAAGATCATGATAAGTTTCTCTATTGAGTTGGTATAGTAGCACGAACATGATGGGATGGTGTTTATAAGCGTAATAAGTTTCAAGTAGTAAATCCAAAGACTTGGTATCCAGATCTTGATGGTGATTATATAAATGGTAACTACTCATATACAGGTTTTGATAAGCTCATGTATATGGATGAAATGAAACAAGCTGGATATAAAAATCTAGATGATCTTGCACAATCAATGACAGGAGATAATGGAGCTAAGTTTCAACAAGAACAAACTCAACAGGATCTCGGATATGTAAACCTATTACAGAATACAACAGAGTATAATGGACAGTATGAAATCTATATTCACTTTGCTATATTCAACGGAGTAAAGGGATACGTTATTACTGGTAATAATGAGCAACTATTACTCGGATCTGGAATTGTGAAAGCTGGTAATAAGCAAGAGAAGGAAAACCCAGATCTCATTAAGTTTCCATTTGTTCATTACTATTGGAAGCCTCGCAGAAATGATCCTATGGGATTCAGAGTAGCTGATTATGTTCGTGATGTTCAGATCAACAAGAGTAAGATTGCCAATCTACAACTCGACAAGAGCAAAGCAGAACTCTATCCAATGTATCTCTTCAATGCTGACTATGTGAAAGGCTCTGATCTTGGATTCGGATTCAACAAGTTCATACCATTCAAATCAGGTGTTGACTGACCAATTAATCCACAGAATATTGTATCTCCTATTGTTCCAAATACTCGAATCGATTCGACAATGACTCTAACTCAGTCACTTGATCGTCAAGTAGAGAAGAGTACAAGTATCTGAGAAGTAGCACAAGGAACAACAACAGAAGGAAGAGAAACACTTGGTACAAATCAATTGATCCAGAGTAACACTGATATCAATCTCTCTCTCAATACTAAGCTCGACAACATTAGTGAAGAATACTTCGTATTAGAATGGCTCAGAGGCTACTATATTAACTTCACAAGTGCTGATTCAAAGATCATATACGCAAGTGAATGATTCATGGATATTCCACTTCATATTAAACGTGAAGATTTCTATGTAGAGGGAAACATTAAAATCGATATTGAGACAGGTTCAGAAACAGAACAAAGAAAGAATAAGCAACGCCTTGCATTCAATCAAACTGTACCAATGATTCTCCAAGATCCTTCTGTTCCTTCTGTAAGTAAACGCAGAGCATTACGAAGAGTATGGGAAATAAATGGAGTAGATCAATGGCAGATAGACGAAGAGTTACCAAAGCTACCAGATGAAGTATTACAAGAACAAGAAAACGCTCTTCTATCACAAGGAATTCCAGTCGATATCAACCCAGAAGATGATGATCTCGTTCACCTTGTATGTGTTGAGGCTGTAACTAACACAATAGAGTGAGAAATGCACAAGCAAGCTCATCTCCTACAATACATAAGTAAAGGAAAACCACAACCACAAGAACAACAGTCATGAATGATGAATTCTTTAGCTTCACAAGGAATGGCTCAAATGGGAGCTCAATCTACTCAAGCTAACGCACAACCACAAGCTACAACAGCTGCTTAATCTTAACAAACTTACCTATGGAAATAAAGCTCGACGCATCTACTCTAGTAAATGAGATTCAAGATAAACTCAAAAATCTTAAGAAATACGAAGCATCAGAAGAATTTGCTACTATAAAAGAATATTGCAATGAACAAGTAGAGAAACTTGAGGTAGAAATACGAGAAGAACTCGCAAAGAGACGTGAAAATCTTGTTAGTCCTGTTGCACGTGAACCTCTCTTCTCAGAGCTAGATCTATTCTTGCTCAATCAGAAGTTTCTTGAAATGTTGAAAGAAAAATCAACAGATTTGAATTTCATTAAAGAAGTAGACGAGAATATTGAGGCTCTTGAGTCTCACTTGTTCCTACAGTCAGGAAACTTTGATTTTGCTGTTTATTCTAAGCTTGATTCACTCAAGCACTCATACAAACTCCACCTTGGAATTGAAAATGCTATGAAACAAATGATTACTAAGTATGAACTACAAGATAAGAAAGTAGATCTTGATTCATCTACTAATGCTTATGCTGAACCTAAGCCAGTTAGTGGAGAAATTAACATATAGAGTTTCGATATGAAGGGTTCAAGCCCCTTCTATTGGCACTTTAGCCAAGCTCGAAAGAGCATTAACATTTTCCACTTATGGCAGAAAAAACAATATTGGAGGTTGACCTTGATCAGGACAGCACATCCAATGAGCAAGATGACGGCTCTACCGAAACGTTCATCGAAGAAGGTGATGACAATACACCTTCACAAGAGTCCAAGAATGAATCCAACTTCAAAAAGCTCTATAAGAGCAATAAGGAGAAGGAAAAGGCACTTGCTGAAAAAGAAGCTATTATAGCTAAACAGGCTCGTGAACTTGAGGCGTGGAAGTCTGAAAATCCTGAACTTGTATCCGCACAATACGGAAATAAGAAACAGGAGGAAATGGAAATAAAGATCTTTGGTCTTGAAAATCCAGAGGCTAAATCACATATAGAGACAGTACAAGCTACTGCACTTGAATATGGATTACCGCTCGACAAGGCTTGGAAACTTGTAAAAGCTGATCTCCCTACTGAATCAAAAACTACTAGTGAATTTGACTTCAAATCAGCACCAATTAAAGTAAAAAAATCCATGAAGGATGTAACAGCTGAGGAAGCATTAAAACTCTCTCCTGCTCAACAAACTATCTGGAGAAAAACTGTTCTTGGTATTGATTAGGTAATTAGCGTGTTGTTAAGTTTTCTATCTTAACAATCTATATATGGCTAATACATTTACCTCTGCTGTCAAACAGCACTGGGAAGCTGGTCTTCAACGTAACCTCGAGAAACATCTCGTTGCTATGGAACTTGCAACAATGAAAATTGTAGCAGACGGAACAGTTCTCAATATCCCTCGTCTCGCGTTTCAATCAGTTGGATCATACACTAAGTACACAAACGTAACTGTTGCTGATCTTACTACTGCAAACGACACTCTTACTATCAATACCACTCAAATGATTACATTTGCTATGGATAAGATTGATATGGGAGATAACTACATTAATATTATCCCTAAGGCTACTGCTAATGCTGGTTATAAACTCAAGCAAGCTATTGATGGAGCATTCCTCAATCAATACTCAAATGCTACAAACGTATACAATACAAACGGTCTTAATGGTGCTGCTGGAGCTCCAATTGCTCTTGCAACAGGTGCCTCTCAGAACCTTTCCGCTGTATTCGGTGATTCACAGGCTAAGCTCATCAATGACGGTGCTAATATCAACGATATCTGCCTCGTAGTTGATGCTGTAGTTCTCAACACAATCAATACTCTCGGACTTGAGAATGGATTCCAAGTAGCTGACGAAGCATACACTAATAAGGTTGCTCGTGGATACAAGGGACGATTCCTCGGAATGGAAGTATATCTTGCTACAAACCTCACTTGTACTGCTGTTCTTGATCTTGCTACTCAGCCAACTGCAAACGACACTATTACTATTGCTGGACAAGTGTTTACATTTGTTTCTTCAATTGGTACTACTGCTGGTAACGTTCTTATCGGTGTAGACGTTGATGCAACTCGTGTTTCACTTGCTGCACTTATCAATGCTCCTGGAACAACTACTGCTACTGGTGTTGCAGTTACTGATCCAAGTAAATTTGCTAACTTTATTACTGCTGTTGATTCACCATCTGGTGATACTCTTACTGTTACTTCAAAAAGTGGACGATTCTCTCCTTCATCAGTGATGACTAACGCATCTAATGACTGGCAAGCTGAAACAATCCACTGTATTATGATGGAGAAGGGGTCTATCTGGATGGCTCTTCGAAATAATGTTACAGTTGATGAACGTGATGAGCCTCTCAAGTTGGTTACTAACTACCTTATCTACACTCGATATGGTATTACTACTCCACAGGAAGGTAAAGATCGTATGGTTGACCTTCAGATCGTTGCTAAGACAGCTGAGGCGTAAGCTCCTTAACTTCTCTCTTCGGAGGGAGGTTTTGAGTTTATTCTTAATTAAAATATATGGGACGACCTAAAAAAGTAGAAGAAAATGTACAAGAAATAGTTGATAATGAGACTGATTCTCTTATACTGAAAGTAATGGATCGAGAGACTAAAAAAGTCATTAAAATTGATGGAAATAAGGAAAAAGATTGGAAAACTAAGTATTTACACGCATCAGGTAAAGAATTTAATTAAACACTATGGCAGCACTAACAGTAAATTCATTGTATAATCGTGTAGTTGAACAAGCATATACACCATCAGTTTATACTTCTGCACTATTTCTTGAGGATTTAAACATAATCACTCAGGATTTTTGGAGTGAAGTAGTTTCCCTACAAAAAGCTCAGAGAAACTGGGATATTTGGACAGCAGATACTGTCGCATTACAAGATGAATACACAAAACCACCAATAACAAGTACTTCCGTTGGTGCTGAAACTATTGAAAACATAGCAATAGCATATCAAAGTGATACATACACTGAAACTGGTAATTTGCAATATACTCCTGCAAGAATTGCTACTGATTCAGAGCGTGCAAACTGGGAATTCTGCCTTGAAAATCAATCAAATCTTGATCCTATCTATTTTGAACGTGACAGTAGTATATTTATAGCTCCAGATCCTCGAACAAGTGAGGTTGGTACTAATAGATTACAAATTAAGGGTATTAAAAGTATAGCAAGTGGTTCTTGGACTACTGCAACTACTGAGACTGAAACAAAACTCCCACTTTATGTACTCGAAGTACTCACTCTTGGTTGTATTTGGAAGGCTCACGCATATCTCAGACGTGAAAGAAACGTAATTCTCGATTCAAAAGCAGAATACACTAAGGAAAAGATGGATGCAATACGAAAAATGTATACCGAAGTTCCATTTAACAATAAATACCCAGAATAATGGAAAAATCTATCGTAATCAATTCATTTCAATGAGGTCTATCTAATACAAAGACAGTAGGTCAAACTGGATCTTTTTATGACTCAAAAGCTATTGATTATCGAAAGAATCCAGAGTATGTATCATTAAATAGACTTGTATCAGAGCAATCATTCTCAACAACATCAAAACCAAACGTAATAGCAATTACAAACTATACTTGATCACCAGTTTTGCTCAATGAGGTCAATCTTTTTTGTGAAGACTGAAAAGTATATGAACAAGCAACAGGTGAAATATACTATTGAGATGGTGGGGCTATATTAAACTTAGCGAATCTCAATGGGTATAACTATATGCTTTGCGCTACAAAGATAGAAAGATTTGTAAACGCTGTTCGAAGTAACGTACTTGCAACAAATACCTTTGCAAGTGGATGGACTGGTACAAATTGGACTACTGGAACGCATACAGCTTGAGCAACAACAGCATATACGCAATCGTCTCCTATTGTAACAATAACAGGAGAACGCTATCATATAATCGTAGACGTAACGAGTCAATCAGCTGGAACTTGTACTGTTACTATTTGAGGAACTACTTCATCAAATCTTGCTGTATGACGTAATGATATTTACTTAGTAACTGCAAATACTAATGGAGTATCTTTTACACCGTCAAATGACTCAACAATAGTACTTTCATATGTTCGAGTAGATCGAGTATCTACACTTGCATCACCAGATGGAACAGGAGTAGATAACTCATATAAGTCACTCACTACAACAGGAGTAACAAAACGTCCTTATATCAATTTCTTCTGAGATCTTATATTTGGTAATGGTTCGAGTGTTGCTCGTCTTAATAAAGATGAAACTCTTATTGAATACTCTACAACTGTTGAAAATCCAGTAATATGATGACTTGATTGAACTGTCTACGCTATTACACAAATTGCCACTAATATATACGTTTGGTGTAATAATTGAGGAACTACTAACATATACTTGTGGGACTGAGTCTCTACACGACCATCACAGAAACTAACCATAGCAGATCGTCCTGTTATTAATGTTGCTCTACTGTCAAATCAACACTATTGGTGGTCTCAAAAGGGAGTACAATCACAGAAATTCGTACATATTGGTGAGAACTTACAAAACCAAGTAGTAGTAAAATCAGATATTCCTAGAGATCCAACTAGTGCAAATAACTACGAACAGGATCGTCTTGCACTCTACTGAGAACAAACTAACGCCATAGAAACATTTGGTGACTATATATTCCTACCATGATATGGTAAAATATACTCATTTGGATCATATTATCCTGGAATAAGCAACTCACTCAATAAAGAATTCACTTATGATGGTGGAGAATGTACTGCTATGCTAACAACAAGCAACCCATGAACTTGATACTCTTCTCTAGTTACTGATTATTATATGTTGGTGACATATCAGAGATCATCATCGTATTATCTCGGTATTATAGATTTTAGAGAATGGAATGGTTCATATGCAAGTACTGGATATGTAGATACAATGGAATATTCAGAAGGGAATATAGGAGTACCAAAGAACCTCAAGAAATTCTTAGTTCCAATTGAACTAGTAAATGCAAATTGCTCTATAAAAGTCTACACAAATGTAGATCAAGCAGGGTTTACACTACAAAAAACTCTTACAACAACAGATTATTGAACAGGATTCACAGTTGCAGAATTCCCAGTATCTATAAAATGGCATACTCTCCAAGTGAGATATGAACTCATAACAACAAGTTCAACATACTCTCCAAGACTCTATGTATGACAGAATATAGTATCAGATATTACAGAACTTAATAAATCAAGTAGTTATGGCAGATAGCTTTGAAACCATCAAAATACCAGAAATAAAAACAGCTGATATATCATACTGATATGACAGTGAGTCTATTAAATGAGTTCAAATAGATCCAGAGTGAAATAGAGAGATTTCTCAAGAACAATATTTTGCAATGGATATATTCTCATCTGGATGAGCCGCATGAGATGGTACATTTCGAGATATCAATCTCATAGGATTCAATGGTGATAAAGGAAAATCATATTCACAAGAAATAATCAGTACACTTGGAAGTACAACAGCAGCAATAACTAAAACCTATACAATAGATACTCCAGTAAATAATGTATTCAAATTACCAGCATGAAAGATATTCAAAATCAGTGCGTACTTCAATAGTGCTACCCAAAACTTACGAATTGCAGATACTTGAACACGAAGATACATAAGGGCTTGAGCAACTCCATTAGATCTAACGAGTGCCAATCCTGAGCTTGTTTTCATTAATAATTGAACAACAACAAGTAGTATCACTTTAAAATTCGCAACAAGTGCAGCAGATCGTCCTATATTCTGATTCTTAATAGAAATTAAATAATTATGGCAACAATTACCTCGACAACATCAGGACTCTACTCAGTATGATGAACATGGGTATGATGAATAGCACCAGTGCTAGGTGATAAGGTAGTTATTGCACATACAAGTACTGGGCTTGAACAGTTCTCAACAGATGCTGCATGATATGCAATAGGAGCTACAGCCATCACTATCACATGATCAGTTGCTGCATGATCATACGTAATCGGTGAGTCAGTATTATTCTGAAATGATCCTAATTACTACACTATAACAAATTGGGTATCATGAACTAAGGTTCTTACTGTATCTCCATTGATAATTGCAATACCAGCATCTGCTACAGTAGTAAAAACACGATGACATGTTGTCACTGTGGCGTGAACGCTAGCATGATGAGATGACACGTCTACAGGAATCACAGTGAATGGTACATTGAAAGCTAGTAGAGTAGCAACAAGCGAACTCACAGCACGAGGGGATATTTTTATTAATACGTCAGGAACTCTTGATTATGGAACTGAATCGGATCCTATTCCAGTAGCATATACAGCAACACTCATAATAAATAGTTCTGCCGCACCAGCCAACAACAAATGGGGGATACGAACCAGTGAGACGACAACATGGTTCTGAGTACGTTTTTGGTGATCCTCAAAGACAGTGGATACCACTTTTACTACAGCAGTTTGATCAGCAGATACTGTTTTGAACGTAGCAGATACTACAGGATGGGCGATAGGTGACTGGTTATGATTTTGACCAAGTACAGCATGAGGGACAATAACAGCACGTGCAATCACTGCAGTAACGGCTAGTACGGTTACTATAGGTGCATCACTTGCAGCAACAAGATTGAACTGATCCAAACTCATGAATGTATCAAGTAATGTACGTGTATGGGGGGCTACTTGAAACACGTACACTTCTCATATTGCAATGAGAGTTTCTTCATCTCATGCCATCACGAATTGTGTAGAAATATGACCATCAGAGTTCAGATTGAATTGATGATGAGGTGGCGTAAGTATTGCCCACCAATTCGCATGAGTAGTTATTTATTACCAATCTACATCGAATACCACGAATGTTGTAAAAAAGATAAATTGACCAGTTGTACACTCTTATTGGGCTGTTTCATGAAGTACGGTGACTTCAATAGCAACTGTAGGATCATATTCTTGATATGAATTCTTTTGAAATCAAGCCGCTAAAATAACAGTACAAAAGATATACTTATGTTGATCCACACCATGAGTGGTATTATTTTCTGGAGCTTCAGTAGATATAACAACATACAAAGCACTTTCATCACATATACAATTCCAAGTATGATATTCACAATGACCTGTTGATTGTAATATAAACGGTGGATGGGTTATAGGGGGAATACGAATTGGAAACTCATCATGAGTAGCACTTAATTTTAATAATCTTGAAATAGACGCACTCACTCGTCTCTATGATGGAAATATGATTGCGTTTGGACTCGTAAACTTCACAAACTGTGCTATAGGTCAAACAATTGGATTATGAAACTCTACTACTGGATACCAAACAGCAGCAGGGGCACTCTGTCCAACAGTAATAACAGATTGTACACTATTAGATACGTTCTCCGCAGATATGTCATCTACTTCATATAAAACACAGCATCCAGCTAATTATCTAAAAATAGTCAATAGAAATCTTGATCCGCAACGACAAGAGAAGTACGTTCGTGGATGACGTAATTACCGAAGTAGTACAGTAAAATATCGTAGTAAATACGCTATGACATACGAATGTTGGAACACTGCCACAGGAATAACAGAAACATCTACAATTCCTATTGATGCGAGTGCTACTATAAAACTCATAGGATATGTCAGATTCAATGCAGCTTTCGGAACAGCAACACCGCCAACTGTTACAATCAGTGGTATGGGAATAACACCACAAGTGTACACTTGTACAGCTACTGCTGACACATGGTTCAAATATGAGTTTGACGTGACAAATCCACAGATCTATGGAGGTAATTTGACAGCAACATTCTACGCTATTACTGCCTCAGCAGGAGCGACAGCACAATGTTACTTTGATGGACTCATAGTATCTCCATACTGTACTGATTCACGTCATTATGGGTACTTATTTGATATAAATGCCTACAGGACAGTAAACTCAGTTATAACTGAGACAGACGAGGCTACAGTCGGGGCATATACAGGAATAGCCGTAGATCATACAACAAATACTCTTACAATTAGCTCTACTCACAGTGTCGAGGAGATATATGACTACGTATACTATGATCTCGTTCAGACAGCAAATCTCTCTGAGCCAGAGTGGTTCACTTCTACAGATGGAATAAATTTCTCTTGTACATACGATATAGTAAACACCTCGGTTATCACAGGAACTGGTACTATTACAACAACACAGCAATACACAGGAGGTGGAACATCATCAGTCACTATAGTGGATTCAACAGGTACATTTAATAACATGACTATCACTGGTCTTATAGCGAATTCACGAGTACGAGTCAATAACTCTACGGATAATATAGAACTCTATAATTCAGTAGTAGCCGGAACTAGCGTAACTATTCCATCGTTTTGGACTACTAATAAAACTCTCGATATCAGAGTTACAAACGTGAGTGGATTAACAGCATATTTACCATATCAGGCAGCATGATCGCTCACTGCAACAGGTGCCAGCTTCCTTGTAGCACAAGAACTCGATACAGTCTATAATACTAACGCAATAGACGGTAGTGCTGTCACTGAATTCTCAGCAGATTATCCAAATATCCAAGTAGATATTGATGATGGTGATGGTTCAACCAGCGTACAACGTCTCTATGCTTGGTATCAATACTCAACTCACTCATCGCAAGGAATTGTGTATTATTTTAATGGAATAACAGCACAGGACACTCTAAACTACCAAGTCAATACAAACGTAGTAGA
>OFRO01000539.1_pt1 | contig 13060 bp, 12 predicted proteins | sample 1543091 | NCBI WGS metagenome assembly OFRO01 (sample SAMN07774217, study PRJEB24372) | wastewater metagenome | isolation source: Exp Tend NO 10WW | collected 2016-02
GCAGTGCCGATCACCGGCCCGTCGCCGTAGTCTAAGCGCTGGTCGAACACCAGCGCGCGGCCGAACACCAGCACCAGCCATCGCGGGTACGTGTAGGCCGTGCCCTTGCTGTGGTCGATGACGGCGCCGATGACGCCGCCCAGGATGATGTTGCCGAACAGCCCCGCGTTGGGCCGGCTGATGGCCTTGGCGGTCGCATCCGGCTGGCCGGCCTGGCGGCACACGATGTCGAGGTCAGCGGCTGACCGGCGAACCTGCATCACCGAGCCGGACTTCAGTTCCTGGGCCATGTGGTAGTCGTTCGTCACCTTGCACTCGGCGCCGGTCACTGTCTCGCCGGCCTCGGTCTTCGTCTCGATCTTCAGCGGGTGCGTCGCGTCGTTCATCACGGTGGCGCAGCCGCCCAGGCCGAGCGCGGCAGCGGCAAGGGCAATGCGCACAGCTGCGCGGCGGATGTCATGCATGGATCACCTCAGCGAAAACCCCAGACTAGAACAGGCCCCAGTCCTTGCGCATGCCTACCAGAAGGCCGACGAGGGCCCACGGCAGGATCAGGCTGAGGGCGGGCATGGCAGCATCGGCGCCAGCGCCACGCGGATGGCGTGCGCACCAGCGGCATGCAGGGTCGACCGCGTGTCGTCGCGCAGGATCGTGCTGGTGCCGTCCTCGTAGACGATCAGCCAGGCCGCGGGCGTGTCGGGGCGTAGGGCGGCCAGGGTGGCGGCTTGCTGGTCAGTCACTGCCGCCGCCGTAGGCCGCGCTTCCACCGACCCGCACAGCCGCCCACATGGCCCACCGCTGCCACGCCGGCACCTCCAGCACCTCCATGGCCTCGATGAAGATGCGGTCGGCCTCCTTGCGCGGCACGGCCTTGGTGCGGTACAGGAAGTCGTGCAGCACGGCGGCCTGCGCGTACTGCCCGGCCGGGTGGCCCACGAGTGACCAGAACGCGCGCGGGATGCTGGCGAAGTCGGTCTCGAAGCCGGCCGGCACCGTGTAGCAGGTCGTGCAGCGCACGGCCAGCGGCAGGTCGATGTCATCCTGGCAGCCGGTCCAGTAGGGCACGTCCCGCAGGGTGACCCACAGGTCGCCGCAGCCCTGCAGCCGGCGGACCTCCAGCGGGGCGGTGAACTCGCTCACAGCCGCGACCCCGCGGCGCGTTGCTGCTGCTCGAGGATCTGCATGTAGATCCGCAGGCGCAGCGCGGCCAGGATGGCATCGCAATCCCGCTGGTCGATGGCCGAGGTGATCCCTGGGCCCAGCCAACGGCTGTCGACGCGGCACTCATCAAGCGCAAGCGTCACCTCGACGCGGTTCGTCAGCTTGTCGGTCAGGGCGCGGCCTCTCAGGGCCGCGGCGAGGATCAGGGCGAGGATCAGGCGCATGGCGTTCTCCGGTTGTCAGGTGGCGTAGGCCAGGGCCTGGGCGTACCGCTCGGCCCAGGTCGCGCGGTGCGGTTTGCCCGGCCGCCAGGTGCGGATGTAGAGGCGCCACGCGTCGTCGGCGTCACCAAGGGCCGGCAGGCGGCGCGGGTCGGTGAACAGCAGCAGCCGGGCCGCGGCGCAAGCCAGCACGTCGTCGAACTCGATCGCGTTCCACAGCGCGGTTGCCGTGAAGGCGACGCCGCGCGCCTTGCACACCGAGTGCATCCAGTAGCGGCTGGCCGCGTGGTCGACGACGCCGCGGCACCCGCCCAGGCGCTCGAACTGCCACAGGCCTTTGGCCGGGCCGACGGGCCGCGGCGGGTTGCCCACGAGCTGGCGGCGGTGCTCCAACAGCGACTCTTGCAGGCCGTTGGCCACCAGCTGCACGCGCGCCTCCGCGCTGTCCATCGGTCGCGGCAGCAGGGCCAGGGCCGCGTTGAGGATGGGGCGCGGGTCGGTCATGGGCGCCGCCGCTTCGACGAGTCAGACAGCCGGTGCGCGTCCTGCATCACGTCGTCGGCCAGGTCCGCCAGGTCGTGGTCGCGCCGCTTGTCCATCCAGCGGAAGGCCGCGCGCACGATGAGCCAGCCGGGCAGCCCGCAGGCGAACACCAGGCCCAGCAAGCCCACCAGGGCCACGTACAGGTCGAAGTCCGGCACGCCGGTGGCCAGCCGCAGCAGGCCGAAGTGCAGGATCGCCGCGGCGCCGCCGGCAATGCTGCACACCACGGTGCTGATCAGGGCCACGGCCCACTCGCGCGAGGTGCGCGGCCGCGTCATGCACATCACGACGATGGCGGCCAGGCCCGCGCCGCCGGCCGCGACGCCCGCGGCGCCACCGACGGCTTTCCACGCTGCCGCACCGGCTGCCGCGCCGGCGACCGCACTGCTGGAAGGTTCTGCCATGGTCAACTGCTCCTTTGTGTGGGGTGCGATGCGTTCATGGCACTTCAAGCTCAAGGGCGCCAGACCCGGACACCGCGTTCGCGCCCGCGCTGCTGGTGCCGGTGTGCACATCGAATTCCCAGATGTGCGTGCCTGGGCTCGACTCGCTGAACGTCCATTCGCGGTCCGACGTCATGGCCAGCCACGTGTCCAGCGTTCCGGTCAGCGTGCCGGTGGCCGGGCTGCCAGGCCGCGAGCGCACTCGAATCCAGTAGGTCGACGCGTTGGAGCTGGTGATGGCGCCGGCCCACTGCGCATAGTCCTGATACGTGCCGCCGCTGCCGCGCTTGAGCTGCACGCGGCCATCGCCCAGGAACTTCAGGCCGAGGTAGGTGGTCGCCAGTTCGATGGGGTGGAAGAACGCGCCCTGGCGCGGGCCGGATGGCAGCGGCCCTTTGACCTTGAACACGCCGAGCTGGCCGGTGACCTGCTGCTGCCCGGCTTTGGCTGCAACGATGTCGATCAGCCCGGTGTCCGAGCCCTGCGACATGGCGGTGAGCGGAATTGAGGGGCCCGTGCCGCTGGATGGCGTCAGGTTCGTAGTGGTCCAGCTGATGGACCAGTTCGAGGTGTCGTCGATGCCGTTCTTCTTGATGAGCACCGCGACCTGGCCGGGGCTGAAGTCGGTCACCACGCCGTCGCTGGTGGAAGACAGCAGCACAGAGCCAGGGCTGGCCTCGAAGCTGTACAGGTCGGTCTGCCCCGCGCCCTTGCGCACCGGCAGCGTTCGCACGATGTCCGCCTCGTTCGGCTTCGTGGCTGTGATGCGCACGAAGCCCTCGTCGGCACTGGTGGTCAACAGCGGGGTGTCGCTGTAGTTGCCGGATGTCGTCTCCAGCGCCCGCAGCGAGTCAACCCGCATGTCGTTGGTCAGCCCGCGCATGCCCAGCACGCTGACCGAACTGGTCGCGCTTCCGCCCACGTAGGTCCACCGAATGCCGTCGGTCGTGCACTGGACCTTGCCGTCGCTGCCGACGAGGTACAGCACGCCGCGGATGATCTGCGCGAAGCCGGCCGTCCAGGTGTGCGGCAGCGTGACCTGGACCCACGTCAAGCCATCCTCGCTGTACTTGGCATATGCCGCGCCGGAGGCGAGCGCAACGGCCCGGCCGGCCACGCCGCGGATCTGCGCGTAGTACTGGATCGCCGAGAGCGCAGTCGACCACGTCGCGCCGCCATCAGCGCTGACGTACCAGTTGGCCGACGAATCCGCCATGTACCAGCGGCCGGCGGCGTAATGCAGGATGTCCGGCGCCGCCGGGAAGGTGATGCCCGACCACGACGAACCGCCGTTGGTGCTCTTGCGCCCCGCGGTGGAGCCGACGCCGCCCGTCAGCCAGGTGCCGGCGCCGCACTCGATGACGCTGCGCGACACGCTGGAGCCGCCGAACGACTTCGGTGCGCTCCACGTGGCGCCGCCGTCGGTGCTGTCGATGTAGCTGCTGCTGTTCTGAAAGTCCGGGAGGATCACCCGCCCCTCGATCGGGTCGTACGCGCCGAACTCCCATTCGCCGGCCGAGCCGACGTTGATGTCGCTGAGAGAGATGTCGTCCGTGCTGCCGCGCTTGATGGTGCTCCACGGCGTACTGCCGTGGTAGCCCAGCACGAGCCACGCATCGCCAGCCCACAGCAGCGACTGACCGCGCGCCCAGCCGGACGCGTTGACGAGCGAGGCCGATGTGCCGCTGCCGGTTTCGCCCAGGTCGTGGAAGTCGGTGATGCTGACGGTCTGCCCGACCAGGTTGCCCGCAACGTTGATGTACTCCGCGTCCAGATCCCACTGCGCGGTGTCGTCGATGCCGCCCTTCAAGATGGCGAACACCGATGAGGCTTCGGCGTAGCTGGCCACTGCGCCCGACGGCAGCACCGGCAGGCGGATCTCGGCGGGCGTGAAGAACGCGGTGTAACCCGGGCCGCTGGCTTCGTTCTTCAGCACGCGGAAGGTGGCCGAGAGCGGGCCGGGCCCGGTCGCGCTGATGAGCACCGCGGCGTCGTCGATGGTCGAGTCGCTGACGGTCACCAGCACGTCGGCCGTGCCGCTCACCGGGCCGGCGCCGCCGTTGATCTCGGCGGTGACACCGCTGTCCGGCGTGATGGCGAAGGTGTACGAGGCGGTGTCGTCGGTCAGCCCGGCGAACACCTGCACCGCGGTCACGGCATCGCTGTAGTCGCCAAACTCGCCGGCCTCATCCGTGGGCACCGATGCCACCGGGTTCGACAGGTAGATCCGCGGCGCCGTGGTGGTGCTGTCCTGGCGGTACACCGTGAGGCTGTCGGAGGCGCTGCCGATGGTCGCCTCCACCACCACGGTGCGCACGCTGCCCGACGTGCCGAGCGAGACGAACTGCGTCGCAGTCATGGTGCGCGCGTTGCCGCTGCCGCCGAGCGTGAAGGTGCCGAGGCTGACGTTGCTGCTGTTGAAGGCTTCGGCGGTGAACGTGGCTGTTCCGACGACACCCTGCAGCCGGGCCGTCAGGGTCAGCGTGCCGGCGCCCGGGGCCTGCGCGGTGTGCGTCGTGCCGTCGGCGAACGAGAAGAACGGGAAGCGGTCGGTCGTTAGACGCAGCGTGCCTGCGCCGCCACCGTCGATGCTGTCGTCCACGATCACGGTGATGTAAGCCGGGTTCTCGCTGTAGTTCCCGCTGTTGTCGATGTGCTTGGCCAGCACGTAATAGGTACCGTTGTCGGGCCGCGGGTGGTGGTACTCGTTGGACTTGCCGCGGACCAGGAACGTCGCCGCGGCCCAGTCGCCGCTGTCGTAGTCCGGCACGGTGGTGAGGTAGCGCAGCTCGGTGGCCGCGTAGTCGGCCGCGATGCACGGATCGCAGGTGATGCGCACCAGGCCGGGCTTGATCGCCCAGTCGAGGTTCTCCACGTCCTCGGGCGGCACGTCGTCGCCGGTCACCTGGTAGCGCACCTGCGACGACCACTTGCCGCGCACGCCCAGCGAGTTGATCGCCCGCACGCGGAACAAGTAGAAGATGCCGGCCAGCAGCCCCGGGATCTGCGCCTCCGTCGCGCCACCCTGCTCGAGCCAGCTTCCCCAGTCCACGCCGGCCGCCGGCACGTTGTCGGCGCGGCAGACCTGCACCTCGATCTTGCCGCCCACCAGCACGGCCTGACTCGTCGGCGGCGTCCAGGTGACCGTGGTGATGATGAGCGCCGTGCCGTCGGGCTGGATGTCGGCGTCGCTGTCCACGGACACGCCGGTGATCTGCGCCACGTTCCACGGGCTCGGCAGGTTGCCGTTCGGCGCTGGGTCGCGGCCGTTGAGCGTGTCAACCGGCTCGAAGATCGCGTCGGTGATTTCCGACAGGCGCAGCATCACACCTTCGGTCGGCCGCCAGCGCCAGCCGATCACCTCGAAGGTCTTGTCGGTCATGCCGTAGCGGGCCAGCGTCACCTCGCCCACGTCGAACAGTTCGCAGCGGTAGGCCGACAGGTTGCTCGTGACCTCCATGCGCAGCGGGGCCTGGCCCTCGCGGACGGTGATGCTCGCCAGGTGCTGCGCGTGCGCGATGTGGTTCACGCCCGGCTGGTCCATGTCGAGCCGGTATTCGGCGCCGTCGGCCGCGATCAGCACCTCGTCGCGGACCGCCGGATAGGGCAAGGCTTGGAACCGCTGATCCGGGTCCACGCACGTGCCGGCGACGTGGTTCACCTTTTCCTCGCGCGGCACGCCGTTGGTGATTCGAACAACCGGTTGGCTGCTGGCCTGGCCGCCGTTGCCGACCTGCTGCGCGACCCACGATTCGTCCATCGTGAAGACCGGCGTCGACATGCGACCGCAGCGCATGCGCAGGGTGCCGCCCGCCCAGCCCCAGCGGCCGGCCATGGTCTCCATGATGGCGCCCATGTTCTGGCGCGGGTCGGCGTCGGTGCTCAGCACGATGCCGCAGCGGTAGCGCGGCAGGGTCACGTCGTCGTCGCCGAGCGTGAACAGCGTCGAGGTGTCGCAGAAGTCGGCCGCGTCCTCGAAGTCCTGCGAGCGGATCTCGGCCTCGGGCACGTTCCAGCCGTTGGCCAGCCGGGCGTAGTGGTAGGCGTGCAGCGCCGGGTTCTCGGTCCAGGCCGTGGTGGCGTCGCGCGGGTCCAGGCACTTCGCGCCGCGGAAGGTGGCGGTGATGTTGGGGATGCCCTGCGGGAAGGCGCTGTCGTCGTAGTTCAGGTCGATGACGGCAAGCGCGATGCCGGCGAACGCGTCGGTGGTCGCCAGCTTGCCCGGGTACTCGGCGGCCAGGTCGCCGCCCACGTCCTGCGAGTCGGTGCCGAGGTAGGGGCGAATGCGCGCCATTGGTTCGGAGACACGCGACTGCCAGGTGACCGTGTACTCAGCCCCAGCGCCAGCGCCGCCAGTGCTGAGGTCATAGTCAAGCCCGGTGTCGAGCGTGACCGTCACGCTGCCCTGGGTGCTGGCGTCGCCGGTGCCGGTGTTGAAGATCGCCGAGAGCGTGCCGGTCACCGGCTGGCTGGTCAGCGTCACAGAGGCATTGCCGGAGCCGTCGAGCGTGCCGGTCAGCGTGTAAGTCTCGTTTTCCTCCAGCACATACGGCGAGAGCACATCGACCGTGCCCGATGAGCCGGGCGGATCGCCGCCGCCCGTGTTCTCGATGGTGTAGGTGAAGGTGTTCGCGGTCGCGCCGCCGATGACGAAGGTGCCGTTGAACTCGGGCAGGCTGAAGCCGTTGATGAAGACCTTCTCGCCGTTGCTGCGACCGTGCGAGGTCTTCAGTAGTGTCGCCGTCGTGCCGCTGCGCGTGACGCTGCAGCCGGTGATCTGCGCGGGCTTCGTGACGTAGCCATCGCCGTCGAGTTCCAGCGGCGAATCGTTGAACCAAAACTTCTCGAACGCGTCGATCTCGTGCCCGGCGAAGGACACGATCAGCGTCAGCTTCTCGTTGTTGTCGCCGCTGACCCATCGACGACGAACGCCCTCCACGGCACGCACCCGACCGAGCGCTACGGTCCGCGGAGCGTCGGGCTGCAGATCCAGCATGACCATGCGGTCTTGCAGGCTGGCGTTGTATGCGTCGCGGGCACGGTTGCGGGCCCTGCGCTGCTGCTCGGAAGAAACGCCGGCCGCCAGCAACGAAAGGCCGATCTGGTACTGGCCGAAGTAGAACGCCACCGCGGCGCCGGCATAGGAAAGGAATGTCTTGCTCACGGGTTCGCCCCCCACCACGTGGTGGCGTTGTTGATGCGGCGGACAGCCAGCCCCTTGTCGCCTTGCGCCAAGATCGAGCCGCGCCACAGCACGCCCAGGGCACCCAGGCCCGGGATGCACTCGTGCACCTCGGGGCGCAGCAGGCACACGTCGCCGTCGATGGCCTCGGAAACGTCGATGGGCTCGCCCATGCGCGCAGTGACCATCGACTCCATCCCGCCGTGGTCGCGCACCAGCCGGGCCGCTTGCCGCGCGCTCCAGTAGCAGCCGCGCAGGTCCGATGCCATGTCGCGCCCGGTCACTGCGTGGGCAGCATCGGCCGCCCACAGGCAGCAGTCCCGAATGCCCCACACGAACGGCTTGTCGTGGCGGTCGAGAACCAGCGCGTGCAGGCGATGCGCTGCCCCAGCCGGCCGCAGCAGGCTGATCTGTGCGAGGCGCGTCATTGCTTGAAGAACGAAGCCGCAGGCCACGCAATGGGGCCGGCGTCCGTCTCGGGGTCGATGTCCAGCGAGGTGTCGCCCGGGTACAGGCGCTGCTGTTCGTCGTTGGTGTAGCGGCTGGGCTTCGGGCGCAGGGCCAGCATGCCGCGGTGCTCAGCGGTCACGATCACCGTGGCGGTCGCGCCGTCCTCGATGCTGGGCACGTTGAGGGTGCCGGACCAGGCCAGCACAGCGTCGGCGACTTCGCCGTCTGCCGGGTCGATCAGTGCGTCATAGACCCGCACCGTCACACCTTCGACGTCCTCGGTCAGCGCGATGGCGATCTGCTCGGGCGTGATGCCGGGCAGCGTGAACTGCAGGGCCTGCACCTCGCCGGCGCTGTCTTCGATCGGGTCGATGGTTCCCAGGCCCGCCGAGGCGTAGGTGTCGCCGTCCCAGATGACGGCGTGGCCGGCCGTGGTGAAGCGCAGCGGCTCGTCGAACTGCATCTCGACCAGCTGCACCAGCGGGATCGTCTCGCCCGCCTCGATGCGCGCCAGCAGGGCCAGCGCGTCGCTGTTGAGGGTGCGCATCAGTAGACCTCGCGCAGCACGATTTCGACGCTGTCCTGTAGCCGCGGCGCCATGTATTCCAGCTCCACCGCATCGGTCGCCAGCTGCCACGTCGCGTTGGGCGACGACCAGGTGAGCGGCGCCGACGACGAGACCGCTGCGCGCAGGGGTAGCACCAGGGGCAGCAACATCACGCCGCTGCCGTTGGCCGTGGCGCCGGCGTAGGCCGTGATCAGCAGCTGCCCGTTCACGCCCACGATGTCGCCGGCCAGCATCGTCGCGCCGGCCGAGGTCTGCACGCTGAGCGTGCGGGCGCCGGCGCTTGCGCTGGCCTGGGCCGTAGGGCTGCCGCGCAGCGTGCCGAGCGGCACCGGACGCTGCCGGTGGCCCATGCGCACCCAGTCGCCCGTGCTGGCCAGCCCCATCAGGAACGCCTCGCGGCGCCCGGCGTTGGTCGCGTTGCAGGGCGGCAGGAGCACCTTGCACATCAGCCGGTCGGCAAGATGCGAGATGGACTGAGTCTGCCCGGTGAACGGCGCGGACCACGCGGCCTTTGGCGTGGACGCGCCGAAGGTCATGCGTTGCGGGGTGAAGGCGCGATCGGTGGGCCAGTCAACGGTTGCCATCAGCCACCCCCTACCGTGCCGTTCTTCATGCCGCGCGCCAGCTGCTGGTTGCTCTTTGCCAGCATGGCTTGCATCGCCGCCAGGGTGGATGGGTTCGGGTCGCCGCTGAGCGTCAGGTAGTTGTTGACGACCACCGGCGCCGCCCGGCCGCCACCGGTCGAAGCCACGCCCAGCTTGCCGTCGCTGCCGCGCTTCAGCGGCAGGATCGCCTCCGTCCCGGCCTCACCGCCGACTCCGACGCGGCCGCCGGCCATGCCGAAGTAGGTCGGCCCGTCGAGAATGCCGCCCTTTTCGAACGCCAACACCCGGCCGCCGTCGAAGGCGTTGCCGTTGGCGCTGCCGAGAGCGAAGGCCGCGTCCGCGGATGAGATGCCGGCCCCGCTTGATCCGCCACCGCCGAACATCTTGAACAGGGACCCGATGAGCCCGCCACCGCCGCTACCGGCGCCGGACAGGAACTCCGCGAACGGCTTCGTGAAGTTCTCGCGCACCGCCATGCGCAGCAGGTCCTTGCCGATGCCCTCCAGCACGTCGCGCAGGCCATTGCCGGCCACGATGGCGTCCTCGAAGCCGCTGGCGATGGTGTCGCCGGCCTCGGCGAAGAGCGCGAGCCGCGCCCTCGTGTCCACCGCCAGGTCATCGGCCGCGTTGCGCCCGCTCAGCAGGCTCTGCCGGACGCGGAGCAGCGCGATTTCCTTGTCCAGCGCATCGAGCTCCGGCTGCTTCGCGCCGTACAGCTGCGCCAGAGCGCGCGCCTCTTCCTTGATCGCGATGGCTGAACTGGCGCGCGCGGCCTCAATGGCCCTGCGCGCGGGCTCGCCGCCGCTGATGATGGCGATTTCGTCGGCGAGAGCCTGGTTCTCTTCGCCGAGTCGCTTCGTGGACTCGGCCAGTGCCTCGGCGGCCTTCTTGCGGGACTCGACGAAGTCATCGAACTGCTGCTTCTCGGCCTTCAGCTGCTCCTGCTGGCGCTTGCCGACGTCGACCTGCGCAGCGGTGGCCAGAATCTGTTCCTTGATCTTCGGCGTGAGGCCGTCGATGCGGTTCTTCTGGATGTCGGTCAGCGTCTGCTCGACGACGCTGAGTTCCTGCGTCTTTTCGAGCTGCTTCTCCAGCGACTCGAGGTAGCGCTGCGCCTCGGAGACCTTGGCATCCCCACCGCCCGACAGGCGCGGGGCGGCACGCTTGCCTGGGGTGAGGCGGTCGCCGTAGTTCTGGCTTGCGCGGAAGCTGCCGCTCGGCGCCTCGGTCGCCTGCAGCACGCGTGCCTGGAACTTGTCGAGTTCCGCTCGGGCGCGCTCGCCGTCGGCCTTGACCGCATCGCTGATCGCGCGGAAGCCCTCGAAGTCGCGGCGCAACAGTGCGCCGGCCTGCGCCGCGATGGCGCCGAGTTCTCGCCCGATGCCGCCGAACACGAAGGCCACGTCCGACGCCAGGATGACCAGTGTTTCAAACACCGTGCGCAGGCCGGAGCTGGCCGTCTTGAACGCTTCGCTGCCTTCCTTGGCGGCCAGGAACTCGTCGGCCACCGCCTGCAGCGCGGGCAGCAGATCGGACGCCAGCTGACGCCCGAAGGCGCCCGCGATCAGCGACGACTTGGCCAGGGTGTCGTTGAACTGGTCGGCCTGCGCGGCCACCTCGGCCGTGACGCCGGCGAAGCGCTGGTAGTACTCGATGTTCTCGCGCAGCGCCTTGCCGCCGTCGTCGAGCAGCGGGATGATGTCGGCGCCGGCCTTGCCGAAGATCTTCAGCGCCAGCGCGGCCTTCTCGGGGCCGTCCTCGTACTCGGCGAAGCGGTCCGCGATGTCGGCCAGCACCTCGTCGGTCTTGCGCGTGGCGCCGCCGGCATCCTTGACCGCGATGCCCAGCACCTGGAACGCCTCGGCCGCGTCCTTGTTGCCGGCAGCCGCCTCGGCCAGGCTCTTGTTCAGCTTGCCGGCAGCGGCGGCCACGCTGTTGAGATCGCCGCCGGCCAGGCCAGCCGCAAAGCCCATGCCGCCCAGCGTGTCGACGGCGATGCCGGTCTTCTTGCTCAGGTCGTTGAGGTGGTCGGCAGCGTCGATGGCGCCCTTCACCAGCGCGCCGATGCCGGCGAAGGTCAGCGTCACGCCGGCCGCGGCGGCGAGGTCCTTCAGCGAGTTGCCCAGCGCCACGCCGGTCTCGTGAGCCTGCTTCTTCAGCTTCTCGAGGTCCTTGGCTGACCGCTGTGCATCGGTCGAGAACGACCCGGTCTTCAGCAGCAGGTCGACGACGATGGAACCGGCGCTCATGTCAGCCTTTCGGTGCGGCGAACCCGAACGCCTTCAAGGTGTTCAGGTCCGCATCGTTGTAGTCGTGCTCGGGCGCCGGTTGCGGGTGCAGCCAGTCGAGCCGGTCCTCGATCGACCCGCCGCCGAATCCGGCCGCAATCAACGCCGCGGGGCGGTGGATGCGATGCAGGTCGTCGAACGGGTACAGCCGGTAGAAGTCGATCCAGGCGAGGAATTCGGCGCGCGTCATGCGCCCCTTCCACTCCTGAATCGTTGCGCCGCCAAGGGCGAGAGCGAGCACGTGCCAGAACCACGTCTCGTCCTTGGCGGCTAGCCGTTTCCCGCTTCGGCCTTGGGCGCGGCCTTGCCGTAGCCGTTGACCTCGAGCAGGTGCGTGATCAGGCGCTGCATGATCGGCCGCTTGATGCGCTCGGCTTGCTCGATCGTCACGGCCGGCTTGCCGTCTGGATCGCTCAGGCCGAGGACCAGCAGCCGCGAATGCGCCCGGGCCAGCACGTCCTCGTCGGCGCTGTTGGTCCACAGCGCGTAACGCTCGAAGTCGACGTTGCTCAGGTGCCGGAAGTGCAGCACCTCGGTCGTGCCGTCGCCCAGCTCGACCGTGCGCTCTTCGAGCTTGTCGCTGACGTAGAACTTGTCGTTCAGCATGATCAAGCCGGCACGTAGCCAACGAACACCACCGGGCCCGAGCGCTGCAGCGTCAGCGTGCCCTTGACGATCTCGTTCGTCGCGATGTCGATGTTCACGTCAGCCACGAAGGCCGAGAACTCGATCGTGGTGCGGTTGGTCGGCTTGACGAAGAATCCGTCGGTGTCAGCCGTTGGCGGCGTGGCCGACTCGCTCAGGCAGGCCAGCCACTTCATCACCTCGCCGCTGTTCTTCCACGCGAACAGCGACTGGTGCGAGCCGTTGCGCGGGATCAGGTTGAACGGCACGCTGACCTGGCCGGGGTTGCCGAGGCCCGCCAGGAAGGTCTTCTCGTCGGTGGTGTCGAGGCACGTGTCCTCGATCTGATCGCGCGGGCCGCCCAGGCCGGTGATGCCGGTCGGGCACGCGATCTTGAAGAGTTCTTCCTCGCTGGACGTGACCGACGCATCGATCACGAAAAGCTCGGTGCCCTGGGTGCGGACGGTTCCAGTGGTCATGATTCACCTCGCAAAAGAAAAGGGCCCCATCGGGGCCCACGGTTGGGAAACGAAAAAGGCCCCGAAGGGCCCATGTAGAAAGCAGTCGCGCGCTACCGGTCCAGGAACCAGTCGAAGGTCAGCGCGATTCGGTGCAGAAGGGTTTCGGGCTCCCGCAGGTTCACGGGCATGCCGGTCATGTGCGCGTGCGGCTCGATCGCATCGCGCACCGCCTGGGCCAGCAGCACGATGCCGGCGTCGGTCTGGTGGTAGCAGTCGACCTGGATCGACACCCGGTCGCCGGGCGGCAGGTCGGACAGGTTGTTGTGCGGGTCATCGGTGACGACGAGCCACGCGACGTAAGGCCGCGATGCGTCCTGCGCCGCGCTGCCGTGGCGGTACACCCGCGGCGGGTTGGTGCCGACGATGTCCTTCACGGCCTGCGCGAGATTCTGCTTGCCGCGCGCTTCGTTCAGGCGCTCGAACAGCGGCAATTGAAAATCAGGATGGGCCTTGC